>Ga0334722_10000941_pt1 | contig 39233 bp, 32 predicted proteins | sample C3_bottom_MG_FD_207210 | JGI IMG/M metagenome (GOLD analysis project Ga0334722, IMG submission 207210) | Sediment microbial communities from Yellowstone Lake, YNP, Wyoming, USA - C3_bottom | ecosystem: Environmental > Aquatic > Freshwater > Lake > Sediment | place: USA: Wyoming | collected...
ACGCTGATTTCTCGGCGCAGAAACTCTGGCTGCATTCCGCCACCGTGGCCATCCTCTCGGGCATGATCGCCAAACGTATTTTCGGCAAGGATGGCGAGGATGTCTTTCTGGCCGGCATCATCCACGACATCGGACTCATCGTTGAAAATCAGATAGTCGGGGAACAACTGCGTGAAGCCTGCAAGGCCTTTAGGGAGGGAAAGGGAACCCTCACCGAGTGTGAGCGCAATGCCATTGGCGCCGATCATACCGAGGTGGGCTATCTGCTTACCAAGGCATGGGGACTGCCCCAGGAAGTGCTCAGTTCCATCAAATCGCACCATCTTGCCAAGCAGGTGAAGGATGTTTCCAGCACCGGCAGTATTCTGCAACTGGCTGAATTCATGGCGGGAAAGATGCAGTACTGGGCCATTCCCGGACCCACCGAACCACTGCCCCCCGAATTGACCGAGCATGTGAAGACGAAGGTGGCGGACTACAAGATTATTATCAGGGATCTGCCTGGGGAAATGGCCAAAGCCAAAGAGCTGTACGAATCGGACGAGTAAGCGCTAATGACCGAACCCACTTTTGACACCATATTCGATGACCTGCTCGACACCAACGAGGAACTGCAAGGTTTTCTGGCGATTCTCAATGCGCTGCTGCCGGAGGCCTCGGTACTCCTGGTGAGCGAGACGGGCGCTCTGCTTGACGGGGCGCGTCCCCTGGCGCTTGCCCAGCCGGTGCGGGAAAAGTTGGTGTCCGAGGCGAAAGCGACCGATGGCTTTGTCGCGGGAAAGGCGGATAATGGCGCTCGTTGCCATGCGGTGTATCTTGCCAAATTACCCGCGGTGCTGATCATTTCTTGCGCCGCCGCCCCGGAAGATGACTGGCGGCCAGGCTCCGCGCTCACCACCTTGTTGCAGAACACCCTTGATCTTGCCCTGCACAGGCAGGAGCGGGAGATGCTTGTCGCCGACCATGAACAGTCGGTTCGGCAGATCAACATCCTCCAGCAGCAGCATGGCAAGCTTATTGAGGACAACTATCGCCAGTACCGGCTCAACCAGGATCGGGAAAAAGAGTATGCCCGGAAGCTGGAAAGCGAAATAGCCAAGCAAACTGCCGAATTGCGGGAAGCCAATGCGCGGCTTGAGGAGATCAGTCGGCTGAAGAGCGATTTCCTGGCCAATATGAGCCATGAGCTGCGGACGCCCATGAACGCCATCATCGGCTTCAGCGAACTTCTGTCTGAAACCCCCCTTGCCGAAGAGCAGCTCGATTATACCAGAACCATCGCCCAATCCGCAGCAAGCCTGCTGAGCCTGATTAACGACATCCTGGATCTGGCAAAAATCGAGGCGGGAAAACTCGAACTTGAACGCCTACCCTTTAATCTTGCCGAGGTGGTCGACAACGTGGCCGCCATGTTCAAGATCCCTGCCAGGGAAAAGGGGGTTGTTTTCACCTGCAAAATCGACAGCCGTATCCCGAAAAGAATTATGGGGGACAGCAACCGGCTGCGTCAGGTTTTGATAAATCTTTCCGGAAACGCCATGAAATTTACCGAGCAGGGCGGGATTGATATTCAGGTCGACTATGAGCGTGAGGCTGCTGGCCAGATTGTCAGTCGTTTTTCGGTGCGCGACAGCGGCATAGGCATTCCCGCCAACAGGGTTGAGGCGATTTTTGAAAAATTTACCCAGGCCGACGGCTCGACCACCAGGAAGTATGGGGGCACGGGTCTGGGCCTGGCCATCTGCCTCCAACTCGTGGAACTCATGGGCGGTCGTCTCGCGGTGGAGAGCGAGGTGGACAAGGGCAGCACCTTTTATTTCGTGATTCCCCTGGAAGAGGCCCCGGCAGAAATCATCTCTTTGCAAGAGCACAAGGAGGCGGGCCGTGAGAAGTCGGTCAGCGGCGGGCGGATTCTTTTGGTTGAGGATAACGCGGTCAACCAGCGATTGGCCAGCATTCTGATCACCCGGCAAGGATATGAGGTCGAGGTGGCCTCCGATGGGGCCGAATCCCTGGAGCATCTTCGGCATCAGGCCTTTGATCTTGTTTTGATGGATGTCCAGATGCCCAATATGGACGGCATGGAGGCCACCAGAAAAATCAGGGAGATTGAGGCTGATCCGGCCCTGCGGCAGGACTATGTCGGCTTGCGCGCTCTGGAACAGCCGTTGGCTATAGTCGGGCTCACGGCCCACGCCAGAAAAGAGGATGAGACCGCCTGTTATGCGGCAGGGATGAACGGTTTTCTCACCAAGCCCATTATCAAGGCGAAGCTGGCCCTGATTTTAAACGAGATGATGCCGCGGGTTTCTTGTCTGGAAGATAAAGACCCCTCGTAACTATTCAGCAGCACCGCACCTGCTTCGCAGTCTCGCTCTGCGCTCGCTTAGCTGTCATCGGCTTGCTCGTGTGCAATAGCACACATCGCAGGCCTCTTCCGCGCATCTGCGGCAGCAGCGAAGCGGCGCTGTTGAGAGTTACGATCCTCTTTAATTCGTTCCGATTCCCGTTCTTTTAGCCGTTGCTGCTGGGCCTCCGCCACTCCTGGCTGACCCGGAGCGCGGCGATTTTCTCCCGCCAGGCTTCGCCATGGGCGGTTAGCTCCGCCAGCCGTTCTGTTTCGCTCAGCAGTATCAGCTCGATATGGAGCCGCTCCTCGGGCATAAGGCTGCCCAGTCTGTCCGGCCATTCGATCACGGAAAGTCCTGCCCCGTAGAGGTATTCCAGCAGGCCGAGGTCCTCGATTTCCGTTTCATCGCTCAAGCGATAGAGATCCAGATGATAGAGGGGCAGTCGGCCCGGATATTCATGCAGGAGGCTGAAGGTGGGGCTGGTGATATAGCAGGACTCCGGTACCTCCAGGCCCTGGCCGATGGCCTGGGTGAGGGTGGTCTTTCCGGCCCCCAGAGTTCCGGCCAGGGTGATCACTTCACCGGGACGGGCGGTCTCTCCGAGGTAGCGGCCCAGGGCAAGGGTGGTGCGCAGGTCCGGCAGGGGAATGGTGACTTTCATCGTAACTTAACCATCCAGCTAAAGTCGGAAGACAGACTGAAACATCCAACCTGTAACTTCTCAGCGGTGCCGCAGATGCGGTGTTGCTGGGCAGTTACCATTTTACTTGTATTTTTTGTGGCAAAAGAGACATCGGTATTTCGGGGGATGACCATCAGGTAAAGGAGCTTGGCCATCCGGGGCATGGCAGGTGCCGCAATGTTTCTCCGCGTCTTTCTTCTCCATGGGATAAAAAGGAAGGTGAATCTCGTCCTGGGGCAGCTTGTGGGTTGATTCGGGCGGCGCCTTGAGTAAAAAAACGAGGATGGCGCTACAGCCAGCGATGAAGAGAATATTGAATAATCGGGTTTTATTTTTTCTGGGTTCAGGGTTCACGGGCAAGTCCTTCATGAGGGTTGGTCGATTCCCATTTCCAAGGCGGTGAAAGGGATAAGGCCGGTGCGCAGGCAGAAAACCATGGTCTCTAAAATAAGTTTGCCAGTCAATTTGCCGCCGGAGGCTAAATCAAGAATGCGAGCATGCTGCTGGTGTTTTTTGATGAGCTGGTTCATCTTTTTGCTTTCATATCCCTTGTCCAGAATGGTGCGCGCAGCCTCTTCTCCGGAGACGATGGCGGAATAGATGCCCTCGCCGGTGAGGCCAGAGGCAAGGCCTGCCGCGTCGCCAATCAGAAAGCGGTTGTTGAAGCGCCAGCCGCGAAAGTCGAAGTTGATCAGGGCTGCCTGGGGCTGGCGGGATTTGAGTTCATGGCCGTGGCCTGCGGCCCATTGGTGCAAGCTGTTCAACAGCATGCCCGGTTTACCGGTGCTGCGGCGGGCGTATACGCCGATGGAGGCTGTGTCCTGGTGGGGAAAAATCCAGGCGTAGCCATTGCCGAAAAGATCGGTGTTGAGGTGCCACTGCATCTCGGGGAAGTCCCCTGCTATCTGGTAGTTGATGCCAACCCCCATTTTTTCGGTGGGAATCCCCATCTGACGCCGAACCAGGGAGCTGCTGCCATCGGCGCCCACCAGAAAAGAAAAGCCAAACTCTTCGCCCCTCTTGGTCTGCAACCGGTCTCCGCTGATGTTCAGAACAAGGGAACTGGTGGCGATGCTGACTCCGGCGGCTTGGGCACGTTCTGCCATCCAGCGTCCGAGTCGGCCCCGGTCAACGGTGCGGATAATGGGTTCGGCGTCCTGGATCACGGTGTGTTGCCAGTTGCTGCTGATGTGCTGGCGGGTGAAGGATCGTTCCCACAGAGTATCCGGAAAACCGAGGCCCTGGGCAGCAGCGGGAATTCCCCCGGCGCAGACCTTGGGGCCGATGGCGCTGTTGCGTTCGAGCACCAGGACGTCTTTGCCCTGCCGGGCAAGAAGGGTGGCGCAGGCCAGACCTCCAGGGCCGCCGCCCACGATGACAGTATGGAATTTTTTCATGGCCGTTGCTTCGATCCCCGCTAAAAAACACCTCGCACACTATATGAGGATGGCTTTTCCTGTCAAGATATTAAGAGCTCTGGAATCATGGGGCGGTTCATGGTATTATCGCGGAAATTTTAAGATGAGAGAAGGCCTGGGGGTGTTCCCGCGAGGCCATTGTTGTCAGATCAAATAAGTCTCCTGTCGGGGACGCTTGTATAATGAGGATGTAATCATGAAGCTTGACCCGTTTGCTAAAGTGAAAAAAAACAGGGGCGCACTTCCCGCGCTGGTCCTTGGGGGAGCGGGGTTGCTTGCCTTGGCTCTGGCGGCGTTCTTCTGGCTGGTGGGGGAGATGGAAAAGCCGCAGGTGGCGCTCAATGGGGAGAGTTCCCATATTGGCCTGAGCAAGCAGCTAACCTTAATGGCCAGCGATGCCAAGAGCGGCCTGAGCTCCATCGAGGTTGCCCTGATTCAGGAGGGCAAGAAGGCGGTGTTGCTGGAAAAAACCTATCCCAGAGCAGGGTATTTCTCCGGGGCCGGGCCGCATAAAATCGAGGAGACCATTGAGATTACGCCCAAGGCCCTTGGCTTTAAGGATGGCTCGGCGGAGCTGGTGGTGAGGGCGGTTGATTTCTCCTTGTGGAACTGGTTCAGGGGCAATGTCACCATCCATTCCTCGGCGGTCACTATCGATACCAAGCCGCCGGTGATTAGCGTGATGGAGTCGCCTAAGTATATCAAGGGCGGCGGCGCCGGAGTGGTTGTCTACCGGGTCAGCGAGCCTGCGGGCAGGCACGGAGTAATGGTCAACGACATCTTCTATCCGGGATTTGCCATGCCCAAGCGGGGTGCGGGAATCTATGGCGCCTGCATGGGGCTGCCCCATGATATCGCCACGATAGAAAATGCCTTTGTGGTCGCGGCGGACCAAGCCGGGAACGAGGCCAAGGCTCCGTTCACCATGGATCTGCATGTGCGTAAGATTGTCAGTGACAAGATCGCGGTCAGCGATGGTTTTCTCTCGGCCAAGATACCGGAGTTTGCCAGTCACTATCCGGAGCTGAGCGGCACGTCCGTTGAGCAGTTTGTCAAGGTGAACAACGATATCCGGCTGGCCAATTACAAGAAGATTCAAGAGGTTTGCGCGAAATTCCAGCCCGAGCGCCTCTGGGACGGCCGTTTCGGGCGGATGGAAGGGAGCCCGCGGGCCGGATACGCCGATCACCGCACCTATCTGTACAACAACGAGAAAATCGACGAGCAGGTCCACCTGGGGGTTGATATTGCCTCGCTTGAGCACGCCAATGTCGAGGCCGCCAACCGGGGGCTGGTGGTTTTTGCCGAGTATCTGGGGATTTACGGGAATACTGTTATCCTGGACCACGGCCAGGGGATCTTCAGCCTGTACTCCCACATGAGCCAGATCAATGTCCCAGTGGGCACCATGGTCGAGAAGGGTGCGGTTTTGGGGCTTACCGGCACCACCGGTATGGCCGGGGGCGATCACCTCCACTTCAGCATGCTGGTCAACGGAATTTTTGTCGATCCCATTGAATGGTGGGACGAGGAATGGGTGAAACTTCACATGCTGAGCGTGCTCTAAGCCTTGTCCAGAATCAGGGTTCTTCCGGAGAATCTGGCTAATCAGATCGCGGCTGGCGAGGTTGTCGAGCGCCCTGCCTCGGTGGTCAAGGAGCTATTGGAAAACGCCATCGACGCTCGCGCCAGCCAGATTTCCATCCAGGTGGAAGGCGACGGCACCCGCCTGATCCGGGTGATTGACGATGGCTCGGGCATGGATCAGGATGATGTGCTCCTCTGCCTGGAGCGCCATGCCACCAGCAAGATTACAAGCCTTGAAGAGCTTGGCTCTATCCGCTCCCTTGGGTTCAGGGGCGAGGCCGTGCCCAGCATCGCCTCGGTGGCCCGGATGCGGATCACCTCGCGTCCTGCGCCTCAAGCCCTGGGAACCCAGCTCGATCTCCGTTTCGGCAAGGTTCTCAAGGTGCATGAGATGGGGGGCAGCCCTGGCACCTCCTTTGAGGTTACGGATCTTTTTGGCAATGTCCCGGCCCGGAAGAAATTTCTTAAATCCACCAGAACGGAACTGGCCCACATCGAAGAGGTGGTGAAGAATTATGCCCTGGCCTGCCCGGAACTTGGGATCAGTTTCATGGTGGATGGGCGCGAGGTTTTGCGTTTGCCGGCTGGGCTTGACACTCCCCGGAGCAGGGCGGAACGGATTTTTGGTAAGGGCAGTGGGGCTCTGGTGGAGGTAAATCGGCAGGCTCAGAACGAGATCGAGCCCGGAGTTTCCGGCTTTCTTCTGCCGCCGGATTCCCCTGCCGCTTCCCGGCTCAGGATATTTGTCAATGGCAGGGCGATCCATGACCGGCTGATCGCCCATGCGGTAAGCGAAGGCCTTCAGAATTATCTCATGAAAGGGCGGGGGCCGGGCGGGGTGGTTTTTTTGGCCCTGCCGCTCACAAGCGTTGATGTGAACGTCCATCCCACCAAGCAGGAGGTCAGGTTTCACAAGCCGACAGTGGTGCATCAGGCCGTGGTTGTCGCGGTTCAGACCGCCATGGCGGCTTATCAGCAGACTCTGAAACAGGAAATATTCCGGTCCGTTTCCGTTGATCAGGGCTTTGCGCAGGACAGAGCCACTCCAACCAAAGCCTATACGCCGGTATCCTCGCATCCGGCGCCTGCGGTGCGGGAGCCGTTGTCGCTTTTTAAGGCCGCCGCTGGTGCTGCTCAGCCTGTGGTCCCAGCAAAGGAACAGTCTTCCGTGTCTGCGGAGATTGGCGCGGAGATGCAACGCGCCTTTGAATCAGAACAGCTTAGCTCCGCCGTGTCGGGGGAAGAGGCTGTTTCTGTCCCTGGCGGGTTGCGCTATCTCGGGCAGGTGCTGGACACCTATCTGCTCTGCGCCACGGAAAATGGCCTGCTTGCCATTGACCAGCACGCCGCCCATGAGCGGCTGCTGTTTGAGGCGTTGAAGAGGCAGTTCGCCAGTAAAAAGATCGCCCGCCAAACCTTGCTCTTTCCAAAGGTTCTGGAATGCACCCTGGAGGAGAACCAGATTCTCAAGCAGTATGCCGAGGAGATTGCCGCCCTCGGGGTCGAGATCGAGGATTTCGGCGGGGGCAGTCAGGTGGTGAAGGCCGTGCCCGCAGTGCTTGGCCGTTCTCCGGTTGAGGAGGTGATGGCCGGAATTTTTTCCCGGTTTGCCGAGGCAGGCCTGGGGAAAGGCGGGGTGCGCGCCGAGGAAGTACTCTCCGACATGGCCTGCAAGGCAGCGATTAAGGCAGGGCAAAGCCTGAGCGCCAAGGAAGCCGAAGCCCTGCTGGACGAGATGCAGCGGGCCGATGTTTTTTCCCATTGCCCCCATGGTCGTCCGGTGGCCAAGAGCTTCACCCCCCATGACATCAAAAAATGGTTTTATCGCGGGTAAGTATTCAGCAGCACCGCATCTCCTTTGCAGTCTCGCTGCGCTTGCTTAGCTGTCATCGGTCGGTTCGCATACCTGGTGTATAGCGAGCCGGCCTCTTTCGCGGATCTGCGGCAGCAGCGTAAGCGGCGCTGCTGAATACTTACAAAAAAATATCGCGCAAGCGGTCGGGAAAATGTATCCTTTTTTAAAAGCATCCAGCATATTCATGCCGCTTCGCGGCTGTAATTTTTTTGATAAGGAAAACCCCATGACAACACCGGTAAGCCAAACGAATTTTGCCAATCTCCATCTGGTGCATCGCGGCAAGGTCCGCGATCTCTACGAGGTGGAAGACCATTTGCTGATGGTGGCCTCGGATCGGATCTCCGCTTTTGATGTGATCATGGACGACCCCATCCCCAACAAGGGTGCGATCCTGACCAAGCTTTCCCTGTTCTGGTTTGACTATCTCAAGGACATTGTGCCCAATCATCTGATTACGGCAAATGTTGCGGAATATCCGGCTGCCTGCGCCCCGTACCGCGAGCAGTTGGCGGGCCGCAGTTTGCTGGTGAAGAAGGCCAAGCCCCTGCCGGTGGAGTGTATTGTCCGCGGCTATCTCTCCGGCTCGTTCTGGCAGGCTTATATAAAAGACCCGAACGTTTGCGGCTTTGCCTTGCCTGCCGGGATGCGGGAGTCGGACAAGTTTCCCGAGCCGCTCTTCACCCCCTCCACCAAGGCGGCGCTTGGCACGCACGACGAGAACATCTCCTTGGCCGAGATGGAAAAGATCGTGGGCAAGGAACAAACCGCCCGGATCAAGGACATCTGCGTGCGCCTTTACGTTAAGGCGGCGGATTACGCCCGCAGCAGGGGCATCATCATTGCCGACACCAAGTTTGAACTCGGCGTCTATAACGGTGAGATTATTCTCATCGATGAGGTGCTGACCCCGGATTCATCCCGCTTCTGGCCCCAAGATCAGTACCAGCCCGGCGCTGGACAGCCAAGTTTCGACAAACAGTTTCTCCGGGATTATCTTTGCACCCTCGATTGGGGGAAAAATCCTCCGCCGCCCAAACTGCCACAGGAAATCATAGAGAAAACCGCTTCCCGTTATCGGGAGGCGTTGGTCAAGATAACCGGCGGAGATATATAGTAACAACGGCGTAGTCGGTTGTTGGTTTGCAGCTTTTTTGTGAAGTGATTGTGGCCGGAAAATATTTGTGCCGCGAGGTGCCGTGATGTCGAGGCCCGTTGTCGGGGTTCTGTCTAAAGCCGTTGCCCTCATACCGATGGTCGTTGTTGTGCTCGTGCTTGCCGGCTGTGGTTTTTCCGGGAGCAGTGCCGGCGATGGCGTCAGGGAATTTTTCACCCCGACGGATGTCAGCATCATCCGCCATCATATGCAGCAGTATCGCGGTTCCTTGCGGAATTTCACCGCACGGCTGTACGCCAAAAATCCTAAATACGAGAAAGATCCGGCCCAGCAGCAGAAGAAGATTGATTCCATTTATGGATCTCTGGCCACCGGGGAGCAGGTCTATGCCTTCAAACCCTCCCATGAGATACTCACGGCGGCGTTTCAAGGGGAGGCTAGCGAACCGGATCGGGTATACCTGCTGAGCCTTGGCCTATGGAAAAGCATCCGGGAAGCCTACAACATTAAGGAGGGGGATTTTTTCCTGAGCGGTCTCCAGGTTTCCCTGGAGCGGTTGCAACGGCTCCACTATAATGTCAGTCAGGTGAATTGGCGGCTGAAGACATACAAGGACAAGAACGGGAAGCTGCTGTTCATCACCAACCAAGCAGGGGAAGGCGGCTACATCAACATGGGTTACGAGGTTATCATGACTCAGATCCTTACCCGCATTGAGGATGATATCATCATGCGGGGAGGGCTGCCGGAGCAATATATGTTCAAGATGTCCACCCTGTTTATCGGCATCATTATTTGAGAGCGGCAAGCTCTACAAGCCGGATTCCTTCAGTCTGTCCACCAGCTCTTTCTGCTCATCCGACAAGGTCTTCGGCACCGCCACCAAAATTTTTACCAGCAGGTCTCCCCGCGCGCCCCCCTGGCTGTCCGGCAAGCCGTGTTTGCGAAGGCGCAGTTTTGCCTGGGGCTGACAGCCCGGCGGAACCTTGACTTTGAGCTGCTTTCCCTCCAGGGTTGGGACTTCCACCTCCGCGCCAAGCACGGCGGAGCTGTAGGGTATTTGCAGGTCCATGGTGAGATGGGCGCCTTCCCGGACAAAGGTCGGGTGCGGTTCGACCCTGATCAGCAGATACAGGTCGCCTGCCGGTCCACCCATGGGGGAAGGAGAGCCCTTGCCGGAAATCCGCAGTTTCTTGCCGGTTTCGATTCCGGCGGGGATCTTTACGGAAACCTTCTCCGCCCCAGAGCCGCGGCCAAGGGAGATGGTTTTTTCGGCGCCACTCAACACTTCACTAAGGGTGATAGGCAGTTCCAGGGAAAGATCATTGCCCTTTACCTGTTGCTGCTGGCGGAAATCCTGAAAGCCATGGCTGGCGCGTCCTCCTGCTCCTGGCTGGCGGAACATCTCCTCGAAGCCGCCCCCACCGCCGGAACTCCGAAAGGTGGTGCGCCCCCCCCCGAAGTTGATCCCGAATTCGCGCAGGATATCGCCCAGGTCGGCGTTGCGGAAAATATCTTCCTGGGAATAGCGCTGCTGGAAGCCGGCGGAGCCAACGGTGTCGTATTGCTGCCGCTTTTCCTTATCGGAGAGAACGGCGTACGCCTCGCTGATTTTCTTGAACTGCTCCTCCGCGTCCTTATTTCCCTTGTTGCGGTCCGGGTGGTGCTTGAGGGCAAGTTTGCGGTAGGCTTTCTTGATTTCCTCAGGTGACGCGTTTTTTTCCACACCGAGTAATTTATAGTAATCCATACCTGGCCTGCTTATTTGTTCTGGCGTCTGTCATTGAATTGCCTTGCTGTAACGAGCTGCTAGAACGGAACGTCATCGCCCATAACCGGCTCGGGGAAAGGCTGGTCGTTGTACTGCTGACCCTGGCCAGAATCGCCGCTGCTGCCGCGGGGAGAGAGCATTTTCATCTCCCTGGCCACGATCTCGGTGGTGTATTTGGTGTTGCCGTCCTTGTCGTCCCATTTGCGGGTTTGCAGCCGGCCCTCGATGAAAACCTTGGAGCCCTTTGACAGGTATTCACCGCAAATCTCTCCCAAACGGCCAAAGGCCACGATCCGGTGCCATTCGGTCAACTCTTCCTTGGTGCCGTCCTGCTTCTTCCAGGTTTCCGTAGTGGCCACATTGAAGCTGGCGATGGCGGCTCCTGCCTGCGAGTAACGTACTTCCGGGTCTTTGCCGAGGTTTCCGATGAGGATGACTTTGTTGACCATTTCTTCTCCTTATATTTTTGATCGGGTTTGCAAAAAAAAGAGGCGCTGTCTTGATAGCCCGCCCATCATAACGGCTATTGCCGGAGCCTGCACCAACCTTTTCCGGGTGCGCTCTGATTTCAGGAGTGATGATCGGGGCACGATATCCCATAGTAAGGATCGCCTTGGTAAAAATCAACACCCAAAAGGCCGGGTCACGGAATTGGCACCAGTCCCGAATTATGGCGTTGTGTTCAGGGCTGGCCGCATTTTGTCCGGGCAGCCAGGTCGAGCATGGCGGGTAAGCCGCCTTTTTCTTCCGGGGTGAAACCAAAAATGTCCTGCCAAATCTCGTCGCTTTCCATGCAGAAATACAGGCAGATGTCTGGGTCCAGGTGGCGGGAAAGATGGTGCGCCAGGTGTCGGTACATCTCCGTGCGCAGGGGCCGAAAATAACGGAATTTGTTGTCCAGTCCCAGAACAAATTCCTCATGGAAAAAACGGGACCTGGGAAAGCGCCCGGTGGCAATGTTTTTTAAGGCGGGGAGAAAACGCAGCGCTCCCATGCTGATCCAAACAATGCTTGCCGCAGGAACCGTGGCAAAGAGCCGGTCGATGGTCTCTTTGTAGCCGTTTTCCCAGCCGGGATGATAGATGATTGGGTCAAAATGAAAGGCCAGTTTGTAGCCCCATTCGGCGCATTGGGCTGCCGCAGCCAGACGCTGGTCCAGGCTGGCGGTGCGCAGCTCTTCTTTGGCCATGATTTCCGTGCTGTTGAGCGACCAGGCCATGATGGTGCGACCGCCATGCTCGCAGTGCCGGAGGTTGTCCAGGGCAACGGCTTTGGATTTGAGCTCAAGCACCGAGTTGGGCTGGTTCCGGAAAAACTCAATGAGAATCCGGCTCAAGCCCGTGACCCGGTCCAGGGCCATGCTGTCGGTGAATTCGCCGGTGCCGATGCGCCGGAAGGTTTTCGGGGTCTCGGCAAAGGTGGCGGTGAGCTCGGCCAGCAGATCGTCAATGTTTACAAAAAAAGAAAGCCAGGGGTTGTTGAGATAGGCCTGCAGGATGCAGTACACGCAGTCCATGGGGCAATTCATGCCGACATTGAGCACCTGGTAGTCGCAACAGCGGTATTCCCTGGTCGCCGGGCAGGGCTTGAGAAAACGGCCCCGGTTTTTGCAGAGGACCAAATGTTTTTTGCCGCTGGTAAGAGCGTGGGGGCCGGGAAGCGTTGCGGAAAGATCCGGGCCGGAACGGGGCGCAATAATCCGCACATCCCGGCCCGGAAGATTGGCCAAGATATTTCTGGTAAGCGGCAGATCCCGGCAGTCATTCTCCACATAGACATGCTGGATAATGCTGGCCGGATCATGGTTGGCGGTATGGGGCATGGCGTTCGGTGTCCGTTATAGCGTAATGGTTGCGGCACCATACCGCAAAGAATCGGGTCGGCCAACGAGAAAGTTCTTGACCCCCAGGTGTAAATCGCACTACTATTTTGTAGGTGTTTGTACCTATACGCATCGTGCTTGACTTGTGACAGGTTTTTATGATGCAATGATGAACAATCTTTTGAAGTTCCGCTGTTATTTGGTAAGGGAGTGATACCCCACACACGTAAAGAGGCGAACGATGAAAGAGCAGGATTTTTCCAGGGTCAGTGAGCGTCTGAACGGGATATCCCGTCGTGATTTCATGAAGTTCTGCACGGTGATGGCCGCTGGTATGGGGCTTCCCCTTGAGTTTGCGCCGCAGATCGCGGCGGCGGTCACGGCCCCGCAACGCCCTCCGGTGATCTGGCTATCCGGCTCGGCTTGCACCGGCTGCACCGAATCGCTGCTGCGACCATCCCATCCCTCCCTTGAGCATCTTATCCTTGACCTTATCTCCCTCGATTACAACGAAACCCTCAATGCCGGAGCCGGGCATCAGGCGGAAGCGGCCTTGCAGGCCTCGATCCAGAAGAATGCCGGCAAATTCATCCTGGTGGTGGAAGGGGCCATTCCGGTAAAGGATAACGGGGTGTACTGCATGATCGGCGGCAAGCCTTTCAGTGAAATTGTGCGCGATACCGCAGCCAAAGCCGCCGCTGTTATCGCCATTGGCTCGTGCGCCTCCTGGGGCGGGGTTGCCGCAGCAAAGCCAAACCCCACCGGCGCCATCGGCGCGCCCGAGTTTCTCAAGGGCAAGACCGTGGTGACGATTCCCGGGTGTCCGCCCAATGCCTACAATTTTCTTTCCACCGTGATCCACTTCCTGACCTTTAAAAAACTGCCCAGCCTTGATCAAAAAGGCCGACCGAAATTCGCTTATGGCCGTCTCATTCACGAGAACTGCGAACGCAGGCCCCATTTTGATGCGGGCCGTTTTGCCATCAAGTTCGGCGACGAAGGACACCGGAAAGGTTATTGCCTGTACAAGCTTGGCTGCAAGGGGCCGATGACCTTTGCCAATTGCCCGGCCATCCTTTTTAACGATGTGGGTCCAGGCGCCTGGCCGGTGGGCACCGGGCATCCCTGTTTCGGCTGCACCGAGGAAGGGGTGGGTTTCAATATCCCTCTGCATGCCCAGGCCGACCTGAAATACATCACTCCTGGGTCAGCGTATCCGCACATTGTCTCCGAGCGAGGGGAGGGCGCCTCGGTGGGCGCGGTGGCCCTTGTTGCCGGGGTGGCTGGCGTGGCGCTGGGAGCCGGGGTGGCGGTTGCCAAGAATCTCGGCAAACCCGAGCAAGGGTCTTCCTCAGAGGGAGAATAGGCCATGAAGATACGACGCAGGGATTTTTTAAAAGGGATCGCGGCCAGCGGTCTGCTGGTGGCTGCGGAGCAAAGCCCGGCCCAGGCCAAGCGGGCCAGGAAGGATTTGCCCCCCAATGCCGTTGGTATCCTGTACGATTCCACCCTCTGTATCGGCTGCAAGGTCTGTGTGTATGCCTGCAAACAGGCCAACAACATGCCGGTGGAACACACCAAGGCCAACGAGCCGATGTGGGATGACCCCCAGGATCTATCCGCCAAAACCTTGAATATCATCAAGCGTTACGGCGTTGAGGGACCCAAAGATTCGGTCGCGGGGTTTGCCTTTATCAAGCGGCACTGCATGCACTGCCTTGATCCCGCCTGCGTTTCGGCCTGTCCAGCCTCGGCGCTGGTGAAAAATCCCGAGAACGGGGTGGTGACGTACAACAAAAAGGCCTGCATTGGCTGCCGCTACTGCCAGGTGGCCTGTCCCTACAATATTCCAAAATTTCAATGGGATTCGCCCTTTCCGGAGATTACCAAGTGCCAGATGTGTGCCCATCTCCTGGCCAAGGGCGGCATTTCCGCTTGCTGTGCTGCCTGCCCCACCGGGGCTTCCCTGTTCGGGCCGGTGGAAAAGCTGCGGATAGAGGTCAAGCGGCGGCTGGCCATGGAGCCGGGAGCGTATTACGATTTTCCGGTGGCCAATATCGAGTCAACCGAGGTCCAACAGCACCGGGCAGGCGGGTATGTTCAGCATGTGTATGGCGAGCGGGAGCTAGGCGGCTCCCAGGTTCTACTTCTGGCCGGAGTGCCGTTTGCCAATCTCGGCCTGCCCGATCTGCCCGAGGATTCCTACGTGGCCCTGGCGGACGGCATCCAGTACGCCATTTACAAAGGCATGGTCTATCCCCTCGTGGTTCTGGGCGGTCTGATCTACATCATCCGGAACAGGGAAGAGAAAAAGTAAACGTTCAGCAGCACCGCATCTGCTTTGTCATCGGCCAGCTTGCATAGGCTGGCTATAGCTCGCAGGCCTCTTCCGCGCATCTGCGGCACGGCTGAACGTTTACGTTACAGAGATTGAGCCACGGTTTTTTGTTTCTGGTGAATGATTACGAGAAAAAAGAGTAGAGGCTTAGTCCTTAGCTTTTCACGGAAAGGAGTGTTCCCATGCAGGAGAGACAAGCATTAGGAGGCAGGTTGCTGACCGTGCCCTTCAAGGTGTGCGCCGCTATCGTGCTCATAGGTCTTTTTTTTCTCGGCAAACGGTTCATCTTTGGCATCGGTTCGGTCACCAACTTGAACGACGGCTATCCCTGGGGAATCTGGATCGCCTATGACGTGGTGGTGGGTACGGCCCTGGCCTGCGCCGGGTATTCCATCGCCCTGATCGTCTATGTGTTCAACAAGGGTGAATACTCGCCTCTGGTGCGACCCGCTCTGATGACCAGCATGTTCGGTTATACCCTGGCCGGGGTCTCGGTTATCTTCGACATTGGCCGTTACTGGCAGGGCTACAATATCTTCCTGCCCTGGCTCAGCAATCTGCATTCGGTCATGTTTGAGGTCGCGCTGTGCATCGGCACCTATATCCTGGTGTTGTGGATGGAGTTTGCCCCGACCATACTGGAGAAGTTTAAGGCGGATGAGTTGAAGGCCAGACTCAACCGGGTTATCTTCGTGTTCATCGCCTTGGGCGTTCTCCTACCCACCATGCATCAGTCCTCGTTGGGCACCATGATGCTCATGGCCGGGCACAAACTTTCGCCCCTTTGGTGGAGCGGCTTTCTGCCCCTGCTTTTTCTCATCACCGCCGTGGTCATCGGCTATGCCGCAGTGATTTTTGAGTCGCTCGTCTCCTCCATTGCCTTCAAGAGGCCGCTGGAGATGCACCTGTTGAGCAAAATTTCGGCGTTCATGCCCTGGATGCTTGGCCTCTATCTGGTGGTCCGAATTGAAGATGTGAACCTGCGTGGCTATCTGCCCCTGGCCCTTGACGGAGGACTTCTGGGTAACCTCTTCCTTCTGGAAAATCTGTTGTTTCTGGTCGCCTTGCTGATTCTGGCCTACCCTAATAATCGGCAGAGCCCGCAGCTGTTGTTCATCGCCTCTTGCGCCATGCTGCTGGGGGGGAGCATGTACCGGTTCAATACCTACATTGTCGGTTTTGATCCCGGCACCGGCTGGCGGTATTTTCCCTCGGTGCCGGAACTGTTCATCACCTTCGGGATCATTGCCGCGGAAGTGATGGTCTACCTGTGGTTTGTTAAGACCTTGCCGGTGTTGCCCAGGCTCACCAAGGCATAATGCATATTGGAAAGGTAAATTTTAGCTCAGGGCCGGAAAGGTTCCGTAAACCACGAAACGTAACTGTTCAGCAGTGTCGCAGATGCGTGAAAGAGGTCTGCGAAGTGTGCTGTTGCACACGAGCAGGCCGATGACAAAGCAGATGCGGTGCTGCTGGGCAGTTACACTTGAAGGAGATTGTTCATGGCCAAGAGAATCGTCGTTGATCCCATCACCAGAATTGAAGGGCATCTCCGGATTGATTGCGAGATTGACAATGGCCGGGTGACCAAGGCCTGGTCTTCCGGCCAGATGTGGCGCGGAATCGAGTTGATCCTTCAGGGTCGTGACCCGCGCGATGCCTGGGTCTTCACCCAGCGGATCTGCGGGGTCTGCACCACGGTGCACGCCATTGCCTCGGTGCGGGCCGTGGAAAACGCCCTGAACCTGGAGGTGCCGCTCAACGCCCAGTACATCCGGAACATGATCATCGGCGCCCATGGTATTTTTGACCATATCGTGCATTTTTATCATCTTTCCGCCCTGGACTGGGTGGACATCGTTTCCGCCCTCAAGGGCAGCCCCAAGGCCGCTGCTGCCCTTGGTCAGCAGCTTTCTCCCTGGCCCCGCAACAGCGAACAGGAAATCAAGGCGGTGCAGGAAAAGCTCAAAGGTTTTGTCGGCACCGGCCAGCTTGGGATTTTTGCCAGCGGCTATTGGGGGCACCCGGCCATGAAGCTCTCCCCGGATGTCAATCTGCTTGCCGCCACCCATTATTTTCAGGCCTTGGAATATCAGCGAAAAATCAACAAAGTGGTGGCCATTCTCGGCAGCAAAACCCCGCATATCCAGAATCTGGCCGTGGGCGGAGTTGCCAACCCTATCAACCCGGACAGCCAGTCTACTCTGACCATCGAGCGGCTTCTCTACATCAAGACCCTGATCGATGAGGTCGGGGATTTTGTTAAGAATGTCTACATGGTCGATGTCGCCGCCATCGGCGCTTTTTATGCCGACTGGACCAAGTATGGAGCCGGTGTGACCAATTATCTCTCGGTGCCGGATATGCCCCTGGATACCAAGGGGACTGCGTTTGATCTCCCCGGCGGGTACATCGCTGATGGCAAGGTGGGGTCGTTTAAGCCGATCGCCGGGTTCAACGATGATTTTTTCAAACAGGGGGTCAAGGAGGGGATCAAGCATTCCTGGTACAAGGGAGATTGGGACCGCCATCCCTGGGAAGAGGAAACCGTGCCCCAGCACACCGATTTTCAGGACAACGGCAAGTATTCCTGGGTCAAGTCTCCGACCTTCAATGGCAAACCGGCCCAGGTCGGGCCTTTGGCCAATGTATTGTGCATGTATGCCGCAGGGCATGCCCCGACCAAGACCTACACCAACACCTTGCTGGAAACGGTGAGTAAACTTGCCGGAGCCAAGGTCGGGATCGAGGCCCTCCATTCCACCATTGGCCGGCATGCGGCACGGGCGGTGCGCTGCGCCGTGTTGCACGATTCCCTGCTTGGTCAGTGGCAGTCCTTGATGGACAACATCGGCAGGGGGGATTATGCAACCTTCAACGCGCCGGTGTTCCCGAAGGGCGAGCAGCGCGGGGTTGGTTTCCATGAGGCGCCGCGCGGGGTGTTGTCCCATTGGGTCGTGATCCAGGACGGCAAGATCAAGAATTATCAGTGCGTGGTCCCATCCACCTGGAACGCCGGGCCCAGAAACAATAAAGACGAACCTGGGCCATACGAAGCCTCGCTGGTGGGCAATCCGGTGGCTGATCCGGAAAAACCCCTTGAGGTGTTGCGCACGGTTCATTCCTTTGACCCGTGCCTTGCCTGCGCTATCCACCTTCTGGACCCAGAGAGCCGGGAAATTGTCACCGTCAGGACCGTAGCATAAGATCGTTGTTTGAAATATCTATATAAAAACAGGCCGCCCCGGTTATCGGGACGGCCTGTTTTATAAGGAGGCGTATGGCTGACAAGATTCTGGTGCTTGGCGTGGGAAACGTGCTGCTGAGCGATGAGGGAGCAGGCGTGAGAGCGGTGGAACAACTCCAGCGCCGGTATGCCTTTCCTCCCCAGGTGGAGCTTATCGACGGCGGCACCATGGGCCTTGACCTCCTGGGATATCTTGATGACACAAGCCATCTGCTCATTATCGATGCAATTGTCTCGCGCAAACCTCCAGGTTCGGTGGTCATTGAAAAATTGTTCGATCCTCCTGCCTATTTCCGGCAGAAAATTTCTCCCCATCAGATCGGGCTTTCCGAGCTTCTGGCCGTTGCCTCCATGCAAGATTGCCTGCCCCCCGCTATCACTCTCTTTGGTATTGTTCCCCTTGATCTGTCCACCGGCATGGAGATGTCCCCGGTGGTCACCACTGCGGTAGAGCAAGTGGTTCTGGCCGTGGTGAAAGAGCTGTGGCTGATGGGGATCGAGGTGGGCTCGACAAGCAGTTGATCTGTTCTTCATGGTTGCCGGGTTGATTTCTGCCGCGCACCGTCTCTGGAAAAAAACTTGATCCTGACCGGCAAATAGTATTGTATGAAAACTCTGCCGGTGTCCTGATGCGGCACGGTCAGGGCAGGCAATGCGGTGTCGTGTGTCCTAGAGGCATTGGGCGCGCCTGGTTTTTTTCAAGGAGAAAGGATGGCGAAGATCGGTGTTTTTGTGGCGGATGATCATTCCGTCGTTAGGGAGGGGCTGCGGCAGATGCTTGCCAAAAGCAAGACCCTTGAGCTGGTTGGCGAGGCTGCGGACGGCGAGGTAGCTGTCAAGGCGATCCGCAAATTGCAGCCGGACGTGGCGATCCTTGATGTCGCTATGCCTCTGGTCAGCGGTCTTGAATGCATCCCGCTGGTCAAAAACGATTCTCCTGGCACGGCCATCGTGATCCTGTCGATGTTCGCCCGCGAGATGTATGTGCATCAAGCTCTGGCCGCCGGAGCCCTTGGCTATGTTTTAAAAACCGCCCCTTGGCCCGAGGTTCTTGAGGCGGTGCAGATGGTGGCCCAGGGCAAGTATTTTTTGAGCAGGGAGATAAATTCCGACCTCATCCGCGGCTACCTCAACAACGAGGAGCAAAAATCAGCCGAATCGAGCCGGTACGATATGTTGTCCGCACGGGAACAGCAGATATTCAGGTTGGTCATTGAGGGCAACCCCACCAAAAACATAGCCGAACTCCTGTGTCTCAGCCCAAAAACCGTGGAAAAGCACCGCTCCAACATCAGCAAAAAACTCGGAATGAGCGAGCCGCTGGCCATGCTCAAGTTTGCCATGAAGATCGGCGTTGCCGATCCGGACCTTTGGCCGGATTCATAGAAAAACAAAGTTTCCCGCTCTTGTCTGGAAGAAGCTCGGGGCATCGTGTATCATCAACGCATGCATGAGATGTCGCTGGCCATAAGTATTGTTGAACTTGTTTCCGAGAAGGCCCAGGCTGCCGGCGCGCGAAAGGTAACGGCCATTGAGCTCGAGGTTGGCAGACTTTCCGGCCTGATGGCGGAGGCTCTTGCCTTCTGTTTTGAGGCCGCCGCCCGCAACACCTTGGCGGAAGGGGCCGAGCTTCTGATTCGAGAAATTGACGGTCGCGGTAACTGCTTGGCTTGCGACCATTCGTTTGTTGTGGGTTCCCTGCTCGCCCAGTGCCCAGAATGCGGAGGGTATGCGGTGGAAATCGTGCAGGGCAAGGAATTGAAGGTTGTATCCCTTACTGTTGATGAAGAAGACGAATAATAGGTGGAGCCATGTGTGATTCCTGCGGTTGCAGTCAGCCGGAGAACAGCGTAACCATCACGAGACCTGGGCAGGCCAGCTCCGGTACCGATGCGGCAGACCACCATCACACGCACCATGGTCGACTCGTGGAGGTGCGGGAAGCTGTGCTCGGGAAAAACGACGGAATTGCCGCGCATAACCGGGATTTTTTCAGGGAAAAGCGGATCGTGGCCCTCAATCTGGTTAGTTCGCCTGGCTCGGGCAAGACCACGATTCTGGAACGAACCATCCGGGAGCTACGGGGCGAGATCCCCATGGCGGTCATCGAAGGGGATCAGCAGACCATGCTCGATGCCGAGCGGATCGACGCCACCGGCGTACCCGTGGTGCAGGTGAACACCGGGGCTGGGTGCCATCTCGATGCCGACATGGTGCATCAGGCCTTGCACCAGATGGAGCCGGAGGAGAATTCCCTGCTCTTTATCGAAAATGTCGGCAATCTGGTCTGCCCGGCCATGTTCGATCTGGGTGAGGCGGCCAAGGTCGTGATCATCAGCGTCACCGAGGGGGAGGATAAGCCCCTAAAGTATCCGGCCATGTTCGATGCGGCAAGCCTGTGCCTGATCAACAAAACAGACCTTCTTCCCCATGTCGACTTTGATGTGGCCCGCTGCCGGGAATACGCCCTGCGGGTAAATCACCATCTGGAATTCTTTGAAATCTCCGCCAGGACCGGCGAGGGCATGCCTGGCTGGCTGGCCTGGCTGCGTAGTCAAATCCGAAGGGTTTAATGCCAAGCGAGCGTTGGAAGATATCGGTTGGCGGCATTGTTCAGGGCGTGGGCTTCCGGCCCTTTGTTTATCGGCTGGCGTTGGCGCGCGGCCTGACGGGTTTTGTGGCCAATACCCCCGATGGTGTTGCCATTGAGGCCCAAGGGCAGGTCGCGCGGCTTGAGGATTTTTTGGTTTCGCTACGAAAGGAAGCGCCCCCTTTGGCCCAAGTCGGCGAGATCAGTTCTGTCGCCATTTCCCTGAACCATGATGGCGAATTTGTCCTGCGGCATTCGACCGCTTCCGGTCCTGTCTCCACCCTGATCTCTCCCGATGTCGCTGTGTGCGAGGATTGCCTGACTGAATTTTTTACTCCCACCGACCGTCGTTTCCGCTATCCCTTCATCAACTGCACCAACTGCGGCCCCCGCTATACCATCGTTGAGCGCATCCCCTACGATCGTCCCCATACGACCATGCATGGGTTTACCATGTGTGCGGCCTGTCAGCGGGAATACGACGATCCCGCCAACCGGCGTTTTCATGCCCAGCCCAATTGCTGCCCGGACTGTGGGCCACAGCTTACTCTGGTTGCAGTGGATGGGCGGTGGGTGACCGAGCGGGATGAGGCACTCCGTGAGGCGATCCGGCGGCTGGAAGTGGGCGAGATCGTGGCGGTCAAGGGAATTGGCGGGTTTCATCTGGCAGTGGACGCGACCAACAGCCAGGCAATAGCGCGTTTGAGGCAGCGAAAGGGCCGGGAGGCCAAGCCGCTGGCGGTCATGGTTGCCGATCTGGCAGCGGCCCGGAGGGTGTGTCGGCTGGAGGTCTTGGAAGAACAGGCTCTTACGAGTCAGGAGAGGCCCATTGTTCTGGCCAGCAAAAAAGAGGGGCATGGCCTGGCGGAAGAGGTCGCGCCTGGATATGACCAGTTCGGCCTCATGCTGCCCTATGCGCCGCTTCACTATCTTCTTTTGCAGGGGCCGGTGCAGGCCTTGGTCATGACCAGCGCCAACCGCAGCGAAGAGCCGATCTGCATCGAAAACGACGAGGCTGTGCAGCGTCTGGCAGGGATCGCCGACTGTTTTCTTGTGCATGACCGGGGCATTCACCTGCCCTGCGACGATTCGGTGGTTGCCTTGCAGGCCGGGATGATCCGGCAGATCCGACGCAGCCGTGGCTTTGCCCCCAAGCCCATCGGCCTTGCGGAGACAGGAGCCATGGTTCTCGGGGTGGGGGCGGAACTCAAGAATACCGTCTGTCTGCTGAAGGAGAAACAGGCATTTTGCAGTCAGCACATCGGGGATCTGAAAAATCTGGAGGCCTACCGGGTTTTTCAGCAAAGCCTCGGCCAGCTGGCCATTCTTTTTGAAATCACTCCGACCCTGATCGTGCATGACCTGCATCCCCAGTACCTCTCCAGTCGATGGGCAAAGGGACAGAATGTGTCCACCCTGGCCGTGCAGCACCACCATGCCCACCTGGCAGCCTGTCAGGCCGAGAACCGGCAGGACGGCCCGGCCATCGGCATTATTCTCGATGGCACTGGCTACGGGCCGGATCAGACCATCTGGGGCGGTGAGGTCTTGCTGGGAGATGTCCGTGGCTACCAGCGGTTTTCCGCCCTGGAATCCTTGCCCCTGCCGGGCGGGGATGCCGCGGTGCAGGCCCCTTGGCGGACCGCCTTGAGCTATCTCCATGCTGCTTACGGCGACAATATGCCCGATTTGCCCTTTATGGCGGGCCACGAGTGCGGGCCGATCCTGGCCATGGTGGACAAGGGGGTAAATTCTCCCCTGACCAGCAGCTGCGGCAGGCTTTTTGATGCGGTGGCCGCCATGAGCGGGGGCCGGCAGACCATCCAGTATGAGGCCCAGGCCGCCATCGAGCTGATGCAGATAGCGGGCGGCAGGCTTGGCGAGGAGGGTTTTCCCTGCGAAGTTTACGAAGAAAATGCTATGTTGAAAATCTCGGTGCGGTCTTTGATACGGGCGGTTGCTCAAGCCGTGCAGACCGGCATGGCGCGAGGCGAAATCAGCCGCAGGTTCCATGCCGGGTTGGTCGCGGTTTTTACTCGGGTGGCCGAGGAGGCGCGACGCCGGGAAGACATCAACACAGTGGCCTTGAGCGGCGGCGTTTTTCAGAACCGGCTGCTTCTGGAGGGACTGCTTGCCTCTCTGGGACGAGCCGGGTTCCAGGTGCTGCTTCATAAAGAGCTGCCCTGCAATGATGCCTGCATTTCTTTGGGGCAGGCCGTGATCGGCAGGCAGGCGTTGAAACAAGGGTGATAACCTGGGTATTCAGGCTGAAGACTGAAGTATACTAAAAAAAATCCTTCAACCTTCGGTCTATCCCCCTGAGTAGTTACAAAAAAAGGTGACGGTATGTGTCTGGCGATTCCCGGCAAAGTGGTGGAGATATTTCAGGAAAACGGCCTGACCATGGGGCATGTCGACTACAGCGGCACGGTCAACAAGATCTGCCTCGAGTATGTGCCGGAGATCGTTGTGGGCCAGTACACCGTGGTGCATGCGGGGTTTGCTCTGTCGGTGCTTAACGAGGAAGAGGCGCAACAGAGTTTCTCGGCCTGGCAGGAACTGGTCCAGGCCGTGGCTGCTCAAGGCACGGATATCTTCGGGAATCCCCTGGAAAAATAAAGAGGTTCTTGTCTCTCCATGAAATTTGTTGATGAATACCGCGACCCGGCCCTGGCCAAGCGTCTTCTTGAGGAAATTCGGCACACCGTGACCCGGCCTTGGGTGATCATGGAGATTTGCGGCGGCCACACCCATGCCATCATGAAAAACGGGCTTGATCAGCTTCTTCCCGCACAGGTGGAGCTGGTGCATGGGCCGGGTTGTCCGGTCTGTGTGACCCCGGTGGAGACCATTGACCGGGCCGTAGCCATCGCCGCCCGGCCCGAGGTGATCTTTACCAGCTTCGGCGACATGCTCCGGGTGCCGGGCAGTGTTTCCAGCCTGTTCATGGCAAAATCCGCCGGGGCTGATGTGCGCATGGTCTATTCGCCGTTGGAAGCCGTGGCTCTGGCCCGGCAGAACCCGGAGCGGGAGGTGGTCTTCCTGGCGGTTGGCTTTGAAACAACAGCGCCGGGCAATGCCATGGCCCTGTTGCAAGCCAGGCGCGAAGGGCTGACGAACTTCAGCCTGCTGGCCAGCCATGTTTTGGTGCCGCCCGCCATCCGGGCCTTACTCTCTTCGCCCGGCAACCGGGTGCAGGGCTATCTGGCTCCTGGGCATGTCTGCACCATCATGGGCTGGGAGGAATACGAGCCTCTTGCCGAGGAATTCCGGGTGCCCATCGTGGTCACCGGCTTTGAACCCATCGACATCCTCGCTGGCCTGCTCATGGTGCTCCGGCAGCTTGAGGCGGATCGCCATGAGGTGGAGAATCAATACGGGCGGTCGGTGAGCCGGGAAGGCAACCGGGCGGCGCAACGGATCATGACCGAGGTCTTCACGGTGAGTGATCGCGCCTGGCGAGGAATCGGGGTGCTGCCTGCCAGCGGCCTGGTGATCAGGGATCATCTCGCAGCCTATGACGCCGAGCGAAAGTTTGCCGTGGAGACCATCACCGTACGGGAATCAAACCTGTGTAAGAGCGGCAGCGTTTTGCAGGGGCTGCTCAAACCCGACGGCTGCCCGGCCTTTGGCCGGGAATGCACCCCGGAGCATCCTCTGGGCGCGACCATGGTCTCGGGCGAGGGCGCTTGCGCCGCCTACTACAAATATCATCGTAACTGTCCAGCAGCACCACATCTGCTTCGTCATCGACCGGCTCATGTGCAATAGCGCACTTCGCAGGCCTCTTCCTCGCATCTGCGGCAGCAGCGAAGCGGCGCTGCTGAACAGTTACAGTTTATGTTTTGGTCTATTTTTTGGCTTTATTTTGATAGTTGCATATCATCAAAGTAATCACGGGACGTGCCATGACTGATGTGAATCCGGAAGATTTCAGCTGCCCCCTGCCCATCATGGAATATGAAACGATTCAATTGGCGCACGGCAGCGGCGGGCGTCTCTCCGCCGAACTTGTCAGCCGATTTTTTCTGCCGCGCTTCGGCAATGAAACCCTGAACCGCTTGGAGGATCAGGCTGTGGTTGATTTTCCCCAAGGGCGTTTGGCCCTGACCACCGACTCTTTTGTGGTGGACCCTCTTTTCTTTCCCGGCGGGGATATCGGCGATCTGGCGATCAACGGGACCGTGAACGATGTCTGCATGAGCGGTGCCACGCCGCTTTATCTGGCCGCAGCCTTTATCCTCGAAGAGGGTCTGCCCATGACCACCCTGCACCGGGTTCTGCTCTCCATGGAAAAGGCGGCGAGAACCGCCGGGGTGCAGATCGTGACCGGGGACACCAAGGTGGTCAACCGGGGCTGTTGCGACAAGCTTTTCATCACCACCACCGGGGTGGGCCGGGTGCCGGAAGGGGTGAATATCTCCGCAGCCAATCTCCGACCGGGGGACAAGATCATCCTCTCCGGCACCATTGCCGATCATGGTATGGCGATCTTGACTTCTCGGGAGGGGCTTTCTTTTGCCTCTCGGGTGCAGAGCGACACGGCTGCCTTGAACGGTTTGGTGGCGCAGATGCTGCACGCCTCCTCCGACATCCATGCCATGCGCGATCCTACCCGCGGGGGGCTTGCCACCACGCTCAACGAGTTTGCCGCCTCCTCCCAGGCCGGCATTGTCTTGGATGAGACAGCCATTCCGGTGCGGCCCGAGGTGCGGGGCGCCTGCGAGGTGTTGGGCATCGATCCGATGTATGTCGCCAACGAGGGCAAGCTGGTGGCCGTTGTTCCGGCGGAGGTTGCCGATGGGGTGGTGGCTGCCATGCGCAGTCATCCCCTGGGCCGGGAGGCCGTGATCATCGGTGAGGTTGTCGCAGACAACCCAGGGCTGGTGGCCATGCGGACAGCCCTGGGGGCGCACCGGATTGTCGACATGCCGGTGGGCGAACAGCTGCCCAGAATCTGCTGATCTGGCAGCAAAAAGCGCCGACCCTAGAGAAATAAAGGATTGGCGGCAGGTAGAGAAATAAAAAAAGCCGATGAAAGATTGACTTCTTTAAAGGTAACCATGTATAAACTCTCAAGAAACAGGATTTCTGTTATCAATTTTTGCAAAGGGAGGTGAGTTGGTGCAGAAGCGAATCGTAACAATGCTGACAGCAATGTCGCTGATGCTTCCTGCTATCGCTATGGCGGCCAGCGGGGACGCGCTCTTTTTACAGAGCTGTGGTTCATGTCACAAAAAGGGAGGCAAGGCGGCTATCGTGAACCCTGCCGACAAGGCAGGCAGTGTATGGGAAAAATACTTTGCCCGGGGACGTCATACAGCTGATATGGGCATGAGTGATGCGGACCTACAGGCGGTGGTGAAGTATTTGGTGGCGCATGCAGCCGACAGTGATCAACCTGCAGCCGCGGTTATTCCCAAATAATTCACTGGCGAAAAAAGATATTCACTGGGAGGAGGAGAATAAGTGAAAAAGATTTTATTGACCGCAGGTGCATTACTGGCCTGGACGAGCTGCGCCGCTGCAGGAGCAGGTGGGCAGACTGTAGCCATTCCGGTAGAAGACTATAAAGCGATTCTGGAACGTCTGGACACCTTGCAGAAGCGTGTTGACCAGATGGAGAAGGCCGACAGCCCTTCCGGCAAGGCAGCTTCCGCGGCCATGCCGAGCAAGCTGGCCAAGGATGTGGAAAACATCTTCGACACCCTGGACAAGGTTGAAACCAAAACCTTGAAAGACCGCATCAACCTGGGCGCGGAGCTGCGCACCAGGGTGGACAGTTTTAAGATGAAGAATGACCAGTTTTTAACTGGTGTTCCCGGCACAGACCACAATGATAATTACTGGACCAATCGTTTTCGTCTGAATCTTGATTCGGAGATCCAGAAGAACCTGCTGTTCACCGGTCGTCTCACCGCCTACAAGAATTTTTCCAACCTGGGTGGTGATGCTTCCAATGATGCCAGCCAAGCCCATGTGCCTGGAAACTCCAGTATAAAGCTGGATCGCGCCTATGTGGATTGGGTCCCCGAGGGCATGCCCATCCCGTTGGCCCTGACCTTTGGCCGTCATCCTTCTTCCGAGGGGCCTCCCTCCGAGTTGAAGGAAAATCGACTCCGCCAGTCTACCTATCCTTCGTTGCTCTTTGACGGCGAGGCAGACGGCGTGGTGGCCACCGTTGGTTTGGAGCGCTATCTTGGCTGGAAAAATTCCGGTATCCGTTTTGCCTATGGCAAGGGCTACCAGGATCAGAACACTACCGCCGTCATGGGTGCACCTTACCTGGATAACGGGGCGCATCCGTATGAAGACATCAATGTCTATGCCATGTTTTTTGAAACCGAGATTCCTGGCGTGCGGGACAGTCTGTTAGTTTTGAGCGCTCTCGAGGCAACAGATATCAACGGAATGGGAAATGCTCAAATAAATGCAAAGATAGGCAATATGAGCCTGTACGGTATTCATGCCCAAGCCAATAATGTTGCCGATTCCGGTTTCGATGTCTTCCTTTCCACAGGCCTTAACAAAACTGATCCAAATGGAAATGCGCCTAACAATTTTGGCCTGCTCAATAGCGATGGCACAACCGAGCATACCGGTTGGGCGTTGTACACCGGCTTGCGTTACAACATCCCCTACAAGCCATGGAACAACCCCAAGGTCGGGTTTGAATACAACCATGGCAGTGAATACTGGGCCAGTTTTACTTGGGGTCCGTCTGAGCTGTATGACAAGCTGGGTACTCGTGGCGACGCCTACGACTTCTACTACATCCAGCCGTTTAACGATAATCTCTTTGGCCGCCTGGGCTATACTCATATCAATTATGATCATGGGACGGCGTTTAGGGTGTTCGGCGAGCCTGGCGATTCCAATGCCGTACTGGATAACGTTTACTTCCTGCTTGACTGCCGCTTCTAAGGCATAAGCACCAGGATGGTTGTTAAGGGTGGCCGCCTCGGCCACCCTTTTTTTATGTCTTTTCTGGAAAAACAGGCGCTACTTGCGTTTGGCCGCTGGATTGAATACAGTTGGCTGAACATCTTCAACTTCTTGCACGTGTTTCGCGGCAATTATCCTGTGGGTATCCTCTTATGCATCGTGTCCAATGGTTAGTCCTATTTCTTCTTGTTCTGGGTCAGGCCTTTCTTGCCGGTTGCGCCGTGAATCCCGTTACCGGCAAGTCGGAGCTGGCTTTTTACAGCATGAGTGAACAGGAAGAAGTCTCCCTTGGCAAGAAGGCCTTTCCCGAGGCGATCCAGCGGATGCAGGGGGAATACGATGACCCGCGGCTCAAGGATTATGTCACGTTGGTGGGGATGCGTCTGGCCAAGGTCAGCCAGCGGCCCAATCTGGACTATACCTTCAAGGTCGTCAACGACTCCAGCCCCAATGCCTTTGCCATGCCCGGCGGCAATATCGCCATCACCCGCGGACTGCTGGTTGCCTTGGAAAACGAAGCCCAGCTGGCGGCGGTGCTGGGGCATGAGCTTGGCCATGTCACGGCCCGGCATTCGGTGCAGAACCTGCAACGTGGCATGCTTCTCAATGTGGGGCTACAGGTTTTGTCCGTTTCGAGCAGCGGCACCTCCTACAGCGGAGTGGCGCGGCAGGCAGGGCAAATAGCCGGCTCGATCCTGGACAGTTCATACAGCCGGGAGCAGGAGCGCGAGGCCGATCGGCTGGGCATCGACTATATGGTGAAGGCCCGGTACAGCCCCAAGGGGGCGGTCGAGTTGCAGGAATTCTTAGCCAAAAAAGGTGGCGAGGGAGAATCCCAGTGGGTCCAAGGGCTGTTCCGTACCCATCCTTTTTCTACGGAACGGATGCGGGACAACCAGTACTACATCGACACCAGATACAGTTGGGCCTTGAACGATGAGGAGTATGCCTCCGGTGCCGGGGATTTTCAACGGGCTATGGAACCGTTGCGCAAAACCAAGGAGGCATACGGCGATTACGATAAGGCCAGGGAGAAAGAGCAGGCCAAGGATCTGGCCGGGGCCATCGTGCTGTATGAGCAGGCAGTCCACAAAGCCCCGGAACAGGGGCTGCTGCAAAGTGCGTTGGGAATGGCGCATTTAAAAAACAACAGTCTTGCCGAAGCCAAAAAATGTTTGACCAGGGCAGTGCAGTTGGATGGGGATTATTACGAAAGCCATTTTGGCCTGGGCTATCTGTATCTGAAAGAGAACAACCCTGCTTTGGCCAAGGAGCATCTGCAAAAAAGCATGAAGTTCATGCCCACCTTGAGCAGTGCTTTTTTCCTTGCCGAAAGCTATGAAAAAACAGGGGAGATAGCAAAGGCCCAGGCCTTGTACGGGCAGGTGGCGGCGGCTGATCCCGGCGGCAACCTGGGCAGGTCTGCGGTTTCCAGAGCCAGAGCGCTTGGGGGCGGGGGACGCCTGCTAGGAAGATGAGGGTTTTCCCGGAGGAACGAGTGTTTTCAGAAAGGGCTCGAACAGGTAGCGGAGTTCGTCGAGAGACTGCTTGATCACATAGGGCAGGGCCTTGGCGTACATATCGAGCAACACAATGGCATTGACGGACGAGTCGGTTTTTGATGCGCTCCGCACCCTTTTTGCCATGGCCAGATTGACCTCCTGCATGGTGCGATACAGATTCGTTAATTTCTCCAGGTTGAAATCCGCTTGGCCTCCCCCGTTTTTCACAAAATATTGGGCAAGCATATAGGTTGCCGTGGCGCGGAATATGGTTTCTTCCTCGCTGGCCAGCGGCAAATGGAATCGGGCCATGGGCTTGAAAAAAGCGGTGTGCGGACAGCCGCTTGTCGCGATGACCAGCCCCATCAGGGAGCAGAGGGCCCTTTGCGCCGTGGTTCGCTGGAGGATTATCCTTTCGGCGGTTGTCACCTGAAGATCCACCAGATCAATGGAGATAAGCTTTTCGCCCCGCTGGACAATGGGGGCAAGGTTGGCTGCGGCCGGGCAGTGGGGAGAGGCCGCTTCAGCCAGCGGGCAACTGGCGCACTGGGCAAAGGAGAGCTTCGTCCAGTCCGGCAAGGGCTTTGCCGCCGGGTCGGGCAGGGTTTCAAGAGTTTGTGGGTCGAGGCGGATGGTGAATAGTTCTTCGCTGGTGTCCTGTAGGCGAAATCGGTATTCGATGACCAGTGGCTGCGGTTGCATGTGAATCGTTTCCCAATTTGGCGGCGGTGTTAAATCCACTCACAAAAACCAAGAGTACTCCCATGTTAGGGGAAATTATTTTGAAAAGCAATGATTCTCCCTTGGACAACAATGGGCTTGAAAAGCCGCGATGTCCGGAGTTTTGACTTTCACGCCGCCACTCTGTACACTGATTGCAGATCAGATGCGCAATGCTTAAAAAACGCGGGGAGTCTCTTGGAAAACCCTCGCACTGTCGGGAAACTGTATGACGCCGAGTCAATTGCTGTCCACCATCCTGGTGATTCCGGGGATAATTTTTCTCATTGCCGCGGCGCGTCTCTGCATGCAGACCCGGCGGCAGGTTCCTCTTTCCTGTGTGGGGAAATGGAGGGCCTTGTCTGTCCTGAACGTGTTTTTTATTGCCGGGTATCTCTTCTTTATCGCCATTCAGATTCGTCAGCTTGCTTTTCCAGTGGAAATCGTTACCGGGTTCGTTTTTCTCGGTGGCTCTCTCTTTGTTTTCCTGGTCATCGGCCTATCCAAGCTCACCATTTCCAGGGTTCACGAGGTGGATCTGGAAATTGTTCGGGCGAATACCTCCCTTGTTCAGAAGAACACGGAACTTGAAAAAGAGATTGTCGCCCGGCTTGAGGCGGAAGGCCGGGCCAGGGCAAGGCTCCAGCATCTGACCACTCTGCACGCCATCGATATGGTGATTACCGCGAGCCTTGACCTGCGGCTGACCATGAAACTCTTCCTGGAGCAGACCGTGTCGCAGCTGGGCATGGATGCCGGGGCCATTCTTCTGCTCAACACCCACACCCAGACCCTGGATCATGGGGCGGACTGGGGGTTTGAGGGGATGGGCATCCGCAAATCCAGAGTGCGGCTTGGCGAGGGCGGTGCCGGGCTTGCCGCCTATGAGCGGCGGGTTGTTCATATTGCCGATATTAATGAACAGCCCAATCCGTTTGTCCGCAATGAGTTGCTCGTAAAAGAAAGATTCATAACCTACTATGCTGTCCCCTTGATCGCCAAAGGGCAGGTGAAGGGCGTTTTTGAGATTTTTTGCAGGCAGCGATTTGATGCCGAACCGGAATGGTTCGATTTTTTTGAGGCTCTGGCCATCCAGGCGGCCATTGCCATTGATAATGCGACGCTTTTTCGCAAACTCCAGGAGTCGAACATCGAATTGACCCTGGCCTACGACACCACCATCGAGGGCTGGGCAAAGGCCTTGGAGTTGCGTGATTCGGAAACAGAGGGCCATACCCAGCGGGTGGCCGAGATCACCTTGAAAGTGGCCTGCGCCCTGGGCATCCAGGAGGATGAGCTTGATCATGTCCGCCGCGGCGCCCTGCTCCATGATATCGGCAAGATGGCGGTGCCGGATTCCGTGTTGATGAATACCGGGCCGCTCACCGAAGAGGAGCAGCAGATCATGCGGCGGCACCCGGCCTTTGCCTTTGAACTGCTGTCGCCCATTCATTATCTGCGTCCGGCCCTTGATATTCCCTATTGCCATCATGAACGGTGGGACGGCACCGGCTATCCGCGGGGCTTGAAAGGCGAACAGATTCCCCTGGCCGCCAGGATCTTTTCCATTGCCGATAACTGGGATGCCCTGATCTCGGCCCGTCGGTATCGGGAGGCATGGTCTCCGGCAAAGGTCGCCGAGTACATCCGTTCTCAGGCCGGAACCCAGTTTGATCCGAATCTGGTGGATATCTTTTTGGCAACGGTGTGAGCCTTGCCGGGTTTCTGCTCTCCGCGTGGCCCTTCTTTTTTCCTCGTTGCAAGACCGTTAATTGACAGGCGGATGTAATCATTCCAAGGGGTGTTCATGGAAAAGGCAAAATCCTGGGGGAGGAAGTTCTTGAGTATCCTTGTGGTTGTCGGAGCGATTGCCTGGTTGGGCTTGATGGCGTATGGAAAGGGCAAGCCCCTGCCCAAGGGCCTCTCGTTTGAAGGGCCGCCCCGTGCCGTGCAGGATGTCGAATTCCTGACCGACTGTACCTATCAGCGGGACGGGCAGCCGGTGCGCGAGCAAGTTATTTTCAAGCGGATGTGCAAAATCATTGATGACGCCGAGCGTTTCATCCTGCTCGACCTGTTTCTTTTCAACAGCGTCCATGGCCAAGGGGAAAAGTTCCCCGCTCTTTCCGACGAGATGACCCGCAGGCTGGTTGAAAAAAAACAGCGTTCGCCCCAGGTGGACATCGTGCTCATCACCGATGCAATCAACCGGAGCTACGGGGCGGAGGAGCCGGAGCATTTCAGGCGATTGCGGGCAAGCGGGGTGCGGATCATCTACACGGATGCCAGCAAGTTGCGCGATTCCAATTTTCTTTATTCGGCCTGGTGGCGGCTTTTTTGCCAATGGTTTGGCACGCAAGGGGCTGGCTGGCTGCCTTCGCCTTTTGCCCCGAACGGTCCGGCCATGACCATGCGGGGGTATTTGAGCCTTTTTAATTTCAAGGCCAATCACCGCAAGATTGTGGTCAGCGAAAACGAGGCGCTCATCGCTTCCGCCAATCCCCATGACGCCAGCGCCTATCATTCGAATATCGCCTTTGTCGCCCAGGGTGCGGTGGTGCAGGATGTTGTCGATGCGGAAGCTGCTGTGGCCAACTTCTCCGGGGAGATGTTGCCAAGGTGGGAGATCCCGGTCCACCCAGAATCCGGCCAGGTGCATCTGCGTCTGCTCAGCGAAGGGAAGATCAAGGCGCGACTGCTGACAGCCCTTGCCCGAAGCGGAAGTGGCTGTTCGGTGCGGATGGCCATGTTCTATCTCTCCGACCGTGAGGTGATCGCCGGACTTCTTGCCGCTGCGGCCAGAGGGGCCGAGGTGCGGCTGCTTCTTGACCCCAATAAGGATGCCTTTGGCCGCCAGAAAAACGGGATTCCCAACCGGCCCGTGGCCCAGGAACTTGTCGAAAAATCCCAGGGCAGGATTCAGGTTCGCTGGTATGGAACCCACGGCGAGCAGTTTCACAGCAAATTAACCATGATTTTCCTGCCCGGAGAGGCAGTGCTTATCGGCGGTTCGGCAAACCTCACCCGGAGAAACCTCGACGATCTGAATCTGGAGGCCTGCCTTGAGGTGACGGCTCCGGCGGATTCGCAGGTGGCGCGGGAGGCAGCCGGTTATTTCGAGCGGCTCTGGCGGAATCGGGATGGAATTTACTCCCTTGATTACAAAGATTTTGCTGAGAACTCACCCTTTAAGTACGCCCTGTACCGTTTTCAGGAGGCCAGCGGGATGTCCACATTTTAACCGCACGGCGGCGGGACAAGATGTGCTACAATTTAAAAAAGCAATGAGACAACGGGACATCCAGGGCTGAGAGACAAGAGCGCGGCCATAGAATTTTAGGGGCGACCATGCATGAAAAAATCCTGGTAGTGGACAACCAGCCGCTGATGCTCCGGCTCATGAGCAATTTTCTTAGCAAAAAAGGCTATGAAGTAAAAACCGTGCCTGACAGTCTGACGGCCCTTTCCGTGCTTGCTGATTTTGTTCCGGATATCATGTTCGTTGATCTGGTCATGCCCAATATCAGCGGCGACAAGCTGTGCCGGATCGTGCGTTCCATGCCGGATTTGAAAGACGTCTGTATCATCATCCTCTCCGCCATCGCCGTAGAAGAAAAGCTCGACTACGTCTCGTTCGGCGCCAATGCCTGCATCGCCAAAGGGCCTTTTCGCGACATTGAACAGCATATCTCCAAGGTGCTCGCTGCCCGTAATAACAAGGAAGATATAAGCTCTTCCGGGGTTGTCGGGATTGAAAATGTGTTCCAGCGGGAAATCACCAAGGAGCTGTTGAGTTCGAGGAAACATTTCGAGGTTGTCCTTGGCAACATCACCGAGGGGATTGTCGAGTGCATCGCCGACGGAAAGGTTGTGTATGTCAACGCCGCCGGAACGGCCATCCTTGGGGCACGGGAAGAAAAAATACTTGCCACGAATCTGTTTGCTTTTTTTGAAGGAAGCACCCTACAGGAAGTAGAAAAAGCCTTTGCCGATCTCGGTGAGCGGCCCATTGCCCTTGGCGAAGAGGCAGTCCTGCTATTGAACGGGCGGCGGGTTGCCCTGATCGTGCTGCCCATTGTCGATGCGGAGCAGCGCACGGCAATCGTGATCATCCAGGACATCACCGAACGCAAAGCTGCGGAAGAGAAATTTGAGGGCTATCGCGACCATCTGGAAAAAATGGTGGTGGCGCGCACGGCAGAGCTTTCCCAGAAAAATGAGCAGCTTCACCAGGAAATCCGTGAACGCCGCGTGGCCGAAGAACGGATAGGAGAGGCCCAGCGGGAGTGGGAGCGGACTTTTGATGCGGTGGATGATATCGTCACCTTGCAGGATGCCTCCCTGCGTCTGACCAGAGTAAACAAGGCGACCTGCCGTATTCTGCACAAAACAGCGGAAGAGCTGATTGGCCGGTATTGTTACGAAGTGTTTCGGGGGATTTCCGAACCCTGTCCCGGTTGCGCGGCGCATCTTGCTTCCCGCGAGCCCAAGTCCTATATCCAGGAAATTTTTCATCCCGAGCTGGACAAGACCTTTTTGCTGACCGCCACCCCGATTATCGATGATCAGGGCCTGGGCCAGGAAAAGATAAGCGGCATCGCCCATTTCGCCAAGGATATCAGCGAACAGAAAAAGCTGGAGTCCCAGCTCATGCAGGCCCAGAAGATGGAGGCCATCGGCACCCTGGCCGGCGGCATTGCCCATGATTTTAACAATATCCTTGCCGCGGTCATGGGCTATACCGAGTTGGCCATGATGGATCTGTCCCAGGATATGTCTGCCTACGCCAAGCTGGCCGAGGTTACCAGGGCAAGCAAGCGGGCCAAGGATCTGGTGGCGCAGATTCTTACCTTTAGCAGGCACAGCGAGACAAAGCGGGAATCCCTTGAACTGCGGAGTATAGTCAAGGAGGCCATGAAGCTGCTCAGGGCTTCCCTGCCCAGCACCATGGAAATGAAGCAGGAAATAAGCGATCAGCCCTGTTGGGCCTTGGCTGATCCGGTGCAGATCCACCAGGTGCTGATGAATCTTTGTATCAACGCCTCCCAAGCCATGCGCGGCAAGGGGGGCGTCCTCCTGGTCACCCTTGCCCCCGAAGAGATTGACGAATCCCGCGCTGCCTTGAACCCGGATTTGAAGCCAGGTGCTTATATTCACCTCAAGGTGCGGGATGATGGGCAGGGAATGGAACAGGATGTGGCGGCGCGGATTTTCGAGCCGTTTTTCACCACCAAACAAACCGGGGAAGGAACCGGGATGGGGCTTGCCGTGGTGCATGGAATTGTGAAAAGCCATCAGGGCGCGATGGAGGTTGCGAGTGTTCCTGGTCAGGGAACGACTTTTGATCTCTATTTCCCCCGCATCACCGAGGTGGGGGAGATTGGCGGCGCCCTCGGTGATTTGCAGATATCCCGGGGCACGGAACGTATCCTGTTCGTGGACGATGAGCCTGCCTTGGCCGAATTGGGCAAGCAGGTGCTTGAGACTTTGGGCTATCAGGTTCAGGCCCATGGTGACAGTCGGGAGGCCTGGGCGCGGTTTGCCGCCGCCCCGGAGTCCTTTGATCTGGTTATCACCGATCTGACCATGCCGGGCATGACCGGCGCCCAGCTGGCCGAAAAAATCCTGGCCCTGCGCCCCGGCATCCCGGTCATCCTGACCACGGGTTATAGCGATATCCTTACCGAAACAGAGGCCAAGGAACTGGGGGTGCGCGAGTATCTGCTCAAACCCGTGAGCACCGGAAGGCTGGCGGAGGTGGTGCGGCGGGTGCTTGATGCCGATGGGCAGGCAAACCAATAGAGGAATCTTCTTTTGACCGATGCGCAAAAGCATACTGAACATCCTGGCTTTTCTGGGAGGGGCGGTGCTGCTCTCCCTTCTCAGCCTGTTGCAGACTGGCCGCTCCGGCCCTGAGTTTTCCCTGCAAACCAGCCTGTTGCTGCTGTTGGGCGGACTGGGCGGGGTATCGGCGCGATTCTGGCTTTTGCAACGGTGGCAGAGCAGGGAGCGGGAGGCCAATCTTGCCCTGATTGTCCGGACCGTGCGTCGGATTCATCTGTTGCTTGCCGAGAAAAAGAGCCGGGACGAACTTCTTGAGGGAATCTGCCGCATCTTGGTGGATGACGGCCATTATTGCAGCGCCTGGCTTGCTCTGATCAACAGGGATGGGTCGCTGGACTGCTGCGCCGAGGTCGGCCTGGGGGAAGAGTTTTTCCGAGTACGGCAGGGCATGGAAAGGGGGATTTTTCCTGTCTGCGCGAAAAAGGCCCTGTCCGGGGAGAGGCTGGTGGTGAGCGATCCGGCAAGTCGTTGCGCGGGGTGTATCCTGGCGGCAGACGATGCGGACAGGGTGTGTCTTACCATCAGGTTGAGCCACCACGATCAATCCTATGGCCTGCTCAGTGTTTCCACCTCGGCGGCCCGTGAGCATAATCGTCAAGAGCAGAGGCTGTTTGCTGAAATTGCCCAAGACGTGGGGCAGGCGCTCTATCTCATGGAGCTTGAGGCACAGCGGGCCATCACCGAAAACAGGTTCCGGGATCTGGTGGAAAACTCCCTGGCCGGGATTCTCCTGATCCAGGACAACGCGATCATCTATCGCAACCCCGAACAGAAAAGACTGTTCGGGCCGCTTCCCCCCCATTTCCGACCGGACGCCTTTACAGGGGTTCATCCCGAAGATCTGGAAAAGGTGGAGGCCGCCTATGGCAGGGTCAGCCGCGGGGAAGCGGCCTCGGTGGATGTTGATTTCCGTTTTTATCCCCAGCAGGGGGGCGACGGGACCCAGGCCATGAAATGGGTGTACTGCCGGGCCAGCCGCATCGAATATCAGGGGCGGGATACGGTGCTGGTCAGCATGATCGACATCACCCGGAATCGGGAGCTGGAACAGATTGTCCGGGTTCAGGACAAAATGTCTTCCCTTGGGCGGGTGGCTGCGGGCATTGCCCATGAGATCCGAAACCCCCTGTCTGGCATCAACATTTATCTCGATACCCTGGCCAAGATTTACGAACGGGGAGAGAATATGGAGATGGTGGGCGAGATCATCGCCCAGGTGCAGGACGCCTCCCGGAAGATAGAATCGGTGATCCGGCGGGTCATGGATTTTGCAAGGCCGGGGCAGCCGCAGTTGTTGATGGTTGATGTCAATCAGCCGGTGGAAAACGCGCTTTCCTTGTGCGCCGCAGCCTTGCGCAGGGACGGGGTGGGGTTGGAAAAAGACCTGGCATCTGATTTGCCCCGCTGTCGCCTTAATGCCAGCCTGATCGAGCAGGTCATGCTCAACCTGTTGACCAATGCGGCAGAGGCCCTGCGCCAGGTCGAAGCAAAAAGGATCTCGGTGCGAACCGCCCTTGAAAAGGAGGCGGTGGTGATCCGGGTGGGCGATTCAGGGCCGGGAGTGCCGGAATGGCTGCGGGACAAGGTTTTTGATCCGTTTTACACCACCAAGACTGAGGGGACCGGCATCGGCCTGAGCCTGTGCCAGCGGATCATCAATGATCACAACGGCACGCTGACCGTAGAAAAAAGCGGCTGGGGCGGCGCTGAATTTGTCATTGCCCTGGCACCTGAACCCGAGCAGGAGAAGGGATAACTCCTGGAGGAGGGCGGTATGGACCTGTTTGCGCGATTGCAGGGGATGAGGGTGCTGCTGGTTGAGGATGATCAGTGGATCAGGGATTCGTTGCGGCGGTTTTTTGCCAATGAAAATTGTGCGCTCATGGCGGTTGAGACCGGGGAAGACGCTCTGGAGATCATCAAGGGCAAGGCCTGCGACATCATCATCACCGACTACCGTCTGCCCGGCATGGACGGCCTTGAATTTTTAAAAAAGGCGCAGCGCCTCAATCCCCGGGATCGGGTCAAGAAAATTTTGCTCACGGCCTACATGACCGAGGCGGTCATTTCCGAAGCCTTCCGGCTCGGGGTGCATGAATTCATCGAAAAACCGTTTTCCACGGAGGATCTGGAGGAAGCCCTTGTTCGGGTTCTTGAGAAAGAGATAATTGCCAACGGGCGTGGCCCGGGGAAAATTCTGTAAAGTCCAGGGGGGACTTGTCTCAGGAGGTGCGTTATGGATATTATCCCAAGGAAACCGTTTTCAGAACTCAGCACCGTGCGCAACGAGATGGACCGGTTGTGGAACCGGTTTATGGATGATTGGCCCTTGCCGGCGATGTTCAGCAAGGGGTGGGCGCCGATGGCCGACATTTCGGAAACCAAGGACAAGCTGATCGTCAAGGCCGAGTTGCCTGGCCTTGACCCGGAAGACCTCAAGCTGAGCCTTTCCGGCGACCTGTTGACCATCAAGGGAGAGAAGAAAAAAGAAAAAGAGGAAAAAGACGAGCACCATTACTCTCTGGAGCGTTACAGCGGGGAGTTCCAAAGGTCTTTCCGGCTGCCGGTGGAGGTGCAGGCGGACAAGATTGACGCCAGATTTGACAAGGGCGTGCTCACCATCACCATGCCCAAGACCGCCAAGACCCAAAAAAAGGAAATCAAGATCAACAAGGCGAAGTGACCCCCCCCCCCTGGGCTTTGCCCACTTTGCTCGGCTGTTGGTTGCGTCCGAACGTGCCTATCGCAAATTTATTTTGAAAACCAACCGGTGCTCGCGGGTTCTTCCGGTTGGGCGCCTGTCTGTTTTAGTCCTGATGCGTCCCTGATGTTTGCCCCTTTGAGATTGGCGTTGCTCAGGTCGGCCTTGTAGAAATCAGCCCCTTCCAGATTGGCATTTTCCAGATTGGCCCCGGCAAGGTTCGCGCCCTTGAGGTTGGCCCCTTCCAGATTGGCGTCACGCAGGTTTGCCCCGGAGAGGTTGCTGCGCTCAAGAAAGGCTCCTTTGAGCTTTTTCCCGGAGAGGTCCTGGCCGGCGAAGTCGCATTCTACGCAGCGGTTGAGTTGCAGGAGTTTTTCAAGATCGGTAAGCTTGGGGGCTTCAGGCTCCTTTGCTTCCTCCGGCTTTTTCGCCGGGGCTGGCGGGCTTGGCGGGACCGGCGCTGCAACGGGCGGGGCTGCGACAGCGACGCTTGCCGTCGCGGCTGGCTTTGTCTCCGCTGGCGCTGCTTTGACCGGAGGCGGCGTTATGGCGGCCTGGGCTGCTGCCGGGGCGCTGGGCACAGGAGAAGCGATGGGCGTCTCTTTCATGGCCAGGACCTGGTCTGGACTGGCCTCTGGCGCAACGGCATTGTCGGCGGATTCGTTCTCTTGGTCAGGAGTATTCACCAGGGTTGGCATTGTCTGCATCGCCGTGAAAGGCGCCATCCGGAGGTTTTCCGCCTG
>Ga0334722_10000942_pt1 | contig 39217 bp, 34 predicted proteins | sample C3_bottom_MG_FD_207210 | JGI IMG/M metagenome (GOLD analysis project Ga0334722, IMG submission 207210) | Sediment microbial communities from Yellowstone Lake, YNP, Wyoming, USA - C3_bottom | ecosystem: Environmental > Aquatic > Freshwater > Lake > Sediment | place: USA: Wyoming | collected...
TGCCTCTGCTTAGGTTGGCTCTCAAGAAAGACCTGAAAATCGAGGACAGGAAACCGGCGGAAAGGGCCGCCGCGTAAACCATGACAACGGGGCCACTTCAAATTTCAACGAAGATTGGGATTGACTCGGTCAATTTTTACAGCCTTGATTAGTGAAGAGTCTATGAAACTGTAAAACGTGCTGTTCAGACCACGTTCGGCTTCATCTTGCATAGTGCGAACCCAACTCTCATAATGATAACGCCAATGGAAGTCATTCCTAACATGCCCGGGGACGGATGCGTCCTGAACAAGATGCATCTGCTGGCCCAGCCCCCTGAAACAGTCGGCGTAATTCGCGTTTCTTGTATTCTCATCTGTTGCCGTCAGAGCCTTGTAGAAATATCCTCTTGTATCCTGCCAGCAGTAATCACCCGTGAATGCTATGTAGTTTTGATGCGGGTGCTGGGCCCAGACTACGGAAGAATAACTGAGTTCTTTGAAGCCAGCCGCATCCCAGCTTTTTAGCGGGTCATGGAAATGGTGCATGTTGCGAATTAAGTTAGGGTTGTCCTCCTCAACCCCACCTAATTTAATCCAATCAATAACTTTTTTTGTCGCACCTTTCGTGAAGGTCTGATTGGCTCCACCGGCAATGTTTAGAAACGCTTTCAGCCTATTATCTAAATTTATCCCGTAACCTTTTGAGACAATCTCTTCGTTGATCTTTTCATGGGTCGGTTGATCAAACGCAAAACATGCATTGCTGTAAATAAAGAACAATAACAAAATGCATGAAAAGACAAATAGTATTATAATGTGCTTCATATTATTTCTCCTCTGGATATGTAGGAAGACCAATTGCTCTACTTTCTTCATTTATCGCCTTTATCAGTAAGTTGTATTTCTTACGAGGAATACCAATAATGTCACCCGACAGAAGGTTTTGCTTCCTCTCCTCCGCTGTCTTCCATTTCGTCATTTCGACCACAGTGCTTATTCCTTCGAAAGGAGTTACCGGGTGCGGTTCCTTCAGCTTCGCGTAGCGAGGGAAGTAACCGTAGCTTGGCTTAAATATGGTAAAATATGGCCCCTTGATTTCCCGCAAGAACGGAATATAAAGAAAACTCGTGGCGGGGATTTCGAAATTGCCGTCCTTGTCCGTGACAGTCTCTATGGCGTCAATATTGCTCGTATAAGGCCCGAGGGGTAAATCTTTAACCTTATGCCATACCGCCACCACAACCGCGCCCCCTATTGGCCGTTTTGTCTCGGCATCAATCACCTTGCCGCGCCAAGGACCGGCTGCTGAACATACGATTGAGGTCGCGAGCAAAATAACTGTTACGCTAAATAAGAGAAATAGGTTTTTCATTAGAACGCTCCTTTAATTAAATTGTGTCGTTGCGCGGCGAGATGTTCGAAGCCAGCGGCACGTCGTCTGACTTGCCGTATGTGTACGCTGTGTCCCTGGTGTTCTTGAAGCGGTACGACACAACCAGCTTGCCATTGGACATCGGCTCATTCGGCGTGTTGTTCTTTACCTTCATGGTGATGCCGCTTATCTTGCCGTCAGTCGTTACCGTCTTCGCATCCACGGCGTCTATATCGCCACGGAAGAAGTAACCCAGAAGACCGGCCGCATACCCCGTTGCTCTGGGTAATAGCATGTGTGCGTAATCCATGTAGCAGTTCTCGTCAAGATATATGATTTTGTCGTAGAAATCTTGAAGTTCATACTTACCAAACGGCTTATACAAATAACTTATGGCGGCAAGGTGGTCTATCGCTTCGCCACCACTTACTTTCTGGTAATAGCGCCTGTAATTGGTCGTCTGGTCGTCAAGGTAATTTGGCTCCTGAACTTCTTCCAAGCAAACTTTCACGTCATCAAGGGCGGGGTATTTATAATCCATCGCCGAACCTTCGCTGAAAAAGTTCGCGTTTGCATATTCGGAAAGCCCTATGCTTGAAGAACTGGTAACGACAGGGTTATCGCCAGTGTATATATCCGTATCAATTATTTTCGCTATGGGAATGGGCGCCAAAGAATTTGGAGTGCCATTAAGAATAGCAGGGTCAAAGTAATACGGGCTGGATAAATAGGTTGAAACAAAACCCGCCGTATTAAGTTTTCTTTGCATCTCTACCCACTTTTCATAGTTATATCCAAACATGTGTATGTCATTTCTGACATGGGCGGGGACTGACGAATCTTCTACAAGATGCATCACATGACCAACCGCGTAAAATGTATCCGCGAGATTGCTGTTTCTTTTATCCTCGCTGTCGGCAATAAGCGCGTTATAATAATACTCTCTCGCGTTTCTCCATGAGTAGTTTCCGGTTATAAGGTCCTGACTCGACTCTTGCCCCCACAAAATCGACGATTCCGACTTCTGAAAAAATATCAAACCAATATGCGAATCTTTCAACCCAGCAGTATCCCACGATCTTATTGGGTCATGGAAATGGTTCAACGAGCGCCTATATGTTGGGTCATCGTCTTCATCTTTACCGCCCAAGGCTATCCAATCATATACATACCTATCAAAATAAATCGTATCAATGCCCTCTTTGATATTGAGCGTGTTCTTAAGATAATTATCCAAGTCAATTCCATATTTAAACAATATTGCATCTCTATTGATCTCTTCATGGGTTTCTCTCTCAAGCGGCCAAGAAGAAGAATAGGGTATTAGCGTCGAAACAACTAATAACGCGGCAACAATTATCATCTTTCTCATGGTTCACCCCCAAGTTATTTTACTGGCAGGCCCAACGTATTAAGCTCAGACCTATACAGCTCCAGAAGGTATTTCTTCTTCCCGTCTGGTACAGAAGAAAGCCCTCCCTTTGCCATTGCGGCGGAATTTCTCCTGCTGTTCGCATCAAATAGCTGCTTCAATGATATTGTTATGGGTTCTGAGCCTATATTGAGTTCGCGGTTGTCTTCCGTAATTACATGTGAACCGGAAAAAAAATTATATCCCGGCTTATAAATTGTAAAGTATGGTCCCTCAACCTCGCCCATTGGGTGTCGCGGTATAGGACCGCGAGGGGATATTACAAACATGCCGTCCTTGTCTGTCTTTGTCTCCGAAGCATCAAGATAATCAGTCCTGCTTTCGGGGAAAGCGGGGTGCCATTCGTACCAGACTGCAACCACAGCGGCACCCTCAATCGGCTTTGTTGATTCCGCGTCTACAACACGAGCACGCCATGGACCAGCCATTGGTTTTGCAGTGGCGCATGCAGTCAATGAAATAACAACCATGCACATATAAACTGTTAACAATATCGGCTTATTCATGTCATCGCCTCCTTTTTAATAGTTCCTTATTCTCCAAATCCCGTCCTCATCCTTCATAAATTGGACGCCATACGAAACCTCTTTGCCGTCCTCCACAACTATAAAATCGCCCAAGGCATAATTGTTTCCTGTTTCGTATATTCTTATATTAGCCATGTCCGTAGCCATTTCTTGAATGGCTTGCGGCGCCTTTTCCGCCAGCGTTGCAAAGTTCTTCCTGTAGCTTTCCCTGCTGCTGGTAGCGATGTATTTTACTGCCTCATCAACCTTCCCCTGTTCCAGAGCCGTCCGCATCGTGTCCCACTTAGCCTTCAGGTCCGGCATCCGAAACACATCAACGACAATGGTCTTTGTGTACACGTTACCGTCCGCGTCCTTTATCGTAACTAATGGGAAGTAAAGGCCCTCCGTGGTGTACATGTGCGTGAGGCCGTCAGTGAGCCCATCGTGTGTGGGGACGGACAGGTCAGCTACGCCGTCTCCGTCGTAGTCTATTTCGTATAACGCCTTCGCCTTGGGGATGGTATCGTCCACCGTAAACTTCACGGCAAGCGGCGCCTGCCCCGCCGCAGGGTACACTGAGAAGTAGACAGGCGAGGCAACAGGGTTTGCAAGCGTGAACAAGAGAAAGCTTCCTCATGGACGCCCCCTGTTTTTGGTAGTGCAAATTTTGAGAAGTGAGTAAAAGAAATGCTTGCCGGTAGAACTGTACGATAAACATTACAATAGATGGTTATGAAAGTAAAGATTATTTTAGGGGCTGGGAAGTTTTCTCTTGCTTTGGCCCATGTGAGGTGTTAATCTGTTGTAAATTAAAGATAAATGGGCGGAGGTTCAATGGACGAGACGATACTTCTTGTGGACGACGAGGAAAACACCCGCACAGCCCTTACCATAGCGCTTACGCGCGAAGGTTACAACGTCCTTGTGGCGTCGAACGGCGAGGAGGGCATCCAGCTCCTCGACGAGAACCCCGTGGACATATTAATCACCGACATGAAGATGCCCAAGGTGTCCGGCATGGAGCTCCTTCAGTATGCGAGGGAGCACCACTCCGATGTCATGACGATAATGATAACCGGCCACGCCTCCGTCGAGTCTGCCATAGAGGCTATGAAGGTCGGCGCGTTCGACTACATAACCAAGCCCATAAAGCTCGAAGAGGTGAAGGTAATCCTGCAGAAGGCCTGCGAGAAGCGCAACCTCCTGCTCGAGAACCTGCTCCTGAAACAGCAGTTGAAGGGCAAATACAAGTTCGAGAATATCGTGGGTAACGGCCGGAGCATGCAGGAGGTGTTCAGCGTAATGGACAAGGTGCTGAACACGGACAGCACGGTGCTCATACAGGGCGAGTCCGGGACCGGCAAGGAGCTGGTGGCCAAGGCCTTCCACTACAACGGGCCCCGGAAAGACAAGCCGTTCGTGGCCATAAACTGCGCGGCCATACCAAACGAGCTGTTGGAGTCCGAGCTGTTCGGCCACGTGAAGGGCTCCTTCACAGGCGCGGTCGCCAACCGTTCAGGCAAGTTCGAGATGGCCAACAACGGCACTATATTCCTGGACGAGATTGGGAGCATGAACCCCTACCTCCAGGGCAAAATACTGCGCGTCCTGCAAGAGAAGGAGATAGAGCGCGTCGGCGGCGGGAAGCCCACTAAGGTGGACGTGCGCGTCATATCCGCCACCAACGTGGACCTGCAGAAGGCGGTAAAGGAAGGGCGCTTCCGGGACGACCTCTTCTACCGGCTGAACGTGATCCAGATCCACATGCCTTCGCTGAGGGAAAGGGTCGAGGACATACCGCTTCTGGTGGCGCATTTTCTTAAGAAGTACAACGCGAAGATGAACAAGGAGATAAAGGGTTTTGCGTCTGGCGTGATGGACTGCCTTGCAGCCTACGACTGGCCGGGCAATGTACGTGAACTCGAGAACGTGATAGAGCGCGCGGTGGCGCTCACCGACGGGAAGTACATAAAAGAAAGCGCGCTGCCCCAGACGCTGACCGGCTATACCGGCAGCCCGGCCTCCGCCATCAAGGCATGGATACCGGAAAAGGGCACCGACCTGAGCAACGAGGTGGAGCGCTTCGAGGCTGCGATGATAAAGATGGCCCTCGTAAAATCAGAGGGCGTGAGGAGCAAGGCAGCCGAACTGCTCAACCTGAAGCGTACCACACTCATAGAGAAGATGAAGCGGCTTAACATCAAAACCTGAAGACTCCGGCCTCAGAATATCCTTCCGAACCAGGCCGTCTGAAGACTTGCAAGAAAATACAAGAACACCGCGAAGCCGAGCAATTCTTTACCGATTTTCGATTCATACTGCATAAGTGCCTCCCTTCCCCCTGCCGGGCGTCAACCCGGCCCAGTTAATTAATCTGGCCTCAGTATACACATACAACATTAAACTGATGTTAAAGGGGGATTAAATCTTATTAACTGGAATTATAGCACAAGCGGCGTAAACTGCCAAACGAGGGGTAAGTAACGGGTTATCTATTTGGAAAGCCCAAGGATGAGCTTTTCGGCCGCCTTGATTCCGTCCACGGCAGAGCTGACAATGCCGCCGGCATAGCCGGAGCCCTCGCCGCACGGGTAGAGCCCTCCTACAGTAACGGACTGGAAGTCCTCACCGCGAAGTATCCTGACAGCCGATGAAGTGCGCGTCTCCACGCCCGTGAGGACGGCCATCGGGTGTTTGAAGCCCTTCATCCTGGAGTCGAAATGCCCGACTGCACGGGACAGTACACCGTGCACAAAGTCCGGCAGGCATTTCCTTAAGTCGGACGGCGTTACACCGGGCCTATAGCTCGACAGGCCGAGTTCCCCGCCGGGCCGGCCGTCAAGGAAGCTCTCGAGGTCCTGCGCCGGCGCAAAGTAGTTGCCGCCCCCTTCACGGTATGCAGCCTCTTCCCACCTGCGCTGAAACCTTACCCCATCCAGCGGGCCGGCGCCATCGAAGTCAGCTGGGGTAACCGTGACCACAAGCGCGCTGTTCGAGCACCGGACGCTCCTGTCGTAGTTGCTCATCCCGTTCACCACGACACCTCCCTCCTCCGACGAGGACGCGATGACGAGCCCGCCCGGGCACATGCAGAAGCTGTAAGCGGCACGGCCGGTCTTTTTGTCCTGGTACGTAAGCATGTAGTCCGCCGGGCCGAGTTTGGGATGGCCCGCATACGGGCCGAACTGGATATTGTCTATAAGCTCACGCGGATGCTCTATCCTCAGGCCCATTGCGAACGGTTTCCCCGCGAGCGCTACACCTGCCGCCTCAAGCATCTCGTAAGTGTCGCGTGCCGCGTTGCCGGGCGCGAGTATCACCCTGTCCGCCTCGACCCTCTCGTCACCTATGAACACGGCGGCCAGCCGCCCACCCCTCACCTCCAGCCCCGTGAGCTTTGCGCCAAAGCGTATTTCAGCGCCCATATCCATCAGGCGGCTGCGGAAGTTCCTTATCACGGAGCGGAGCCGGTCGGTACCGACGTGCGGCTTTGCGTTGTAGGCTATCTCACCGGGAGCCCCCATCTCCACAAGTGCCGCTATCACCCGTCTCACACGCGAGTCGTCAATCCTCGTGGTTAGCTTCCCGTCCGAGAATGTGCCTGCGCCGCCCTCGCCGAACTGCACATTGGACTCCGGGTCGAGCGGCCCGCCCGACCAGAACGCCGCGGTATCCTTCACCCTCCTGTCCACATCGCGCCCGCGTTCCAGTATCAGCGGCGGTGCGCCAGAGGCGGCGAGTGTCAGCGCGGCAAAGAGCCCGGCAGGCCCCATGCCGACCACGACGGGCCTCGGTGACGGCGAAGTTTTAAAAAAATATGCCTGCGAAGGTTCTGGCCCGGGGGCCTGGGTCACTGCGGGGTTGTTCGTAACTGCAGTGGAGGTGCCGGCACTTTGCGCGAGGTCTGCGTTTACCGTGTATACGAAATAGAGATGGGACTTCTTACGTGCGTCGAGCGAGCGCCTGACAGGCTCTACGCCGAGCACGTCTTCAGGCGATATATTAAGGTACCGCGCAAGCGGCCCCTTAAGGTCGCCCGTATCGTCTTCAAGCCTTATCTTTAGTCCTGTGATCCGTACCATAAAACAAAAAAAGGCGTTCAGTTAAAACGCCTTTTTTCTCCTTACCAGTCCTGCATTATAAAACAAAGGGGGCCGTAAGGCCCCCTGTATTATATGCTCTATGTACCCATCTCCCAGGAGGCCAGGTATTCCTGCTGCTCCTTGGTCAGGGTGTCTATCTTAATGCCCATGGCGGTGAGCTTGAGCCTGGCTATCTCCTTGTCCACGTCCTCCGGGACGCCGTAGACCACGTTCTTAAGCTTCTTGCCTTCCTTGACCATGAACTCAGCGGCGAGCGCCTGGTTGGCGAAGCTCATGTCCATGACGCTCGAGGGGTGTCCCTCTGCGGATGCGAGGTTCACGAGCCTGCCCTCGCCCAGGATGTTGACCTTCGACCCGCCGGGCAAGGTGTACTCTTCCACGAACTCCCTTATGAGCCTCTTCTTCTTTGCCATGTCCTCGAGGGCGGGGATGTCGAGCTCTACGTTGAAGTGGCCGGAGTTGGACACTATGGCACCGTCCTTCATCACCTTGAAGTGCTCACCGCGTATGACGTTTATGTCGCCGGTAACGGTGCAGAAGAAGTCGCCTATCTTAGCGGCGTCCGCTATCGGCATGACGCGGTATCCGTCCATTACCGCCTCCAAAGCCTTCAACGGGTCCACTTCTGTCACTATGACGTTGCCGCCCATGCCGTGCGCCCTCATGGCGAGGCCCCTGCCGCACCAACCGTAGCCGCAGACAACGAAGTTGGTCCCTGCGATGAGGCGGTTGGTGGCGCGTATTATGCCGTCCAGCGTGCTCTGTCCGGTACCGTAACGGTTGTCGAACATGTGCTTGGTATCGGCGTCGTTGACCGCGACGACCGGGAACTTGAGGACCTTCTTCTGGGCCATGCTCTTGAGCCTGATGACGCCGGTGGTGGTCTCCTCTGTGCCGCCGATGATGCCCCTTATTAGTTCCTTCCTCTCGGAATGTATGGTGGAGACCAGGTCCGCGCCGTCGTCCATTGTGATTACCGGCTTTGCGTCAAGCACCGCGTTTATATGCCTGTAATAGGTCTCGTTGTCCTCGCCTTTTATGGCGAATACCGGGATGCCGTCGTGCTTTACGAGCGACGCCGCTACGTCGTCCTGCGTGGAGAGGGGGTTGCTCGCGCACACATACACGTCCGCGCCGCCCGCCTGGAGCGTCTTGCACAGGCTCGCGGTCTCGGTCGTTACGTGCAGGCAGAGGCCGAGCCTTTTGCCGGCCAGCGGCTTCTCCTTGGCGAACCTCTTCTTTATGAGGTTCAACACAGGCATGTTCTGGTTGGCCCACTCTATCCTGAGCTTGCCCTTCTCCGCAAGCCCCATGTCCTTGACGTCGAATTTCATTATATGCCGGCCTCCTTCTTGAGTGTCTTCGCCAGGTCCGTCTTCTCCCAGGTGAACGAAGGTTCTGTCCTGCCGAAGTGGCCATAGGCGGCTGTGAGTTTGAATATCGGCCTTCTGAGGTCGAGCTTCTTTATGATGCCGGCCGGGGTCATGTCGAAGTGGTCCTTGACCAGCTTGACTATCTGCTCCTGCGGTATCTTCCCTGTCTGGTAGGTATCCACCAGTATGGAGACCGGCTCCGCTACGCCTATGGCATACGCGAGCTGCACCTCGCAGCGATCGCAGATGCCCGACGCGACCAGGTTCTTGGCGATATAGCGGGCCATATACGAAGCGGAACGGTCCACCTTGGTGGGGTCCTTGCCCGAGAACGCCCCGCCGCCGTGGCTGCCCACGCCGCCGTAGCTGTCCACTATGATCTTCCTGCCGGTCAACCCGGTGTCGCCCTGCGGCCCGCCTATGACGAACCTGCCTGTCGGGTTGATGTGGTATATGATGGTGTTCTCGTCCAGAAGCGCTTTCGGTATCACGGGCTTGATGACCTTCTCGACGATGTCCTCCCTCAGCTCCTTCAGCGTGATGTCGGGGCTGTGCTGTGTGGAGATGACTACGGTGTTCACCCTGTAAGGCTTCTTATCCTTGTACTCGACCGTCACCTGCGACTTGCCGTCCGGCCTGAGATACGGCAGGACGTCCGACTTCCTAGCCTCCGTGAGCTTCTTCGTCAGCTTGTGGGCGAGCATGATGGGCATCGGCATGAGCTCCTCGGTCTCGTTGCAGGCGAAGCCGAACATCAGGCCCTGGTCGCCCGCGCCGCCGACGTCGACGCCCATAGCGATGTCTGCGGACTGCCTGTCTATGGCGGTCAGTACCGCACAGGTCTCGTAATCGAAACCGTATTTAGCCCTCGTATAGCCTATTTCCTTTATGGTGTTCCTGACTATGTCCGGTATGTGGACGTAGGTGTTCGTGGATATCTCGCCGGCCACGATGGCCATGCCCGTGGTGACCAGGGTCTCGCACGCGACCCTCGCTACAGGGTCGTCCTTAATGATGGCGTCCAGTATGCCGTCCGATATCTGGTCCGCTATTTTGTCGGGATGCCCCTCGGTAACAGATTCTGAAGTAAACAGATAATTGACCCTGCCCATTAACTGACCCTCCTTGACTTGTAATAAAAATTCAAAACCCGTGGATGTTAACCCAAACGGGGTGTATTTTCAAGGCAAAACTACATGAGCCTCAAAATGCAACCAAGGAGGGCCCTTGCGGCCTCATCCTTGGTCACCACCCCGGTATCCTTCAAAAGCCCTTTTCTGCCGTATATGCGGAGGCTGTTATGTTCGCCGCCGAAGCCCCGTCCCCCGTCCACAGGGTTGGCTGCTATAAGGTCGAGCTTTTTTTCTTTAAGCTTTTTGAGTGCGTTTTTCTCAAGGTCTTCGGTCTCTGCTGCGAAGCCTACGAGCACCTGGCCTTTTTTCTTGCCTTCCCCGAGCCCCTTCAGTATGTCCGGGTTCATGACAAGCCTGATTGTAAGGGTAGGCGCGCCCTTCTTTATCTTACCAGCCTCCGCCTTCTCCGGGGCGTAGTCGGATACGGCCGCGGCCATGATAATTATGTCAGAGCCGGCGGCCAGGCCGTCCACGGCCTTCTTCATCTCTGTGGCGCTCCTCACGTGCACCATCTCGACGCCGACGGGCGGCTCAAACGCAGTGGGCCCGGACACGAGGGTCACATGGGCGCCCAGCGAGGCCGCCTGCCGTGCCAGTGCGTAGCCCATCCTGCCTGAGGAGCGGTTCCCTATGAAACGCACCGGGTCGATGTCCTCGACCGTCGGCCCGGCTGTCACAAGCACCTTATAGCCCAATAGCGGGCCAGCACCGGACACGATGGACTCGACTGCGGCAAGTATATCCGCAGGCTCGCTCATCCTGCCCCAGCCGTACTCGTTGCAGGCCATCGGGCCTTCATCCGGCCCGACGAACCGTATGCCGGCCCCCTTGAGTGTCTCTATGTTCCGCCGGAGTATCGGGTTATCATACATACGGCAGTTCATCGCGGGCGCCATGAGGACCGGGCACTTTGCGGCAACCAGCAGCGTGGATACAATGTCGTCGGCTATGCCGGAGGCGGCCTTCCCTATGATGTTCGCAGTAGCGGGCGCAACCACGAAGATGTCCGCTTTAGCCGTCAGCTCTATATGCGATATGCGGCCCTGGCCTTCGTCGAAGAGCCCGGTGCAGACCTGCCTGCCGGAAAGCGCGCCGAAGGTGAGCGGGCCTATAAACCTGGTCGCCGCCTCAGTCATCGCGACCGTGACCTGCGCGCCCCTCTCCTTGAGAGAGCGCACAAGCTCGGCGGACTTGTATGCGGCGATCCCTCCGGTTACGCAGAGGATGACTTCTTTACCGGCCAGTGATTTTTTCATCTGGATGACAGCCCTTTGGAAGACTTATTCGTCCTCGAAGGACTCGTCCTCATCGAGGCCCTCATCCGCGCCCTCATCGAGGTCCTCGTCATCGACAGACGAGAGGTCTTCGACGGCCATCTCTGCAGGGACCAGCGTCTCGCTTTTGTATGTTTCTTTAATCTCTTCTATCTTCTCGAGCGATGCCCCGGCGGCCTCCTCCATGCTCTCGCGCGTTATCCTCTCGCGGCGCGTGCGGTACTCGTACTCGCGCGCCCTCCGGGCCTCATCGCCTGTCAGGTACTTGAGCTTCCCCTCTATTGCTTCTTCGAGAGCAAGGGTGGTGTTCTTGACGTACTTGCTCTTTACCAGGACGGGTGCCCCGTCCGAGAGCTGCCTGACCCGCTGGGCGGCCATCAGTACCAGCCTGAAACGGCTGTCGAACAGTTCCTTGTGATACTCTATCGGGAGCTTGATTATGTCCAATTCGTAAAACCTCCTTAAAGTCCGAATTTATCCCTGAACTTCGAGTCGTCGATGTATTCCATGCGGTTTTTCTCAGCAACCACAACCGACCTAAGTTCGTCCAATGCCTGCTCGAGCCTGTCGTTGACGATGAGGTATCCGTATTCGCGGTAGAGCCTCATCTCTCCTACTGCGTTACCCAGCCTTCTTTTGATTATCTCGTCGTCGTCTGTCCCACGCCCCCGGAGCCTGCGCTCAAGCTCCTCGCGCGAAGGCGGCACGATGAATATGAACACCCCGCCCATGCCTGACTTCTTTATCTGCATGGCGCCCTGGGTATCTATGTCCAGTATGACGTCCTTCCCTTCGTCGAAGAGCCTCTTGAGCTCCGCTTTGGACGTCCCGTAGAGGTTGCCGTGCACCTCGGCCCATTCGGCAAACTCACCAGCCGCTATCATCGCCTTGAATTTATCCTCGGCGATGAAGTAGTAGTCTTTCCCGTCCTCCTCGCCCACCCTCGGGTTCCTGGTGGTATGCGATATCGAATACGAGAGGGAAGGCATTTCCCTCGCCAGCTTCTCGCAAAGGGTGGTCTTGCCCGCCCCGGAGGGAGCCGATACTATATATAATGTGCCGCGAGATTTTCTGAAATCCATGCCTTATAAGCCGCCCCAAGGGCCGATGTCACTCGATGTTCTGTATCTGTTCTCTAATTTTTTCGAGCTCCGCCTTCATCCCTACCACCCTGTGCGCCACATCGCGGTCGGACGCCTTGCTTCCGATGGTATTGACCTCGCGGTTGATCTCCTGGAGCAGGAAGTCCATCTTCCTGCCGACCGGCTCGGAGGCCGCGAGCATGTCGTCGAGCTGTTTTAGGTGGCTCCTCGCCCTCACCACCTCTTCGGTGATGTCGCACCTATCGGCGAATATAACCACCTCCATGTGCAGCCTTTCCTGGTCGAGCTCTATCCCTTCCGCCAGCTTGGCTACCCTGTCTTTGAGCTTCCTTGCGTATTCCTGGACCGTGACCGGGGACTTCTTCTCCACCTCGTCTATGCCGGCGGCGATGAAAGCGGCCCTTTTCCTTATGTCCTCGGAGAGGGTAGCGCCTTCCTCTGCCCGCATTGCCTCAAGGGAGTTCATGCTGCCAGAAAGCGGGGCCGTAAGCGTATCCCAGACCACGCCTAAGTCCTCCGACACCTCATCTTCGGTCACTATGTCCTTAAATGATGTCAGAAGCGAAAGGTCCACCTCACCCGGCAGGTCGAAGGTGTTTTTCAGGTCGCTGAGTATAGCAATATACTGCCGTGCGGCCTCCCTGTCCAACCGGAACGCCCTGGGGGCCTCTTCTTTGCCTCCACGCGTAACATATATTTCCACCCGGCCGCGCGAGAACCTGTCGCCGACGGCCTTTTTCAGCTTTGACTCGAGCGGCAGGAGCGCCTTCGGGAGCTTTATGGACAGGTCGAGGAACTTGTGGTTCACGGAGCGCATCTCCACCACGAAGCCTCCGCCCTCTCCCTTCCCGTAACCTGTCATGCTCTTTATCATTAATTAATCCCCGTATGAAATTTAACATCTTATAATAATAATTTCCTTTTGTCAATAAGGGGTTTTATGCTATTTTATAAAAATCTACTATGAATAACCACTGGCGAATCATAGACTCCGGTCCCGGACCCGCCGGCTGGAACATGGCCCTGGACGAGGCGTTGCTCATAATGGCCGCCAATGGGCTCTGCCCGCCTACGCTCCGCTTCTTCTCATGGGAGACCCCATCGCTTTCAATAGGCTCATTCCAGAAGGCGGAGCTTCTAAACCTCAGACTAATAAAAGAAAAAAGCGTTCCACTGGTCAGAAGGCCCACGGGCGGCCGGGCAGTGCTCCACGACCGCGAGCTTACCTATAGCGTGACCTGCCAGATCCCAAGCCCGTTCTTCCCACCCGACCTGATGGGTTCATACAAGAAGATAGGGAGTTGCTTCCTGCGGGGCCTTAAGTCCGTTTCAGTTGAAGCGGACCTTTTGCCGGTTAGCAAGAACCCGGACAGGAAGCCATCGCAGGAGTCCGGCAGGAACCCGCTGTGCTTCTCGTCTCCTTCGTGGTACGAGGTGCTCGTCGGGGGCAAAAAGCTCATAGGCAGCGCGCAGCGACGCATAAGGGGCTCATTTCTCCAGCAGGGCTCGCTGCTGATGGAACTCGACTTGGCGGGGCTGGTGTCCCTTATGGAATTCGCGGAGGACACGGCAAGACAGGCCGCCTGCGCCGCCCTTGCATCCAAGATGACGGCCCTCTCAGAGCTTGGCTGCCCCATAACCGCCAAAGAACTTAAAGGATCACTTGTAAAAGGGTTCGAGGCCGAGATGGGAGTGGCTCTCATCCCAGGTGAGCCAACCCAGGAAGAGATTGCCCTTGCCGAGAGGCTTTTGGCCGAAAAATATTCGCGAGATGAGTGGAACCTGCATAGAGAAACGCAAAAAGCGTAGCGGCCTCCACAAGCCATCATATTGTAACGAAATCAATTTCACCCATTCTCCCTGTATTTATAGCTCCTGCAATAAAATCTACAAAATTCCCCTTGACATTGGTTCTATGTAGTACTATATTATGCAATACCAAACCTATCGAAAAAAGGAACTACCGATGGATAAGAAACAAATGCCCTGTCCTATAAAGGGATGTCTGAAAAGATTGCGCGAGGGCTGTTTCCTCGTCGCCAAGATACACCACCTGTCCGAACGTATTTTCGCAAAGCTGCTGAAGAAACACGACATGGAAGATATCAACCCCGCACAGGGGAGGATACTGTTCGCGCTCTGGCAGGGCGACGGGATATCTATACAGGAGCTGTCCAACAAGACCTCGCTTGAGAAATCCACCTTAACAAGCATGCTTGACAGGCTTGAGAAAAGCGGCTTTGTCGTACGGGTCCCTTCAAAGGAAGACAGGCGCAAGATACTCATAAAGCTCACAGATAAAGGAAAGCTCCAGGACGCTTATGCCAGGATAGCCTGCGAGAAAATAGAACTTCTATACAACGGCTTCTCCGAAATGGAGAGAGACGAGTTTGAAGGATACCTAAGGCGGATATTGGATAATCTTGCGTCAACCGAAAAGGAGCAAAAGACCTGATGAGCAACGCCGAGCACAAGCAGAAGATGGCGGCCGTATTCAACAAGGCGAGCGAAGGTTATGACAGCCCCACGCTGGACTACTTCATTAAGAGCGCATTGCACATGGTCGAGGATATGCGGCTGCAGGGTAACGAGCGTATGCTCGACGTCGCCACGGGCACAGGTCACGTCGCCCTTGCGGCGGCCAGCGAGCTGACTGACGGGAGCGTCACGGGTGTGGACATATCCGGGGGGATGCTCGAAAGAGCGTGCAAAAAGGCGGATGCGCTGAATATACGCAACGTAACCTTCAAATGCTGCGACTTAGAAGAAATGGGGTTCCCTGACAACACGTTCGACGTCGCTTCGTGCGCGTTCGGGCTGTTCTTCCTGCCTGACATGGAGAACGGGCTCAAGTGCATATCAAAAGTATTGATACCCGGCGGCAGACTCCACCTCACCAGTTTCCGCACCTCGTTCATGGAGCCCATGAGGGGGATGCTCATGGGCCGCCTGAAATCATACGGCATCGAGCCACCGGTATTCTCTACGATGCGCCTCGATACGCCTGAAAAAATAGAGGAGCCGCTGCTCGCCACGGGATACAGCGACATTTACATCCAGGCCAGGCAGCTCGGGTACTACATAAAGGACGCGCAGGCGTGGATGGATATTCTCTGGAACACCGCATTCCGCGGCCCGCTCGGCCAGCTCTCCGAAAATGACCTCGAACGGTTCACCGAAGAGCACACGCGGGAGGTAGACGGTCTGCGTAAAGACGACGGGATATGGCTCGACATAGAGGTGCTGTATACAAAAGCGGTAAAACCCATATTAACTTAGGGAGGCGCAATGAGAAAGCTCGTTGTAGGAGTTGTATGCGTACTTAGTGTTATATTTGCACAGGCGGCCTTTGCAGAGGGGCTGACAAAGGTAGCGGATAACGTCTACTCCTATGTGGACGTGAAAAACGGCTCGCCTCAAAACAGCTTTGGCGCCAATGCCGGGATCGTTGTAGGCAGGGACGGCATCCTCGTTATAGACACTCTTACATCAGCCAAGGAGGCGGACCGCTTCATAGGCGATATAAGGAAGGTCACCGACAAGCCTATAAAATATGTGGTCGACACACATTATCACCTTGACCACTCCTTCGGCAACGCGGAGTTCGCCAAGCTAGGCGCTACTATAATATCCCAGGCCGCCGACCGGAAGGAACTGGTGGAAAAAGGCGAAGACACCCTGAAAAACGCATCGGTGTTAGGCCTCACCGAAGAGGATTTGAGAGGCACAAGCATTGCCCTACCTACCTTGACATTCACCGACCGGATGACGATTGACCTGGGTGGAGAGACGGCGGAGCTTATCTTCATTGCGCCTTCCCACACCCCCGGGAGCATAATGGTGCTCATCACGGGACATAAGCTGCTTTTCACCGGAGATATCGTGTTCACCGACTTCCACCCCTATCTGGGCGAGGGTGATCTGACCGGGTGGGTCAAGTGCCTGGACTATATCCAGACCATGGACGTGGCGGCCATCGTGCCCGGCCACGGCCCCCTTTCCGGCAAGAAGGAAGTGGCGGACATGAAGGCATACCTGCTGGCATTCGACAAGAAGGCGCGTGAGCTCTCTGCGAGTTCCAACGATGTCAATTTCATCTCATCGGAGCTGAAGAGAGCCCTCCCGGCAAGAAGCCAGGGGGAGTGGATGATACCCTATAACGTCAAGGAGAAGTACATTCAAAGCAAATAGCTGAATTGCCCGACCCAAAAAGGGGAAGTAACATATCAACGCATGGGTGACTAAAGGAGAAAAATATGGCGCAGAGGATGGTCTATTTCACGGTAGCATCAATGGTTCTCTTGGGCATTATACTTACCGGATACAACAAGGTTTCCTGGGTACTGTATATCCCCGTGGCTTCCATGTTGTTCGCCGGTATAACGGGTAAATGCCACGGTTTGGCAGTATGGCGAAAGTTAGGGTTCAAGGACGGACCATCGTCCTGCTGCAGCAAATAGCAACTTCGGTATTGGATAACTCAGCAAAACAGCCCGGGAGATTTTCTCCCGGGCTGTTTTTGTTATATTGAACTGAGTAACCTCGCGCCTGGTTCGATTATACCCCCGCCAGCGCCCCGAGCTCTACTTCCTCGAATATCACGGAGCCGTCCAGGAGCTTGGCGCGTATTTTGCCGCCTTCCTTGAAGCGCCCTTTCAGCATCTCTTCGGAGAGAGGGTCCTCTATGTTCTTCTGTATGGCGCGCCTGAGCGGCCTGGCGCCGTACGAGGACTGTACGTTGTTCGCTATGATCCACTCCTTGACTTCCTTCGTGACCTCTATCTGGATGTTCTGCTCCATCATCATCTGGTTCAACTGGTCTACCAGGAGGTCTATAATCGTCAGCAACTGCTCGTTGTCGAGCGGGTGGAACACTATTATGTCGTCAATCCTGTTTAAGAACTCGGGGTTGAACGCGTGCTTGAGCTCGCCCATGACCTTTTCGCGTATGGACTTCATGTCGGCGCCGCCTTCGACGGACTGGAAGCCCATGTTGACGTTCTTGTCTATTAGGCGCGCGCCCAGGTTCGACGTCATGATGAGCACCGTGTTCTTGAAGTCCACCTTCCGGCCGTAGCTGTCCGTCAGGTGTCCGTCGTCCAGCACCTGGAGCAGTATGTTGAAGAGGTCGGGGTGCGCCTTCTCTATTTCGTCCAAGAGGACGACTGAGTATGGTCGGCGTCTCACCTTCTCGGTAAGCTGGCCTCCTTCCTCATACCCCACATATCCGGGAGGCGCACCCGTCAGCCTCGAAACGGTGAACTTCTCCATGAACTCGGACATATCCACACGTATTAGGGCGTCCTCGTTGTCGAACAGGAACTCCGCGAGCACCCTCGCAAGCTCGGTCTTGCCGACGCCGGTCGGGCCAAGGAACACGAATGAGCCTATAGGCTTCTTGCGGCTCTTTATGCCGGCCCTGGAGCGGCGTATCGCCCTCGATACCGCGCGTATGGCCTCGTCCTGCCCTACTATTCTCTTGTGGAGGTACTCCTCCATCCTCAGGAGCTTCTCGGACTCCTTCTCCTCGAGCTTGAAGAGCGGGATGCCCGTTATCTTGGACACTATGGAGGCTATCTCCTCCTCGCCTATCTGCGGCTGGATCTTGTCCTGGTCCTCGCGCCACGTGCGCTGTGCCTCCTCGAACTGCTCCTTGAGGCGTTCCTCTTCCCGGCCGTAGTAGTCTGCCTTCTCGGTGTCCTGGAGGCGTATGAAGAGGTTCTTACTCTTGGCGGCCTTCTTCATGTCCCTCTCGACGGCCTTTATGTCGGACGGGAGTATGTACTTCTGGAGCTTGGCGCGCGAGCCCGCCTCGTCCAGTATGTCTATCGCCTTGTCAGGCAGGTACCGGTCGGTAATATAGCGGTCGGACAGCTTTACCGCCACGTCAATGGCCTCGTCCTTGTACTTGACGTTGTGGTGCGCCTCGTACTTGTGCCTGAGTCCCTGCAGTATCTTTACGGTCTCCTGCGGGTTCGGGGGCTGGACATGTATTGGCTGGAAACGCCTTTCGAGCGCGCCGTCCTTTTCTATGTGTTTTCTGTACTCGTCGAGCGTGGTTGCGCCGATACACTGTATCTCGCCGCGCGAAAGCGCAGGCTTCAGCATGCTGGATGCGTCCACCGAGCCCTCGGCCGCCCCTGCGCCCACAAGGGTGTGCAGCTCGTCCACGAATATGATGACGTTCTCGGCCTGCGTGATCTCCTTCATTACGACCTTGAGCCGCTCCTCGAACTGGCCGCGGTACTTCGTGCCTGCGATGAGAGAACCCAGGTCCAGGGCCACAAGCCTGTGGTTTGCGAGGTTCTCTGGCACCTCGTCGTTCACTATCCTCTGGGAAAGCCCCTCGACTATGGCGGTCTTGCCAACGCCGGGCTCGCCTATCAGGACGGGGTTGTTCTTCGTCCTCCTGGAGAGTATCTGCATCACCCGTTCTATCTCGTTGTCGCGGCCTATCACGGGGTCAAGCTTTCCGTCACGTGCAAGCTGTGTGAGGTCGCGGCCGAACTCGTCGAGTGCGGGCGTCGGGCTCTTCTTCTCGCGGCCCGCCTGGCCGGGGCTCCTGCGTACAAAGTTTATCGTAAGCTGGCGGGCGCCGAGCAGGTGCGCGCCGAGGTTCCTCAGTATCTTCCCGCCAATACCTTCCTCTTCGCGTATGATCCCAAGCAGGAGGTGTTCGCTGCCGACGTAGTTATGGCCGAGGAGCCTCGCCTCTTCAATTGCGAGTTCGAGCACCTTCTTGGCACGCGGGGTGAACGGTATCTCTCCGAATGCGAGGTTGCCCATGCCGCCGGGCAGGTTCCTCTCCACCTCTATCCTGACCTGTTCCGTGTTGAGACCGAGCTTCCGGAGCACTGCGACGGGTATGCCGTCGTCCTCCCTCAAAAGGCCCAGGAGCAGGTGCTCCGTCCCGAGGTAGTCGTTCTGGTGCCTCTCGGCCTCTTCCCTGGCGAAGATGATTACTTTTCTGCCTCTGTCGGTAAACTTCTCAAACATTGCTAAACTCCATCGGCATTGGGTAAATCGGCGCGAATATTCTTACTGATATATTAAAGGCTTTGATTTTCGTTGTCAAGGGAATTAAACCCTCCCTAACCGTGTAATATCATTACTCGCCAGAACGTCAACCTTGAGGCAGTTTAGTGTTGACAATTGCCCGCAACCGCTCTAAGCTTAATGTTTTATATATCAATCTTATCATAAGAATTCAAACCATGCCTGTTTAATCGGTCGAAGAGGGAATATACTTTATGGGAATTCCGGAAAATCAAGAGGAAACATACCAAAGGGCGTTGTCAGGCGGCGGACTTTCGCCTTCGGACGTGCCCGGCCTGCTGACCTCCATGGACGTCTCGCCCTGGGATATGTTAGGCCTTGCCGGGAGGCTCCGGGAGTTTCGCTTCCGGCACCACATAGACGCATGCTCCATAATAAACGCCAAGTCCGGCAACTGCTCCGAAGACTGCGCATTCTGCGCCCAGTCCGCGCACAACCATGCCAACGTGGAGACCTACCCGCTGCTACCGGAGGACGTCATCGTCGAGACGGCCAGGAATGCCTTCGACCACGGTGTTAGAAGGTTCTGCATAGTTACCTCCGGCCGGGGCATAGACTCGGACAGCGACCTTGGTACGATTGCGCGATGCATTGAAAAGATAAGGGGCATCGGCATCATGCCGTGCGCCACGCTCGGCACACTCGACAAGGGCCAGTTGAAAACCCTCCGTGACGCCGGGCTCAACAGGTTCCACCACAACATAGAGACTGCGAAGGCCTACTTCCCGAAGGTCTGCACCACCCATTCCTACGAGGAACGCATCGAGACCCTGTTCACTGCCCGGGACGTGGGCCTGTCCCTATGCAGCGGCGGGATAATGGGTATGGGGGAGAGCATGGAAGACCGCTCTGAGATGGCCTTCGCGCTCCGCGACGTCGGCGTTGACTCCGTACCGCTAAACTTCCTGATGCCGATTCCGGGCACGCCGCTCGAAGGGGCAGGCAACATGACGCCCATGGAAGCGCTCAAGACCATCGCGCTTTTCAGGTTCCTGCTGCCAGACAAGGAAATACGGGTATGCGGCGGACGGATGAACGCGCTCCGGGACTTACACCCGCTTATATTCCTCGCAGGGGCAAACGGCCTGCTGATGGGCGACTACCTCACCACCAAAGGCCGCGGCTACGAGGCAGACCTTCGCATGCTGTCCGACCTAGGCCTGACGCTTGGCTATGAATGACGGCCTCTATTCCATAAGGATGCGTGCCTCCAAATCCGGCCTGCATATCTCCGGGGCCGAGCGGATAGTAAAAGGCAGCGAACTCGCACGGGTCACGGGCGAGCTTGTGGCCCGCGCTAACGGACACGAAAGGGGCAGGCCCGATTCTGTCGTAGTGACAATAGATTCCCTGACGGGCAAAGAGATTCTGCATGTCCAGTCGTTAAATGTAACCTCCCGCGAAGCAAACAGCCACTCCGACGGCCTGGAACTGGCAGCCTCTATGTTATCAACTGCCGGGGTTTCTGAGGTTGCCGTAAGGCTTGCCATAAAAGCGATAACGACCGGCGCATCGCCGGACGGTCACAACATGCGGGGCGCGATGATAATAGATGCGGCCACGGGCGAACGGCTGGAGCCGGACAGGACAAGAGGAGTCAGGGCGCGCGCGGCGGACTACGAAGAGGGCTTTCTGCCGGAGCTTGAGGAGGCCCTAACGGTGAACGGCCTGAACAGAACGCATCTGAAAGAGGCCCTTGTTATATCGACCAAGACGGCAAATTCTCCAGGCGCTGTAGCGGAGCTGTGCATCTCGGACGACCCAGGCTATGTAACAGGCTACGTCGCCTCGCCTAAGCTCGGCTACGTACGCATCACACCGATGAAGGAAAGTGGAGACCCAATGGGCGGGCGGGCATTTTTTGTGGACAGGGTGAAATTTGACATCGAAGAGTACGTGCATTATTTAAGGGAAGTGCCTGTACTGCTCAACGGGCCAATCACCATACATGTTTAATAGTCGGCTATCCACTATAACAGAGGCCGGGCTTCTTCGGGCCCTGAAGGTCCTTGAGTCCGCTAAAGGTGTCAAAGCCCGGATTGGCGGCAAACCGCTTACGCTATTCTGCACTAACGACTACTTGGGACTTTCGCACCATCCCAGAGTGACCGAGGCCGCCAAAGTGGCAATGGACGACATCGGCTTCGGCGCGGGCTCCGCGCCTCTTATTTCGGGACATACCATTTACCATAGACGGCTCGAAGAGGAGCTTGCCGTATTCAAAGGGGCCGAGGCGGCCCTTCTTTTCGGCTCCGGCTACCTCGCTAACACGGGCATCATTCCTGCCATTGCAAGCGAGGGCGACGTTATATTCAGCGACTCTCTGAACCATGCGAGCATCATAGACGGCTGCCGCCTCTCGCGTGCGGAGACAAAGATATACAAACACTGCGACGTATCCTCTTTGGAGGCGCTCTTGAAACAGTTCGGCGGTTATAACCGCCGCTTCATTGTGACAGAAGGCGTGTTCAGCATGGACGGCGACATTGCGCCGCTACCGGAGATACTCACACTCGCTAACGAGTACGGCGCGACCGTTATGCTGGATGACGCACATGCAACGGGAACTATCGGCGCAAGCGGGAGAGGCACGCTTGAGCATTTCGGACTGCCGCCCGGGAATACCATACAGATGGGCACGCTCGGCAAGTCGCTCGGCTCATACGGGGCATTCGTTGCTGCATCTCGGGATACTATAGACTGGCTCGTAAATTCTGCCAGAAGCTTCATGTTCTCGACCGCACTGCCGCCCTCAGTATGCGCCTCGGCATCGGCATCTCTCAATATAATACAGGAGGAGCCGGAAAGGCTTGGGCGTCTGAGGAATAACGCGGAGAGCCTGAGGCAATCTTTGGTACAAGCCGGTTTCAAGGTTATAGGTGGCGGGACTCCAATAGTCCCTGTACTGGTCGGCAAAGCGGAGGACGCGGTCAGGCTTGCTTCATCGTTGTTGGAGGCCGGTTTCTATGCACCTGCAATCCGGCCGCCCACCGTACCGGACGGCGAGAGCAGGATACGGTTCACGGTCTCAGCCCTGCATACAGAAGACGACATCGAGGGACTTGTCAAGGCTGTTACACATGCGTAAGGTGATAGTCATAACCGGCGCATCGCGCGGCCTGGGCCGGGCAGTTGCACTGAAGTTCGGTCGTGAGGGCTGGGCCGTGGTCGTCAACTACCAGGCGAACCGGGAGATGGCAGATGAAGCCGTGCGCGAGATTATAGCCTCGGGCGGCGAGGCTGTTGCCTGTCAGGCGGACGTGCGTGACTTCTTCCGGATGGAGCGCATGGTCAACGATGCTGTCTCGCGCTGGGGGCGGGTTGACGTGCTGGTGAACAACGCGGGAATCGGCACGGGCGGGCTGACGCTAAAGTTCACGGAAGAGACATGGGACGCAGTAATTGACACAAACCTCAAGGGCGCCTTCAACGCAGTCAAGGCCGTATCGAGGCCTATGATGAAACAGCACTCCGGGCATATAATAAACATATCATCCGTGGTCGGAGTGCGCGGCAAGGCGGGCCATGCGGCCTACTCGGCCTCCAAAGCCGGGCTCATCGGCCTCACAAAGGCGATGGCAATAGAGCTTGCGTCCAGAGGGATACAGGTGAACGCCGTACTGCCCGGCTACATGCTGACAGACATGGGCGCATCAGCATCCGAAAATGCAAAGAACGACGCGCTCGCCGACAACCTGCTTAAGCGGTTCTCGGAACCAACCGAGGTTGCCGACTTTATCTTTCATCTTGTTGGAATGAACGCGGTTTCCGGGCAGATTTTCAACCTGGACAGCAGAATTATCTGACTTCTTCCGCGGCCATCTTCCCGCTTACGAACGCGGCCGGCACCCCGCCGGGGTTCATCGTCCAGTGGCCGGTGAGGTAAAGCCCTTTTATCGGCGTCTTGATGGGAAGCTTGTGCTGCCGGTCGGCGGCCATGGACCAGCCTGACGACGCGCCGAGATAGTTCATCGTGTACCGTTCGAAGGTGTGCGGGCTAGCCACCACCTTGACCTCTACCTTGTCCTTCAGTCCCGGTATGGCCTCGTCCGCAAAGTCAATGAGGTAATCCCCAATCTGCGCCTTTATGGCCTTGTAGGCGACCTTTCCGTCTTCGCCCTTGCTTCTGACCGGGCAGCCATCCATGAACGTGCACGACGCGGTCATGCCGAGTATTACGACCGACTTTCCGGAAGGTGCAAGGGACGGGTCGAGGACGGACGGCATACCGATGCCGAGCGCAGTACCGCCGAGCATCGGGAACCTATTCCTGTCGAGATCGGCCGGGAAATACCATATCGGCGCGCCGTCGAAACCCTTCGCCTTCAGGTCCATGTCCACGCCCAGGTAGACGTAGAAAAACGCCTCCGATGGCCGCCAGTCCTTCAGGCCAGCGACGAATTCCTTCGGCAGCTTGTCCTCGCCCACCATATTAAGCAGCGTGTTCCTCGCATCGCCGGCTGATATTACGGTTGACGCCGTTAACTCGTCCCCGCCCTTCAATCGCACACCGACGGCATGGCCGTTCTCAACAATTATATTCTCTACATCCGCCTTGTATTTTATTGTCCCGCCCTTCTGCACGAAGCGCCCTGCGAGCGCGTCCGGCACTGCCTGTATCCCGCCCTTCGGATAGAAGGCATCACCGTCGAGCGTCACCATATTGAACCACGAATAATGCACGAACGATATGTCGGGGAATATGCCGAGGACCTCGAGCGCACGGCACAAATCGGCATCCTTGAAGTATGCGGCTATAACCTCCGACGCCTTCTTCTTGTGGTATTTTGCAATCTTTGCGAACTTGAGCGGGAAGGTCGCATTGAACCACAGCTTCTGGAAGTTGTTCATACTGCCAGGGTCGCTCTTCACCAGCCGCCAGAGCTGAGCCTTCGTCTCGTCCACGTCGTCCCAGAACGTTTTCAACTTTTCCCGTTCGGCTGGATACGCGTCGCCGAAATCACTTACAAGCGCCTCCTTGCCATACGATAGGATGAGCTTCTTCCCGTTCAGCCAAACCGCCGGGGGGTGCGGCAGTTGTTCGAAACGGACATCGTCGGCAAGACCGAACCCGGTGAGCACCTGCCTTATGATGCCGCCCTCACCTGCCTGGCTTATCCAGTGCACAGCGGCGTCGAAGGTGTACCCGCTCCGCTCGAACGAGCAGGCGCACCCTCCGGGATACGTGTTCCGCTCGACTATGAGTACCCGCTTGCCCTTGTCCGCGAGGCAGTTCCCCGCGACAAGCCCCGCGATACCCGCGCCTATTATCACTATGTCGAATTCGTTATCCATTTACCCGTTTCCAGTCCGACTCAAAACTCCGCCTCAGCCCAACTTGCATCATCATTGAAAACAATGCCGTCCCGAACGGCAGGCCGCCGAGCCTTTTGAATATCCTCCCGGCAGTATACGACGTGCGTCTCAGCCTGTAAAGCATTTCCTCGCGTTCACGCGGTTTCAGGGTCGGATGCTCGTACAGCGCGTGCACCGCGTCCCACATGTCCCATCCGAGGCCGGGCAGGAGTCTCCCATCGTAGTCGTTCCAGAGCGGGGTACCGGGAAGCGGCATCAGCAGAAACGGTATAGGCACCACGCCGGTATCGTCGCAGAGCGCGAGCGTCTTATCGAACGTAGCACGACTGTCCGTGTCGAAACCAATCACAAAGAACCCGAGCACCATTATCCCGTGCGACTTTATCTTCTTTACACGCTCGGCCGTCTTGCCGAAGTCTATTTCGGTTCCCTGCCGAAGCTTCGGCGTTATCCTGGCACTGTTCAGCGTCTCGGCCTCGGCGGACTCCAGCCCTACAAATACCGCATTCAAACCGCTGTCCGCCGCAAGCCGGAGCACGTCATCCCCTGCCCTGTCCGACGCCACGGCGAGCGAGCCCGCCCCGTGCCAGCGCATGAAGCGCTTCAAGCCAGTAAGTTTTTCATATAGTTTTATGCGGTATCCCAGGTCGCCGAATATGTCGTCGTCGGCCATCAGCCAGAAGCGTCTTATACCATTAACTTCGTCAGCTACTTGCCCGACAGGACGGTGCCTGACCGTGCCGCCGTAGAATGTGGAAGTCCCGCAGAAGCGACACTGGTAGGGGCAACCGCGCGTGGTTATTACAGAGTCAAAGAAGTAGTTTCCGTGTAACAGGTCGCGCCTCGGTAGAGGCAGGTTGTCGAGCGACGGGCGCTCCGGCTCGTGATACGTTTTACCCTTTGGGAACTCGGCCGTATCATATAATGGCCCAGTTACATAGAACTCTTTAAGCCTTCCAGCCTCAATATCCTTCATCAGTACCGGCCACGTATCTTCCGCCTCGCCTACCACTACCACATCGGCGTGCTGCTTGGCCTCGAACGGCATGGCGGATACGTGGTGGCCGCCCAAGACTACCTTGAACCCTTTGGCACGGCAGTCGTCCGCAAGCTGATAGGCGGACTTCGCCATCGGCGTCATAACGCTTATGCCTACCAGGTCCGGGTTGTCCGAGAGGTCGAGATTTTCCTTGAAGAGGTTGACGAGGCGTACGTCGCGGCCTGGCGGTGTGATTGCGGCCATGTGCGCCAGGACCGGCGGGACGGTTACGCCCATTGCGCCGGGGTCGCCTGGTTTTTTGGGGAATACTAATGTTATTCGCATTATTGTTTCACAGGGAGGCGGTGATATTTATGAGTTATCATGGTGAGGTGGCCAAATGTCCATATTATGGGCGCTGGCCGCTTACCGAACGTCATGATGTCTCATAAATATCACTGCCTCCCAATAATAATCAGACCTTCTTCGCCGGGTTCGTCGAGTGCTTCGGGTGAATCTTCGCATCCAGCATCTTCATCGCGTAGTTCATGCCGATATAGAACATGAACTGCGAGCCGCCGTACAGCCTCTTCCAGATGGAGCGGTGCGACAGCGTGCTCCGCCAGAGCCAGTACACGCCCTCGGATAGCTGTTCCGGCGTCATGAGCGCGGGCTTGAACACGACGTGCGTGCAGTCGTAGTGCTCCCAGTTATGGTCTATTACGCGGCCCTCGGCGAGGAGCCTATCGCGGTATCCCGTGCCGGGCAGCGGCGTGGATATCAGGAAGAACGACGAGTCTATCTTGTTCTTGTCTATGAACTCGCGTGTGCGCTCGAACACGCCCACGTCGTCCCAGTCGAGCCCGAATATGAAGCTCGCTATAATGCCGATACCATGGTCTTTGAGCTTACGAATGGACTCGGCGTACTTCTCCGGCTTGTTGAAACCCTTGCCTATTTTTTTGAGGTTCTCGCCGGAGAGCGACTCGAACCCGATTGCCAGCCCCACGCAGTTGGACTCCTGCGCAAGCTTGAGGAGTTCCGGGTCGTCCGCGATGGATATGGTAGCGTAGCTCTGCCAGGGTATCTTGTACTTGGCAAGCATCGTGAACAGCTCCTTCGCGTACTTCCTGTTAGCAACGATGTTACTGTCAGCGAAGAATATCATGCCCTTCGGATACGGGGTGGAAAAGCGCTTCAACCCCGTGAGCGCAGGGCGGGCGTACAACCACTGTATTTCCTTCTCCACCTCCTCTACCGGGCGCGTCCTGTACTTCCCGCCGTAGAAATTGGTCACCGCGCAGAAGTCGCAGTTGTGCGGGCAGCCGCGCGAGGTTTCCACTATCGTTATGGGGAAGTACTTGTCATTGCGGAGCAGCTCCCACTTCGGGCGCGGGAGCCCGGTCAGCGAGTGCTGGTAGTCCTTCTTGTAAATCTTCTGGAGGTTCCCCTTCTCCACGTCCATCACGGCCTGCGGCCAGAGGTCTTCCGCCTCGCCTATTATTACGGAGTCGCAGTGCTGTATCGCCTCATCGGGGCATGCGGACGGGTGTATGCCGCCCATGATTACCTTCACCCCGCGTTTCCTGAACTCGGCGGCTATCTCATACGCGCGTGAGGCCATAGGCGTCATCGAGGATATGGCGACGATGTCGGCAGCCTCGTCGAAGTTGATGTCCTCGACTATCTCGTCTATTATCCTGACGTCGTGGCCCGGAGGCGTGAGCGCGGCGACCATCGGCGCGCCCGCCGTGGGGAACGGAAACTTGAACTTCTTGCCGACCGCCGTGTGCCGGCCTTCGGGAGATATTATCAATATTTTCATAAATGTACCCTCTCAAAAACCTTCCCCGTTTTCTCCTCCATATACTTCTCGAACGGCACGTAGTTCTTCTGCACCCAGGGCTTGTGCGTGATGACCTCCCAGGCCACCTTGACGAAGAAGCGGTTGTTCTTCCGAAGGTATGGGTTGGTCGAGAAGTACGCGTCCCAGAACACGCGGAAGCGGGAGTAGAACTTCTGTATCGCCTGCGGATGTATCTCCGCGAGCTTCTCGATGGAAAGCGTGTTCGTCTCCATCACCGGGTTAAGCATGTCGTACTTGGAGTAGTCCCACACTTTTATGCGGCCCTGCTCCCTGGCGCGCTTGTAGTAGTCCGTGCCGGGCAGAGGCGTGGTCAGGCATATCGCGAAGTGGTCGGAGTAGGGCTTCGCGAAATCTATGGTCTGCTGCAGCGTCTCCTCCGTGTCGTCTATGTCGCCGAACATAATGTTCGTGATTAAAAGCAGGCCGTTGTCCTTGATGAGCTTCATCGCGGCAAGCGACGTATCCGCTGACTGCTTCTTCCGGTAGTTCTTCAAGGCTTCCTCGGACGGCGTCTCTACGCCCATCGAAATCATGTACAGCCCGAGCTTCTTGAGCCGCGGCAGGAGGTCGGCGTCCCGAAGTATATGCTCCGCGCGTGTCTGGAACCAGAAGTGCACCGGGAGTTTTCTCTTTTCGAGCTCTACGATGAAGTCCTCGACCCGCTCGCGCTTCCAGTTGAACGAGTTGTCCCCGAACATGAAGCTGAACTTGTTGTGGTCCTTGTACAAAAGTTCCATCTCGTCCAGCACACGGGCCGCCGACTTGGCACGCCATGTGCTGCGCCAGTGCTTCGCCTCCGAGCAGTAATTGCACACACCGCCGCAGCCGCGCGCCGTGGTAAGCACTATGGAGTTATGCGTCGCCATGCCGAGCGACGGCATCATGTACTTGCTCATCGGGAAGTGGTGGTAGCCGGGAAGCGGCAGGGAGTCGAGGTCCTCTATGAACTCCCTCTGTGCGCCGATATGCACCCCTTCCCTCGTGCGGAATGCGAGCCCCTTAATCTTGGAGAAGTCGCCGCATCCGTTCTCGTAGTTTTTGAGGTACTCCATGAACGTGACCTCGCCCTCGCCCATTACAATATAATCGAGGGACGGGCACTTCTCGAAGGTCTCCTCCGGCATGAGGCTCATATGCACGCCGCCGCCGACCGTGACGATGCGCGGGTCTATGGACTTGACCAGGTATGCCGCGTTCATCGCGTCGTATATATAGCTGGTGGATATGGCGGTGATGCCTACGACCTCCGGCCTGAACTCCTTGACCGCTTCTTCCAGCGCGGCCCACGGGCGGTCCTGCACGGTGCAGTCTATCACCTTTATCTCGAAGGACTTCTCGAGGTACGCCGACAGCGCCGTAAGTGACGGCGCGGGCATGCGGCCCCGGAAGAACTTAAAAATCTCGTGCGGCGGGTCAACCAGTAAAACTCGCATCTAACTTTAACTCCCGTTTGACTGTCATTCTGAGCGTAGCGAAGAATCTCGGGGTTAAATCTGGAAATTAGAAACAAAACCCGTGATTCTTCGGCCCACGAGGGGCCTCAGAATGACATAATTGAGTTACGCGTGATTATTGCACACGTCCTCTCGCCCACATATTATTATGCCGCCGTGCTGCCGCAGCGCGGGCACTGTTTGTAAAAACCGCCGGAGTTGCAGTCCATGCAGAAAAGCGTCCTGCATTCCGGGTTTGAACACCTGTAGCCAGAATAGAGCCCGACCTTCACCCCGCAGACGTCGCACTTCTCACGCTGGCCGGAGGCCTTGACGAGCTTCAGTTTGCCTTCGCGTTGAAGCATAAAATTCTCGAACAGCATGAAGCCCGGCTGCCGCCACGGCCGTTTGATGAGCTTCCTGAACAGGTACGTGGCGAACGACTTATACAGCTTCCTGATGTACGGGTTGCTGGAGAAGAACATCTGCAACAGGGTCTTCGGCCTCGCGTAGAACTTGCCGAACGCGATACCGTGCAGACGGCCGACCTCCTTGCGCGTGAGGTGCTTCGTTGACATTACCGGGTTGTTCCAGTCGTATTTGCGGTAGTCCGTCTCTTCGAGCTTGCCCTGTTCTTTCGCCTCATTGTAGAACTGCGTGCCGGGAAAAGGCGTGGCGATGGAAAGCGCGAAGAAGTCCGAGTATTTCTTTGCGGCATTTACAAGGTTGTCTATCGTCTGCTTGGAGTCGTTCCAGTGTCCGAACATCAGGTTGGTCATCACCATGATGTTGTTCTGCTTCAGCAGGCTTATCGCCTCTATCATCGTCTCGAGCTCTTCGCGCTTGTCCCAGGTGTTTATCATCACCTGGTCGAAGGACTCGACGCCAAGCAGTATCTCGAACAGGCCGAGCTTCTTGAGCCTCGGTATAAGCTCGCGGTCACGGAGGATATGGTCGGGCCGGGCCTGTATCCAGAGGTTGGCCGTCATGCCCTTCTTCTCCATCAGCTCGCAGTACTCCAGGTTTCGCTTCCTGTCCCAGAGGAAGTCGTTGTCGCCCAGCAGGAAGGTCTTGATGCCGTATGTCTTCTGCAGGAGCTCCAGCTCCTCCACTATCTTCCATGCCGACTTGCCCCGCCACCGGTTGCCCCAGCGGAGCGTCTCGGTGCAGAACGTACACTTGTAGCCGCAGCCGCGCGAGAACGCAGCGACGACGCATTTCGGGCCGAGCACGTCAATCGTATAGAGCGGGTGCCCCATTGGGACGCGGTGGTAGGCAGGTATCGGCAACGAGTCGAGGTCCTCCATGAAAGGCCTCGGCTCTGTGCGTATAACCTGAGAGCCATCACGGAACGCCAGTCCCTTTACATGGCTAAAATCTTTTACGCCGCCTTCAACCTCCTGAATAAACTCCTTGAGCGTGACCTCGCCCTCACCTATGCAGACGAAGTCGACATGAGGCCCGAGCGACAGCACTTCCTCAGGCGCGAGCGTCGGGTGAGTCCCGCCTATTATGACCTTCGTCTCCGGGCTAACCATCTTCACGAGTTTCGCCGCGTTAAGCGAGTCGTAGAGATACGTCGTGCCTATGCAGCACAGCCCTACCACCTGTGGCTTGAACTCCCTGACCTCGCGTTCCAGGTCGGCCCACGGGCTCGGCATCACCGTGCAGTCCATCACACGGGTGTCGAAGTCTTTTTCTACATAGGCCCCGAGCGCAAGCAGTGCTGGGTTGGGCACCCAGCCCTTCATCAGGTCCCATATCAGGTGCGGCGGGTCGGCAAGCAATACTCTCACGTCAAACTCCTACGGGTTACAGTATTTCACCATAGCTTCAATCCGGTCTTTAAGGGCCTCCGGCATGATATACACAAGCTCGCCCTTGTCGTTCAACAACACCTGGGTGGTCTCGCCTTTTGCGAGCAATTTTCCGTCCGACTTCCGTACCGCCTCATACGCGAAGGTGAGCGCGGCCTTGGTCGGCACCTGCACTGCGGTGCGAATGGTTACCACGTCGTCGAAGCGCGCCATGACCTTGTAGTCTATGTTCAGGTTTATGATGGGCGCGACGTACCCGAGTTCCGTGAAATGCGTGGGCATCAGGTCGAACATACGGGCAAGCTCTATGCGGCCTACTTCGAACCACCCGACGTAGTGGCCGTGCCAGCCCATGGCCCACATGTCGGCCTCGTAGAAGCGCACCCTGACCTCTGTCTCGTGGAAGTTCATATCCGGCTGAGCCCCTTTAGTGCGGCCTCGTTGGCCTCGGTGCAGCAGTCCATCTTTATTACCTCGTCGAAGTCGGCCTTGGCCTCATTATTCTTACCGGCATGCATCAGCGACTCCCCCCTGCCGACAAGCGCCCTTGCCCTTGCCGCCGAACCCTCCGGTGCGCACTGCACCGCCTGCTCGAATGCCTTTAACGCCTTGTCATAGTGGTACTCGGAAACGTATGCCTCGCCGACCCGTATGGCCGCGATGTAGTTCTCCGGGTCGGTTGCCAGAGCCTTCTCAGCGAATAGCCGAGCATCAAGGTGCAGGCCATTTTCGTCGGCTTCGTACACCTTCTGCATCAACGTATCGGAGAGGGCGGCCCTCCTGCCCTCTTCGCTATCCGGGTACCGGTCGGCGGGCAGGTCCTCTATCCTTACCGGCCCCTGCCTCGTAAGCTTAAAACCGACGAACTTTCCGTACGCAGACGGCGGGGTGGAGACCCAGAACCTCAAGCCCACGGTGTCGAATATCACGCTGTGCGCGTCCTTGATATTGTTTACGGCGGAGTAATCGCCCCATGCCATAACCTTGCCGTCCCGGCCGCTGTGGTCCCTGAGCACCGAAAGCATCTCCCTGACGCCGACATGTCCCGCATCCTCTATCAGGGACTTAATCCTGTCGTACCTCTGCCTGCTGTCAGAGTACCGCGCCTGCCGTATGTTCTTTTTGTCACCGGAAAGCTCTTTAGTATAGAAGTGGTTAGAAAGCGGCAGTATCCCGTCATTCACCTCTATGACTCCCACCTTCTCCGAGTCGAACTCTATGGCGGCCGCCTTTTCCCTGTCCGCGACCAGGAATATGTTCGGGCCCATGCGCGTCGTCTTTTTGATGATGTCCACCGCCTGCGATACCGTGGAGGCCTCTTTCAAAAGCCTCTTCGCAATGAAGGCGACCGGCACACCGGAGAGCCTCGTATGCTCGGACTTGGCAGAGAACACCATCACGCAAAGCCCCCTGTCGTTCATGCCGCTTACCGCCCCAACCATGCCGGGCCAAGCGACCGATACGAACGGATAACCCTTTTCAGGCTGGCTATAAAACACAGTCTTCAGCGGGTCGAGGAGTCCCCTCATGCTCAGGTCGAAGTTACGCCCTGCTACCGGGCCTGAAAACCTTGACCTCCTACCCGCCGCAACCGCCCCGGTGCATGCGTAGTTCTGGCCTATGTCCTGAAGCACGTGATAGTACAGGATGTCCCTGTACGTACCTTTGTGTTCGGTGTCTGCGTCTGCAATGCCCTTCAACTCTTCAAGCTCGGATTCATCGAGGTAGCCCTCTATCCGCTTCACCTGCAGCATCACGAACTGCCGCACAAGCCAGCGGCCTACCGCCCCGCCCGGTATGGGAGGCATTATTTTCTTAAACGCGGCCTCAGTCTCGGGAAGTCTGTCTCCAAGCAGCTTGCCGTGCTGGTATCCCAGCTCCCGGGGCGTGCCGGACAGCCTAACTACCGTGATGCCGTCAACTTCTTCTATAGAGCCGGACGGTCTGACGTCCGTATCCCTGGCCACTGTGGCAACGGGGTACAGGAACGCCGCCAATACGGCTATCAAAATAAAAATCGGCAGTATGCGCCTGATGCGTATATAGCGTATCCGCATGTTTGTGGCCACGTTTCTCAGGTGCTTTTTATAACCCGGCCGATACCTTCTCGGCCGCCACTATGCCCGATGCCGCAACCGACTCTATGCCGCCGCCTGGGTATGTCCAGTGCCCGGCCATGTAAAGTCCGGGGAGCTGCGTCACAGCCGGCGTCCGCCGGTTGGCTGTCCCCTGTTCCCAACCGAATGCCGCGCCGCAGCAGTTATCGGTATAGCGCTCAAGCGTTAAAGGCGTAGCCGCTTCGGCATATGAAACGCACCCCTTGATGCCGGGCACGGTGGAGTCCGCAAAATCTATAAGGCGGTCCATCTCCCGCTCTTTGCAGGACTTCCAGTCGGAGTGGTAGTGGTATGCCGCCTTCGATATCAGCATGACCGTGCTGCCTCCATCCGGCGCCATGGACGGGCTTATGTTGGAATAATTGACAATCTCCATCGAGGCCTTTGGCGATACAATGTCGTCCGCTATATCCGTGAACGTCCCCTCTATGTCATAACCGGGGTAGCAGCCCATGCCGTCGGGCATATCCAGCACCTTGTCGAGCCCAAGATATACCATAAAAAAACTTACGGACGGTTTCATGCCAGCGGTCCCAGGGGCAATCCCTGCAAGCCCTGCCGTACGCGATGCGTCTATTGCCGAGACGATGGCACGCGCGGCCACGTGCTGTCCGTCCACAACGACGCCGGACGCCCTGCCTCCAGACTTCAGGATTTCCGTTACCGGGCTCTTGATGAACAGCTCGCCGCCTGCTTTTGTAAGGCCGTTTACCAGTGCGGCGGCAAGTTTCTCGGAGCCGTCCTTTATCCTGTAACCTCCTCCGGCCGCATAGGTCATGAACATTGTTATCATGGCAACGGCCGAGACCTTCGAAGGAGGCAGGCCCATGAATGCGGAGCGGTCACACAAGACGGCGCGGACCTTTGCGTCCTTCACATAGTCGTCGAGCAGGTCCTTGAAAGAGAGTTTCCTGAATTTCGCAAGCGCACCCAGACGCCTATCCAGCCGCGGCTCGTTGTAGAGCACCTCCGGCATGGTCACCATAGCGATACGGTAGACCGTGTCCATCGCACCGAACAGACCCCTTATGCCGTCTTTTTCCGAGGGCGCGATGCCGCACAGCTTATCGAGCAGGGCGTTAATATCGCCGGGTACCGCCACCATCTCGCCAGCGAAATTGTCAACCCTGAGCGGGTCGAGCCTGACCAGCTCCACCTCGCTATCTACGCCGAGCTGCCTCAGCACTCGCCTGAGCCATCCGTTCTCCGCCCCGCCGCTGACGGCGTCCAGGCATGAATCGAAGGTATAGCCCTTCCTGCGAAAACTTGTGCAGTACCCGCCGGCCACACGTCCGGCCTCGAACACAGCAACAGACAGGCCCTTCCTGGCAAGCAGTGCACCCGCCGCAAGCCCGCCTATACCGGCCCCGATTACCGCGACGTCGTATGAATCTCTTTTCACTTCGGCTAAACCCACTTTAATGTACGAACAGGGTGTTGCCTCTTATAACTACATAATAGCCGTAGTGCCTGGCAATATATACCTGGCTTCCGATGCCAGCGCAAAAAAGGATTATACCCAGTATCAGCTGTATCCTTGCGGAACGGCTTTCTCTGACGAGCCTCCCCGGGTTCAGTATACTTAAGAGGTCACCCGTCTTTATTGCATTGTAAACCGGCACCTTGACAACAAGAATAAAACCTATAAAAAAAAGAAGCATCGATGGCCACATGTGTTTGTTGGCCAACAGCCATTCAGCCATTACCCCTCCTTTGCTAAGGTCAATATTTCTTAAGCACCAGGCATGCGCATGCGCCGCCGTTTGCAAAACCGTTGTGAAGCGCAATATCCACGGGCATATTACGCCCAGCGCCGGGAACATAGTCAAGGTCCATGCCCTCGTCCGCGTCCCTGTATGTAAGGGTGGGCGGTATATAGCCGTCCCGCATGGACAGCACGGATGTAAGGAGCCTTAAGCCCCCCATACCCTCGAAGTCGCCCGTCATCGGCCTTATCGTGCTTACGGGTATTGTATTAGCCCGGTCTCCAAGTAACTCCTTGACGGCCTTGGTCTCGCTGGCGTCTATTTCTATTGTTGAGTTGGCCGCGGCTGAAATGTATCCAACCCCAACAGGAGACACCCCTGCCCTTTTAAGGGCAGTATCCATAGCCCTTACCATCGGTTTTATGTCCCGCCCATAAGATGATATGCCCGACGTCCCGCCGGTCATCGCCTCTCCGGCAAGCTCTGCGTAGACCCGTGCGCCTCGCCGCGTGGCCGACTCCAGCGTCTCCATCACCACTACGCCCGCGCCCTCACCCAGCACCCTGCCGTTTCTCCTACTATCGAACGGGAACGAGCCTTCCATCTGTCCCTTACTGCCGGGCGAAAGAACCCGGAGCGCGGAAAAGGCATGGTATATGACATCGTTAAGCTCCTCGCCCCCGCCTGCTATAACCGCGTCCGCCGCACCTTTCCTCAAAAGACCCGCCGCATATATCATGGCCTCCTCGGCGGAGATGTCCTTCTGGCAGAATGTAGAATTCGGCCCCTTTATCTTGAGCTCGATAGAGGTAAGGCTCGCGGCCGAGTTAGGCACTGTAGTGGGAAATAGCATGGGGTTTACCCCGGCGGGGCCGCGCAGCAGCAGCCCCTCGAAGAACTCCTCGGTGCATGACGTCCCGCCGTAGCCGTTGCCTATAACAATGCCCAGACGCTCCGGGGGTATAATGCCAACCTCGATGCCCGCGTCATTCATGGCCTCGATGCTGGAGACCAGCACCATCTGTGAGAGCCTGTCCATACGTCGAAGCTTCATCGGGTCGATGAACTTAGACGGCTCGAAGCCCCGGACCTCGGCCCCGAGCCTGGAGGCGAACGGAGTGGTGTCGAAGCCCTCTATCGGCCTGATTGCCGACTTCCCGGCCTTTACCGCATCCCAATATGACGGCACGTCGAGCCCGAGGGCGTTCACTGTACCGAGGCCTGTTATGACAACTCTGTGCATCAGCTTTTCTGTACTTTCTTTACGACTATAGTCGTATTGTTCCCGCCGAAGGCGAGCGAATTGGATATAGCGACACGCAGGTCCTTGTGCCTTGCCTCGTTGGGCGTATAGTCCAGGTCACAGTGCGGGTCCTTGTTCCCGTAGTTTATGGTCGGGGGGATTATGCCGTGGTACACGGATAGCACCGTCGCGGCCGCCTCGAGCCCGCCCGCCGCGCCGAGGCAATGGCCTATCATGGACTTTATCGAGCTTACGGGTATGCCGTACGCCTTTTCCCCGAATACCGATTTAATGGCGGCTGTCTCGGCCACGTCGTTGAACCTGGTCGCGGTGCCGTGCGCATTTATATAGTCCACCTCTTCTGGCGATACACCTGCGTCATCGAGGGCGCCTGCAATGGTTCGGGCCGCGCCGCCGCCGTTGGCTTCCGGCGCGGTCATGTGGTATGCGTCGCCCGCTATGCCGTAGCCCGCGAGTTCCGCGTATATCCTGGCCCCCCTCGCCTTCGCCCTTTCCATCTCTTCGAGCACCAATATCGATGCCCCTTCGCCGAGGGATAGCCCCTTGCGGTTGATGTCGAACGGCCGGCACGGCCCCTCGTCCACGGCCCTGAGAGAGTTGAACCCGCTGTACGTTAGCTCGCACATAGCGTCGCTACCACCGGTTACGATAATGTCGGCATCCCCCCGCCTTATAAGGTCGGCTGCATAGCCTATGGAGGTGGAAGAGGAGGAACACGCGGTCACGATTGTAGCGCGAGGGCCTTCAAGCCCGAACTCTATGGCAATATAGTCGGTAGTAACGCTCGGCGAAAAAGGTATGAGCAGCGAAGGACGCGGTGCGCGCTTCTTTTCATGCAGGTCGCGCCGGTATTTTTCGCCCGAGAGCATTCCGCCTGCTCCGCCGCCGAGGACGACGCCGACCGTTTCCTTGTCGAGCGTCGCAAAGTCGAGCCCGCTGTCGAACATGGCCTCCCTCGCCGCTATCATGCCGAGCACGTCGCAGCGGGACATCCTGCCAAGCTCTTTTTTGCCGAAATGCATCGCCGGGTCGAGCCCGCGCACCTCGGCTCCGAGATGCGTGCGGTACGCGGATGTGTCGAAGAGCGAGAGCTGGCCTATGCCGCAGCGCCCTTTGACAAGCCCGTCCCAGAAGTCTTTGGCCGTCATGCCGAGCGCGCTGACCACGCCCAGGCCTACTACCGCCACTTTTCTTTGAGGATACATCTGGACCGCCGTATTCTTAAGATTTATAAGCTGTTAATTATATTCTTCGGGAACTATTATTGTCAAGGTTTTTCGAGCCTGTTTTGCGTCCGGATGGCACGGAGTTTCTTGACTTTGAAGAGTTTTTCCTTTATATTCGACCAAATCCAACCAGGAGGTTTACTTTGGCATTCAAAGACCTGCGGGAGTTCATGGCCGCCCTGGAGAAGCGCGGCCTCCTGAAAAGAATAAAGGCCGAGGTTGACCCATACCTCGAAATAGCCGAGATAACCGACCGTGTATCAAAGGAAAAGGGTGCAAAAAACACGGCGCTACTCTTTGAGAACGTCAAGGGATACAAAATACCTGTCCTGACAAACGCGCTCGGCTCGATGGAGCGGATGGCGATGGCGCTCGGTGTCGACAGCCTGGACGAGGTTGGCGAGAGGGTACGGGGCATGGCCGACCCGACCATGCTGCTGCCGGGCCCCGGAGCTGGCTTCATGGAGAAGCTCTCTATCCTCCCCAAACTTAACGAGATATCCGGCTATTTCCCCAAGACCGTCAAAAAGGCCCCCTGCCAGGAGGTCGTGATGACGGGTGACGACGTCGACCTGTCGAAGCTCCCCGTGCTCACGACCTGGCCCCAGGACGGCGGGCCGTTCATAACCCTCCCCATGGTGGCTACGGTGGACCCTGTAACCGGCATAACAAACCTCGGGATGTACCGTGTGCAGGTGTTCGACAGAAACACCACCGGCATGCACTGGCACAAGCACAAGGACGGCGCCAGGCATTACGCGCATTACGAGGGCGTGGGCAAGAAGATGGAGGTCGCCGTCGTAATAGGCGCCGACCCCGCCACTATATACGCCGCCACCGCACCGCTCCCGCCGGTAGTCGGCGAGTACCTCTTCTCAGGATTCCTGCGGCAGGAGCCGCTCGAGGTAGTGCAGTGCAAGTCGGTTGACATACGAGTCCCGGCACACGCCGAGTTCGTCCTGGAGGGCTATATTGAGCCGGGTGAGAGACATACCGAAGGCCCGTTCGGCGACCACACGGGTTACTATTCACTCGCGGACCAGTACCCCGTGTTACATGTAACATGCATCACGCACAGGAAAGACCCGGTATACCCTGCGACCATAGTAGGCCGTCCACCACAGGAGGACGCGTACATCGGCAAGGCGACCGAGCGGATATTCCTGCCGCTTCTCCAGATGGTTTCCCCGGACATACTGGACTACGACATGCCCGTCGAGGGCGTGTTCCACAACAACGTCATAGTCAAGATAAAGAAACGGTTCCCAGGCCATGCAAAGAAGGTTATGAACACCATATGGGGCACGGGGATGCTGATGCTCTCCAAGTTCGTCGTGGTGGTAGACGAAGACGTGGACGTGCACGACTACTCAGAGGTGGTATGGAAGGTGATGAACCACGTGGACCCGAGGCGAGACACCATTATTCTTGACGGCCCGCTGGACATACTGGACCACGCCTGCCCGCACGTGGGCTACGGCTCGAAGATGGGCATAGACGCAACAAAGAAATGGGCGGGCGAGGGGTTCACCCGCGACTGGCCGGACGAGATAAAGATGGACCCCGGCGTGATTAAGCGCGTGGACGAGATGTGGAAGGGACTGGGCTTTTAACCCGCAATATAACGAAAAGAGCACCATGAAAAACAGAACGCTTGTCCTGCTTATATTAATGTTCGGACTCGCCATGTTGAGCATACACCTTGCCCAAAAGGAGCTTCCCGACGAAAAGAAGCTGGCGGAGGAAAGCAGGAACGCGCCCAACCCGGCCGCGTGGCTCGGAAGGACTGCGCCTGACTTCGAGATGTCCACCACGGGCGGAGAGAGGTTCAAGCTCTCCGAGCACATAGGCAAGGAGGTCGTCATAATAAACTTCTTCGCCACCTGGTGCGGGCCGTGCAGGCAGGAGATGCCTGAGCTGACACGTTTCCACGGCGAGATAGCCGGGAAACCCATCGTGATGGTGGGCGTAGACGCAGGAGAGACGACCGACAGGGTCGAGGACTTCGTCAAGGCGTTCGGGGTCGAGTACCCGATTATAATAGACGGCGCGGGCGAGCTCCAGAAGAGGTACAAGGTCACCGCATTCCCGACCACCGTTCTCATTGGCGTCAACGGGAAGGTGCAGCTCTACGAGACAGGCGCCATAAACAACAC
>Ga0334722_10000943_pt1 | contig 39209 bp, 34 predicted proteins | sample C3_bottom_MG_FD_207210 | JGI IMG/M metagenome (GOLD analysis project Ga0334722, IMG submission 207210) | Sediment microbial communities from Yellowstone Lake, YNP, Wyoming, USA - C3_bottom | ecosystem: Environmental > Aquatic > Freshwater > Lake > Sediment | place: USA: Wyoming | collected...
CCAAAGGATAAAAGAAGCCCAAGGGATGCAGGCTGCCACAAGATCCCAGGCGGTCTAGAATCGGAGAAATAGGGCGCTAGAGATTTTCAACTAAAGATGGGACAAAGCCCAGTTTGCATATTTCCAAAGGTCGTCCAAAGTGACAAGTCAGGCCTGAGCCCAGGGGCTTAGGCAGGTTTTGTGTTTTGCTTACGCCATAATGACACTTATCGACAAAACCAGTTCGCATATTTCGCAAGGTCCTTCAGCATGGCAAATCCGATCTGAGGCCAGGGGCACGGCCAAGTTTTGTCTCGGCCTGAATTGGTCGTATCTTTTCCCATGACCTACCCTCTTCTCTTGTACTTGAGCCATTCTCAACACCTGGTCGGTAGTAGCCTCTGACCCGCTAAGTTCTTACTGTTAATGACGATGTCAGAAGGAGAAGTCGGAGGGAGAAGTCGGACTGGCCCTCATTCCTGGTCGTTTTTACTGGGCTCAATTACTGGGTTTTCTTGGTCACACCAGGATGAGACTTATCCACAGACGCAGTTTGCGTATTTCGCAGGGTCGTTCGGCGTAACAGATCTGGTCTAAGGTCAGGTGCTTGGCCCAGCTCCTCACTTAGACTGGCCTTTATCACTGGGGGCCGGGCCCCCCGTAATTCTGGCTCTCTGCCCAAAAGCACTGCCTCAATGGTATCAAGGCCATGTGCCCTGGTCAAGAAGCTGGTTTCGGCTCCCTTTGGTTTTTGACTTCCTCGTAGTGGGCCACTTTCCTGGCTTGGCGTGCCTCCTCGGATCCATTCTTATTTCAGAGTGGCTTTTGGTGACTCAGGGATAGATAAGGCCTTGGCCACCGGAAAACCAGCCCGTTCCTTGAGGCGGCGCACTGTAGCCACTACTTCTGTGGCGACTTCTGGGGCCACCCAGTTGCCAGTGAACGGCCCTCATTCTGTTTTCGCCCTCCTGCTTCACTTCAGGATCAGCTCCAACCGGCAGTTTCCAACCACCACCGGCCAGTTCTCCCTCCGTCCGCTGCACGACAGACTGCTAGAAGGCAGGCCGGAAGCCCGGATTCTTCAATTCGGGGCGAGACAGACTGAGCTGCAGTTTAAGGCAGCACCAGACCACACCTTGCGTGTAGATTCTCACTTAAAAGTGACCCGGGTTTCCCATTGAAAATTGACCCACCCCTCTTGGAATCATACTGGTATATCAACCGATTTTTAACATACGAAGAGGTCTAGTTTGGCCAAGAAGTCCAGTTTTTCCTTAAAATCTCGTTGCGGATATTTCGTTTATCGGGTATACTAACGATAGAAGTGTCCAATGCAAATTGACGTTTTGATAAACGACAAGTTAGTGTATTTGTTGACTTGATCATACAAAGGAGCGATGATTATGCCTACTGCGGATGTAATTGGCGGTCCAGTAATGGCGAGCCCGCAAGAAATCCCACAAATTCAAACGTTGTTTAATACGCTTTCTCAAACTCAGCCGGGCGTTAAGACGCGGTACTATTTGGCGGATTCCGATGGTAATAAATTGGAGTTACCGCCTACTGTTTTTCATGCGCTTGTAGTTATAGCCAGCGAGTTGGCTGCTGGTCACTCAGTTTCAATATTGCATTATGATCACGAACTGACAACTCAGCAAGCAGCAGATATTCTTCAAGTCTCTCGCCCCTTTTTGATTAGGCTATTAGAACAAGGCCATATTCCCTATCATATGGTTGGTTCTCACCGTAGGGTTCGGCTAGGCCATCTACTGGATTACAAAAAACGCCGAGATAACCGCCGGCACGAATTGCTTCAGGAAGTAAGACGAGTCTCAGAAGCTCTTGGCCTTTATGATGATAATGATAGCGAGGCAGAGCATTAAGTATGGCATTTGTGGCTTTTCTAGATGCAAACGTACTCTTTCCGGCAGTACTGCGAGATGTTTTGCTGAGTCTTGCAGAAGCCGGCGTCTATCAGATTCGATGGAGTCCGGATATCCTGGACGAAATGGAACGAAACCTCGTCAAGAAAGCCCGGGCGCAATCACGAACTGCTGCAACTGGTGGCGTCCGTTACCTTAGAGAGACGATGGAACTTGCCTTCCCCGATGCTATGGTGATTAAGCAAGCATATCAACCCCTAATTCCAGTCATGCCTGTGAATGAAAAAGATCGGCACGTCCTTGCTGCGGCTATCGTTGGACGTGCCGATGTTTTGGTGACCTTGAATATAGGCCATTTCCCTTTGGAAGCTTGTAATATTTATGGTATCGATGTCCAAACTCCTGATACGTTTCTGGTTCACCAATTTGCTTTGGTTCCGAGAAATTTCATACGAATTTTAACTGACCTGTCCCATGAAAGAAAGCCTCCCATGGATACCCCTCAGAAAATCCTCAGTGCATTGCAGCTCCATGCTCCAACTTTCTGCGAAATGGCTTTAGCAAAATTACGAGAAGAAACCAATACCTAGGTATGCAAAAGCTCGGTCAGGCCGGATTTCTGGCCCAGGGTACCCAAGGAAGCTCTTTTTGACAAGGGGAAATTAAGAAAAGAAGCTGATCCAGCTGGCGCTGACCCAAGACGATGATGCCAGTTTACTTGGGAAGTTTAGAGCGTGGGTGATGGTTACGGGCCGGTCGCCCGGGTGATCGAGGAAGCCTGGTATCAGGAGGCGCTTTTGGACATCAACCGGCTGTGCGTCTTATTTCCGTTGAACGTGCGGGCGACCCGGGAACGGGTGGGTAGTCTGATCGAGCAGGACCCCCATCCGCCCTTTGGCCGGGATAAGCCGGATGAGGCGGGAAAAGTTTCGGGTATTACGGCTCACTACGGCCGGCCTCTGGGGGTAAAGTGCGGGGCAGGAGGCAATTGTTATTATTAGTAATATTCCTCTTGGGTAAAGACGACGGGGATCAGCAGGACATCTAATTTTAAACCCGCCTTAAAAACTGCTTCCAGAATACGAAATCTTTTCCGATCTAGCAGGAAAAAATTCTATAAATCTAGAAAAGAGTATTCAAAAAGAACGGTTCAAAAGGCTCCCGTCTAACCGGGTCTCCTCCTGTTTATAAATCTTCTCGTCCAATGTTTTTATTGCACAAATAGTGCTATGGAGGTGGAGATTTTGGCGCAGAGGATTGTTCAAACCTCGGACATGGTTTGGCTACTGGATCCTGCCGAACCGATGCTTGGACCAGTGGCCGACAAGGGGCTCATCGTGGCCAGGGTGAGCCCGGGATGTTGGGGACCGATGATCACGCCCGATTACCCCAGCGGGCACGAAGTGACCCGCCCGGTGGCGGTGGAAGGGGCTGAGGTGGGAGACGCGGTGGCCCTTAAAATAAGAAAGATCAGGGTGCTGTCCCTGGCCACCACCTCCGGGACCGACCGTTTTGTTGAAGACAACTTTGTTGGTGATCCTTTCGTGGCCAAGCGTTGTCCCAACTGCGGAACGGTTAACCCCGAAACATACGTGGAGGGAATCGGTCCAGACGCCATCCGGTGCAAAGTTTGCGGTCATCCGGTCCACCCCTTCGAGTTAGCTAACGGCTATACCATGCTTTTTGATGACGATCGTTCTGTGGGGGTAACAGTACCCCCTGAGGTGGGCTATGAGATCGCCCGGCAGGCTGCAGAATTCAGCGCCCTCCCCCGCGAATCGCGCCAGTATTCGGCCAATCTTCTGGCAAAAGGCGACATCCCCGGCACAGTGGCCCGGGTGCGGCCCATGATTGGCAATATCGGTTCCTGTCCCGCCGTCCCCATGCCTTCGTCGCATAACGCCGGCGATTTCGGGTCCTTCCTGGTGGGTGCTCCCCATCAGTATGCCCTCACCCAGGAAGAGCTGCTGAAGCGTACCGACGGACACATGGACGTCAATGAGGTGCGCGAGGGTACGGTGGTGCTGGTGCCGGTCAAGGTGACGGGCGCCGGCATCTACATCGGTGATGTACATGCCATGATGGGCGACGGTGAGATTGCTGGTCATACCACCGACGTCTCGGCTGAGGTCATCATTGAGGTAGAGGTGATTAAGGGTTTGGAACTCGATGGTCCGGTACTTTTGCCCCACCTGGAAGACCTGCCCTATCTGGCCAGGCCATATACCGCAACGGAGGTTGACCGGGCCAGGAAGGTGGCTTCCGTCTATGGCTTTGAGGTTCATACGGAAATGCTGCCCATTCAGGTACTGGGCAGTGCTCCCAATCTGAATGATGCGGTGACAAACGCATTAGAGAGGGCGTCCCGCCTCACGGGTTGGCCGGTGGCGGAGGTTAAAAACCGGGCCACCATAACCGGTGCCGTCGACATCGGGCGGTTACCCGGTGTGGTACAACTAAGCCTGCTGGTCCCAAAGAACAAACTGGAATCTCTGGGTATACTTCACCTGGTGCAAGAGCAGTACGGTAATCAAAGTTAGAGAGAAGTCATTCCCACACCCCCTGGTTTTAGAAATTGTAGTGCATGATCCCGGGCGCGGCTGGTAGACAACTGGTGGCGCCCGCTGTTTTTTCTCATAAATGCTATCGGCTGGTAGGTGGGACCTCACTGGAGAAACTCCCGGAGCCGGCCAAATGAGAATGCAATGAACACTGGTCATCCCATATGGGCACATCGACTGAAACCCATCGAGAAAACCCGGACCGTCGGGGCCCGGGTTTTTTAATTTTGGATACGTGGTCGGCTCATAGACCTTTTTATAAACTGGTTCTCGCCATATTGGGTGTTGGGGTTGGCAGCTTTTTGGTATCTAAAGCCCCAACTCCGCCAGCTTCTGCGGAGTGGGCCTCCCCTGTTCGTCCCAGCCACGGTAGGCGTAATACTCCCGCAGCATCAACCCCAGATGAGGCAGGCTTTCTCTCGCCCCACCCTCCAAACGCGGGGTGGTGAGAATGCGCGGAGGCAAGACATCATCCTTGCGGCTGATGCCCAGCCGCACGGAATACTGGCGTTTAAGGTTAGATAGCCGTTCCCCGGTTTTTAAAAACTCTGTAAGATCCATGTCCCAGCCTGTGACTGCGTTGAGCCAATCTACCAAATGCGAAGGCTGTACACCCCCTCCCCCGGTAACGATGAACTTACATACTTTCAGACTGTCGATTAGGGACATCAGATCCTGCATCCGGGCGGTAAGCACGCCCTTCCCTTCGTCAGTGAAACGGTCCAAAGGCTCGGGATAGCCTAGCTCCGGTATGGCCAGCTTCAGCTCCACGGGATAGGCAAGAGACTGCAGATGGCAGGCTCCGCGATTGGAGGTGGCATAGGAAACAGCGAGAGACTTCATCGCTCGCGGATCGTGAGCGGGAAACTCTAGGCCCTTGCAGTGGATAGCGAACTCCCGAGCCAACCCACCTATCTCATCGGCTGCCCGTCGGACGCCCTCTCCCAGCAAGGCGCCTAATTCCTGCCGTTCGCCAATCTGGCGGATAATCTCAAGCATGGCAGAGGCACTTCCCCAGCGCAACTCTATACCACCCGTATCGGCGGTAGTAATGAGCCCGTGCTCGAAGCATTCCATGGCAAAGGCAATGACTGCTCCCGTAGAGATGACATCCAGCCCATACTGGTTGCACATTTGGTGCCCTAGGGCTATAGCCTCCAGGTTATCCACAAGAGTAAGTCCACCCAGCATCCCTATGGTCTCGTATTCGGGCCCTGCGCCCAAGACGCCAGCATAAGGACCATCTTGGACCTCCACCTCGCGGCCGCAACCGATGACGCAGGAGCCACAGTAATAACGCCGTTTGAGAATGGTTTTGGCCATGGTCTGGCCGCTCAGCTTCTCGGCACCCTCCTCCCAGGTGCTGCCTACCCAGTTTTTTAAAGGCAAGTCCCCCAGATGCTCTGCAGTTACCACCCAGGCAGCCGTACCGTAAAGCCCCCGTTCACGCGTCCCCTTCACTATGCCGGGAACAATAGCTTTGTTTAACCGTTCTAGGCGCACTGGGTCAGCCACAACGATTTCCTTTTTTCCGAGGGTCACCAGCGCCTTAAGCTTTTTGGACCCCATCACCGCACCAACACCCGTTCGGCCGGCTGCCCGGCCGGCCCGCCCATCGCTCATGATGGACGCGAATCTAACAAGCTTCTCGCCGGCTGGCCCGATGCTGCTAATTACTCCCTCCGGACCCACCTCACGACGCAATACCTCATCCAGTTGGTAGGTATCCATACCCCACAGATGGCTGGCGTCCGCAACGCGAACTTCTTCTTCCGTAATGATCACATAAACTGGACGGTCGGCCGCGCCGCGGATGACTACCCCATCGTAACCCGCGCGCTTCAGGGCTATTCCCCAGGTACCCCCAACGTCGGACTCGCCCCAGATGCCAGTTAATGGCGACCGGGTAACCACTGCGTGCCGTCCCGAGGTTGGGACTTTTGTGCCCGTTAACGGGCCCGTCATGAAAATCAGGAGATTCTCGGGACCCAAGGGGTCCGTCCTTTCATCGGTACCGTCATAAAGGAGCCTTGCCCCCAAGCCACTCCCACCGATATATTTGCGGAGAACTTCTGCATTGAGGCGCTCGACATCCACTTTTCGTTTCGTCAGGTCGATGATGAGGAGCTTACCCATATAGCCGCCAAGCAATTTACCACCTCCAGTAGGTGCCTCCCGCCAGAGGCGGCAGGATTACCAACTCCGAGCCAGCCGGGATTCGGTCGTTTAGGTTCAGAATGTGGGTTCCCCAAACAACCAAGGCCTGGTAAAGGGCCTCGCGCACTCTGGCGATGCCGCCGACACAATGCCTTTCCACCCGGGCGACATCCGTGTCGCCAAGACTGGAGAGAAAACGGTCCAGCACCTGCTTAACTTTGAGACTATTGTCCTCAACCTCCCATGACTGAAAGTAAACGTTTGCTTGGTTACACCCTACCAGATCGCAAAAATGCGATTTGAAGTACAGGGTGACGGGGACAAGAGGAGGCTGCCGCTCAACAAAAGGATCTTCCGGCACCACCAACGTCTACTCCTTTCCGACAGCCAGAATCGGGTCGCCGACGTTGATAGCCAAAGATGTGACTAAGAAAAGGACGACCCCAGAAGCCGGAGCAACAGGCTTGGCAATGGTGTTGCCAAAGTAGTCTCTCACCTCCGCCACCTCCGACCCCTGGGTCACCCTGTCCCCCACCTTTACCATGGGGTATAAGAGCCCAGCATTCTCCGAGCGCAGCCAGGACATACCGCTAAGAAAGGCAACATTGTCTGTGCGTATCGTGCCTCCATCAGCTAGAACGCCTAGATGGCGTAAAACATTCTTGACACCACGCACATGAAGTAGAACCGCTTCCTCATCGAGCCGTCCCAAGCCCCCTGCCTCCGCCAGGAGGGCCGGTTTGCCCGCCGCGGCAGCAGCCCCATAACTTCCCCCCGCGGTTGCCCCCGCGACGGCGTAAGGAAGGCCGTAGGCCTTAGCCATCTCCCGTGCGGCGTTGTCCAACTCAGCACGCCCCGTCCGTGAGTAAATGGTGAATGGGACAAGTGCTTCAATCATGTCACCGCCATGGAGGTCCAAGTAGTAGTCCGATGGCAGGATTACATTTTGGAAAATACTGTCGGCAATGCGTTCAGCGGCGGTTCCCGCCGGGTTGCCAGGGAAAACCCGGTTGATATTCTTGCCGTCCAACGGGTTAACGTAGATGCTTCTGGCATGGAAACCGGCAACGTTTACCGGATGGACGATGACGACCGCACCCCGTACATAAGCCGGATCAAGCTCCCTCGACAGGCGGATGGCCGCCTCAATCCCGGGGTATTCAGCCCCATGGATGCCGGAGGTAATTCCAACAGTCGGACCAACGTCGATGCCATTTAGAATGGTAATTGGCATCCGATAATCGATTGTCTCAATGATAAGGAACCCCTGAACCTTTTGACCCGGCGCGGCCGTCAAACTTCCGATCCTAATCTCCTTTTTTTGCATCAGAACTTCACCTTCACAAACTCGCGGCCGAAGTCTACCATCCATCTTACGACGGCCGCAATGATTTCTTGCCCCATTTCAGCAGTGGCCGCGCTGGGGGGAACGCTGTAATCGGCAGCTGCTGAAACTCCATACTCGATCATATCCCCGGTATCGCTGATGTCTTTTGTGCGAAGACTTACACGGGCTACAGCATTTTCGAAGCGCAGTTCATGCAACGTGTCTATCATGATCCGTTCGGTAAGCTTCTTAGACACAGGAATTTTGGCGCGTTCCATGTTAACGGCATCAGGGTTGATGGCCAACATCATGGAAGTCTCCACAATGTCGCCGTGACCGATCAAACTCCATTTTGGGTTTATCCTGCCAGTTATGTCCCACCAAAGAATGGTAGCAGCCGGAACTCCGCGATTGCGAAGGTTGTAGCTAACATTGTTAAGGGCAGTCAGGTTTCCACCATGGGCGTTGACAAAAATAATGTGAGTCACTCCATGCTTTACCAGGTGGTCGCAGATTTGTTGAATATAGGCCGTCAGTGTTTCAGTATTCACTGAGAGGGTCCCCGCGAAATCATTATGGTACTCGGCAAAACCAACCGGAATTGTGGGGGTAACAATGGCCCCCAATTCTAGACCCGCACGCTTACCAAGATAATCACCGATGATATAATCGGTACCTACGGGCAAATGGGGCCCGTGCTGCTCGATGCTCCCCACCGGAACCACCGCCAGCTTGCTTTTTTGGAAAGCCTCCTGCGCGTCAACCCAAGTCAATTCTTGTAAAAGCTTGTTCTTCACCTTCATAACCTCCTTGTTTACCGTCAGTAAGAAAGTCAATTTAGATCAAAGTCGCTAAGTCTTAGCCCTGGTCGGAGGACAACTTTAGACCACACCAACTACTTTTCAGGCTATCACCTCCGTAAATGCCAACCTTACGGGCGGTAATTTTACTACAAAATGTCCGCAAGCCCAAATGCAGTCCGCATAGATGCTTAAGCTCTATCAGGCCCTCTGCTTCATACCTTTAGGCGTGGGTCTAAAGCATCACGCAGGCCGTCCCCCAAGAGGTTGAAGCCCAAAGCCGTCAAAAGAATGGCCAAGCCGGGAAAAGTGGTAATCCACGGCGCCTGTAACATGTATTCTCTACCCGATGTCAGCATTGCTCCCCATTCAGGGGTAGGGGGCTGGGCACCTAGTCCGAGGAAGCTTAGACCGGCCGCATTTACTATGGCCCAACCGACGGAGAGAGAAGATTGGACAATGATCGGGGCCAGTGAATTCGATAGCACATGACGGAACATTATGGTGAGATCGCTGGCGCCCACGGCTCGGGCCGCCTGAACATAGTCGCTTTCCCGAATGCTTAACACAGTCCCCCGTACCAGCCGAGCATATTGAGGAATATAGACAATCCCAACGGCGATCATGGCGTTGCGTAACCCCGGCCCCAGCACCGCTACAACGATCATAGCCAGTAAAAGATATGGAAAGGCTAGCATAATGTCTATCAGGTGCATGATAATGAAATCGGCCCAACCGCCGAAATAGCCGGCCACCAGGCCCAAAAAAGTGCCGAAAATCAGAGCTACGGCGACGGCTAACAAGCCTACCTCTAACGCGATACGGGCACCGTAGATCAGACGACTAAGAATGTCACGTCCAAACTCGTCAGTACCCATTAGGAATCGGGCTGAAGGGGGTTGGAGCTGACGAGGAAAACTTTGGTCATTTGGGTCGTAGGGGGCAAGGCTGGGACCAAGAATACCTAGCATTACAAGGACCAAAATTATCAGCGCACCCAAAACTGCTGTCCTCCTGCGAAAAAAACGGTTGAGTACTGACAAAGTATCCACGGTATCCCTCCTCCCCCCGTGATTACGTATAGTGAACTCTTGGGTCAATGATCGCATAAAGCAAGTCAGTCGCCAAATTGAGCAGAACAAAAAGGGTGGCCACTACCAAAACTACTCCTTCTACTACCGGATAATCCCGGAACAGAATGGAGATTACGGCCAATCGTCCCATCCCCGGTCGCGCGAAGACGGTTTCTGTGATCACGGCACCGCTTAACAGGTTGCCGAACTGAAGTCCGACTACCGTCACCACTGGAATAAGAGCGTTTTTAAGGGCATGCCGATAGTTAACAATTCGTTCAGCAAGACCTTTGGCACGGGCCGTTCGGATATAATCCTGCCCTAGCACCTCCAACATGGCAGACCTTGTCATGCGGGCAATCACCGCCGTCGGAATAGTGGCCAAGGTTATGGTCGGCAGAGCCAGGTGTAATAGGGCACTTCGAAATGCCACCCAGTTAGACTGAAGGAGGCTGTCGACCAGGTACATACCAGTGATTTTCGACAGGACTACCCCATCATCGAGTACCCCCGACAAAGGAAAGATCGGCATCATCACCCCAACCAATAGCATCAGGAGCAATCCTGTCCAAAATACGGGCATTGAAATGCCGATAAGAACTGCCACCATGACCCCGTGATCCAGGATAGAGTTCCGCCGAACTGCAACCAATACCCCTGCCGGGATGGCTACCGTAGTAGCAAGCAGGATGGCCGCCGCAGAAAGTTCAATTGTCGACGGCAAAGACGCAGCGATATCGTGCCAGACCGGTTGTTTTGTCCGCAAGGAACGACCGAAGTCCCCTGTAACTGCTCGTCGAAGAAAGCGCCAGTATTGAACATATATCGGCTGGTCCAACCCAAGGTCCCGTCGTAACTGTTCTAGCTCCTGAGGAGTTCCCTTATCCCCCAGAAGGATTTGGGCAGGATCACCTGGTATCAGGTGAATGCCGATGAATACCAGCAAACTTACTCCTATTAAAACTGGAAAAACAGCTGCAAAACGACGGAGAACGTAAGTCAACACGGGTCTATCCCTCGCCTTAGGGGGGCGCAGTAAAGCCGATTCTGCACCCCCCTCTTCGTCGAATCAATAGTTACTGCTACTTTGTCTCTTGTTCGAGGTACACCTTTTCGAAATCAAGGAACATCTGCAACGGATTCAACTGGAAGCCTTTCACCCGCTTGGAGGCAGCCCGGATTTGCTTTACACTGTTAACAAAAATCCACGGGGCGTCCTCCATGATTAGCTTTTGGGCCTCTTTGTAATACTTAATCCGTTCCTCATGATCTGAAGTCTCTCGAGCCTTAACCAACAACTCATCGACTTTGGGATTCTTGTAACCAGCCGTGTTTCCAACAGGATAAGTCGACGAATGGAAGAGAGTGTAGAGGAAATTGTCCGGATCTCCGTTGTCACCGGACCAGCCGCCTAGGGCCATTCCGTCATATTTACCTGAACGAACCGTCTGCAAAAAAGCACCCCATTCCAGTTGCTCAATTTTGACGTCAACATTGATTTTTTTCAAGTATTCTTGGATGGCCACTGCCATCTTAGGCCCCACCGGATTATAACCCCTTGGGTTAGGATAGGTGAGAAGTTTTGTCTGGAATCCGTTTGGATACCCTGCTTCAGCCAATAGTCTTTTTGCCTTATCAGGATCATAGGGATACCCCTTCAGTGAATCATCGTACCCCCATTGAACCGGCGGAAGAGGCGAGTTCATCTCAACAGCTAAACCTTTGTATAAGAAGTCATCCATTTCTTTTTTATTAACGGCATAGTTTAAGGCCTGACGAACCCGTTTATCATTAAATGGCGGAACTTGATTTGGTAAGCGTACGCCATTAATGGCCAGACCAGGTTCTTCGTAGAGTACTAAATTGGGGTCAGCTTTGATTTTTGGAACATCATCAGGATTGATCCCATCAATTATGTCAAGCTCGCCTTTTTGAAGTTTCATTAGCCGTACAGAATTCTCGGGAATTATCCGGAATATAACTTTGTCCAACTTCGGTTTCCCGCCCCAATAATCCTTGTTTGCTTCCAAGGTGATATGGTCATCGCGTACCCATTCCACCAACTTGAAAGGACCAGTACCCACCGGATGCAACCCGCTGTCCTGACCATATTTCTCAACAGCGGTCGGGCTCATCACGCCTGACCATACCATCCCAAGGTCGGACAAAAAGGGGGCATATGGTTTTTTAAGGGTGATCCTGATTGTGTAGTCATCGACCACGTCTACCTTCGATACAAGAGCATATGTTTCGTCAGCAAAGCTGTGGATTCCTGGAGTCTTCTTATAGTAATTCGGGTTATCCTTGTTTGTAACACGGTCAAGCTCTTTTGCCATGGCCTTCGCATCAAAGGGTGTTCCATCATGGAACTTTACCCCCTTGCGAAGATAGAAGGTGTAAACCAGCCCGTCTTTAGAGATCTCCCAACGCTCTGCAAGTCCCGGCACGATCTCTGTGGTTCCCGGCTTATAATGAACCAATCGGTCAAAGATTAAGCCCATCACGTAACCAGATTCGTTATTCATGACTTTCTGCGGGTCCAACAAAGTCGCGTCAGCTCCGATTCCTATGACCAGCGTATTGCCGCGGGTTGACGATTGAGGGGTACCCTGCGGTGCTGTTCCACTCTGCTGACTCACCCCGGAAGAGCTCTTGGTACACCCTCCTAGAGCAGGCGCCGCCAGCATAACCATTATGACTAAGAAGGCTACAAAACGTTTCATGACTTCATCTCCCTTCATTCGGATTTTATCTGTTTTTGTGCCCTCCCTTTTTCGACGCGTACTTCAATTCACTCGTTGACAATGAACCGCAAGAGATCAGCTAGAAGCATTAGGAAGTTAACAATCCTTTCCTCCTTTCTCAAAGGATAGAATCGTATAGCAGAAAGACCATCGCCTCCTCGCCTGGGCACTCAGCAGTTTGGCCACACAGCCTAACACCAAACACCTTAACGCGTGACCCATTGAAAAGACTGAATCATATTTCCCCGTCTAACCTTCTACGTCGAGCAACGCCCCACCCACATCGTGAAGCTGGAATCGTCAGAATGTCTTACATTGTCAACTAAATTTGCCACATCGTTAACTTCAACAAGATTCGCAGTGAAGTGATCACCGCATGGTCTACAAATCTTTTACCCGGATTTTTCACTCAGGACTTGGAGAAGCCTCCTAGCCGTCTGCAAATAGTGTTCGCGGACAGATTCACAGGCTCGTTCTTTCTCGCCAGTTCTCAATGCTTGCACGATATCAAAATGACGTCGGGCTGCTTCAACAAGATTTACAACCTTCGCATTTGTGACTGTAAAGAATAGAGCCCAAATATGGGAATTAAGACTCGACCAGGTCTGGTATAGACGTTTGTGTCCGGAGGCCCGGCAGATCAAGCTATGGAATTCCAGGTCAATTCCCACCATAGACTCAACATCATTGGCTTCGGCCCTTTCCACCATCTTACCGGCCAAACTTTCCATTATGATTAGCGATTCTTCCCCCACTCTTCCACCGGACATTTGCAACGAGAAGGCCTCCAGCTCGGCCCGCAAAGTGTAAATCTCCCAGGCGTCCTGTGCAGAGAGTGTAGTGACGAAGCAGCCTTTATGCGGATGGTAAGTGACCAGACTTTCCTGCTCTAATTGCCGCATGGCTTCCCGGATTGGTCCTCTACTAATACCCAGGTGTTTAGCAATGTCTGCCTCAACGATCCTGTCTCCAGGCTTAAATTCACCGCGCAAGATGGCACGTCGGATAATCTCAACAACTTGAATGCGAAGGGTCTTAATGTTTGGCTGCTCAAAAGTCTCCAGAAGAGGCAAGTTCGTTCCTCCATTCCTTCTAATAGCTAACTGTTAACAGTTAATTCTACGGTAAATTCGAATATTCCTTTCTGGAAATTATATTCATACAAAATTTTTGTTTTAGGACAAGTTAAAGAAATCTAAGCAGCGGCTAGGATGAGCCGGCCAGCCCCCGTCCTCTTACGCCACCGGACATGCGGGTCTGTATCCGGTGGTTCAACCAAGCTTGACGGAGGTAAGAGTAGTGTTCAGTTAAGCTATGAGACCCTGGGTCCGTCAGGAGAAGTTGCCTAGAGCTCTGTTCATCAGCCCGTGGGCCATCTGCCAGGTCCCTTTGCGGTGCGTTGACGAGTTCATGCACTACCAATTCCGGCAACCCCAGTATACGTAGTTCCCGGTGTCTGGCCCGAATTGCTTCCACTGCTTCCAGTAGCACATGCATAGCCTCCTCCGCACCCAGCCTTCTAAGCTTTCGAAGCTTCAACTACCGTGCATATATCTGATGGCCGGCTAAGTGTTTAAAGGATGAGAGAATAGCTCTGGGGAACGGACGACTACGGAGATCGCCTAGAGGATCCGGTCCTGATAAGAAACGAAATAAGAAACGAAGAGCCCTGACACCGCAAGGGCATCGGGGCAGCGCTACTAAATAAAATACGGACAATTTATTTAACGATAAGCCTGCTTCTTAATCACACCCAAATCGTTAAGAACCGCCTCAACCTTAGGATAGAGCGTAGCGTCGAACTTCAAGAAGTCATCGCCGTTCCGGTAAAAGACTACCATGCCTTAACTCTCCGTCGTACCAATATAGGAGACAGCAGTGATCTCGATGAGGGCATCAGCAGCCAGCCTGGAGACTTCCACGCAGGAGCGGGCGGGTGGGTTTTCAGGGAAGAACTCTCTGAAGACCTCATTGAATTCACCCACTTTCCTAAGATCCGTAACGAAAGCTTCGATTCTTAAGACATCCTTCATAGAGCCCCCGGCAGCCCTGATAATCGCCTCGATATTCTTCAAAGCCTGTCGGGCCTGGGACCTCATGCCTTCCAACAGCTGCCCCGTCCCAGGATCCCTCCCGAGCTGTCCAGAGGTAAAAACAAAACCACCCGCCTTGACGGCCTGGGAAATGGGCGAAATCGGCCTAGGGCCTCAGACGTTGTAATCGTGCTCCTCTTTTCAGACATATCTCTTCCCCCGTTTCTCTGGACCTGTTCCGCACTTTGAACTAAACATCTCCCGGCTCAAATCCGGTAAGCCGCAGCGTTGATGCGCGCTTCGATGAGCACCGGGACCTTGCTCTGGAGGGCCTTCCTGTAGACATCGCGGCAATCGGCGAGGTTTTCCAGGAGAATGCCTTTAGCCCCAAAAGAAGCGGCCAGGGCCATGTAATCCAGACGGTTGAAGTCAACCCCAAAGGGCTCATATCCCCGGCGCTCATGGGCCATCTTGATCAGGCTCAAGGTCTCGTCCGACATGACCGTGATCACGACTGGTAATTCTTCCCTGACCGCAGTTTCAAGCTCAGCCATAGACATGGCGAACCCACCATCACCCACCACGGCCAGGACCGGGCACTCCGGATTAAGGAGCTTGGCCGCCAGGGCTGCCGGCACACCGTAACCCATAGAGGATAACCCGTTGGACATTAGGAAGCGGCCGGGTTCATAGGCCTTCCAGAATTGACCGGTGGCCATTTTATGTGCCCCAACGTCGGTAGTCAGGATGGTCTCCCTCGGCGCTACCTCCCGGATACACTCCAGGAGGTGATGGGGACAGAGTCCGCCCAAGTTCTTTTGTGCCAGCTGGAGCAGTCTTGTCTTGCAGTCTTGAACGGTCTCGGCGCTCCAGAAGCTCCGCTGACCCAATATCGCCCCAATGTCCGCGAGGATCTGGCCGATCGGGCCTACCAAATCCCAGTTTGATGGGAAATAGCGATCAAAGTTGGGGGTGACGTCGATGTGAACCATTGGAATCGGGGCGGGCCAGGGCCTATCCAGCTCAACCGCGTCAAAGCCGACTGCGATCAAAAGATCGCTGGATTGGATCAAGTCGCAAAGATAGCCGGTGCCCAACATTTCAATGGTCCCGATAAACAGTTCGTGATTCTCTGGCATCACGCCCTTGGCCTTTGGCGTGACGATTACCGGAATCTGAAGTTTCTCGGCCAGAGCAACCAATTCCCGGTGCGCCGCGTAACGTTTAACCCCCAGGCCGGCCAGGATCAGCGGCCTTTTTGCTTCAGCGATGGCCCGGATGGCCAAATCGAAGGAGCCCCAGCTTATACCGACGGGTTCAGCCCTGACCGCCGGCGGGGGCAGTGGGATGCCAGTAAATTCCTGCTTCGGGACGTCGCTGGGTACTTCCAAATATACGGGGCCGGGTCGCTCCGCAGAGGCGATCATAACAGCCTTGTCCACCACTTCCCAGGCGTTATTAGGAGTAAGCCTGTGGGCCCACTTGGTGATTGGACGAAACACGCCCTGTAAATCTACCACCTGGTGGGTTGCCGAAGCCAGACGATCTACGGGAAGCTGAGCACTGATAGCAATAACCGGAGACCGATCGAGAAAAGCATGCGTGACGCCGGTAACCAGGTTCGTCGCACCAGGTCCCAAAGTGCCTATGCAAACCCCAGGCTTCCCAGTCAGAGAACCATGGGCGTCTGCCATGAAAGCAGCCGCGCTTTCATGCCTGGTCAGAATGAATCTCAACCCTTCCTGGCGGAACCCGTGTAAGAGATCCAGCACCTCACCGCCAGGATGCCCGAAAACGTAATCGATACCCTGCTCCTTAAGTCGCCTACCGATGGTTCGTGCAACGCTTGTCAAGACAGGTCCTCCTCTACAACCTCTTTTAGACCCCTGTCCGAGGCCTTTTTTAAATTACGAGCCTCAGAGTGATACATCTTCTCCCAGAACGTCTCAACATCGGCCATCACACCCTTAATGTGGCTCGCCATGGCTTCGGCCGCCCCTTCAGGTTCCCGGCGCCTTATCATCTCGAGGATTTTGGTATGCTCTAAAAGTAGCTTCCCTCCCACCTCCTGACGAATGGTGGCGACGAGAGGCGAAAGCTGGCTTTCCCTCCGAATAAGCACCAGGACGTGCTCCCCTTCATCTGCAAGGCAGCAAAAATAACTGGTATATCAGAAATATTTAGAAGGTGGAAATTGTTTTCTGCAGTAAAGAATACTCATTAAACACTGCTTGTTTTTTGTCTACTCTTTTTAGGTCTTCTGGGATGACCTGCCAGGCGCGTTTAATACCTAAAGCAAAATATCTCGAGGGAACAAAAGGAGGCCACCAAAGATGATGGGGTTAAACCGGCAGAAGATGAAAACGCGGTTTCTGGCGTTGTTTCTGGCGTTATTGCAGACGGCAGTTATTTTGCTGATGGCCGGCTGCGGAAGTTCAGGAGGCAGCGGGCAAAAAGCACCCAGTAGTAGCGTTGCCGTCCAAAAACCCGTGGTGGTGGCCCTCGGTGCCGACACCAGGACCCTACTCCCTATGAAAATCGTCGACCAAACTACTTACCAGCAACTTCGACACATCTATGATACTCTCCTGACCCGCGACCCGAAAACTTATCAATTGGCACCGAATTTGGCTACCTCCTGGCGGGCCCTGGATGATAGAACCTGGGAATTTAAGCTCCGAAAAGGCGTTAAGTTCCACAACGGCGAACCGTTCACGGCGGAGTCGGTAAAGGTGACTATCGAGAAAATCCTCGATAAGAGTTGGCAATCCCATTATTACACCCGTTTTGATATGATCGATAAGATTGAGACGCCAGACGACTATACGGTCATCATCCACACCAAACAACCCAGTCCGATCTTGCTTCTGCGGATGCAGTCCCTGATGCCCATGCCGCCCAAGTTGTTAAAAGAAAAGGGCATTGATGAATTGGCCAAGCATCCCGTCGGGGTGGGACCTTATAAGTTCGTCAGTTGGACTAAAGACGAAAAACTGGAGCTCGAGGCCAATCCAGATTATTGGGGCGGTAAGCCCGAAATCGAGAAGCTGGTTTTTCGGCCAATTCCGGAATTTTCTTCTCGGCTTTCGGCGCTTTTGACAGGGGAAGTTGACGTAATCCAAAGCTTGCCCGTTTCGGCGGTTGACCAAGTCAATAATAGCGGCAAAGCCAGAGTGGAAAGTGTCCCCAGTGCCCGTATTAACTACATCGCCTTAACCAATTTCAAGCCCGGGCCCCTGTCGGACCGGCGTATCCGTCAGGCTTTAAACTATGCCGTTGACGTCGATGGCATTATCAAGTATGTCATGAAAGGGCATGCCTACCGCATGGCCGGTGCCCTTTCCAACATCAATCCGGAAGTAAATAAGGAGCTAAAACCATATCCCTTTGATGTGGCTAAGGCTAAGGCGCTCTTTAAAGAAGCCGGCGTAGATCCAACGAAACTCACCCTCACCATGGATAGTCCTCAGGGACGCTATCCCATGGATAAAGAGGTGGCCCAGGCCGTTGCCGCGGAACTGAAGAAAAACCTGGGGATTGAAGTCAAAATCACTTTTAACGAGTGGGGAACCCACCTGGATAAGATCGTGAAGCGTCAGACCGGGGACATGTTCCTTCTGGGCTGGGGTCCGGCGTTGGATGCTGAGGGGACCATTGGCGATTTGGCCGTCAAGGACCGGACGTATAGCGGTTTTGCCGCTGATCCCGAGCTCCAAAAGATGATCGATGACGCCCGGCCTATCGTCGATCCCGTTAAGCGCAAGGCGGCCTGGGATGCCATTCAAAAGAAGGTCTACGACGAGGCCATCTGGATCTTTCTCTGGCAGCAGGAAGACCTATATGGTGTGAGCAACCGGATCAACTTCACCCCCCGCTCAGATGAAGAGATCGAGATGTGGAAGGCCACCTATAGGAAGTAATAGCCACCGCCAGAAGGAGCCCCGGGCTCTGGCCGGGAAGAACAATGCCGGGTAGTGGATGGGCCAGAAATTGGCCTTTCAGGGAACCAGGACTCGGGGCCCCTGGCTTGATCACCGGATAATACACCGTTTTACTTACAGCGCTCAGTTGCTTCGCTCCAGTTCCAGGGATGCTTTAACAGACTTTAACGGGTAAGGCTGGTGTGTCATGACCCGCTATATAGCCCGACGGTTAATGGAGACAATCGTTGTTGTTTTTCTGTCCCTGACGGCCGTATTTCTGATGTTGCATCTCACTGGCGACCCGGTAAAGCTTTTTTTGCCTACGGATGCATTGCCATCGCAGATCGCCGAGGTTCGACACCGCCTGGGTTTTGACCGGCCCATATGGATTCAGTATTTGAGCTTTGTTACCAAAGCCGCCCGCGGGGATTTTGGAGAGTCGCTACGTTACGGTGCCCCTGCTCTGGACCTGCTCCTGGAGCGTTTTCCCGCCACCTTTGAACTGACGGCTTGGGCTATGTTGTTCTCGCTCCTCACCGCCATTCCCATTGGGGTTATATCGGCAGCTAAGCGAAACAGCTTTGTCGATTATACGGGAATTATGGTTACGGTCATAGGTCAGGCGGTGCCCGGATTCTGGCTTGGGATCATGGGTATCATCTTATTCTCGGTCAAGCTTGGTTGGCTGCCCACCGGAGGGCGTGGCTCATGGGAACACCTGGTGTTGCCCACGGTAACCCTGGCTGCATATACCGCGGCCCGGTTTGCCCGGATCACGCGCTCCTCTATGTTAGATGTTTTATCTCTGGATTATGTACGGACAGCACGGGCCAAAGGTCTGGCGGAGCGCTATGTCCTTTACCGGCATAGCCTCAAGAACGCTCTCATTCCCCTTTTGACTTTGGTTGGTCTTCAGCTGGGACAATTGTTGGGAGGAGCGGTAGTAACCGAAACGGTCTTTTCCTGGCCCGGGATTGGGCGACTACTGGTCCAGGCCCTCCTTAATCGTGACTTTCCGCTGGTATTGGCGGGGGTTTTTTGGATTTCTCTCGTGATTTCCCTGACCAACTTGCTCGTAGACCTCGCTTATGCCTGGGTCAATCCGCAGATACGTTACGGATAAGTTAGAACCTTACAAGGCGACTGTCGTTTTAGTTAGAGGTGCTGATGATGGTAGAGCCTTTACCCGCTGTTGGCCAAACAATTCTCCCTGCCTATTTGCGGACCTGGCGGCGCGTGTCCCGCCACAAGGCTGGACTGGTAGGCCTGGTTATAGTCCTTTTGATCATCACGGCTGCCTTCTTGGCTGGAAGATTAACCCCTTACCGGCCTGATACAGGAGACATGGCCGAGAATCTGCTACCTCCCGGCTCGCCTGGACATGTCCTGGGTACGGATCAGCTGGGACGAGACGTTTTAAGCCGCATTCTGTATGGTAGCCGGGTATCTTTAGCGATAGGGGTTTATACCGTGGTTGTTGCCGGAGCCCTGGGAACTATGATAGGACTAGTGGCTGGTTTTCGGGGTGGCTGGTTTGACACGATAGCCATGCGTTTGGTGGATGTTCAGCTCAGTTTCCCTTTTATACTTTTAGCTTTAGTGATTAGCGCCATATTGGGTGGCGGGTTTCGTAACCTCATTCTTACCCTGGTGATTTCCACCTGGGTTATGTATGCCCGTCTGGTGCGAGGCGAAGTGCTGGCCATTAAGCAAAAAGAGTTCGTCGAAGCCGCCCGCGCAGGAGGAGCACCCGATTGGCGAATTATCTTGCGCCATGTGCTCCCCAATGTCAGCACACCTATAATCATTGTCTCGTCCCTTCAGATAGCTCAGCTCATTGTGGCAGAGGCGGCCATCAGTTTTCTAGGGTTTGGTGTTCAACCGCCCGATGTTTCGTGGGGGCTGATGCTGGCCGACGGGCGCGATTATATGATGAACGCCTGGTGGCTAGCTGCTTTTCCCGGGGTTGCCTTGGCCGTTACCGCCCTGGGCATTAACCTGATTGGCGATTGGTTACGTGATGTTTGGGATCCCCGGTTGAGGATATAAAGCTTGAGGGTCCTTTGAATAACAATTTAACGGGAGGGGATAAAATGGCTTTTTTGAGTCTAGCTGTTTTTGCCTGGCGTCATGAGAAAATCCGGAAGTACTGTGGAGAGAGGAACCTGGTAGGGGTTGTGGTCACCACGCCGGAGAATTTTTATATGGTATCCGGCTTTCACCTGGATGTGGCCCCCTGGGAGCGACCCGTGGCGGCAGTTATTCCGGCCCAGGGAGATCCTTTTATGGTCATGAATGAATTGTCTACCCATCACCTCAGAATGGCCGCAGAACGGGGCAGCCTCTATATCAAAGATTATGAGATCTACACTGAACACATGCGCATGGAAAACCGGACCTACATCGTCAGCCAGTGGACCAGGTTACTGGCCAGGAAGCTTCGCGACGGGGGAATCGTTGGTGGCCGTCTCGGAGTCGAGGGAAATGCCACTGCCCTGACCAGACTAAAGGAGGACTTGCCCGACATAGAGCTTGTGCATGTGGACCAGCTTTTCGTTGAACTCCGGCAGATCAAGCATCCTGAGGAATTGGCCACCATGAGGCTTGCCGCCCAGTTGACCGACTGGGCCCAGGACGTTTACATGAAAACCATCAAACCCGGGATGCTGGTGACAGAGCTGGACTTTGAGGTATCCCGCCTCATGGCTATTGAAGCAGCCAACCGTTTCCCAAAAGATCGAGTGGAAATTCGGGTCATGAGTCTCTCGGGCCCAGCGTCAGCCTCACCGCATGGAACCGGAGCCGATGCTGCTGCCAGGGTAGAGAAGGGGCATGGTGTGGTCAATATCATTATCGTCAGGTTGAACGGCCTGGTGGTAGAAAATGAGCGAACCCTCTTCATTGGCAAACCCAATGACTTGCAGCGCCGGGCATTTGAAGCCGCCACCGAGGCGAATATGGCAGCTGCTGAGAAGATGGTCGTGGGCAATATTGTGGCTGAAGCCGATGCCGCAGCTCAGCGGGTAATCGAAAGAGCTGGTTTTGGACAGTATATTTTCCATCGTACCGGTCACGGGATGGGCATTGCCGGGCATGAATTCCCTGCCGACATGCCTTTTAATTTCCGGCCGTTTATGGAAAACGAGGTCTACTCAGCTGAGCCCGGGATCTACATCTGGGGTGTGGGTGGCTTCCGGCACGACGATACCGTCATTGTTGGCCGAGAGAAACCCGAAATTATTACTCACCGTTCTAAGAAGTTAGAAGATCAGATTGTGCCTGTGTAAGGACTGTGCTTGTGTCAAGAGAGGGAACGCAAAGGGGCGTTGAGTAAAATGTAGCGGAGGAGTAAATTCAGGACGGAGGAGGCTTTTATAAAGAGGCGTTCTGGCGGCGTTGCGTTCTCTCCCAATCGCCGGCTTTTAGTACCCGGAGGGAGCTTCTCCAGGGGGAGGCCGCCCGGGTTGAACGAACCCCTTCTTGAAAGGCGTAGCCTTTGAAGAAAAGAGCAATACCCCAATAGCCCTACTTCTGGTGAAAAGGGCCAGCCTCTTTCAACCCCAGGAGTCCGTAAAAAGCCCCTATTAACCTCTGGTCGTTGAACAGGAGCCAGTCAGCAGCTGTCCCCAGGCAATGGAGGAGGAACTCCTTGGATTTTGTTACCGTTTTTCGGCTCGGATCTCCCCAGACAGGACTTTCTTGTCGATCTTACCCAAGGGGGTAAGGGGTAGCGCCTCGCGGAAGACGTACTGCCGTGGGATCTTGTAATCGGCCAGACGTTCGCGCAGGAAAGCCACCAGCTCGGACTCACCTACTGTCGCACCAGGCCGGCATACGATATAGGCCCGGCCGACTTCCCCCAGTATGGGATCCGGTACGCCAAGGCAAGCAGCCATCAAAACAGCCGGGTGTCGGGTAAGGGCCTCCTCGATTTCCGCCGGATAGACGTTATAGCCGCCTGTAATGTACATTTCTTTAAGTCGGCCCACCAATCTGAGGTAACCCCGTTCGTCCAAAACTCCCAAATCTCCTGTGTAGAACCAGCCTTCTGGATCCACAGACTTAGCCGTTTCTTCGGGGAGACGCAGATACTCCTTCATCACAAACTCGCCCCGGAGGGCGATCTCTCCTACTTCTCCCGGAGGCAGCTCCCGCCTGTTGGCATCCACGATTTTTAGCTCGAATTCGGGTGCTATTTTGCCTACCGTAGAAAACACCGTTTCCAGATCGTCTCCATAGGCCGTGTAAGTAGCAAAACCAGCTACCTCAGTCATGCCGTAGCCAGTTCGAACATCCGCGCTGATGCGGAACATGCGCTCAATGATTTCCCGGGTAGGCGGTGCTCCCGAGACCACTGTTAGTCGAACACTAGAGAGATCGAACTTCTCGAAGTCAGGCAGAGCGAATTCCATGGCATACATGGTAGGTACCTGCCCCAGGAGTGTAACACGCTCCCGGGAGACCATCTCTAGTGTCTTAACCGGGTGGAAAGAGGACAGGGTTACCAGAGTAGCTTTGCCCATGATCGCTGCGAAAGACAGTTCGGTGGCTCCCCCTACGTGGTTAACTGGCAAGTGGAACATTATGCGGTCCTGCGGCCCGATGTTCCATTCGCGGGTCTCCGCCAGAATATTGGCAATGACGTTACGGTGGGTCAGCACCGCACCTTTCGGTCGGCCCGTCGTGCCGGAGGTATAGACTACAAGTGCGCCGTCGTCGATACTCACAGCCGCCTCAGCTTCACGTAGCGCCGCGTCCTCTACAGCAGCCCCCTTCTTTAGAGCATCGTCCAGGCTTACCGCGCCTGGAACCGCCGCCTCCTCGCCGCACACCAGCAGAGTCTCCAGGCTCGGACACCTTCCGGCCAGCTCGGATCCAAGTTTCTGCCAGTCTACACCGCCCAAAGTACCAGCCAGGGACAGCACCCGCGGCCTAGAATTATCAAGAATATATTCCAACTCCGGCCGGGTGTAGCGGGGATTGAGGCCAACCATTAAAGCGCCAATTCTAGCCCCGGCCATATAGATATACAGAAATTCTGGCCCGGGCGGAAGAAGATAAGCAATAGCGTCACCACGTCGCACGCCAGCCTTAAGAAAGAACTTGGCGAGATGGGTGACCTTTTCCCAGGCTTCGCCATAGGTAACGCGGTAACCCTCGCCTACGATGAGTTCCTGGTGGGGCGCGGCAAGGGCCGCCTCGCGGAGATAGTCCGAAAGCAGATTGAGCTTCTTGGTAGTACGCATCAGCATACTAGTCCTGGCCTCCCTTTTTCAATACCATCAAATGGTTAACGCAGGAAAGGACTTCTTGGTTATTCTGATTAAAGGCCTTTGCCTCCAGCACTAGCACTCCACGGTCAGGTCTTTCGGTGTCTTGCTTTTCCAGTACTCTTATTCGCGCATACAGAGAGTCTCCGACAAATACAGGCCTAACAAACCGCACATCGGTCATGGCGACGTGGGCTACTACTGTATCTTCCACTAAGCCCAGGCGGTCCCATAAGCCTAGCAGCACCGACAGGGTAAGCATTCCATGGGCCACACGCCTCTTAAAGGGCGTGCGGGCAGCGAAGTGTTCGTCCACGTGAATGGGATTAAAGTTTCCTGAAAGGCCCGCGTAGTTGACCAAATCTGCGTCAGTAATGGTACGCCCCCTGGTAACAAATTCCTCTCCCACCTGAAAGTCCTCAAAGTAGCGGCTACGCAAGGCATGTTCCCCCAAACTTAATTGGCATCTTTAATTTGCCGATTTTCGGTATACGGTGGCAACCTGTCCTTTCAGTTCCTACGTTTGGATTTTATAAAGGTTTTAAGGAGCCGCCCAAAGACAAGCCGGAAGTTTGTAGAAGTGGAAGTGCGACCAATAATGGCCAGGAGTGCTTGGAGCGACTTTTGGATGACCTCAAGACTCAGGCCGAGGCTTACCAATAAAAATTTGTTTTTTTATTAGTTTAATATCATGTGGTACATATTCGATAAGGTATAGAAAATTCCTGCTGCTGATTAAAAATCTTTCTTCCCTTTTAGTGTTCAGAAGGGGAGGCAACTTACCTGGTCAAAAGGCACCTTTCCCCTGATATCCTTAACACAGAAAAGAGGTGCCTGGCATTGAAATTATTAAGGGTTTTCCAGCAATCCCTTCGTCGTCGTTCCATCTGCCCTTGGATGTTCAAGGAACGACTTGCACGGAGAAGAAAAAATATGCCCGTCCGCTTTCTTTCGTCTAGACTTTGCTCAATCTGGTGTGTGGCCACCAATAAAGTATTCAGCCAACATGTGCGGGGATAACGCCCCCTCCAAGTTTGATTTCAGCTAAGCGTCCGTCCAAAAGTCTTCCTTTGCTAATCCTGGTATCTATCTATGGCAAGTGTCAGGTGGCGAAAAACTTTTTAAAAAAAACTACACAATCTTTCTATTGCAAAGCATTTAAGCTTATGGTTATCTTTCTTTGAAACAATCTAGCACGAAGGGATGAAAAGCCAACAATGTCTAGTCCAGGAAAATGGGAGTTTTTATGGAACGGATTGTTTCCACATTCCTCCACCCGAAAAGGGCGGACCATCTTTTCTCCGCGGCTTGACCTCAATCTCGTTCGCGAATTTTTCTCAGATATTCTGGACTCCCCGCTACCAACAATCATCGTCGATAATAGCCAGAGAATCCGTTTTGCCAATAACTCCTTCCTACTCTCCACCTCGCTTAAGCGAGAAGAAATTGAGAAACAGACCTGCCAGGACCTTATTTATAGCCAAACCTGTGAAATTTGTCCCTTGGCAGCACCCCACCAGGAAGGGGGCGAACGACGTCGCCCTTTCCAGGAGGACAGGTTTTCTAAGCTTAAGCGTATTTGTCATCCAATAAAAAAAGAGGGACAAGCGTTGGGCGTATTAGAGTTCTTCTTTGAAGAAAGTGAGGAAGAAAAGCTCCGTAACGAGGTCAGGGAGCTGCAGGGTAAATTAATTTACGCGGAAAGCGTTTTCAAGGGAATCACCGAACCATTTTTTATTGTTGATCGTCAAATGCGGGTAACTTTTATCAACGATAGAGCGGCTTCCGTGACAAAGTTTAAGCCCGAACAGGTCGTCGGGAAAAAGACTTGTCAGGAGATTTTCCAGTCAGACATCTGTGAAACTGATTGTGCCATTAAACGGGCCATTAACACCGGTAAACCCGTTGAAGGTGTCCGCGTCTGGATTAAGGGTCGGTTCGAAAAGCCTTTCCCTGCCCTGGTCACTGCTGGAGTGATGCGGGGACAACAGGGTGAAATCATTGGTGCATTTGAATTGGTCAGAGATATCACCGCCCAGGTGGAAACGGAAGAAGCCCTGCAAAATCTTAGCCAGGAGGTCAAAGAATTTAGCGCCAGCCTAGCCCAGGCGGCCCAAGGAACTAAGTTAACCATTAACCAGGTTGCCCAGGCCGTAGAGAGTTTTGCCAACGACGCCTCGAACGCTGCTGCCAGCGCCGCACAGGTTGCGCGCTTGGCCCAGGACGGACAGGTCATCGGCAGCAAAACATTAGACGGACTTGAAAAGATCAAGGGAAAAGCTCAGGAGATGCTGGAGCACTCCGAAACCCTGGGGAAGGAATCAAGCCAGATCGAAGAAATCGTTGCGGTCATCCGAGACATCACTGATCAAACTGATCTCTTGGCCCTGAATGCCGCCATCGAGGCCGCGCGAGCGGGCGAACATGGCCGAGGCTTTGCGGTAGTTGCGAATGAGGTTAGAAAGCTGGCTGAACGAGCAGCTCGTTCCACCAAGGAGATCGCCACGCGATTAGCTCAAATCCACGAAACAATAAGGAATTCGCTTCAAGCGACCCGCGAAGTTGGAACGGGATTGGACGAGGGCCTTGTTTTAGGCGAGCAGGCCAAGACCAGTTTGGACGCTATCGTGAACGCTGTGGACGGGATCTTTCGCCGTATTGAAAGCATTTCGGCGTCAGCCCAGGAAATTTCTGCATCCAGCGAAGAAGTTGCCGCCGGATCAAAAGAGGTGGCGGAGTTGGCAGCCAGATTGGAAAATATGGCTTTGGAATTGGACAGCATGAGCAAAAAGTTGGGATAACCTTCCCAATAACCCTAGATTTACTATTTTGCTTGCCCTTTCAAACGCAATTTTCTTAACATGGAACAGGATTTTTTATTTTGGAGTCGAATCTTTATTTTTAGAGTTCAGATCATCATAACAGTCCCATTGCGCCCTGCCGGTCGTTGCATTCCAGCGCAGCCGATAGGCGTAAGCGCAGGAGATCGGCCGCCTTTACCAACCAAAGCTTTAAGCGATATCCCATAGAGAATTCGCTGAATCAGAATCAGAAGAGGCCATCGCGGAGGATGAAATGGGCCTAAAAAGACTTAGACGCCAGGGAGGCCTTACTGAGGCCGTACGTAAGGAGATAGAACAATTCATAATTGATGGTTCACTCAAACCGGGGAACAAGCTGCCTCCAGAAAGAGACCTGGCGGCGCAGCTCGGAGTGGGGATGTCTACCATCCGCGAGGCCTTGCGCGCATTGGAAGAGCAGGGAGCGGTCGAAATAGTTCACGGCCGGGGTACTTTTGTCCGGGGCGTTTCCCACAAGGCCATTAAAGCCAATCTGCAGTTCATGGTGAATTTTGAAAACAATGCCTACGACGACTTGCTCGAACTTCGTCTTTTGTTGGAAGCTGGGTTGGTAAAACTGGCGGCCATCCGAAGAGATTCTGACGATCTGAAGGCTTTGGAAACGTCTTTAAAGGAAATGGAAGAGGCTCAAAGTAATGAGGAAATCGTCGAAGCCGGGGCAAGGTTTCACCTGGCCGTGGCTAAGGCATCGAAAAATTCTTTTGCCGCTACTGTCTACGAGGCCGTCACGCAGGTAATCAGTGAAGTCTTTCGTGCCCACGCTAAATCACCGGCACAGCACAATCAATCTATAAACGATCATACGGCAATTTATTGGGCCATCGCTGACCGGAATCCCGATCTGGCGGTACAAAGTGCGTTGCAGCATCTGGAACATTTGAAGAGGAATTTTGTAGAAGCAGGTGAACCAAAAAAAGGGGCGGGACAAGACTGATCGTCGTCCAGGTAGAATTCGCTGGCACATTTCAACTCACAGGGAGGGGAGTGTCAAGATGCGCAAGAGTCGTTTTCTTTCGTTGCTGATAGTCTTAGTGCTGGCTATTGAGCTTCTAACCGGCTGCGGGGCAAAAGGGACTGGCCCTTCGGCAGGCGGAAATGCTGGCCAGGGGTCAGGAAAGGGGACCGCAAAGAAGGAACTGCGCATTGCCATGCAGTACGACTTAGGGACCCTCGATCCGGCGCTCCTGACATCGGTGACAGACAAACAAATGTCTTCGAATCTTTACAATGGCCTGGTCCGGTATCAGTTGGGAACAGTCAAGATCGAGCCCGACCTTGCCGAAAAATGGGAGACCTCCAAAGATGGATTGGAGTGGACATTTTACCTGCGGAAGGGGGTTAAGTTCCACCGTGGTTATGGGGAACTGAAGGCCTCCGACGTGAAGTTTACTTTCGACCGTCTGAAGGATCCGGAGCTCAAGTCTGCGCCGGGTAAACTCTTGGCCGCCATTAAAAACATCCAGGTCGTCGATGACTATACGGTGAAGATTTTCCTCTCCAAACCCGATCCGGCCTTTTTGGATAAGCTGGCTGGCTCTGTCGGCTACATTGTCAGTGAAAAGGCAGTGAAAGAACGGGGCGCCAAATACGGTCAACAACCAATAGGAACCGGCCCCTACATGTTTGAGCAGTGGAACCCCCAACAATCGACAATCTATGTGGCCAATCCTGACTATTTTCGGGGAAAACCAGGGCTGGATAGAGTCGTCTATATTCCAATTCCTGACGCCACCACCATGTATAATGCCTTTGAAGCCGGCAACGTCGATATGATCCAGGTTACGGATCCAGATAAACTGGCCAAATATAAAAAGGATCCCAGCATAATCATTGATGAAAAACCGGGCCTGATAACGCGCTTTTTCGGGATGAACGGTGCCATCAAACCCTTTGACAATAAGTTGGTACGTCAAGCCGTAATAGCCGCCATTGACCGGGACGGGATATTGAATAACGTCTTTAAGGGGATGTCTACTCCGGCCACCGGCATCCTCTCGCCAGATGTAGAGTTTGCCCTTAAGGGTATTTTCCAGCCCAAGTATGATCCCAAGAAGGCCAAAGAGTTGTTGGCTCAGGCCGGATTACCAAACGGGTTCAAGACCACACTCTATGTTCCTAATATTGACCGTTTCACCAAGCCGGCAACCGTTATCAAGGAGAACCTCAAAGCCATCGGCATTGACCTGGAAATCAAGGTCATGGAGACCCAGTCTTTCCTGGCCGAGCTGAAGAAGGCCCAGCTCCCGATGTTCATGCTCAGTCGCGGCCAGGACGCCACTCCAGACCGAGTTCTTTTCACCTGGTTCAGCAAAAAGGGCATTCCGGCCGACAACTGGGCCAATATCGATATTCCCGAGGTTAACCAGTGGTTAGACGAGGCTACCAGTACCCTTGATCAGGCCAGGCGTCAGGAATTGTTCAGCAAGGTCCAGCAACGAATCGTTCAGGAAGACTACTACTACTTCCTGGATCACGAAAACCACATCTACGCCATGAAAAAGTACGTCAAGGGTTTTGTTGGAGACCCGCAACGGAGCATTCGCCTCGATAACGTTACCATCGAGGGGGAGAAATAAATGTTCCAATTTGTCGTCCGGCGCCTTATCGCGACCATCCCGACCCTCCTGGGGGTAATGGTAGCCGTATTTATCGCTTTGCACCTTATCCCCGGCGACCCTGTGGTGGCGATGCTGGGCGACATGGCGACCCCGGAACAGGTGGTGGCGGTCCGCCATGAACTCGGCTTGGACCGCCCCCTTCCCCTGCAATTCGTGAGTTTTGTCGAAAGATACCTGCGCGGAGAACTGGGTAACTCCATAAGAACCCGGCGGCCGGTGGCGGAAGAAATAAGTGATCGTTTTCCTCATACCTTTCTTCTGGCGGCCGCCGGTGTATTTATAGCCGTACTCTTTGGAGTACCGCTGGGTATAATTGCGGCTACCAGACGGGGGAGCATGCTGGATCTGGTCAGCCTGGTCTTGAGCATGACCGGCATTGCTGCCCCCGTTTTCTGGGTGGGCCTTTTATTGAGTATGCTATTTGCGATTCGCCTGCGGTGGTTTCCGGCCATAGGGGCAGGGAAGCCTGGTGACCTTGTTTCCATTTTACAGGCCCTGGTTCTTCCTGCTTTTACCCTTGGCTTTTCTACCATGGCCCTCATTGCCCGGATGACTCGTTCTTCCATGCTGGAGGTTTTACGCGAAGACTACGTTCGCACAGCCCGGGCTAAAGGTCTTTCGGAAAAGATAGTCCTTTATAAGCACGCTCTTCGCAACGCCGCCATTCCCATTGTCACCATTGTTGGACTCAATATCGGTTATCTTCTGGGTGGGGCGGTACTGGTAGAAACCGTTTTTGCCCGCCCGGGGCTTGGGAAGCTTCTGGTTGATGCCATCCTGGCGCGGGATTATCCGGTTGTTCAGGGTGTTACCTTTTTTGTGGCCACATCTTTCATTTTAGTCAACCTGTTGACAGATTTGATTTATGCGCTGCTAGATCCCCAAGTACGTTTAAGCTGAGGTGCCGCTATGAAGAGACGCTTCTGGCGGAATCCGTTAATCCTGACCGGCGGCGTGATCGTCCTGCTGATTGTCTTTACCGCCGTATTTGCGCCGTATTTGGCCCCGATCGATCCGACCAGTCAGAGCCTCGCCCAACGCCTGTTACCACCGGGCACTAAAGGCCATTTATTGGGAACCGACGACTTCGGCCGTGATCTTTGGAGCCGAATTATCTATGGTTCACGCATCTCTCTTTTGGTCGGTTTGATTTCTGTTGCCATCGGCCTGGTGGTTGGAAGCTTTTTGGGGATTGTGGCCGGATACTACTTGGGCTGGATAGATATGTTGGTTGGGCGGGTCACCGATGTGTTGATGGCCTTTCCATCCATCCTCTTGGCCCTGGCGATCATGGCCGTACTCGGCCCTTCCCTGACCAATGTGATGATTGCCGTTGGTATAACGAGTATACCTCGCTTCACCCGCGTGACCCGTGGGTCCGTTCTCGCGCTCAGGGAGAGGGCCTTCGTGGAGGCGGCTCGTGGCATCGGAGCCACCAATAATCGAATCCTTCTGCAACATATACTTCCCAATATTCTCTCCCCGGTAATTGTCATGGCTTCTACGGGAATCGCCGGGGCCATTCTTTCGGAAGCGTCTTTAAGCTTCCTGGGTTTAGGGGTGCAACCGCCGACACCCACCTGGGGTTCCATTATCAATGACGGAAAGCAGTACTTAGATATTGCCCCGTGGATCGCGACTTTTGCCGGAACGGCCATTTTATTGGCGGTTTTGGGTTTTAACCTTTTGGGAGACGGCCTGCGGGATCTTTTAGATCCGAAATTGAAGACCTGAGAAAGGGGGAAGACCATGGTGGCTGATAGAATCGCGGATCAAGCTCTGCAATATATTGATGAACACCAGGAAGAGCTGGTCCAGTTATTACAACAACTGGTCCGGGCAAAAAGCGTTCATGGAAATGAAGAGCGTGTGGCCGGGATAATTTGGCCGGAATTAGAAGCCCTCGGCTTTGAAGTGAAAAATTTTCCGGTAGAACCATCTCGCCCTAATTTAGTGGCTACTTTCCGTGGTTCGGTCGGATCGCCAAAGATGCTTGGCTATGCCCATATGGATACGGTGGGGCCGGGGGACGAGGCCGCCTGGAGCGTTGACCCCTTCGGGGGAGAGGTGAAAGATGGTAAGATATGGGGTCGGGGCACGTGTGATCATAAAGGATCCATCGCCGCCTTTCTGATAGCTTTTCGTGCCCTGCGCGCGGCCGGTTTTGCACCGAAAGGTAACCTGGTCTATGTTTTCGATTCTGATGAAGAAAAAGGCGGCCATCAGGGGATGCGCCATTTGGTCAAGATCAACGCTTTTTCGGCCGATTTTGGCCTTTATGGCTGTACCACCCAGATAAGTCAGGAAAGTAAGGCTAATTTCCCCATGTTTGGTCCCAGCAATATCATCGGGGCGGCCATGGGTGCTCAAGTTTTTAAGATAACGGTGAGTGGAACCAGGCCGCCCCGGCGCAACCTGATGTATCCCCCTGGGCGACCGACGGCTCTGGATAACGCTCTGGGGCTTCTCCAGGTTTTAAATGAATATGCGGAGAAGGTCAGAAAAAGGGTCTGTCCTTTAACTGGACCCTCGCGGATGCATTTTCAAGGTGTGGAATACACCCCATCTCCTCTTGTCGGCCTGCCGGACGAAATAAGTTTTAAAGTCTACCGCCGGATTAACCTGCTGGAGGATCTGGATGAGGAACGGGAAGCCATTTTCAACCTAATAAAAGAGTTTCAATCCCAAAACAGGCAGGTGGAGATTGAAGCCGAGATTCTGGAGGAACGCCCACAAACCCGTGTTTCAGAAGAAATGCCGGTTATCCCGGCCCTAAAGCGCGCCGGTTTGGCCGTGGATGGCATAGAACCCCGCTATACCGGAGCCCCTTCTTTGACCGGGCTCGGTTGGTTTGTTAATGAGAAGAAGATTCCTATCGTCATGTTTGGCTATGGCCATTTGGATTTTCACCACAGTATCGACGAACACATAGCCGTAGAGGACCTGGTGAAATCCACCAAAGTCTATGCCCTGACCATAAGGAAGTTGATCGGTTAATGCTTGGCCAGCGAGCGAAGGTAGATCATCATGCCGCCGTAGCGGCACCAACAGAGGATGAAAAAGGCAGGCGCTGGTGTCGCCGGGGCCTGAAGGTAGTCAGGTGGTGGTGACAGCGTAGCCGCATTGACTCGAGCCGGCACCGGCCACCGCGAGCCAAGGCCAGAAGTCCGGACGGCAACAGGATATTGCCGAGGGCGGGTTTCCAAGGAGGGAGAATCCCGGTGATGCGGGGCGAAAGGCCAGCATCCAGCAGCTAAGGGTGGTCGGAGAAGGGAGCGTGGCGAGCCGGCGCCAGAGTAGGCCTTGCCTCTGGAAGAAGCCACGGCAAGGTAGATAAGGGGGTTAACCAGTTAATGTTTGCTCAGGCCTCCGGGGGGATACATGATGTGGTTTCGTCGGGTGGGCTTTCCAGTTCATCCCACCCTCTAGCCACGGCAGCCGGGGTTGAGATGCTGCTGCGTGGCGGCAATGCCGTGGATGCAGCCCTGGCTACGGCCTTTGCCCTGGTAGTTTGTGAACCGGCCATGTCGCATCTGGGAGGTCAGGGGAACGCCCTCGTGCACATGGCCGGTGAAGGTAAAACAGTGGCCGTTGATTTTTATGCAACTGCTCCGGCAGCAGCTCATGCCGATCTTTACGAGTGGGTACCCAGTCCCACGCAGGGAGGCTACCGTTTTTGGACGAGAGGAGATGCCAATACGACCGGCGCTCTGGCGGTGGCAGTACCTGGAAACGTGGCCGGCTGGCTTTATCTCCATCGCCGGTGGGCCACTTTGCCTCTTGAAGTGATATTGGAACCTGCCATAAGGCTTGCCCGAAGAGGTGTTCCTCTCAATGGGCGAATGCCTGCTTTTGTAGTTGAAAACCGTGATCGCCTGGCCCGCTTCTCTCCCGCGGCCGACCTTCTTTTGAGGGCCGACGGCTCACCGCGTCAGGCCGGCGAGGTAATAATTCAGGAAGAATTGGCCGGAACTTTGGAACTCATCGCCTCCGGCGGAATGGAGGTTTTCTATCAGGGTGAAATAGCAGAGGCCATCGTGCGAACCGTAAAAGGGGCCGGCGGTATTTTAACCCTGGAGGACCTCGCAGCCTATCCTGCGGAGAGATTCCGGGTTTTGGCACCGGAAAACATTGAGTACCGCGATTATACCATTCAGGCCACCCCTCCCTCGTCGAGCGTCGTACTCCTAAACCTCCTCAATATCCTGGAGGGTTTTCCGCTGAATCGATATGACCCTCTGTCGGGCGAAAAGCTCCACCTGCTCTGTGAGGCAATGAAACTCGCCTTTGCCGATCGCCTGGCCTATGCCGGTGATCCGGAATTTGTACCGGTACCGGTCAGGGGATTACTGGCCAAAAACTACGCGGCGGAGCGGCGCAAGTTAATTAACCTGGAGAAGCCTGGACCAATCCCGGTACCGCCAGGCAATCCCTGGCCGTATGAGGGACAGACGTCTATGGCGGAAGGCGGCATCGACAGCGGGCGACGACAGCATGAAGGGAGCAGGGATGGCGCCGAGCCTGACACTCTTTCGCCTGAAGGTAAAAGGTTGAATTATACGGGCGAGAGCCATACGACGCACCATTCTCATGTCGATCGTTGGGGTAATTTCGTCAGCCTGACGCAAAGTCTTGGGGATGCCTTCGGTTCGGCCATGATGGTTCCTGGTTATGGTTTCTTCTTGAATAATGCCATGAAACTCTTTGATCCCCGGCCGGGCCATCATAATTCAATAGCTGCTCATAAACGCCCTGCTACTGCGCCCTGCCCCAGTATGGTATTGCGGGAGGGGAGGGCAGTCATGGCCCTGGGCAGTCCCTCCGGCACCAGGATCATCAATGCCATTGCCCAGACCTTAATCCATGTTCTTGATCATGGTTTGGGCTTACAACAAGCGGTAAATCTACCCCGCATTCACTGGTCGGGGGACGAATTTGAATTGGAAGGTGATGTGCCGGAAAAAGCTCAGAATCTTCTCCGGGCGTTTGGACATGAACTTGTCTTGCGCAATTCATGTTCGCCCTGGTTTGGGGCCGTTCAGGCAGTTGCCAGGGATCCGGTAACCGGTCTCTGCCACGGCGCCGCCGATCCTCGGCGCCAGGGAGCTGTGGCCGGGGCCACCATCTGGTGAAGCGTTTTTTAAGGCCGCTTTCATGCCAAGACTGCCGACGCTTTGCGTACCTTGAACCGCTTGACATTGCGGCTGCGATAAAGATCTGCGCCCGCTTTTTGACTGCCGGCTAAAGGGTTCTTGCCGTGCCGAAAAGTGTAGCCCGCCGGCCGGGATAGGCCCGGTAAGCAAAACGGGTTTTCCAAACTCAGCGCTGTGAGGTGCGGTTATGCTCATCGACGAATCCAAGTGTGTCGGATGTGGTAATTGTCTTGATTATTGCCCAATGAACGCCATAGCTCTTGCCGGCGATGTGGCCAAAATCGATCAAGCCGAATGCGTGGAATGTAGTGCCTGTCTGCGGGCCCAATGCTGCCCCACCGAGGCTTTTTACCGCCCGCCTCTTTCTTACCCCCGGAACCTGGCCTGGTTTTTCTCTGATCCCGCCTCCACCCATCCCTCTACCGAGATACCAGGGCGGGGCACCGAAGAAATGAAGACTAATGAAATAACCGGCCGCTTCCCGCCGGGATACGCGGGTATTGCCATTGAACTCGGTCGTCCCGGTATTGGAACCCGTTTTAGTGAAGTAGAAAAAGTCGCCCGAGCCATGGCCGAGTTTGGAGTCGAATTCGAAGCGCAAAATCCGGTCACCGCCTTAATGACCGACCGGAAAACCGGTACTCTTCCTTCCGAAATCCACGATTTGAAGGTCCTCTCGGCGATTGTTGAGTTCGCCGTAGAATTACCCCTGGTTCCTCTAATTCTCGAACGCCTCAAGGAGCTGGCACCCGGTATCAAAACCGTTTTCAGCGTCGATCTGGCCGTCCGCTGCCGGGAAGACGGTTCTTCTCCCGTCGAGGGAATGTCCCTTCCCTTTCCCCTTTCTTTAAACGGCAAGACCAACGTGGGTTTGGGAAGACCACGGCGCAACTGAGAAGCTCCACAAAAATCGACGAGGGAAGGACAACACTCTTCCGATTTCTGCTGCGGCCTCTAACCGGGAAATGAAGCTCTACAAAAGTCAACGAAAGAAAGACGGAGACTCCCAACCATTTCTACGTGGCGTGGAGCGTCCACCAAAGCGGCGGCCGTTGGAGTCCTACGACGGTTACATCTTACAAAAGACGTTGCATCTAAGAAAAATCGCAGGAGTGACGACGCCATGACCCACACTTTGCATAGACAGGGAACTGTTGAGAGCCTGGCCCGCGATTATACCGTCCTGGCCATACCGGCCCGGGGTTTCAATAGTCAGGGCTCAGGCAAAAAATTACAGACCATCAAGGAAATCTTTTTGAAGCATAACCCGGTCAATTTTGGCGACATCAAGCGTGGCAATATGTATAACCCGGGTCGCGATTACGTCATTGCCGCCACGGAGGACGGCACGGTGGTTCATGCCGTCTATCAAAATGAAGAAACCCTGGTGGAAGTGCTTCGAGAATTAAAGGAAGCCGATACCGGTATCTCCATAGTGGTTTCTGGACTTTTCGACCGGGTCAATGAATCCTGCCGCCAGGCCGGGTTAACTCGGCATACTATCGAGTATTCATTGGGAGTCCACGGGGCCACCGAACTCTTACCGGAAAAGCCGGTTTTGGAAATTTCCACCATGTGCGGGCACGGGATGGTTTCTTTTGATCTTATTCGGCGTCTGGTCCGGGAGATTGCAAACGGCCGGTCCACTGCCGAGGAAGCCGGTCAGGAGCTGGCGCGGCAATGCCTGTGTGGCGTTTTCAATCCAGGGCGAGCCACAGAAATATTGCGCCAGTTGGCCAGAGCCAGATAGTCGTCAAAAGGAAATCTTGCGCCTGGAAGAAATACGTCATCGGCACATTGAAGGTTTCGTGAAAAAGGTTCATCGGCAGCATCTAAGTGTTTCAGTTTACGATCAGGAGCTCGACATACCTTCTAGTTACCTCGAGGAAATTTTCGCAGATCTGGTCATCGATGATGAGGGTGCCATTGGGCTCGAAAAGCAGTTCGGGCGAAGCAAAAGATGGGATACCGTTCTTCGGTAGGATACGTTCTAGTCTGCTATAATCAGGACGACCTCCGCTATGGGCTATGGCATTGCGGATTTCACGCAAACGAATTAACTCCGAGCTCAAGTCCTCCAAGAGCCCCCTGCGAGCAGGAGACAATTTTGATTTGACTTCCTTAATCAATTCGGCACGGTTCATATCTTTTTGTGGGATCTGGCCGCGAAAAGCCAGGAAGGCCTTGCTCTGGTCTTCAATGAACGAATCACAGGCGAAAATGAACGCATACCGTTTGATGCGAGGAATAACCACCGTGTCGCGCCAAAAGTCATCGACGTTCTTGCTCTGACTAACAGAATAATCGTCCTCCAGGTTAGTCTTTTTCGTGCGATCCCAGTACTCCTCTAGGGCATCAAGCTCGAAAAGAACGTATTCCTTAGACCAGGGTTCGTCATGCCCACGCACCCCGAGGCCAATCGGCATTGGGTTTGGGTCAATTTCAGAAAAGCCGAGTCTGCCCTTCAGGAAGCGGCGTATTCCTTCAAACTCCGGTTCAGTACCGCTTTTGGGGAAATTTACAAGCACAGTTTCGATGTTCTCCAGACCAGGCCATTTCAGCCATTTTAGCTGTCCTTTCTCGATTTTTTCATTGAACAGGGCGCCAACCAGCGGCTGCCCCGATACAATTATCAGCTGTAAACCCGGCCCGAGAGCTTTGATTTCCCTATTTAAGAACGTATCCTTGCATCCGGCCGGAGGGATCTCCTTTTTCTCATTAAAAAAATCCGGAAAATAGCACTTGTGATAGTGACTCCAATAAAACAGCCTGGTGAAAGCCGACACCGGGTCCGTTACTGACGGACTGGGACCGAAAAGGGCCCGGTAGACCGCGCGGAAAAAACGGATTGAGGCAAGCGGCCGGAAAACCGCCTGAGCATTAGGGACGAGTGAAAGAAACATCGCCCTTTGTCCAGTAGGACGGAACAAAAAAGGGCTGAGGCCTTGCTGGCGAACGTATTCGCATTTTCTGCAACTTCTCATTTCTTCATAGAGTTGAGCGGCTTCCCGTATACTGTATCTATTGCCCGCTTGTCTCCCTGACTGTTTTTGGATCGCCATTACCAAGCCCCCCTTCGTGTTAATCGCTGGGAAGGAATGCTTCCGGTTAGGGCGGCAGTCTCTGAAGAACCCGTGGCCAGCTAACCTCTTCCTTCTACCAGAAGAAGTCCGGCCTGCCCCCAGCTAAACCACCCCGGCAGCCTCTTTATTACTGGGAAAATACTACAAAGACAACCGCTTATCCTTCTTCCGAGATCGAAGCTTAAACACTTTTGTCAAAGTCTTCCGGGAGCTCAAGCGGCAAAACTCCTGGTTTGATAAATTCCTTCTGAAACAAGGCAATTACCCCACTATGTTTTGAAGCATCTAAGCCCCTCGTTACCAGAACGGCCCTGGCAGCATAAAACACAGCGTAATATAGTCCGTTGGTAGCACCGCGCAATTGATTTTCCCGCAACAGGATCTTACCTTCTTGCCTGGTCTCCTCGGCCCGGATTAAACGGTATCTGGCAACCTCAAGGCTCGGCTCACTTATAAAGGAATAGCCTCCCGCTGCGTGTTTTCGTAAAATAGAGTCTTCTTGGCCAGTGGTGAGTAATATTCTTCTTGGGTAAAGACAACGGGGATCAGCAGGACATCTAATTTTAAACCCACCTTAAAAGCTGCTTCCAGAATTTGATCATCCAGTTGGGGATCACGCTCATTTACGATTATCAGCACGTCAATGTCAGAATTCGATCTGTCATCTCCCCGTGCTTTGGAACCAAATAGCCGTATCTCTTTGACCATATTCCCGCAAAATTCCCGCACCAGCCACACGAACTCCTCCAGAGCCTGCCTCTCTTCTGGTTTGAGGTGAGCATTCCGGTTATTTTCCCGTTTCCCCGTTCTTTCTGGTCGCATAGATAACACCTCAAAAAGAATGATACCACCTTTTGTAAGACAAGCCAACAGACCTCGGCCGCAGCAATTTAAGAAGCATTCTGAAATGGCCAGTTTCAGGCACTCACTCCCCTTTTGCAAGTTGCGCCTGGAGAACCGAAGGTCCCCGACAAAATCCAAACTTTCCACACCAGCCCTGCGCGCTAACCCTGGTCCAAAGGTATCTTCTTGTGATATCCTTAACGCAGAAGAGAGGTGGCTGGTCTTGACTACTGACGTTTTTCAAAGAGGCACCTCCGTCTGGCCATACCTGCGCCGTTATTGGCCAAAGCTGGTCCGAGGGTCGATCGGCGGCATCGGATACAATACCCTGATCGTTCTAGGTCCGATCTTCCTTGGGCGTGCTCTTGACGCAACCCTCGCCTTGGAAAAGAGCAATTTCTCTCCCCCAGCCTATCGCAACCTTTATCTGAATCTCTTTCTCCTGCTAATTTCCACTATTGCCTTCCAGGGCTTTCGAACACTGAAGCGACTTGACTTTAGGAACATGTCAAACCGCATTGGCAACGACCTCCGCTCCGACCTCCTTAAGGTCTCCCTCTCCTGGCCCATGCCGGACTTTGATAAAGAGAAGATCGGCGACCTCATGTCTCGGGCAGTGGGCGACGTTAACCAGATTGTGTCCACCATCATGACCACGATCACCGAAGTCTACGATACCCTGGTACTGATCGTCTCTTACTTCGTCGCCTGCCTGTATTATGAGCCACGCCTCACCCTTTTGGCGTCGATCCCTCAGGTGGTAGCCATCCTCCTGGCCGAACGTACCGGGAGCATCATTTTCCGCGTTTCGACTGAGACCAGGCAGGCCGCTTCACGGGTTAACAGCCATTTGCGGGAGCAACTCCAAGCCTTACGTGTGCTTCGTGCCTTCGGTCGAGAG
>Ga0334722_10000944_pt1 | contig 39156 bp, 66 predicted proteins | sample C3_bottom_MG_FD_207210 | JGI IMG/M metagenome (GOLD analysis project Ga0334722, IMG submission 207210) | Sediment microbial communities from Yellowstone Lake, YNP, Wyoming, USA - C3_bottom | ecosystem: Environmental > Aquatic > Freshwater > Lake > Sediment | place: USA: Wyoming | collected...
TCCAGTTATTTTTTCAATAGGCACTACAATGTCACCTGCGTTTAACTCGCTCGAATTATAAGCACCACTCTTCTGCGTGGCATCAAACAATACACCAAACGGACTGAAGAAGTTCGCCACATAATCCGTGATAAGCGGTCTCGTTCCTGTAGGAACCTTTTGCACTGTTGCGCCTGTACAGAAATAGAATTTGTCGTTGTTTGTTTCAAAGAATAACTTAATCATTTTAGGACTGTTAATTTTTCTTACAAGATTTCTATAGTTCGAGTTTTTTGTGCTTCCATCAAAATGTCCATTTAAAGCGATTGTGATGCTTGATTTTATTGGTGATGTGAATCCTAAGAATGTGAAATAATAAGGCAGGTTTCTTTGGTCCACAAACTTTGTCGTTCCAAACTCCACGCTGTTTGGATTATAAGGAAACACCATGGTTGCTGCAACTCTTCCGCCAGTATCTGCAGTCGTTCCTTCACTACTTCCAGTGTTTGAATAAGTGAAAGTTGTTGAATTCGTAACTGTGACAGAAACATCTGCAGCGTTGTATCCTGTGCCTCCAAGACCTGTAATGGTGACCGTGTCGCCAGTGATTAAACCATGTGCTTCGTTTACTATGATTGTAGCGACATTACTCCCGTTCCTGGCCCTTGAAACAGTCACGAGCCCTTCATAATATTCAAGTTTTAAATTACTCATCTCGGCACCCCAGTTGCAGTTGCAAGCGTAGTCTCTTTAGAATCCAATTTTTGACCTACCCATTGGAAGAAATCAATAATCGCATTTACTCCAACAGTGAGTCCATATCCTGCAGGTGATGTTTTAGGATCATTACCACCTATCTCAACTTTTCCTTCACTTGCTTTCATTGTTTCTGCAAAGACACCGTATTTCAATTTATCAGCATCCGATGTTTTAGGCACAAGTTTCTCAACAGCTTGTGAAGTCAAATCACCGGCAATGTATCCGAGTGCTGCACCAAGAAGCATACCTTGAAGTCCAAATGGTGCGCCAAGTTTAATACCGAGAGCTACGCCTGCCGTTTTTGGAATAATGTTTTTAATCTCATCCCATTGACCGCTTATTAAACTTCCAAGATCTGAAAGACTTTGACCGACACTTGTAGCAACATTTGAAACAGTAGAATCATTATCAAGAAGTGCTTTGTTAAAATCTTGTATAAGATTATTCACTCCTTCAAAAGCCGGCTTAAACTGTGTTCCTAAAGTATTGCTTAATTGAAGCGTACTGACTTGTATTCTTGCAAAAGTAGAAGCGAGCACGGGGCTTTTTGAAGCGAGAGCAATTAATCCGGCCAGACCTGCGCTTCCTATTAGCATTAAATGATTTGCGATAGCTTTAGTTGAGTCGCCGACTTTCTTTGAAGGTCCATCAATTTGATTAAACTGATTTTCAATGTTGCTTAAAGAATTCGCAATCCGATTTATACCGTCAAGTATTGGATCTTCATCAATGCTTCCTGTTATGTTAAGTTCGCCTACATCCATTTTTATTTCCTCTGAATCAAAGCCATTGCTTCTCTTATCTTCTGCTCGTGAGCCATATCATCTTGTCTCTGTTTCTGGATATCTTTAATCTTTCCCTCGAATTCTCTGCAAAAATCGAGGTCTTCACTTAAACACTTCCTGAACTCGTATGGGCTGCATATTCCTTTAATCCAGGCCTCGCCCATCTGAATATATATCATATCTGCGCTTGACAGATTTAATATATTATCATTTAGTGCTTGGATTATTCTTTTTTTTTTGAATTCTTTGAAGCGTCTATTTTCTTCATCAGTTCTTCATAAATTCTTGGTTGAAGTTTCCTGAATAAAGCGTCTTTGTCAGCGTTATTGTATTCGCTGTAAGATTTCTCAATTTTAGTGATCTCTTTCAGTTCCTCATTTGAAAAAGGCACTGATACGATGTTTCTTAATTTGCAAAGAGAAAGTTTTCCAAGATTCTGTTTCTTTGAAACAACTTTAACACCATCTCTTGTCTCTTCAACATCGTCATAATAATCATTAGCCCAATCAAGCTCGTCACCGCTTGTCGTCGGTTTGTATTTGAAAACTTGTCCTTGAACTTCTATCTCTTTCACTTCTTCATCTGTAAAAAAATTGTTTACCATTTTCTCCCCCTTCACCAATTCACTATTGCATCGATAGCCACCGGAACGACTCCTATTGCTGTGAACACGAAGTCACCCGTGTTTATTCCATCGATGTTTGTACCTGCCATAGGCACTGGCTCGACATACATTCCTGAAAGAGTCAGCGTCAACTTATTATTTGCAGTTTGTTGAAACACAATTGTGTTCGTTCCACTTAAAGCTGCAGCTGCTTCCCAAAGTGTTGTGTATGTAGTGCCTAAAAGATTCAGGTTTAATCTACCGGTGATTTTGAAAACTGTAGCGATAGGTGTTCCGATTGTTCTATCAAGACTTGTGTTTGCGTATCTTGAATCGTTGTTATTTATTCCTTCACTAAAAGTTATCTCCCCATTGTTGATTGTTACAACTGCTGCACTATTAAGAGTTATTAATGCGTGCCTGTACTGGAAAGGATCAGCTGTGTCTGTGAAAGTTCCTGCTTCAAGACTTGCAGGTGTCGTGTAGTTTTGACAAAGAATCTTTTCAGTGCATGTCATGAATCCGTCGCTTCCTTGACCGCTTGCTTTAGCCCATGATATCGTGAGTTCTTTTCCAACATTACCAGTTGTTAAGAAAATCATGTTATCTGAACTGTGTCTCATAGCCCACTCTGCAGCGAAGCTTTTAAGAGTGTTCCCGATTGAAAGAGTGTGCGTGTAAGGATTCCCTCCTGTCTCGGAATCAATGGTGAAATAATATTTTAGTCTGTGCCAGTTCGTTGGATTATATTTAAGCGTGTAATCCAAACTAAGCGGTCCGGCGACCATTTTGTCAAGAACTCTATTATCTGCACCTGAACTTTTTACCTCTTGAAATCCTTGAGTGAAGTTCGGAGTGACTTCAATATTTACTCCAGGACACCTTGCTGTTGCAAAACTCGGTGCTGTTCCATAAACTGATTCTTCGATTGAAATGAAGCGTTCTCTTATTCCTAATAATCCTTCTGTTGTTGCCATTTTTATACCTCGATTCTCCCCATTTGAAGGGTTTTAAAATTGACTTCCACTATTGTGTGAAATGCCTGAAACTCCTCGCTGAAAGGCGCAACTCTTGGGCCTGAGATTGGAGTGTAATTGTAAAGAACAGGAATCAAGTCGCTTTCATAGTCTTCAAATGATTTAATGATTTGATTCCCAAAATACCTTGTAAGGTAAGTATTCGCATATTTCCTGTTGCTTATTGTTGCGACATAGTTGTGTTTGCACCATATATCAATTTGAAGTACAGGACTGCTTTCTGTTTGTGCTGTGTATTGTCCCATTCTTTTTCCAGGAGCAGACACGCAAAAGATACTTATTCTTGGAAAACTTGTCGTTGACAATTCGCTGTCAGGTTTGTCTGAATAAATCCAGTTAGAAGTTCCTTGTTTATATGTGATTGCAACTGCGTCGCTTAAAGTCAGTGCTGTGTAGAAAATTATTGTTTGTGCTTGATAATCCCAGTAATAATCCTGCCATTTAGTCTTTGAAGTTCCGTTTACAGTTAATCCGGTAATCACTGCAGCAGTTCCAACAGTTGGTGTTAATGTGATAACAGTCTGCCCAGCAGTTGCGGTTATGTTCTCTGTTCTGGAAGCTTCTGCCCTTGCTCTTGGATCCGTGAGTCTTGCTCGTAAGAAATCAGTGATTATATCTTCAGGATCTAAATAATAAGTTGTCATAGCCTTTTTATCCTCTTGGATTATTAAACTTTATCCTTCCTCTTGGAAGCATCAAGTAATCTTGATAAAGTATTCCTTGATGTATAGTTTATTTAAACACAGCTATTTTTCAGAAAAAACCTGTTTTTTATAGATAGGATACCAATAATTCAATACCTCATGAAATGCTGGACGCATGAACGGGTGCGCCGTGATACCCTCCTTGGCTATCTTAGCCCGAATAGCCCAACCAATCGCAGGGTCCCCAAGCTTACGCCCTGCCCATTCTTGAAGCGGTTTAATAGGCGCATAAAACGGTCTGGTACCGTATTCAAGCGCAGCACTTTGAGGCGCATGACTTGTTATAATGTAATGGTTGGACAGGATTTCAGGATAAATAGTAATCTTCTGCCTCAAGTCACCTCTATCAAAAGGTGCGTTTCTTATAGCGAGCTCTTCCATCTTGAACATTGACATCATAAGAACTTTCCTGGCTCGCTTAATTGTTTCTTCACTTCCTTTATCGAAACCGGAAACTTTAACTCTGAATTTTAACATCAGACACCTCAAATAAGTTTTATAATGAATCCTCTATAAGTTAAAGCACCTTGTATCTGTTCGCCTTCAATAGTAGAAATCACGATGTAATCTTTAGAATCATAAGTGATAGTGTCGTGAATTCCGATGTCTGCAGAGTATTCAACGAACAACATGCCGTCTCCAACTTCGACATTTCCAAGATTATTATTCAATAAATCGTACTTTGTCACCCATTGGATGTCTGCAAGATAAGTCTCCGTCGCAGTTGACTCCGCAGTTATTCTTTCCATAGCATCCTTTGTTTCAGTCGTCCTCGTCCTGACAATAGAAGTAGCGAAGTCTTGCAAGTATTTCCTAAAATTATCCCTTATTTGCGCCGAGAAACTTCCAACCGTTCTTTGAGTAACCATAATAATACCTCTACGCACACGCGTATCTGCTTCCGAGATCTTCCGTTACTTTTTCGATTCTCGCATTAAGCTGATTGATGACTTCACGAACATTCACATAAACCTCTCCAATCGAAATGGTTTTTCTACCAATCGTGTAAGAAGTGACATCCTTGTATGATCCACCGCTTATGTTCACCATTGACATTAATCCACCGATTAAAGCCGCGAGTTCCTGCACATGGTCAGGCACCGTTGAGTATCCGTGAAGATAAGTAACTTTGACATTCATTTTTCCGTTTGGAATCGTTGTGTTGAATATTAACCTGGACTCGTTCTTCTCGTCGTCAATTACGAGTCGATAATCTGCAGAGTCAAGTGTTTTGTCTGTTGCACCTGTTCTGTCCAAGAAAAGAATTGAAGTAATAGAAATTATTCCCCTATATTTCAGTTGCACTTCTTGAAGTTGCTCAATCTGTGTTCCGAATGGCTCGTCTGTTTGAGGATATCCACTGTCGTAACCGTCAAAGTATTCAACAGCACTTGTTGATAGTCCCCAGTAATTATTTGTAGCTTTCTCTGTTTCCTTTGTTGCACCAGGAAGAAAACTGCTTAAAACAGAATCCGACATCTTCGGGCAATAAACATAATTCGCGTAAATAATTTTAGCGTTGGCTTTCATTACGCCTGCAGCGGTTAAAGTGATAAGCCCTTGGTCTTTTCTAATCGAGTAATCAATTGTTTCAATAAGAGTTGTTAAGACATTACTTCCACTTGTAGCGACTTGAATACTATAACTTCCTGTGATGACATTCCCGAAGTCCAAGTCATAACTCGTCGCGCTGCCGTTTCCAGTTCCCAAGTTCTCGCTGTAAACCTCAACACCGATACCTGAAGCTCTAATAATTTGAAGCGTAGTCGTATAATATTGACCGAGAACAGAAGAATTGTCGTTTGTAAAATAATCAAGAGCAATTGCCTGGCTGTCCCAAACCTCAGTTAAGAAAGTGACTGTATTCGTGTTAACATCAAAAGTGAAGTCTGTGCCGCTTTGAAGAATCGCACTTGCTCGAAGGATTTGCATCTGGGCCAAAATAGCGTCAGCGTTTACAAGAGTGTAAGTTCTGTTAGAAGTCCCATCAGTTCCTGTTAAAGACGCGCCGGTGATTAATTCGCTTCTTGGAGTGTATACCATTCTTTCCTTTTTTGTTTTGATATTTTTAAACACAACTAATTAAGACAAGCACTCAGATATCTTGCAACCAGTTGTTTTGTCACATATGCATTTAATAACTGGAGGTTTCTCTTTGTAAGTAATGTTATAAACAGTTCCTGCAATGCTTATCTGTTGAGATTTATCAACTTCAATTTTGTCGCCTGCAGCAATGATTTTAATATTATCTTCAGTATATTTTGATTCATCAACAGGGTTCACAACGACATCTGTCTCTGATAAATTATTTAACTTAAGCCATTCTCTTGTCGGAATCCATTTACCTTTAGTACACACACTTGACTTCTCTGTTCCATTAACAGTCCAGTAAGCAGTAACATTTGTCGAGCTTAGCTTCTCAAATATTCCTGTTACATTATTTGAAGTGCAAGTAACTGCTGCGTCAAGTTGTTCAGGTGATAAAAGAACATACCCGACAGAGCCACCTGTAATTGCAATGATGACTCCGATTATTCCATAAATTATTTTATTATCCATTTTTAGCTCAAGCTTGAAACCGAGTAGCACTGGTTTCCATTTGTTGAAATGTTTCTTATATAATATCCTGTAGTGTATTGAATACATTGGCATCCAAGATTATAAGTATTAGATGTTGATGTAGCTGTGGAATAAAAGTCAAGATTTTTAGTTATAGGTGTTGAATCATTCATATAAACATATCCTGAACTTGAAAATTTACTTGTGGTGTTATAATAACTTGCAACTGGAAGATAATAAGTTGCATTTGTTAAATCAGCGAAAATTGCACCGCCAGTTGCATTGCTGACTGCGGTTTTTAAAATACTCGCACCTTGACTTGATAAAAGTGTTATGTTAGCATTTGCAAATGCTGTGCCATTATAAGTGACATTAATTATTATGGTGTAATTTGTGGTAACTACTGGATTACCACAAGCCCATCCAACTGTAGCATAATCACATATTTCTACATTGTCTATTAAGTGAATATCATTTGTTGTTGATTGATAAATCATTTCTTGAATGTCAGTTCCTGCACACGCATTGGTTATGTTTTGTGGAAATTCAATATAAGAGCCATTAATATTATACCATCTTATTCCATATTTATGATTATCATTATCTATAAAAAATTTTAAATCCATCCAAGTTTTATTGACATTAGCTGTGCCTGAAATTGAAGAAACATTTGTGTTAAGCCAAGCATAATAACCATATTGTCCAGTTGTTGGATAACCGAAGTTTAAACCTCCACAATCACTCCCACCTTGTGTGATTAATGTTGGCTGAACTGCGTCATTCCAAGTTGGCGAATAAGCTACATAAAACCAAGTGCTTAAAACCCACTTGCCTGTTGATGGTATGGTATTATTCATTAATTTAGAGACAAAAGTTCCAGTTGATGGACACATTAATGAGTATGTTCCTGCATATACAATGCTTGTGTTTATTGAGCAGCCTGTATTCGTCCAGAGAGAAGAATTAATTGCACCACTTTCAAAGTTATCATACATGACATCAGTAGCCATAACTTGAATACTAAGTGCTATCATAAAAATAATGATTAATATTGGTTTATTTAAATTCATATCCTTTACACCCTACAAGTTTTACTTCTAAATTATTAAGAGGACTATTCTTGCAATCAATTGGTCGTGAGTCACTGAAGTATCTGTCGCATTTCTTGTTTTTATAATGAGGACACCTTTTTATTGGTTGAACATCCCAGCAACAATTCCCACAACTAACACAGTTGCCTATTCTTTTCTTTAATTGTCTTTTGATATAAAAATTATACAAATGTGTTCTATGTAACAAGCCTTTGAAAATATTTAAAGTCAATTCCAAGAAATGATACTTTACAGTTTTTAAGTGCAACATTTCTCAGCACCCCCAATAAGTTTTGTTTCCATTGACAAGTTCAAATCTTGAATAGTTCCCTGTAGTTGTATTGTATAAATTGCAGTAGCCTGTGTATAATCCACTTGATTGGAATATTCCTTGACCAGTATTATTTCCACTCCACCAATAAGTTTCTAAGCCAATTGTCATATTGCCTTGCACATAAATTGAGGTAGCATTGAAAGATGTATTATTTTTGATTGCAGAATTATTCACACTCACAATTGAAGAATTTAAAGAATCAATCCTTACAGAGTCATTGTACTTCGTGTTTATAGAAACACCATTTTCATAAAATATTGAAGCCACTGAAAAACCTGTTGAGTTTGTTGAGTTAATATTATTTATCCAAACAATTCCTGTAAAGTTAGCATTTGCAGCAACGAGAGTTCCAGTAAAAGTTGGATTAGCAGTATTTGCCTTTGTTGAATTAATCGAATCAATTCTGCCAGTTTGTGTGGTTATATTCGTTTGTATTCCACTTATCTGAGAAGTATGCGTTCCAACAGTTGTATTAACTGAAGTGATATTTGTTTGAATCCCTGAAATCTGTGACGCTTGAGTTACCTGCGTTGAATTTAAACTATCAATTCTCCCAGTTTGAGTTACAAGACTTGCATTAACCGCTGTTGCGTTTCCAATAGCATTCATAATGGCAGTTATGTTCACATCAATAGTTCCTGCACCAGTTATTGGTCCACCTTGAGTATAATTTCCTGAATTCACTTGAGTAACAGTTCCTGCACCTGCAGTAGCAATACATTGAACACCGCTTGTTGTCGTGTTCTGCACAACTTGACCGCTCGGACAATTACCTGGAGAAACTTTCGCAACAGCTGTTGAATTAACAGAAGATATCTGCGATGTATGAAGAGCAACAGTTGTGTTCACGGAATTTAAACTATCATTCAATGCCCAAGGAACATTCAATATTGAAGAGTATAATATTCCAACATTCGTAATATTGTATCCACCGGCATCCCAATTATTTGATAATGGAATCATTCCATCCCTATGGATGCTTAAAGGATCTAATTCTATACCAACCTGAGAAGCAACTCCTTTACTTAAAGTCACCCAATCAAATTGCCATTTATCAGATGATACACCTATATTTGTAGTATTAAACTTTATCTGCACATTTCCATTACAAATATGGTCACTTGGATCAGCAACACTAAATGGAAGATAATCATAAACACCGTCTGTATCTGTTAAGGTTTTATAACTTTCCCAAGATGAAGAATTACAAACCCATAAATAAAGTTTTAAACTATGTGGCTCACCAGATATGGTTTGATATCTGATTATTATTTGATTAAAACTTGTTATTCCAGTAAAGTTTAATTGAAAATTAATATCTGCATTAACTTCACTGATATTATAAGGAATATTATCATAAATATTTATTGTTGATAAATTTCCTGATCCTGTTCCAGTAATTACAGTTATATTTGTAACATTAAAATAAGATGTTGCGAGCGCATTATTTATTGTTGTATTAAGAACTGTCTCGCTGAATGTCAAAGTTTTATTTATCGTCCCTGAAACTCCGATGTAAGAGTTTGCACTCGTGACATCCGTTAATTTTGTAGTATTCAAACTATCAATGCGTCCATTTGCAGAAACATTTGCATTCATTAAAGCAGAAATGTTAGTTTGAAGATTAGAGTCTGCTGTTTGCCTATTAGATATTTCTGTGTTTAAACTTGAGTTAACTGAAGATATGTTACTTTGAATTCCTGAAATTTGACTCGTGTGAGTTTGAATAGTAGAATTTAATGAATTGTCAGAATTATTTCTATTGGTGATTTCAGTATTCAAACTTGAATTAACACTGCTTATATTATTTGCAAGAGCAGTATCCTGACTTCCTCTCGTACTTATTTCAGAATTCAAAGAAGCGTTAACACTTGAAATATTATTTGATAAATTAGTATCTGCAGAAATCCTTGTTGAAATCTCACTTTGAAGACTCGCATTAATTGTGTCAACTTCTGTTTTTGTATAGAATAATCCTGTGAAGAAAGAATAAACTATGTCAAGAACTCCGCCAGTTGTTTTCAGAGTTGTCGTGTTAACTTGAATATTTGAAATGTTTGTGTACTTTGAATAGTTCACGCTTGAATTTGACAAGTCAAGACCGGACGCATTCAAGTTCGTTATTCCCTGTCCGTCACCAATAAAATATTTAAAAGTTGCAGTACCATTCACGCTTGTGATGTTTGTGACATTATATATAGCATACCTGTTCAGCATGTCCATACTGCTCGGAGGAGTATAATATGCTGATACAAGTGAAACTACAAGAAAGAGAGCCAATAATCCTGCGAATACAGTTTTTTTCATTAAATCCTCTAAATGATGTGCGTCCATTTAAACACAACTATTCCAGCAATAATCGTGCTAATAATACCAATTAAGACACCGAGAGCAGTTCCCTTCCAACCGGATTCTTTTTTCTCCTGGTTAAGTTCTCCGCCAATATGATACTCTTTGCATTGCGAAAGAGTCACATACCCTTTCAAATTATCTTTAAATGACTTGGTAAGCTTATCTTCCAAGTTCACCATGATCTGTTTAAGTTCAGCGTGTCTTAAATTACTCTCGTTCTGTTGTTGTTTTTGTCCTTCTTTCAAATATTCAATGTCTTTTCTGAACTCCATCAATTGCACCTCAAAGTCGTCGGTTAATCTTTTCTTTGTCATCTTATGCGGCGACTACATTTCCGTCGCTTGAAATTGGAGCCCATCTAACAACGAAGGTGATTGCACCACTTGTTATGTTTGCTGTTGCAACTGTGATAATTACATCTTCTGAAACAATCTTTCGAGTGACAACACTTGTTAATTCAATACTTGAATCAGGTGTTGCATCATGCCATATGTCATCAACATCGATGTCAGTAGCTGTTGCCTGTGCAATTAATCCGGCGGTGCTTTTAGCAGTCCCAACTTTAATGGTTGCGTTCGCACCTGCCAAGTCTACTGTGCAAAGAGCGATTATTGAAAGTTCAACAACGCCTGTGACTGTGAGAAGTGCTGACGGGTTTCCTGTACCATCATAATCTCCATTGCCATTTGTAGTCGCAACGAAGGTCACGCTTTTTTGAAATGTTTCATATTGCGGCCAGTCCTTATTAAGAAGTGCCATTGCTGTTTGTGCATTTACACCATACTGAATTGGAAAATCTAAATCTCTACCCATTTTTGTTTCCTCCCTTGCTTTTTTATAGTCTGTTCCGTCAAGGATTTCAGACTCGAAAAATTAAAAAAAATAAAAATAAAGTTTGTTTATTCAAACAGTATTCTGCTCATCTTCACATAATTCACGATGCCGGTTACTGCTGTGGTGTCAAGAGCTTGTATTCCTACATAAGGAATAAGGTCGACATCGTTTGTTAATGCAGCAGTTGTGTAAACCAGTACATCGTTTATGTAGCAGTGCGCTTTTCTACTTGAATCAATTTCTATTCTGAAATTGTACTGTGTTGCTGCAGCGACTGTGACTCCGCTGTTTGTTGCAGTGTCCGAGTTCGCAATTGAGCTTTCAACCATCCAGTTTGTGTCTGAATCGTCTGTGCTGTATCTGAAGAACACTTGGTTTGCGTCTGTTGTGATTGTTGAAGTGTTTGTAAGCTTCAATCCAAGCCAGATAAGTTCAGTTGCTATTGATGCGCCTGTTTTAAACGAGCATTCAAAGACTGTCTGGTTTTCTGTTCCCCACTTTATTGCAGCCCAAGCAGACTGGTTTGTGTCAAGATGAGGTGTTAATATTACCTGGTCGTTATCTGCGCCTGCTGATGTAAGAAGCAATCCTGCGTTTGTTGTGTCGAATGTGACTGATGTTGTTACTGCATTTGTACCGAGAACTTCCCAGTCCTTATTTGCGATTGTATAAGCTGCGAATGCTGCTGCGGTTGGGCTTGTTGAATCGCTTCCTGGAAGACCGATTACAGCATTTAAAGCTGGCTTCTGTTTGAAATATTCTTCAAGGCAGAATAGTCCTGGTGACTTTCTAAGTTTTCCTGCAAATGTGATGTCACTTCCGAAGTTGTATCTTGGAAATGTGAAAGGTGGAGCTGCAATGCCTCCTACTGGATCCGTTCTGAATCCTGTTGTTATATCATCGTATGCCATTTTTGTTTCCGTCCCTGGGAGTAGTTTCGCCCTTGATAAGTTTTATCAAGTCGTTTTCACCATGCAGTCCCAGGCCACATGATACAGTCGTCGCTATGAAATTAAGTCGTTTATATAAATATAAAAAAGATAAAAAAATAATCAGAGTTAGTATCCGATTATTGTTAGGTTGTGTATACCGGTTGTTATGCTTCCCATGGTGATTATTCCTGTTGAAGGAACCCATGTTGTAGTCTTATCAGCGCCAGCATCATCTTGTAAAAGTGTGTTCAAGATTTGAGTCATTGCTGTACCTTTACCATCTGTTGCGTCACTGTTTAAGTCTATTGTGTGGCTTGTAGCACAATCAGCATTCGTTTGAATAGTGATTATTTTCAAATCACCAACAACCGATACTTTTCTAAATGTCTCTACAACCGATACCATTTTAGTACCCTATCACAGTCAAGTTGTGTATGCCTGTGCTTACAGTTCCAACCGTGTAGATTCCTGTTGCTGGATCAAAAGTTCCTGCAACATCAGCGCCAGCGTCGTCTTGAAGAAGTGTGTTTAATACTTGCGTAAAAACACAACCTTTTCCGTCAGCGACATCGGTGTTGAAATCTACGGTGTGACCTGAAGCGCATGCAGCTGATGTCTGTATGGTGACTATTTTAAGGTCTCCGATTACAGCAACTTTCCTGAATGTTTCAACTACAGCTGTCATTTTTCATGCACCTCTTATGCTATTCCATACATTTGCGAGCTTGCTGCTTCAAATGTGTTCACGATGGTCAAGTACTCTTTTAGCATGTATACGAATCCATCCTGGTCTGTGTACTTCTCTTCATATGTTAGGTCTTGTAAGACTCCAAAGAAGATGTATCTCATGTCAAGGAATAATATTCTTTTACTTGATGCTGCTGTCGGCATGAAGATGTCTTTGATAAAAGTCAACTGGTCAAATTTGAACTGGTCTTCAATTCCGAATTCAAGTAGCATTGAATTTTTATCAACATTGTTTCTTTGTATGTCAAGCAGTAATCCTTTAACATAGTTGTGAGTTGTTGCGTCTGTAACGGCAAGTGTTGGGTATCCTTTTGCGTTAAAGGTTGTTGCTATCTCAGCTCTTATTAAAGGAAGAGTTGGATTTCCACCGCTTCTGTTTGTGGTGTTTGTTGTTATCAGCTTTATCATTCCACTTGGCTCAAGAGGATTTGTTGTTGCGTCCCCATTGATTAAAGCGTCTTCTTCAGCTTCAAAGATTGAGTCTGTCTTAACTCCAAGGTCAAGCTGTGAAGGATCTATGAATCCTCTCATACCTGCAATTGCTGGGCCTGAGATTAATCCTTTTGCGTAAAGGAACTTCACTGCTATGCTGACTCTGTCGTAAGTATCTTCAACAGCTTCTATTGATCCGCCTTCTGCTGCCCAGAATGCTCCGCCTTTAGCTGTAAGAGGTATGTAATCATATGTTAGTCCTCTTATTGCTCTTCGTGGAGTCATTGCTCTTAGTGGTGTCTGTTTGATTGTTCTATTTACAACATTCGGATCTGGGTAAACTGGTACAAGTGCTGTGCCTGCTGTTCCTGCTCCGCCTGTTTGTGAATTTATAGAACTTTCTGCTTTGTGTAAATCGTAAGTTTTCATTGCGATTTCTTTTCTTTTATCGATGTGCATTAATGGATTGTAATACTCTTTTGAAAATCCACCGAATGAATCTTTATCGATACTTCCTATATCGAATCGTGACTTGCATTTTTCAACGCTGAAGCCGTCTTCGAAACCTTTAAACATTGCGTTTCTCATTTTTTATGACCTCATTATAGGCAATTTGCCTTCTTTCATAGCTTTCTCTGAATTTTCAGATGAGCCGTTTTCTGTTGCTTGAGCGTCTGCGAACTTTTGTTTTTCGAGAGCTTCATCTTTTATTTTCTGCATTGATGCTTCCATCTCTGCGGTTTTCTTTGCTGCATCAACTGACTTTGTTTTCTCAACTTCAACTTCTTCTTTTGCTTTCGCAAGTTCAGAAACTGATTTGTCAAGGTCAACTTTCATCTTTTCGATTTCAGCAACTTTTGATTCCAGCTGCTTTGAGAATTCTGTTTTCATTTCTTCAGCTTTCTTTGTGACAGCAGAATCAATATCTTTCTGTGTAAAGTTTTCCACTTTGTTTCCCTCCATGTTTTTATCTTTATTAAATGATTTTGCGACAGCCATTGCTCTTCCGTGTCTATTGCTTGGAACACTTACAAAGCTTGCTTCGACAATTTCGAGTTCTGTAAAAACTCTCATGCCGTTAAGTTCGTCATAATTCTTAACGATTGCGCCGATTGAAACTCCGAGGATTGCGCCTTCATCAAGCATTCCTTGAATAATCATGGCGTTAGGATTTGATTTATAGAATTTTGGCTCAGAAACAAGTGCTGTATATCCATCTACAATTTGAACACCTCTATTGGTCCACTCAGCTACTTGCATGAACACATCGTTCTTGTGATTGCAAAGCGCTGCGAGGTATCCGCCATCTCTTCCAAGTTTCTCAATACATTCTTTAGAACACATCTCATCGTCTCTGTCGACTGAGTTGTCAGAAAGAACGGCCATATACTTCCCGTTTTTTCCTTTCATAACTGGTGCAAATAATTCTGTTTTAAATGGTTCATGTGTAGATTTATTTATATCCATAATTATTTGTCTTTAATTAAATAAGTATTTAAACACAACTATTAAGCCGGTTTGAATGCAATCGTGCTTCTGCAGTTCGGATGCGCAGGTGGGCTATGATATGCTTTCATGCTTTTAGAATCTATGAAGTCCTCGTCAAGACCTCTTTCCTGGTCGTTTAAACTCCTGCATATCTCGGAAGTTCTGTTATCAATAGCTGCAAGCCAGACTTTTTTCCCTTTCAATCCACTTTCTTTGTAGCCGACAATTTTTCCTTCATTTATAACTCTGTTTGTTTCAGTCCTGGCAATCATTTCACTTCTCCAATCACTGAATTTTGAGAATGTTTGTTTTATATCTTCTTTAATTTCACTGATAGACTTATTCTTTCTGATTCCATCCTGAACAGTTGCAATTATGTCAGCTTGAATTTCTTTAGTAACACCTTTTATTCCAGGCCAATGCTTGCCATTAATAGTGTAACCTGAAACTTGTTGCGCTTGTAATTTATTAAGTTTGCCTTCGTATGCGTCTGTGAATCCGATGTCCATCTTCAGCTCTGCCTCTGCAGATTCCATTCCGGTAATAAGATCTTGTTTCAAAAATCTTTTAACTGCTCTTGCAAAATTAACAGTATTGACTGAGTTAAACATGTTTTTTAAGAATTCTCCGAATGTCTTCTCAACATCGTATCCTTTTTCGACATTGATTTTATCAGCTGCAGCAACGCATTTGCTTTCGAACTTGTCAAATGTTTTCAAAAGAAATTCAGAATAATCAGCGGCCTCTTCAATGATGTCGTTGCCTGCATCAATAATATCGGAAGTCTTTTCTATATCAGAATTTGAAGTTTTTTTTTGATTTGCAGACTCATCAGACTTTGGAGGTTTCGGATTTCCGTTGTTATCTTTTGGATTATCTCCACCGAAGTTGCTGAAACTATTCGGGTCTCCAGGATTGAAAGGTCTTTGAAGTGGCTCATCACCATACTCGGTTGGTTCTCTTCCTTTCTTTCTTCTAAACTCATTTATTGTCATAGTTCCATGGTCGAGTTCGTTCATGTCCTGTTCGAATTCAATCTTTTCTGCAGTGTGATTCATGGGTTGATAATCAAATATTAAACCGTGGTCTTCACGCTGCAATATTTCTGTGATTATCCGATTTGTTAAAGGATCTTCAAACTTGACAAGATATGGTTCCAGTGCGTTTCTTACAGTTACTCTTTCCTGGCCTTCATCATTACTCTTGTTTGAATTCTCAAAGAAACCGCACTCTGTTGGACTGACACCATAGATTCCGAAAACTATTTTAAAATACCATTGTTGTCCATTCAACCATTCAAGGTCCCTATTATTATCTGAGAGTTTATGAAACTGGTCAATAGGCCAATTAATGAAACCAATCTGATGAGGTTTCCCTTTATACTGATTATTCCAACCTCGCTTTAAAGCTTCGAGTTGATCCTTTGGAAGTTTTGGAAGACTTGCAATTATGTCAGGTATTGCGTTATTTGTGAAAAGGTCTTTATTGTATCTCGTTCCTTGAATTAATAACTCCAAGATTTGTTGAATACTTTGAACTGGTGAGAATCCGTAAACGCTGTATGATTTATCGTTCATCATGAAATAAACGATTTCCTCCGGTTCGAATCTTGTAGGATTCTGTCTTGGATGCTTGAAACTATACTGCCAATAAGCTAAGATATTCTTATGAATATCAACTTGTTTAAGAATAGTTCCACCATCAATTGCTTTTATTCCAACAAGTTTTCTTTGACCTAAAGGTTTAAGTTTCAATCCAATTTCAGTCTTGACAATTTTTCCCCAGGCATCATAAACTGGAATTTCACCGATTATATATGAATCATTTGAATAAATTAAGTTCCAGCATCCGGCATCAATCTCTGCGATGTCCGTGACTGTTTCAGAAACAACATCTGTTATGCATTGCTTGTTTTTATTTACTTTCTTCAAAAAAGTTTTAACTTTCTCAATATCTTTTTCGTGATCTTCTTCGTCTTCTTCATCTTCAGGAATAATGTCATAAGGAATGGTAGAAATCTGTTTTTTGAAAGTGTTCGTTACCATTTGAATCCAGGCGCTTTGAGAAAATTCTCGAAGTTTTTGAATATCAACTCCTCTTGGTTGTCCGAGTGTGCTTGAGAAAAACCATTGTGCATATATAGCTTCACGGTCTTCAGGACTTTGCATTCCAGCCATGTTCAGTTGGCTTAATCCTATTTCTTGACTGTTGGGCATTATAGAAGTTTTTCCTTTTAACAATTGACCTGCGTTCTCAATGAATCTTTTAAAAATAGCCATGGTTAGTTTCTCCTTTAATGATTTACTTATTTAAACACAACTAAAAAATATAAAAAAAATAAAATAATCCTTATTTGAAAGGATTCTCGTATATAGGTGTCTCATACAAATATGCGTGTATTATCTGTCTTGAGATGTTCTCCGCAACTTTTGAATTAGTAGCCAAGAGTTTCTGATATTCCACATAATGCAAGTTCTTTTTTTGGTCTTCAGTATACGCACTTAGATCCTTGCTTATTATTGCAGCACTGTTTTTCTTTGCAGTTTCAATTGATTCAGCGCTTAACTGATTTATGTAAAACTTCAATTTCTCTTTTTGAAGTTCAACACACTTGTCTTCGAAAGTTTTCAAATCTTTTTCAAATGCGATAGCAGAAGCCAAGTTCCCTTCCATAATTGTCATTTGTTGTTGCATCTGAATTTTTTGACCTTCCATCTGAGAAATACTGTTCCTGACATTAGCCAAACTATTAAGTATATCTTTTGGACTGTGTTTCTTTTCTTCTTCAACTTTCTTTTCCTTGATTTTTTCTCCGTCCCATTCAAATTCTCTTTTCATTGTTTATTCCCCCTTTGGTATATCGAGATAAACTACTTCTCTCTCGATAGGTTTTCCGTTTCTTATTCGCTCAGTAACTTCATAAGCGATTCTGTAGTCTGCACTTGCTGTTCGCATTATTTTCTCGCCGCTTGGTAAGTCAACTTCTGCTTTGTGTTCATAAAGCACTTTATTTCCTTTAGCATCAACTTCAAAGACACCGAAGGTTATGATCATCTCATCATTATTTATTTTTCTTCCTTGCAAATTTGAAATATGAATCTGCGGTGGCATCGTCTTCCATTGTCCTCGAACTTTAATATGTGAAGCGCTACTCATTTCTTTTATTGATTGCATTCGCATCTTCAACCTGGTGTGAGTATCAAGTAAGACTTCCATTGTTGCAAGGTCTTTTAATTGAGCCAGCTTCTCCGCAATCAAGTCTTTCATGTTTCGAACAACAGTTGTTATTTTGTTGTTTCCTTTATTCAACACTTCAGCGTCGAATTCTTTAACTTGCTGACCTTTAACTTCGTCAGCGTCTTCATCTGTGTTTTTTTGGTTTTTTGCCATTTTCTTTTTTCTCCTCCGTTATATCATTCAATTTTTTTAGTCTATAAAGTTTCTCGAAGATTCTTGTGAACTTCTTTCCATAGACCATCTTGAATTCGATTTCTTCTCTTTTGGTTAATGAACATAAACATCTCAAAGTAGACCGGTAGCTCATACCAGTTAAAGTTGCAATCCGTTTATACTTCATCCACTTAGGATAATTTTTCTCCAGTATCTTCGCTATTTCTTCCTGGCCCATCTTTTTCAATAACCTCTGCATTTTTAAATCTTATTCCGCCTGTTTTCTTATTTCGCTTATATTCAGTTACCATGCGATACCAACTTCATAATCATCTTTTGGTTTGCTTAAATCGAAAACGAAACGCATCATAAGACTGTCTGCAAAGTCTGGGCTGCGACCAATGATTTCTTTAATGTCATCCTTGCTGATGACTTGGAATTTTTTCTCATTATCTTGAACATCTTTCTTTTTGATAGCTTCAAGTTCCTGAATAATCCAGTCCCTCACTTGTGGATCTATTTCTTTATAACAACTGACCTTTCCTTGATTAATTGCGTCAGCGAGTTTGTCATAGCATTGGCTTCTCAAGTTTTTATAAGAATACCTCTCGGTTTCTTGTTGCCTGAATTCTTTACTGTCATCAAATGCTTCAATAGGTCTGCCTGCGTTCGTAAAAGCCCACACGCCAGGCAAGTGGTCAACAACTCCGCCGCCTACCCCGTCTTGGTCGACTACGACATTAATTATTGGAATATGATACTGTTCGCATTTGCTTTTAATCTTGTCTTCCAAGAAAGATGTGCTGCTCTTGTCATAAAACCAAACTCGCCTTATATGATAACCCTGCCATAATATCATAACGGCTTTGTCTCTTCCGAAACGAGCGACATCAACGCTTAAATAGAAATCGCCTCCTGGCTCGAAAGTATTCGTGAACATGTTCGTTATTTTCTCATAAGTCATAAGTGCAGAGTCGTCGTCTTCGTATTCCCAGTTACCATCCCGGAGCCTTGACCGGAGTACATTGTCTTTGATTTTTGAAAGAATCGCACCGTACTCATCTTCAGTGTAAGGATTATCCTTATACAAGCTTTGAATAAAACAACAGTCACTGTCAAGTCTGTTTTCCTTCCAAGGCTTATAGAAATCGTGATAAAGCCAGTTCTTCTTCGGGTTGCAAGTTAAAAACATTTTCGGAAACAAGTTGTACTCATCGTTCATGTGTCTGCCTATTCTGGATTTCAATACATCGAACGCTTTGCCCTTTATTTCCCCTGCTTCCTCAAGCCATCCGCTTGTATATTCAACAGAACCGAATCGTTCATACAAGGGGTCTGTTGGCTTATAGGCGAGGTCCACGAGGTCTATTCTGCTGCCGTTCCAAAACTCGATGTAGTTGTATTTTTCTTTAAGCGTCCAAGCTGATTCTGGAATGCTGTGTTCTTTGCACACCTTTCTGAATGTTAAGAAAGTAGAATTCATAATCCTTTTTAATTCGTTCCTGCCAATAAACCACTTGGTGCCAGGATAAGCAATGCAATTAATTAAGAGCCATTCGCATCCAACCCAGCTCTTACCACCTCCACCGCCTCCACCGAATAATAAGAATCTCGTCTCTTTATCCCTGAGTTTCTTCCAGGCCTGCGCTTGCTTGAAAGTTGGTTTTATTTCTATGTGAAACTCTTCATCTTTAATGATTGCTTCTTGATTCATATATATTTACTCCTAAACTCTGCACCGTGAGAACAATCTGTAAAGTATCTTGGACATATTCCACTTGAGATTTGATAATCATTAAATTCTTTTGGAATACTCTTCTTTCCTGTGAGTTTGAATAAGTCAATGGCTTTAATGGTTTTGTCAGCATCTAAATAAATGACACCGTTTGCAATGCAGTGGTGGTACATTTTATCTTTTTCAAGAATGGATTCAACAATCTTCATATCAATACTCATAATCCTCGCCTCACTTTTTTTTACACTGTCCAAATCGATTTTAAGGTATTATATCTGCCGTCTGATTCGGCAAACCATTTAACTCTCGAGCCTTCCATATCCGGAGTGCTTTCCATTTGCCAGTCATAAAAGATTTGTTTATCAATCGTGACCTGATGATACTTCTTCTCTTGCCTGGTTAGTTTCTCAATGACTTCAACGCAGAGTCCTTCACCTTCAATTATTGTGACTTCGTTCATTTTTTCTTTGCGTCTTTCAAGACTTTAATTCTTTTCTTGCAATCAATCTTCGCCTTTTCCAATCGCTCGATTCGTCTCTTGTTTTGTTTATCAGATGGCAAGCTCTCTTCTGCTTTAAGCATCTGCGTCATACCTTTATTTTTCATTTTATACCCATGGATGTTCATTTCTGCGCCTCTTTATTCACTTTATCAGTGTTTTGTTCATCCGGAGTTTCAGGATCCAAAAACTTAACAGTGATACCTGAACTTCCAAAGATAAGATGCTTCTCCGCAACCTTTTCCTTATGCCCGTACTTCTCAAGCATATCTGTATAAGTTTGAGCCAATGAACATAAATTACTCATAAACCTGGATTTATCCGCAAGAGTCGGCGCAGTTCTTACATGCATTTGACACTGCCTAATCGCAGCTTCCGTTGCAGCAATAACTTGATTACCCCCTTTCTTAATATCAATCGGAGGCATTTCACTTAAGATTTTATCCTTCCAACTATAAACCGTCTGATTCGGGATTCCCATCTCAGTAGCGAACTGATTAAAATTAATATTCCACACGCCCAAATCATCAACCATTCGTTTAAGCTTTTCAAACTTGTCAGCGTTTTTCCCATCAACTTTGAAAGGTTTTTTAGGTTGAACTTGTTTAGTTTTCTTTTTCATTTTTTTAGTATTTTTTTAATTAAGATATGAAGTTCTAATGGAAAAATATTTTCTTTTAATTGTGGTGGACCATATATCTGTGATATTTCTATTTTTCCATTATGAATTAATATTATTGCTGAAGTTAAATTATCTTTTTTATTTTTTTCAATTAAGTTTTTTATTGTTTCTAATTTATTCATTGTAATATCATCCTTTTTTGGTTTGTTAGTTTTTCCCATCTTAAGCTTATGACCTCTTTGCGTTTAGATTTATATTACTCATTTTAGTTCATTATCAAGATTCATCTCTCTATTTATGCATACTATCTTTGCAGATGGATTTAACTTATGAAACCTCCTAATACTTACAGAAACATATCGTTCATCAATCTCCATTGTGTAACATTTCCTGTTAAGTTGCTCACAAGCAATCAAAACACTTGCAGAGCCACCATATAAATCTAAAATATTATTTTGCTCTTCAGAATAATCTTTAAGTATGTCTGATAACATTTGAACTGGTTTTTGGGTTGGATGAACTCTTTCTTTTAATTCAATATCTCTTTTACCTGCTCTTAATAATCCACTCCAAAGACATCTATAAATTCTTACACTTTTTTGTTTAAAACTTGTCCATGCAAGTTCACAATCGGAAAAGTTATTATGGTCTGCTCCTTTTTCTGCTTTTTTATCCCATACAAGCCAATGACTATTATCTGGAAGTTTGCTTGAGAAATTATTTGCTCCAAATATTATCTGATTTTTTCCATAAGCTAAAAGAAATTTTGGATTAAATTCTTGATTATCTCCTTCAATTTTTCTATAATTTTTAGCTTTAACTAATCCTTTTGTTCCTACAAATCCAGTATTGGCAGAAATGTCGGCATTTCTGCCATGAACAATATTGATTCCATATGGTGGGTCTGTTAATAGTAAGTCTGCTTTTTCTCCATTCATTAAAGCTTCAACATCTTCTTTATTTGTAGAATCTCCGCACATAATCCTATTTTTTCCAAGAATGAATATGTCTCCTCGCTTAATATCCGTTTCAACTTCATCAGGATTCTCTGCCTCAACCTCTTTGACCTCATCCAATCCCTTCACATAAGAGTTCACTTCTGTAAGGTCAAAACCTGTTAAGCTTAAATCGTAATTCAAACTTTGTAAATCAATCATTTCTTCTTTCAACAAGTCCTGAATCCAATCCGACTCCGAAGATTTATTATCCATAATTCTATAAGATTTTTTCCTTGCTTCATCAAAATCTTTTTTTAATATAATTGGAACTTTTGTCATTTCAAGTTTTCTGGCAGCTAATAAACGACCATGACCTGCAAGAATAACATTATTTTCATCAATCACTATAGGAGTATTAAAGCCGTATTCCTCAATGCTTCTCATAATCTTTGTTATCTGTTTCTCATCATGCTTTTTAGTGTTTTTATGATAAGCTTTCAATTCAGATATATCCATCATTTTTATCTCACTTTCAATTGATACCATTGATTTCTGCCTCCAATTCTTTAAGTACATAAAATGTTTGTATTTGTCTATCTCTTAAAATTCCCCCAAGGATAAAAGAAACATCTTCAAATTTACTTTTTGTTTTTACAATATCCCAAGTCAATACTTCAATTATTCTGTGATGTTTTCTACATAAAGGAATAAGATTACTCTTTGAATTATCTTTTGTACATCTGTATGGAATAATATGGTGAATGTGAATCGATTTGAATGTTCCACATATTGCACAGAATTGTTTCTTTTTGAAAAATAAGGATTTTATTGTATTAAAATTACCTCTACTTTTTATGTGTCCCCCTTTCCAGAAAGGATTCTTTTCCTGTGCATATCTTCCAATATGAAAATTATATCTACATTCATTACTGCAGAAATGTTTTTTATATGCTTTAAACTTTGCAGGAATTATTTTTATTTCTTTTTTACAAAAATCACATTTTGAATCTATCCTATTATATAATTTGTTTTTCTCTCCTTTTAATGTTGTTAAATGAATATTATAGCATTTTCTTGAGCAAAAGTTTCCAGAAGCATTTGATTTTTCTAAAGATGATTTATATACTTTAAAAGTTTTTTGACAAGTCTTGCAAATCCTATTAACTTTGAATTCCATTAGTATTGCCTCGCTTCAGATATTTTTATCTCAATCCTGGAATCAATATATTTCTTGAGCTTATCTGATATCTCAACTGATTCTTTCGGTTTGAGTAGAATTTCGATTGCTTTATTTATGTCTTCATTTATCTTTTGAAGAGCATTTTCGTTCTCATCTGTTAGTCTGATTACTTTCCCCATTGTTACAATTCGTTACAATATGTAACAACTGGTATATAAATGTATCTTTTAGAATAAGTTGGCCTGAATCATTGAAGCTTTGTGGGTGGGTGAATTTTTCGTGTTAAAGCTTTAGACAGTAGCAAAAGCAAGTATTCCCATTTGTTTTTTTTTTCAGTTTGTTTTTTGTTGCGCTTCTCATCGTTGCCAGCTCATCAATCTCTAAGGATAAATGAGTGTTTCAATCTTTAACTTCGTAGATGATTCTCCTTTAATTATCTGCTTGGTGATGTGTAACTCGTATATCTGACTGTCATCCTTTATAATAGTTCCGGTCAAACAATCAAGAAGGCTTTTTGAATAATTGTCGATGTCCCTGGCCCGATTATCAGGAAAAGTTAAAGTGATATCCACTTTGACCTTGTCTTGCAATATCACAAAGTTCTGTTCAAGTATAGCTTCTTTGAATCCGCTTTTAAATTTCTTGCCTTCTTTGGAAAGAACTGTCCGAACAATCCCTTTAATCATAAACCTAACATACATGGTGTTGATGCTTGGAATGTGTCCGGAAATATTGAGTTCATACATTTTTTAGACCAAGTAATTCATGGTGCCTTTGCTCTTCTTTCCTTCACTCTGAACTGCCTCGTTATTCTTTGCAGCTGCAAGTTCTCGCTTCTTATCTCCTATTCTTGGCATCCCTGGTTTAGGAGTTGTTTCTTTCTCTTTCTTGTCAGCGACAACTTTCTCAGCGACCTTGTTTGCTTTCTCAATAGAGTCCACTTTATCTTTTGGCTTAACTGATTCCGTAGATTTTATGGATTCCCCGATTGTTTGCTGTGGATTATCAAGCACCCAAGTGAACTTGCTACCGACTTTAAGACCTACAGTTATTCCAGGATCACCGGTAATTGTCAGTTTCTCATCTATGTCGTTTTCAAAACACAACTTCGCTTTAACGCTGTGTTCTTCTTTTGTCTCTTTGGTTATCTCTTCTATGCTTTTCAATGTCATTTCAAATTTTATTTTTCCCATTCTAACTCCTCCATTAATTTTTTATCAACAACCGCTTCAAGTGGTTTAATTGAAAGTAACTGTTTCTTTGATAATCCTCTCATGAGAACTTCAACTCTTCCATTGCAGCAGAATCTTCAAGTTTCGGCTTATGGCTTATCTTGTTGAAATGCTTATCGCAGTCATCACACATCTCGCCTTTGCTTTCAACTTCGTTAAGATAACAAACAGTGCATTTAAATTTTTTAGGAATCTCTGTTTTTTCAATCCGAGTTAATTTCATATACTCATAATCTTTTTTTAATCTTGCAGCGTATTCAGGATTATTTTTTGCACTTAAAAGTTTAGGATTAATTCTTTGCTTTGGTTTATCAGGATTTATATATAAATCGTATTCGCCTTTATCAATAATGACCTTAGCACGTTTTCTTGCTTCGTGCCATGTTTCTTTATTTTTATCAAAAATCTTGGAAGCCAAAGCAGTGAATTCTTTCATTCTTTTAGAAATATTACTCCCATCCCTTTTCTTTTTTTCAGGAGTTGTTATTCCAGTTATTATTCCAAGTTTATCATAATGATTATCATATAAAACAGCCATTTCCTTAGGAATATCATCTGATGTTTTTATTTCAAGAAATTCATGTTTAGGTTTATCACATAAAATTTTAATTCCTTTTTGAATATTATCTAATTTTTGAAGTTCAGGTAATATTGATTGTATTGGAGATTTTCCATAAATACTCTCATCAACATCAAGCATTAATCTGTGTTCAAGCTCCTTAATAATATAAGCACCTGAAGTTGGATCATTCCATAATGTTAACTCTGCTTTCATTCCATCAAAAATTTTCTTTAATGTATCTTTATGTATAGTTTCCATTTTCACAACCCCATAATTTCATTATCATAACAAATCTTACAAAGACCGCTTGTGTAGTTATGATTAAATAATTCTTTAGGAATACAATTTTTCTGAAAACCCCACTCTTTCAAAGTAAACAAAACCTCACCGTTAATTTGGTCTTTATAAACCGCGCCGTGCCAAGCACAATTACTACAAGGTGAACTATGTTTAACCGTTTTGGTTGGTTGTGAAACATAACCATAACTACGATGTTCTGTCAAAATATGACCACACTTACAAAATCGCATTATGAATCAACTCCTTCAAAACTTGTACATTGAGTGACTTTATTATTATAACAAACATAATCTTTTTTTATACAATAGTCACATAATTTGTCTGTCATTATTTCATCATCTCCAAGCAACTTTTAACTGATTCATCACTTCTATTGCACTGATTCTTGCAGTACCAATTACAGAAGTTAATTCTGAAATCTTGATAAAGTAATTTTTCATTTTGGTTTATCATCTTTTATTAATTTTGGAAGTTCCTTCGTATGCCCTGCGATGTATCTACACTTTTTGTCTGGACAGCACCAAAAAGCTAAATCATTATGCAGCAAATTAAGTTCTTTGAATTCGTGAACTTTCTTGCAACGAGGACACTGAACTTTTATCATATTGCCTCGTTTGGATTCCATGAAATAATCCAGATTCCGTCCCACTTTGTCTTATCAGTTATTTTTCTTAAAAAAGATTTATCAGTATACCCTTTCCTGATGCAGACATGAGTGGACCTTAGAAGCATTGCCTCCCTTAAAGGAGACAATTCTCGTATGGTGTTCGGTTTTATTCCGGACTCTTCTTTTTCATACATTGCAAAAGTTGAGATAAGATTAAAGACTTTCATTCTTTCATGGCCTCCTCTTCATCTGCTCGGTCTTGCTTCATTTTCTCTTCCCATTCTTCATCCGTGTAGCAGACTTCGTCCAGTTCTTCTTTTGTCAGGCTCATTTTTTCTTTTTTTCCTGCAAAGTTTTAGGGACTGTTCCTTTTTTCCATTCCTGTTTAATCTGCGCCTTCATCTCTTCAGTTTTTTGAATACCATCGATGTCTATTTTTAGTTCTGAAGCAAGATTAATCAGTTCTGGCTTTGTATGACAGTCCAAGAATTCTGTGTCCATCTTCCAATGCTTGTCAGCTTTGAATTCTACCATGTCAACTGCGGAGTTCAAGTCTTGGCTTGATAAATTCGAGATGTGTCTTTTTATCATGTTAGCCATAACATTTTCAAGTTGTGCGCCTGGAATTGTTATTATTGTTTCCATCAAGAACTTGTCATAATCTTTAGTCTTAACGTCGAGTTCTTTGTAAACTTCGTCTCTGCTAATGTAATCAAGCTTATCTATCAAGGTCCAGATAGCGAGTCTTTTGATATCCGATTCCTTGTCAAGCAAGCTTGCGAGTTGTTGCAACTTCATATTCCTGGAATAAGTTTCTATTCTGTTTTTGAATTTATCCTCTCGGCTTTTTTCAAGCATCTTCTGTGCTTCTTCATCGTTCACTTCTTCCTTGACAACTGGTGACTTTTTTTCTTCTTTCGGATTCAATTCATAAATATCTTTTTGCAAGCTTCCATAATCGAAGTCAACAACGACAGCGTAGTCTTTGCTTCCAGGCAAGCTCTTCACGATTTTATTGAAGTCCTTGTTGTAATCATAAACTTCTTTGGCTGTCTTATGTTTCAGCATTAAATCGTCTTTGCTATTGAAAACTGTGATGTTCTTATCAGTGAGTTTTTTTCTTTCAGTTTCCACATATTTTGCGAGGTCTTTTTTGAAAACAGGATTATCCTTTAAATCACTGTCAATTTCGCTTTTTGGGTTGAGTTCTTTTCCGAGCGTGTCAATAAGTGTTGTTTGCTCCTGATCACCCATCCTGAATTCAATTTCACCGAAGTCAAGTTTTGTCATCCATCTAATCTGGTCAGCGAAGTTCTGAACGGTTAAATCCCACTGGATTATTTCCTTAAGTGCCTCTTTCTGCTGCTTTGGATCCATCTGTGCCAATAATTGAGCGTGACCGATTTCTATTTTTTTATCATTCAAAGCATGAGTGCACTCTTGAGAAAGTTTAAGAATTGTAATCCTTCTTTTGATGTAATCAACAGATTTATTTATCTGCTTGGCCAGGAAGACTTCATCTTTCTTTTTAGCTTTCATATAATCACTGAAAGCCTGCGCCTCTTCAAAAGGTGTCAAATCTTTTCTGTGCAAGTTCTCAATCAACTGGATATCTTCACCGTTTCCATCAATAACAATGACAGGCACTTCTTTAAGACCTGCAATTTTAGAAGCTTCAAGTCTTCTATGACCGGCAATCAAGACATCTTTTTTATCAATAATCAAAGGCTCAATAACCCCGTTTGCTTTGATGCTTGCTGCAAGTTCTGTTAAATCACCTAAATCTTTCCTGATGTTCTCTTTTACTTTTATCTCACTTATCTTTTTCATATTGAACTCCTCCGATTTTTTTAATATTCTCTTTTTATCAAAAACAATGCAGTGTCTCCAGTTACGCCGAGATTACTGCATTGCAAAAAGAGGTGATTATCTATTCAAGTCAGGTTTGATATGTTCTTCTTCCGCTCCATGATCCTTTCCGAAGCGTTTTATTTTGAAAGCATAAAATAAGCTTAGTACATGACTGCAACCGGCACCGCCTTTTGGAATCTCGTTTCTCTTATTCTTTGTGTCCCATCCTTGACAATTACAGCAGAATTCTCCGATTGAATTCTTGAATATCTTGTAAACTGAACTGTTATAATCTGACTCGTAAGGTTTCTTTTTGAATTCTCTTCCATCTTCAGTCCAAGTGTCCTGGGTGTTTAAAGGCAAGCAGATAAAACAGTATTTGCTTCCGAACTCTTCATCAATACCAATATATTTTAAGCAGTCATATTCCAAGAATTTAAGAGCCTTACTTCTCTGACTATTCTTTAATTCCTTAGTGTGACGGCTCCAATATTGCACATTATTTATATTTACTTCTCTTGGACCTTCGCCTTCAAGTTGACATTTCGGTACAAACATTTCAGTCATTTTATTTCGACTCCGTCACTCACATAAGGATCTTCAAAAAGACAGTCTCCGGTACTAATTTCAAATAATAATTTTCTTCTTGCATCATCAAGGTCATGAGATTCAATTACAACTTTTCTGCATTCCTGAACTTCAAATTCAAATTTACCCATTTTTACCTCTTTATCGTGTCAAGGAAACCGTAAGTGTGTCCTTCAATGGTGATGTTGCGCCAAACTTCGATGTATTGATGATCTGCATAAAAGTATCCTGCAGCAAAAGATATTATACATAATATGAATATTATACATATTATAATTATTAACCATTTTATTGAAATATAAAAAGTTTTCATGATTACACCTCGATAACTATCATTTTTAAACCAGTTGGATAAAGTTTCTTTTTTGCTTCAATACTTTCTTTTTTCTCTGAAAAAGTAATTTCGCAAACTGTTAAGTCATCTAAAATTAATATGTCCGCTCGGCCACCTTTTTCAAATATTGCTTCTGTTATGAAATTCTTTCCTATTGCTTTAAGATATTGACAAATCGTTCTTTTTGCACTGATATGCATTTGTGTTTCGCCAGGACTGTATCTTATCTCGTTTATTTTTCTATTTGAAATCCTGACCAATCTTAATGCTTCTCGTTCTCGTTCGGTTGACATTGTTTTTTCTCCTCGACTTTTATCATATCAAGCGTTGCTGCAACAATATGGGCGCAGACACCTTTCGTTGGATTAGCAATTCCTTCGTTGCTCATAAAATTACACTCACAACTCACTTGGATGCTTACTCTGTGCTTTTCGCCTTTCTCAATTTCAACTTCATAGTGTCTTTGTTTCCCAATGAACACGCAGTTGGCCTTAAGGCGTTCTCCTCTTTCCCTGACATATTTGCTGATCGCCATGAATATCCGTCCTCGCTTTTCTCAACGCTTTTGTTGTTAATAAGATAGTTTAAGCACTCGGTTAAGGTGTTGAAATTCATGTTTGTTTTTTCTCTTAATTCCCCGAATGTTAACTTCTTGCCTTTCTTCAACAATTTTTCCAATAAACACAAGTGCTTTAATCCCATCTTCTCTCCTCCGTTTTAAATTGCGCCTTCAGGAACTTTTTTCCCTGGAAGCGTTGTCATTCCTGGAATGTTCGGAATCTTTGCAAGTTCTTCTTTTATTTTTTCCTGGCAATTATAACAGAAAGGCTTGCCAAATTTCTGCATTGAATAATTAAACACTTTTTCACTTAACTCGTCCTTGCATTTTTGACAAACCATTTCTGTATCGTTTGCTTTAGAACTTCCCATTGGCGTGGGTTTTGGTGATACGAATCCTTGAACAGACTTTTCTTGAGGAGTTATCCCATCCATCTCTTCTGCAGGCGTTGGAGTATATCCGGCAAGAACTACAACCCAAGCGTAAACATTTCTTAACGCCTTGGCGCAAGCTCTGGTCTGTGCCATGCTTCGAAGTTGAAAGCTCGGTTTGTTTCTCCAGTTATCCTCATCCTTGAAACAACCGGATTCGGCACTGCTTAAAATTTTTCCATCTTTATCTAATACTGAAGCTTTGGCTTCGTATCCGAAGACTTCTTCAAGATGTCCTTCGTTCTGCATTAGAATTGGTTTAGTCCAATCAACCGTGACTGTGGAGCCATAGAACTTGGCTATTGTTTGCCAGGCCTCGAATTTCAAATGCTCGCTTTTTCCAAGCATGATACTGCTGTGTGTTTTGGTTACTATATCTTTTAAGTGTTTTGCGGCATCAGAAGCAAATTCTACAAGTTGCGCCGGCATTATACTGTGTTCCTCGATTGGAACTATTGCGTTTTCTTTTTCTGTCATTTTCTCACCTTTAATTCTTTATCTTAGTACATAATTGTACCGCATATATTTAAATGTTCTCTTTTTCAAGATTCGAAATGATAATCTTAATTTTTTTAAGAGCATCATCTGTTTTGCTATTCAAATCATCAATGTTTTCTTCATAAACCTTTACAGTCCATGAATACTTCCCTGCTGATGTCTTGCTTATTTCAAAACTATTCTGTTTCAAATTCTGAACTTGTGTATCCATTTTTAGTCCTCCGTTGTGTTGTTTGCGAATCCGTTATCTAAAACGCATCTGCTCTTTTTACAAAGCATAACACCGTTCTCAAAATAACAATGTTTACAGTCTTCGCAGTCATCCATTTTTACTTTTTCCATTTTCTTTCAATCCTCTTTAATCTTATTATTTCACCTATAACTTTCATCTCATCATAAGTAAAAAATATTCTTTTTGTGTTTTGATTAAAACCACCTTGGTGCGCTTGGAAGTTCGCAGTGCAGATAATAAGCGTTCATATAGAAGTCAAGTAGAAAGTCGTTCATTGTTCTGCCTCATCTGTTTTGAATAAGTCGTCTATTGGATAGAATCCGTTTAATTTCTTTTTCTGTGGAGTCTTTGTTTTCTTGCAGCGTTGTTTATAACTCGTGCTGTCTTTCTTGGTGACTCCTTTCATGCGCCCAAAGAATGCACCGCTTGGATCAGAATCAGGTCTTATTTCGGTGTCAGCGCAATCTGTGAATTTTCTGCCGTCTCTTATAATTGTATGGTCTTTTTGGTTTTCTTGCATTTTCTTTCTTCCTCGCTTTATCGTCGGCTTTCGCCTTTTCTAAGTACAAGTGTGTACCTTGTCATATATAAATGTTGTGGTAACAGTGAGGCTTTAACCGCACTGAAACCCCATAAACCCCCCAAGAAGTGCCTGTTTTAGCCCTATTCCTGCCCGTTTTCCAGGGTTTTCTGACTATCTATATGAAAGTCAATGCAATAAACACGGGCATCCAAATCGCAGTAATCTTCTTTCAAATCGCACCAGAAAAGAATGCCTCCGTTTGGCACTCGATGACAACACCAGCTTTTATCAGTCAACATCCCACCCTAAACTTTTTATTAAGTATTCAATAACATTGACTGTGACAGCGTTTCCAAGGCATTTGTATCTTTGACTGTCACTAATCCCTTCAGTCCATTTATCAGGGAATCCCTGCAATCTTTCACACTCAGTTGGAGTAAGTCTTCTGATTACTTTGTCAAGACAAACACGGTGTTTGTCTTGACCAGTGAGAGTAAACATGTCATCGCCATCTTCCTTGAATCGTCTACCATTTTGTCGCTTAACTGGTCTGTCGGGTGTGAGAACTGGAATCACTGTGTATTGCTGCATACCAGTGTCAAGAGTCTGTGCAAGTCCTTTTCCCACTCTACCACGCCGCGTGGTAGAGTTCGGAACGCTTAAATTAATCGAGTCTCCTTCTTCAGCTATTGCGAACCCTTGCTTTGTAGCTTCAGGTACTTTAATCTGATAAAGTCCAGTCTTCGCTCCTTTACCACATGCATTGGCACGGAGACTCCGTGCTAAACCATCAGTTGAATAAAGTCGATTTGTAGAATGAACTGGATTATTTAATTGCTTGATATAATTATCATCTCTTCCCATCTTGTATAAACGCTCGTTTATACAAGATGCGGTTTGAACTTGCCGTTGTGTTTCTCGTTCTCTGTCATCAAGGACTTCACAAGTTTTTCTGAAAGGTAGTATTTTTTGTCGACATTCTTCTCTAAGATATCCGATAATGAACACTCTTTCCCTGTTCTGAGGCACTCCGAAGTTCTTACTGTTAAGCACAACCCACTGCGCATCATACCCCAATTCATCCAAGCTTCTGATGATGGTTTCAAAAGTTTTCCCTTCATCGTGGGATAATAAGCCCTTGACGTTTTCAAGCAGAAGAAACCGTGGTCGTTTATGTTTAATAATTCTACAGATGTCAAAAAACAGAGTTCCTCGTGTATCTTTAAATCCTTTCCTTTTTCCAGCAATGCTGAAACTTTGACAAGGAAACCCTCCACAGAGAATGTCGAAGTCTGGGAGTCTTTTTTCGTTAATTGTTGTTGCGTCTCCATAATTAGTTACCTCTTCAAAATTCTTATTATATATATATATTGCATACTTGTCAATCTCACTAAATCCAATACATTGGTGTCCTTGTCTATTAAAAGCAAGGTCAAAACCTCCTATTCCTGTAAACATACTAAAATATTTCATATTGCCTCTGTAAAAAATACTTGATAATCACCATTAGGTAATTCTTCTAACCCCATAACATCAGGTATATTAATATAACATATGATCTTCATATCTTTAATTATTGGTTTCTTTTTCATATTTTCAACCCCGTTTTTTATATCTATTCAATCTCGGATTAAGTGCAATCAAGTCTTTCTTTGTGAAAAACTTATCACATTTATTGCACCGCCAATTCTTACCGTTGCTTTTTCTGATAAAAAATATTACTTGTTTCTTTGTGCACTTCGGACACCAAAGCGTCGGATTAGGATGTCCCATTAAAGTCGCACCTTTGTTTTTATCCAAACGCACTCCTCACACCACTTGACCGGCTTTCCTTGGTAATCAAAACAAGCAAGCAAGTGAACTTCGTCACAATTCTCGCACTCCCTGGTGATGTATCCGTGAATGTTTAACTTGTTTGACATAATAACTCCGCCTCCTTTCGCCTCATCTCTTCCATCTCGGCTCTTGCTGTCTCATTTCTTTCTTCCTGGATCCTTTGTCTGTCATAAACTGCCATCTTCTTATTATATTGAATAATGGTCAAGTCCGCCAGCATCTGTTTTTCAAGTTCCGTGTAGAATTCAACATCTCCAAGGAAGTGCCTGCGTGCAAGCGCATTTATAAGATAACTCTCACTTTTACCAGTCTTCCTGGCCCGCTCTTCCAAAGCTCGAAGCACAGGAACATCAAAGTTTAATGTCTTGGTTTCTTTTTCATACATTGTCTTGTCTTTGTTTAATCGTCTTTTTCTTCCCACAGTAATCGCCTCCTATAATCTTAGTTCTATTTCAATAATAAGAATCTTAATTGATTCGTTTTCACAATGAACATCTGATTCTTCTTCATATACTGCAGTAGTCCAGTCATCTAATCGTATTCGTTTCATTTTAACACCTGAATTTGAACATCCTGATAAAATTCTCCAGTTGTATCATTCCACCCATCACTGAAAAAGAAGTTTGTATTTGATTCCTTATGAGTGAATAAATACAAGTTCCTCGGGTTTGAGCTTTGCGCTTCTTTCAATAAATCTTTTTCGTTCATCTTTTTCTTCCTCCGTTTTTATTTTTCATTATTTTAATTTTAATTTAATTTTTTTATTTTGACTCGATAAAGCTTCTTGCTTCGCTTTAAAAATTAATTAAAAATTAATTCTTAATGGATTGCAAATTAATTCAAATCAAAAGTTTAATATAGAATGAATACCAATATACCTTTCAGGTCACTCGGTTTTTGGGGTATTCATCCCTTTTTTCTTTTTTATTCAAATTAAATTAAAAATAAATTAATGATTATGATGAGGATCTTCCAATGTTTTCTGCGTGTTAAGTGGATTAATCCATCTTTGTACAACTTGGGATTCTCTAAAAATATATTCTTCTCCTTTAATAGTTATTATTCTAACTCTTAAGATTTTAAATTTATCAAGGAACTCTTCATAAGTTCCGGTTACGGTAGAAAGATTAAATCCTGGTCCTTTGTTTATCTCAATTTTTTCAATGTCTGCCATCTTTTTCTTCCTCGCTTTATCAATCTGAACATAGATACTTTTATAATTCATATATAAATATTGTCATTACCTAACACTTATTTAAATATGTCACTGACGACAAAATGATTAATATAAAAAAGTGCCTTCATCGTCGGACTAAGAATTTTGATGAACTGCCATGTGACAACATCTACACAAAGTTACGCCTTCATGCTTTTCATAATCAGTATGATGGTATTCTAAATTATCAGTTGCACCACACTTGCTGCATTGTTTATCCCTTAATTTAAAGTCTTGTTTCCAAGTTTTGAACTTCACCGGATTATCTTTTTTCATTCTTTCCCGTTTCTTTTTCTGATGATCCTTCCAGTTAGGTCGTGTTTTTCTTAATTGATTAAAATGTTTTATACGACATTCTTTAGAACAAAATTTTATTCTTGCTGGTTTTTTACATTCAATACATTCAGGCATAATCTAAAAGTTATTATTGAATATATAAATATTGTCATGTAAAAAAAATGCCTCCCTGAGCTTAAAGCGTCGGGGGTGTTTCAAAATCAAGGAGGCCAGAAGTTCTTGATTATTTTCCTTGCATCAATTTCATTACTGCGTTTATTCCAGTGCTTAATGCTGCAGGTATGCAAACATTCAAGAATGGTTTAACGAAGTTAGTCCAGTCAACGCTTCCACTGTTCAGCCATGTCATGAGCCATGATGCTATGCTGTAAAGTGCTGCAGCTCCGAATGCTATGCCTGCACCTTTAAGTATCTTTTTGTAATCAGTAGAGTTAAGTTCTCCTGACACGCTTTTTGTTTCTGCCATTTGTATTGCCTCCAATTTTTTTATTAATTGATGTCTTCTTTCTTTCGAAGTCTTCATCAAGATAAATGTATCTCGTGTTGAAACTAAACCATATGTCAAAGTATTTCTCGGCTTTATCCCATAAAAGATTCAAATCTTTTGATTCATCAGACCAATAACACCAGTCGAGTATAATCCACTTGTTGTCAAGTTCTCTAAGATAAGTTACCCAACAATGTCCTGCGGATCCTTCAGTTAATTTTATTCCAAGGTTTTTGTCCTTTAAGAAATTGTCCACTATTTTTCTCTTTTCCATGATGTCTACAATGACAAGGATTACATAATATTTTAAGATTTTTTGATTTATTGTTTTGTCTGTTTTTATCTTTGTGATGTATTCGAAGATTTGAAGTGTTTCCACATTCTTCACAAATTTTTGGTCTATCTTTAACTGCCTCCCAAGCGTATTTACAAAGAGATTGTCTGCTGATTCCTTTTCCTTTATTGCAAGGAATACTGCCTTTTTTAAATTCGGTAAGTACACTAATTCTCTCACCTGTTTTAATCCTTGTAGAATATGAGTTACTGTTATTCCATTCACTATTTCCTTTTTGAAATCCTTTAATTCCTTTAACCATACTTTGTTAAAGCTGGTAGACATATTTAAATTTTGTGTAATTTTTCCATTTCCATCATACACATCTCCTGCGTTTAATCTGATTCTCCAATAAGGAACACCGTTGCTTAAAAGAATGTTGGCCAGGTATATTGCACCATCTTCACAATCTCCTTTTTTTAAATTACTTGTTTCAAATGCGAAAAGCCAAGTCTCGTCATCTTTGAATTGTGAGGTATCTGATGTATATTTAGTTTTATCAATCACGTGTTGAAGACTCTTTTTTGCTATTTCATCATTACTTCCTGTAACGCTTGGCATAGCAAATGGTGTCCAAAATATTCGAGGATCTACTTCAACGTTATTTGTGCCTGACAAAATATTAGGTCTGGCAGGATAAGTATACCCCGAAGCTTTTGGTCTTTTATCATTCCAATAAGTCTCTTGATATTCTTCTTTTACATATTCTGCTAATTTATTATTTGCAGTTAAAATTTCAGTTTTTAATTCATTATTTAATGAAATTAATTCAGGAACAGTTTCGTCTTCAAGTTTGTCAATCTTTTCTTGAAGTAATTTATTGTCTAATTCCAAAACATTAGGACCTTCTTTTTTAATAAATAAATTTTTTATCCATTCAAACATAGTCTTCCCCTCCAACTTATTCGATTTTATAAGGACAATTACCTGTGAAATATATATCACATAATCCGCTTGTAATATCATAATCATTAAATTCTCTTGGAATACTTGTCTTTCCAGTTAATTTTTTTAAATCAATCAAAGGAATCGTTTTTTCATGATCTAAATAAACAGTCCCATTCATCATGCAATGATAATATAATCTTGATTTATCAAACAATATTTCAACAAGTTTTGTATCAATAGTCATTTTTTCATCTTTGATTTTTGTTTATTTCTGCATTCAGGAAGACCGCAAAACGTCTGTTCTCCTGGAAGCGTTGTTGTGTTTTCATCATCTGAATTAAACGTGATTCCACAAGCACTGCATTGTTTTTGTTTCATAATCAAACGCCATAAATTTTTATTAATAATTCATTTATGTTTTTATCAAAAGAAAATTTGACACCGTTTTTAATTGCAGTAGAGAGTTCTTCTTTTGATTTGTATAAATTAGTTATTTGCATTGCGTTAATCTTTCCTATTCCTTTGATTGCGACGAGTTCATCAAACCAAGTATAAATACCTGGATTGACACCTTCAAGTTTAAACGTTTTTCCAACGTGGTCAACAATATCAACTCTGCGTCTCACATTATCCCCATATTTATTCAAGAGCAAATGATTAAGCTCTGATAAATATCTCGGTTGGTCCGTTCTCGGATCCAATTTCTTACTTGCAAGATTTAATCCGATATTATCTGTTCCATATGTGTGGTCGACAATTATTCTTAAAGTATTATTCTCTTCATACATTTCTTTTATTGTGTATTCCATGATTTCACCTGTTAAATTTATGATTAAAAGTTTTCCCGACAAATCTATCAGCAGAAATTTCAACGCTTGTATTGAATTGATCATCTAATGATTTTTTTATTTTATCCAGGAAAGCATCGTTAATTTGGTCCTCAACTTTAAAACAATAAATAGGTTTTACTTCCTTATTTATTTCAGGATCCATATATTGAATTTGAACGTTAAATTTTCCTTCGCTTTTGTTTTCAATTTTTAATATTTTGAATTCGATTTCTTTATTCATGTTATCCCCTCAATTATCAAGTAAATGCTTGATTTTTACTATGCCTTGAATGAAGTCTGCAGATGCTGAACTCGGATTAACTCGAACTCTCCAATATCCTGCAGCATCAGGATAAACTCCTCCATTTGAGATACTGACATCTGTATCAAGTGTTTTTCCAGTATTTAATATGCTGTGTTTATTCACCCAAGTGCTACCATTCCAAAAATCAAGATATAAACTTACTTGGGTTGAATTAACTCCTGCAGCATTACTTACGTCATCTCCAATTGTGATGTTGTTTATATCTGAAGCGAGAATGTCATAAGTTCCGTCTGTATGCAAATGATTCGCAGCTACTAATCCTCCACCATCAGTATGATTATGTTGTCCTATACTTTGCATCATAGCATAACAATCAACATCTTGACTTGATTTATATTGAAGTTGAAGAGTATTATAAGGTAAATTATCTGTTATTACAATTCCGACAGCTGCAAAATCACCTGTTGCAGATAATACACAAGTTATTCCTGTTGAACTTGGATAATAAGTTGTTGTAGTTGCATCTTTAACTCTTAATGTTACGGTAGTTCCAGCAGCTGCAGCATGACATGGTGTTAATGTAAAAAATGTTAAAGCTCCAGTTATTGCACCAAAATCAGATATTAATCCAAAAGTTGATCTTGCAACAAGATAACCTATTCCACCATCTACATAATCCCAAGTTCCATGATCACTATCATAATCAGTTGTGCCTGTTACCGTTGGTTGAGTATTTGCACTTGAATTCTGAACTTGAGGATCTGTTCCAGCATACGCAGCTGTTCCTACACCTTTCTTATAAGGGTCCACATCGTAGTCAACTGTGAAACTATCAACTCGAATGTTCCCTGCCTGGTCAACGATGAACGCTGCAGGAATTTGAAACACGATAGCAAGAGGATAAGTGTTTTTTCCATTTAAAGCATTACCCCAAGTGAGTGTGTTACCGCTTCCTTGCATGCTTGACTGCGTCTGCAAAAAATTAGCGTATTGCTTGGCATCGTTTTCAGCGATGTTCTTTGTAGCGATTCGATACTCTGGATTAGTCACTTGCATAGTAATCTTTTCAGTACCGTTTCCATCAACTATTGTTTTTAATCTAACAATATGAACAGTCTCATTAATGTTTGCTGAATTATTTGTAATCGTTCCAGCATCACCAATGTTTAAACTATCAATTAATATAAGTGGTGTGATGTCATAACTTTTAGGTGTTGGATTCAACTTGTTATATTCAACAGTCGCCCTTGCAGTTGCTTCCGTTGTTGTTAAAATGTTTTTGTCGATTATTGCGTGAACAGGAACGCTTGCACCATAACTTCCTATAATTTGGTCCTGACCATCTCCTTTGCCATAAACAATCACTTTTCCTGCCTGGCTTCTGCTTTTATCCCTTGAAATCCCGCTTGCATTTTTTCCTTCAATAAAACTGAATCGACTTGCAACTGTTAATGAATCATAAAGATAAAGTTTCTTATTTGTTTGGTCAACATAAATATCTTTACCGGTTTGCTCGATTTCTCTAATGACGGCGTTCCATACACTCTCCGTTGCAGAAACTCTGAAGCTCGCAATAACTGTCGCTGTTGAATTCGATACATCAACAGTCCATCCGGTAACGCTTGTTACAAGTGTATTAAAAATTGTGTTTGCAGAAGTAGCATTCCATACTCTTGTTGTTGCGCTTCCGACCATAGGACATTTGTTATCTGCAAGTTCAACTTCGATTCCTTGTGCAGCGAAAACAACGCCTCCACCAGTCAAATCTTTTTTTCGAACAGTCAAACCTCGAAACTTAAGAGTTCCATTTTTATAAATATAAATTTCTTTATTCGTGTCAAAATCTGTAGAATAAGCAGTTGAGACACCATCCAATCCAAGTTCTGCAGAACTCATAGCGTTTAATGTTTTTTCAAAAGCAACACTAATCCATTGTTTCGCTGCAGCGTTCCCGACCTTTATGACATATCCATTAGTCACTTGCCCACCCGTTTCTAAAATAAAAAGTAGGAGTTATTGCTGTAATCGTTCCTGCAGCGAAGATATCGTTTAAGCTTTCTCCTGGATTAAGTTTAAGAATTAAATCTCCGGAGACAGAAGCGTTTTGAATAATCTGTGTGACTCCACCGACCTCTACATGCATGTACTCTGAAAGATAAGTTGTGTTGTCTCCGCTTGTGATTTTTAATATTTTATAAGTCATTACTCCACTTCCTGAAGGTGTGAAAGTAAAACCGTTGTTGTTTTTGTCTTTTATTGTAACAGCAACTCCACTTGTTACGCTT
>Ga0334722_10000945_pt1 | contig 39155 bp, 35 predicted proteins | sample C3_bottom_MG_FD_207210 | JGI IMG/M metagenome (GOLD analysis project Ga0334722, IMG submission 207210) | Sediment microbial communities from Yellowstone Lake, YNP, Wyoming, USA - C3_bottom | ecosystem: Environmental > Aquatic > Freshwater > Lake > Sediment | place: USA: Wyoming | collected...
TTGCGACTTGCGCTGCCTGGATTCACGACAAGTGTCAATGATTCTGATGCCATTTTGCCCCGCCACCCCCGGACTAATTAATTCTTGTTATGTTTATTATACTATACTCGACGTGCACAAGAATATCACTTATTAAATTAAACTCTTAAAATTAGCTTAACCAGGGTCCGACCCTGGTTAAGCTAATTTTAGTTATATGATTGCGTTTTACTGTCGGGTTACTTTCACCATAGCATGTCGAATTGGGTTACCATTCAATGTATATCCAGCTTGTAATTCTTCGGCAATCACTTCATGTTCACCCGTTGCTTCTTCATCCATTTGAATGGCATCGTGCAAATCAGGATTGAATACTGTACCTGGATTTGAATCAATTCTTTTTATATTTAGGCTTTCAAGCGATTTTTCAAGATTCTTTACCAAACTAGTTACACCTTGCACCCACTTATTGTCTTTTAAGTCATCCGGTGTATACGTAATAGATCGTTCGATATTATCAATAACTGGTAATAATTTCAAAATTGCACTTGCCTGTCCAGATTCGCGAGCAAATGCCTTGTCGGCATCGACACGTTTACGATAATTTTCAAAATCAGCACGCGTACGCTGTAAATCCTCGGTTAATTCACCAAGTTTTTGTTCAAATTCTAATTCTTTTTTATTCTTCTTTTTTTCAACCATATTTTATTCCTTTTTTTCTACCATCTACTATCTACTAACTTAAAGTACTTCTTCCAACATCGCCCCAGCATGTCGCACCAAACGCATAACCTTGGCGTAACTTTGACGGGTTGAACCTAAGACGCCAATATAACTTCGATCGCTATACGGCGAACGGAAACGACTAATAATCAAACTAACACCGCTACCTTTGCCAATTGGGTTTTCGGCACCAATATAGACATTTAGTGGTTCGTTTGGGGCTGCTTCGCGCAACCATGGTTCTAAATTGTCCAATAACCTGGCAACCGCCTGAGCATGATTTGCCTGAGCAAATTCGGGCTGAGAAAACAGGTTACCAATGCCACTCATATATAATTCGTCACCGATAGTAGCAATTCCCAAGTTATGAGTTAATTCAACCAAACTATCGACTGCGCTACGGATTGCCCTGTCCGCATGATTACCATGTGTTGCTACTCGTGCCTCAATCGCTCTTGCACTGCGATCGATCATTGGAAGGGCTTCGGTGCCTTCGTATGCATCATTAATCATATTTACGTAATGGCGATAGCCTAAATCAGTTGGAATACGACCAGCACTGGTGTGTGGCTGTGCAATCAAGCCCATTTCCTCTAATTTAGCCATTTCACTGCGAATTGTAGCGCTAGACACACCAAACAATTTGGCTAGCATTACGCTGCCAACTGGTGCCGCAATTTCTGCATGTTGTTCGATAATTGCAGCAAGAATTTGAATTTGGCGCTCTGTCATATCGTTATTATATATTGCTTTAGCACTCAGTGTCAACGAGTGCCAAATTTGATACAAAACAATAGTTTGTTATACTTAATTCAATGCATGATCAAACAAAAATTGATGCAATAAAAGCCTGGGTCGGATCGGGTTCTATTAATATCTTTGGACGGCCATTTGCAGGCAAAGATAATCAGGGTAAACGACTAGCTAACTTGCTGGACGGCGTGCTAATTGGCGGTGGCGAAATACTACGTGGCGACACTATGCCAGCCCACATCAAAGAACATATGATCAACGGCCACCTTATCCCCAGTGACGATTATGCTGAAATAGTTTTGCCCTATCTAAGTCAACCACATCTGGATGGTAAGACATTAATACTAAGTGCTGTTGGACGTTGGCATGGCGAAGAACCAGGTGTTGCAGATGCCCTTGAAAAATCAAATCATCAATTAAAAGCCGCTATTTACTTACATATCACTAATGACGATTCATATAATCGCTGGTTAGTTCGCAGCACATTTAATGACCGCCCAGAACGTCACGATGATAGTGAAGAAGTTCTAAGAACTCGCTTTGGTGAGTTTGAGAAAAAAACAATGCCAGTTATAGATTATTACCGCGACAAAGGTTTATTAATCGAAATTGATGGTACACGAACTCGCGACGAAGTTAACGACGATATTATCGAAGCGCTTTATAAACTATCAGTTTAGGCTGCTCTTTTGGTTCGTCTTGAACCATGCTGCCTGTATGAGCCCAAACTAAATGTACGTGTAAATATATCACCACCCCAAAAACCTAATGTTATCGCAACTGCCAATACATACAATGGTACGGGCGTTTTAAGCCATGATATGCCATCGTCCTGAGTTGTACTTGCTGCAGGACTTGCAGTCGTGCCATTAACTTGCACTGATGACTGAACAACTGCATCTTCACCGTCTTTATCTTTTATTAAAAAGTCTACGCGATAGATACCTGGGAATGCATAACTAAAGTTCGACTTGTAATATCCTGGTTCAGATATACTTAACAATGTATTCTCAATGCCATTACCCCAGTTAATACTAATTGCATATGGTGGAGTACCACCCCATACCAAGATTCCTAATACTTGTTGCACGTTAGCCCCAAACAATCTTGGTAAACAAACAACTGCGATATGAACTTCCCCGCCGGCAGATAGACTTCCAGCTTTATAATCATCGCAACTTGATAATACTGACGATACACCAGGAATAATTGATGGATTTACTGGCAAAACAGGCTGTTCAATTGGAGCTACTGGCTTTCCTGGTTTAGATTTGCGAACACTAATCGTAACAGATGGAGTGTCAGGTCCAGCTTGATTAAGATTATCGTAATTCAATGCGCTTAGGATGTTTTGGCCAATCTGTATTTGAATAGTCAGATTATATATACCGGCTTCGGTACATACAGTTGATCCAACTAATTGACCGTTGTCTTGCACGACGACAAAAGTACTTGGCTGGCACGTTCCAGTTACGACCAATCTTTCTTTATCTACAAATTTATCGCCGTTCGAAGGTGAAGTTATTGTTGCACCAGTTTCTGGGGGATTTGCATTCACTACCAGCCCAACATTTACTGATCCACTGGACGTGACTGCATATGTAACGCCGCTACTTATGTACAAAAAGAAGCCAACAACTATTAATATACCGACTAATGCCACATGTGACGTGTGTTTAAAATGGATCAGCTTGCCTGTATGTTTATGTTCAACCAACCTAAAATGACGTAATCCGGAACGCTTAGCGTGTACCAAGACTACGGTTTTTACAGAGGCGCTTGGCCTCTTGTTAGCCTTTTTTCTTGGAGTTATTTTTATTTTTTGAGTTTTCATTTTTGTGGTTTTCGATTATGCGTTTATTATACACTTTTAGCATTCGTTTGAGAATAAAGACTATTGTCGCAATGATAAACAAACCAGCAAGAATGATTTTATACGGTATTACCCAAAAAGTAATTGTATTGGTTATTGCCTGACCAGTCATGCCATAGCCAACAGTCAAGTTAGCTGTATACAAACCAAACATCCAAGGTTTATCCATATTCGATTCAAATCGACGAATACTACTTGGCAAAACATTTGATACTTCACTGTTTACCTGCAAAGTCGTAACGACACCGCCAAACATGTCAGTGACCTGAACATTCCCAACCGGTTTTATGTGAACGTTGCCGTCATTTTTAACCCTTGTAACGAATGTGATTGGACTGTTTTCAAAGAATGAGTTTTGTTTTCCATCACTACCAGCTGTGAAAAATGAAGCCAAACTTGCCTTTTCGGTTATTGCACCGTCAACACGAATTAACATTAACACTCCGGCACTTGCCGACAACCCTACGCCAGTTCCTACGACATTTGGCTCTGATCCTGAAAAACGCAATACACCATAGTGTCCACCGGCTTCGGCATTATTTGGGATAGTTATCTGTACGTCTAGGTTTTTCTCTTGCTGAGACGCTAGTTCAAAACTAGGAAATTCTGAAACCCAAGATTTTATTGATGCTGTTGCAGGTAAATTACTGTCCTCTAACAAATGTGGTGACCCTGTTTCATCACTAGCATTAAAATCTGCGACAGACGTATTATATTCCAAAGTTGCAGCAGTAACATTTATTACTTTGAGATTAATAGTATACGTTTTGCCGCGTGTTGCATTTAACTCTACTCTTGCTGGACTAACCTGTAGTCCCTGCGCAGTTGAATCAGTTTGGGCACTAGCCAATAATGGCATAGCCAAAACTGTCATCAGTGATACTGCAATAATCCCAAATATATTTTTATATAATTTCATTTTACCCATTAAAAGTTTGCCGTAGCGATGTACGTCAGTACGGTGTTATATACACCGGCTGGAGTCATGCCATCAATGTTTGCCATATAACTAATTGTAAAAGTATTTGAATTTGTTGGACCAGATACAGATGCAATTTCTTCACCAGTTGCAAACCTAAATGTATTATTAGTGCCATAATTCGCAGCAGCTGCACCAGTACCAGCACCTGTTATTGCGCCACCTACTGCAGGGGTTGTGTTAGTTGCTGCCAAATTAATACCAAATTGTTTTGTTCCTGTCGATGACGTGCCACCAGTTGCTAATGCGTCAATTGTATTTGATCCTGACGTAAGTGTTGTTCCGCTAACTGTTATCGAATATCCTGTACTACCGTTTGTAGATGCGGCCATGACAGAAGTATTTTTAGCAGTTGCTGTTGTTGAACCAATACCTAGGTTTACGGTGTTACCAGCAATCGTTCCACAATCTTGACCGGTTATTGAAGTACCTGTACAAAATGTCAGTGATTCATCAACCGTTAGTGATACTTGAATTTGAGACGATGTACTAAGCGCGATTGAGCCTGTATCCAATGCACCTGTCCAGTTAGCAGCTGAATATGTAGTTATAATTCCGTAGAAAGTAGTATTTGCAGCTGTTGGATTGGCAACACCATTCCATACAACCGTTACGGCGCCAGACGGTGCGGTTGAATTAGCTGCATTTACGATTCGTAATGATCCAGCAGTTGCGGTATTCACAGTCCAGCCCGATCCAGCACCCAGTCCTGATGGCTGTGAAGCCAATGATGAACTTGATGCACTAAATCCGGCAGGAGTAGATACACAACTATCAGATAGCGATGTACACAATTGTATCTGAACAGATTTTATTGCAGTGCCAGTTGGCAATGCATCTGTCGTCAAGGTGTATGTAACGCCAGTAGCCCCTCCAGCAGAGTTCGACATTACGACCGATCTTCCCATGATTGGTGAAGCATTCGCCAGTGATACGCTTGTCAAAGGGACAATGCTTAGTATTACCGCCAGAATGATGGCCTTAATTGTCGTCAGCTGCTGTCGGAGCTTGGTCATATTATTTCACACCTCTTTGTTTTTGTTAGAAATTAGCTGTTGCTGTGAATGTTATAACGGTCGAGTATGCACCAGCTGGTGTTGCACTACCAACTTCTGCAGCATACGAGAACGTGTAAGTTGTGCTAGCAGATGGCCCTGCAGCTTCAGCGATAGTATCGCCAGTTAGGAACTTGAATGAGTCAGCTGTTCCGTAGCCAGTTGATACAGTGCCTGGGCCGCTTTTAGCAGCACCCAATGAAGGAACTGTATTAGCAGCAAGGTTGAAACCAAATCCTGGAGTACCAGCAACATAGTCAGCACCGCTCATAGCAGCGATTGTGTTACCACCTGATGTTAAAGTTGTACCTGCGTATTTAACTGTGTATCCTGTATTAGCATTTGTACCTACAACCATTGTGTGTGTACCGTCGGTACCACCAGTAGCAGGTGAAAGATGTCCAAGATCAATTGTTGCAGCTGCAAGTGTGAATGTTAGAGTCTCATCGACGCTAGCATTAACAGTAATTTGCCCAGCTGTTGAAAGAGCTATAGAACCAGTATCTTGAGCGGTACCAGTCCAGTCTGAACTGGTATATGTCGATATGATTCCGTAAAATGTTGCGTTTGAAGCTGTTGGGTTGTGTACTCCAGTCCAAACAACAGATACTGCACCAGATGAGACAGTCGAGTTGCTTGCATTTACAATGCGCAATGAACCAGCCGTTGCAGCACTTACAGTCCATCCGGCTGCACCTATACCTGTTGGCGATCCTGATAATGCTGAGCTTGATGCTGAGAAGCCGCTAGGCGTAGAAGCACAGCTATCAGACAAAGATGTACAGAACTTTATCTCCATAGATTTTATGGCTGTTATTGTTGGCAACGCTGCTGTCGCTAGTGTGTATGTAACACCAGATGCATCACCCTGTGATGTCGACAGAGTAACAGATCGGCCAGTGATGGCTGCTGCTGATGCAACGTTAGGGAAATATGAAAGCATCATAACAGCCGCGATAAACGCGTAGCTGATTTGCCTTGTGATTAATTTGATGTTTGTTTTACCCATATAGTCTACCATTTGACCCCTATTTAAAAATTACTACTTGATAATATAATACCATAAGCATATAAAAAACAATACTATTTTTAATGTTTGTATATTAGGCTCTTATATATATTGTTAGCACCAAGATGTTATAATAGCCTTAAGCATGAAAAAGACAGTAGTCCTCATAGTTTTAACCCTTGCAATTGCGACTAGTATTGCAATCTCGTCAGTTAGCTATGCCCAACCTTATGGTAAAGGGCTGTACGGGATTATTAAATACGGCAGCGAGACATCGCTTACGATTTCAACAGATGGAAACGTTAATATCCCTACAATCACCCCAACGGAAAGCGGTGCGCTTGGCACGGGCAATAGTATTGTAACAATCACGTCTACTGACGTTATGGGATACAAGCTTTATATTGGCGCCAGTACTAGTACTAATATGGACAATTTAGGCACGCCACTTCCAACCTCGGCCAACGCTTATGGCAATCCCGCAACAAATCCATTGGCCGTCAACACATGGGGATATAATGTCGACGGATCTGTCGTGAACTTCTGTGGTATGCCACTGGACAGTAGTCGCCAGCTCGTCAAAAACGTTACCGTCCCAATTAGTGGAGATAATACAACCATTACTTATGGAATGAAAATCAACATGGGCAAACCAGCTGGTAATTACTCTGTAGGCGTAATTTATACTGCAGTACCGCAAACTAACTAATGTTTGCTTGTCCGTCTGCGCAATAAACCTAACACCAAAACTATTACAACTGTAACAACCACAATAATCGCAATCGGTGGCATGTATAACATATATCGAGTTTCGACGGTTGAGGCAGCATTGGCACCTAGACCAATCGTATATACAATCTTATACACACCTGGCCATTGAGGTAACGGCAATACATCCGATATCGCCCTAATTGTACTTGGTAATATCAATGCATTACCAGACATGCTGGCAACCGTTCCGCCAAATATATTATCGATTTTAACTTCGTAATTACTACGGTAATGTGTTTTGCCAGCATTCTGCAAAGTCGCGCTCCATGTTCCCCTGCCACTAACTAACCATGGTGAAGATACCGATAATACATGCCCCACCTGAGTCGAATCCCCAAGAACATCACTAAACACCGTGATATATAAAAGTGACGCGACACGCTGCTGCGAACTGGCAGCATCTGTCGACGAATCAACTCGCGTACTGGCAAATAAACTTATATATGCGCCGGCTGGTTCGGCATTTAACGGAACACCGACAGTGTACGATATTTTTTTGCTTTCACCCGCCTTTAAATCAATTCCAGAAGGTTTAAACGATACCCATTTTGCAATGTCAGAGTCTGGTAAAAATGAATAATCGTAATTTTGATTTATAACACTGAATTCTTCGGCGCTCATTGTGACACTCATGGATTTGTCGGTTGAATTTGTTACTGTCAATACACCGCTAACTGATGTGCCTAACTGTATATTAAGTTCGGTCCTAAGCGGTGATAATGTCAGACCTTTGATTGAATCTTTTTTTGCATCTAACGCCTGCGCTGAAAACATAGGTACAGCCGACAACATCAACGACCATGATAGTATTGCTATCATAATAACCCCATACCGACGCGAAATACTGTATATACCCATGATTATTTAATCACCCAACTTGTACCGTTCCAAACCTTAACTGGTTTTTGAACCCAAGTAGATCCATTATAGTATTTAACCGGTTTATAATCCCAACCAGAACCGTTCCATGTGCTCATTCCCGAAACCGTGAAACTTCGTGTTGAACTCCATGCACCATATATATTACTTACTGATATAGATGTTGATCTGACGCGCCAGTAATATGTGCCTGCAGAAAGTGGTTCGCTAGCAGAATAGAGGTAGAATATAATCCCAACAGCTCCACCAATCCAAACGCTCGATGAATTTTGGTAAGAACCATTACCTATACAAGTTGGGGAGGTAGTATCTGCAGCCACATCCAAAGTGTTAATCCCACCTCCACCCGAGAATTCTATCGTTAAAACATAATAAGTACCGTTCGCAAGAACTATATTATTTGCACCCGAAAACGTAAGGTTCTTTATTTGGAATAAAGATGTTAACCCTCCTACCCAGAAATTATCAGATGTTGCCAGGGCACTTCCGGTTGGTATGCCATCCGTGTGGAAAGTTCCAGTATGAGCGTATACTTTGGCAACTGCGTTACCTGTCGGTGTATTTGATTTACGTAAATAGAATGAAGCCGAGCTTATCCTTTGACCATTACCTATAAATGATTGTCCAACACCCTTATTACCACCTGAAGAAACCGAGTATTGAGAACCGGCGTAATTACTTTCGCTATATGCATCCAGAATTGAAATTTTATTTTGAAGAGTGTGTTGAATGTTATCACCTGATATGAATGGGTGGATATCTGCAGCGACGTCAGGATTTACAAAACCAGTATCTTTGATCGATACCTTGTCAATAAGTGGCCCAGATATAGCATACTGGTAAACAGTGTCATTTACGGCGCCTACGACATACATTTTGGTTCCATCAGAACTAAGTACTAAACCTAATGGATTTATTTCTTGCATTTCGTAATAGCTCTTAGCAGCATACGAGGCAGTTGACACGTCCCAGCCTGTTCCAAGGGTATATTGATAAACAGTATCGTTGGCATTTCCCATAATATACATCTTGGTCCCATCAGAATTAAATGCCACCGCTGAAGGTCCTGTGTCTTGTGCAGCATAAAATGATTTTGAAGCGTATGATGCGGTCGATATATCCCAGCCCGTAGCAAGAGTATATTGATAAACAGTATCATTAGTACTACCCATAATATACATCTTGGTTCCATCAGAACTAAATGCCATATCCATAGGTGATGAATCTTGCGTTGTAACACTAAAACTTGATGCTAATAAAGCAGTTGACACATCCCAACATATTGAAAGATTGTATTGATAGACTCTATCATTCGACACACCCATAATATACATTCTTCGTCCATCGGAACTAAAATCTACACTATATGGCGATGAGTCGTCTGTCTGGTTGTGACTTTTGCCATTATACGCTGCCGTTGAAACGTCCCAAGCAGTTGAAAGTTTATATTGGTATGTTGATCTGTTGGCAGCCAAAATATACATCTTGGTTCCGTCGGGACTAAACGTTACGTCATAAGCAGATGTAGCTTCAGTTTCATGATAACTTCTAGTGGTCAAAAGAGTCGCTGTTGATACATCCCAAACAGTGCCAAAACTATCAAACGTATTAACTCTGTCCACTTGAACATTATATTCAATGTCATCCGCATTAAGATCTGTTCCCGTAAAATCAAAAGTTGGAGTTTTGTCTGCGATTATTTGAGCGTTCGTAGGTGTATTTAAACTGGCCGTTGGTAAAATAATCGTAAAGCTATTTGTCGAGCTCCAATCACCATAACCACTACCTCCAGCTGCGGCTATAGCCCTAGTCCTCCAATAATATGTTCCAGCAACAAGAGATTCATCTACATATGACGCGTAAACATAGAAACAAGTATCATAACTGACTGATGCCCCCCAACTAGTTCCATCATAATAACAAGATACTCCTGAATGTCCCACAAGCCAACTTACCCCAATTAACATATAATTAGAGCTATCTCCACCTGTATATTCCATCACTATTACATAATAGGTATTCGGAGCCATTACATATTGATTTGCGCCCGAAAAGGTGAATGTTGTTAATTGAAAACTCGTTGTTGATACAGTAGTCACGTTCAGCGCGTCAGAAGTTGCCAATACAGCGCCTGTTGGCACCCCATCTACACCGTAAGTTCCAGAATGAGCATAAAGCTTGGCGTATGCAGAACCAGATGGAGCCCCATTCTTTTGCATATAGAATTTACAACTAACTAATTTAGAATCAGATTGGTTAGTGAATGATTGCCCAACAGCTTCATCATGACCCGTAAAGCCCGATGCAGTACTTACTGCGAAACTATTATTATAATAAGATTCACTATACCTATCGATTATAGATTTTTGTACCGCATAGTTTACAGCGCCCCCTGAAGCAAATGGATGTCCCGCCGTAAAACCAGTGTCATTATTGCCAATATATACATAGAAGATTACATCGGCAGCCTGTGTTGCCCAAACAAAAGTATTAGCATAGGTAGCACATTGACCACCATGCGTTGGCGCCGTAGAGTCTGACTGTATGCCAACATAGTTAGTTGAATTTCCACCGGTATACTCTAAAACAATGAAATACATTTTGCCTGTTTCCATGCTGAATCTGTTGGCACCACTAAAGGTGAACGTGATTAGACCAGGTGATCCAGATGGAGGAAGCGTAGAAACATCAACGTTATCAGATATAGCTAACTGATTTACTGGCATACCACCATTACCATAAGTACCAGTATGCTCATAAAGCGTTGCATTTGCGTTGCCAGTAGGTGAAAGCTGTTTGTATAAACTGAACTTACAGCTGTTTAACATTCCGCCTTTTGATATAAACGACTGCCCAACCCTGGTATATGATGCACCGTACATAGCCGTCGAACCACTGGCGTTACTTTCATTATATGTATCATCCAGAATGATTGTTGATGATTTGTCCAGCAATGGCCCTCTGACCGGATTGTACACATAGAAAATAACATCATATGTCGTCGATGGCGCCCAAACAGTTGTGTATTGCACATAGTTACCTACGTGTGATGGCGCACTGTTATCAACTGCCACGCCAATCATATTAACGGCAGAACCATTATTGTATGTCATGACTATTACGTATGGTGTCCCGTTTGTTAATGTGACGAGTGCATAGCTGAAATCAAAGTCAACCATCGAATCGGATATAAAACTTGTTATTGCAACTGCGCCAGATATCGCCAGTGCAGCACCTGTTGGTACACCAGTCGAACCGAATGTACCAGTATGCGCGTACAGATACGCATAAACACTTCCGGTAGGAGCACCCGTTTTATTTAATCTGAACGATGCTTTTGACAATACATCGCCATTACCCAAAAATGTCTGCCCTACTCCAAATACGGTATTGCTGGTATTAATCCATCCAGCTACGTTTTGATATGGATAAGAATCAAACACATCACTATCAGAATCAACAATAGAACTAAACGTATTAACTGTGTCGATTTGTACGTTATATTCCAATGTACTAGATGCCGGTGATGAACCAGTGAAATTAAGGGTGGGGGCTGTGTATGTGACATTTTGTCCGTTAGTCGGAGTATTAAGTGTAACCACTGGCAAATTGTTTAATCTAACAATAATTCTGGACGCGTATATCGGAACATTAGATATATACGTATCAAGAGCCGTAGAAGTCGGCATCAATAAAGCAGCTGATCTACTCCTATATGCAATGCCTGTTGCAGAAGAATTTGCAACGTCTTGCAAACTAGCGGTAGCATTATTGTTGATGTCTTTTATTGCAAAGTCAGTCCACACACTATCAAAGAGGCCTCTAGATATTATTGAGTTGCCGACTAGGATAGCGTTAGAAGCATCAACACCATTTATATTGTAAGTTCTAGCTGTAGACCCAGCCCAAGACATAGTTGAACCTACGCTTGGATCACCATAACTAGTGTTAGTGTATGAAGCGCTAGCTCCAGTATTATCAAAAGTTATCAAACCACCAGCAGGACAATAAAGACCAATTGACCAACCGGTCACAAATGAAACAGGATTTGCTGGAATATAACTTTGCGAGCCAGTTGCAGTAGGAGTAATCAAGGGGCTTTTGTACTGAAGAACATTTGACGAATCAATTAATAATAAATTAAAAGACTTACTGGTAGTATTTGCCCAATAATTAAATTTAGTTATGAATTGACCTTGCAACTTAGCCGCATCGGCCGTATCTGAACTGGAGTTTATCTCATGATAATAAGTATTATTACAACTAGTCCAGTCTGTAGTGCCCCAAGAAGTTTTAAAGTTTTTTATACCAGTAGTATTGTTATAGGTATTTAGTAATAGATATTGAGGTTCAAGTTTATTTACAACCCCAGTCTGGCTGACTATGATTTTTGCGTTATAGATATTGTAACTAGAAGCAGCATTAGATATAGAAGCAACAATACGATAATTACATCCGTCTACGGGTGTAAATGATACCCTTGCCGGCAAAACAGGTGCATCAATAGTTGTAGATGATTGAGCATTAACTACAGTAACCACGTTAGTAACAAAATTAAGATCACCTGCCGTGTCACTTTGCAATATAACTGTTACAGTTCTTACTAAAGAGTTTGTGCTGAAAGTCGCCTCGGCATAAAAAGTCTTTGTTCCGTCCCAGTTACTTGCATTGTAAACCCAATACTTTGGATAAGTTAAAGCAGCTGCCACCGTATTAATCTTGCCTACCTCATAATTTCCAATTTCAATCTGTGTCTCAGTGGCAGTAAGCGGATTACCCCCAAGATCCTGAAAGGCGATTAACCTGGCGGCATTGACTACTACCTGAGCCGCACTGGTGGTTTGTGGTATATAAGAATAAACTGTAGTAGAGCTGCCAGGAAGCGCAAAGGAATTAGATCTAAATTTCGTTGGACTACTGGTGCCATTAGGAACAGCCACTGAACCGAGAACTGCATCACCTACCCAGTTACGAAGCTCTATAGTTTTGGTTGATGAATCATTATTGATGGCAACAATTTCAAAATATCCAGTAGTAGTACCGCTATAAACTGTGTTTTGGTTGATTCTAGATAATGACAATAAAGTCTTTACGGGTACGGAATTTACGCTGGAAAAACTGCCAGCAAAAAGGTTTATTTCTTGTCTGACACGAGTGTTAGTAAAGAACCAGCTGGTATTATTTCCTGCATCGTAATCTGTACCGTCAAAAGAACTAATCGCGCTTCCACCAGAAACCGATGCATCAGATCGAGAAACGTTGATATACGATACCGCTGTTTGGGTACCGGTGACTTTTACTAACCAGGTGGTCGAAGTATCAGAGTTGCGGAAGTAAATCCTAGTACCAGCTGCCTGTCCGTTCCAGTTGATATTTGCAAATTCATACGTTGCCCCACTTTGGTATTCGACACGGACGTTAGCAGTCGTAATTGTGTAATTGTTGGTTATTTTGGCAGCAGCATTAAAATCAACGCTTGGTGTAAATCCAGTGCGTTCATTGTCAGATGCGCTGGCGCCAGAGTTATTGGTAATGGTCAAATTATAGAAAGCTGAAGTGCTGTTTAGGGTACCTGACAAAGCCTGCTGTGTTGTACCGTTCAAAGCTACTGTTGATGTCGAAGCAGTAAATGTACCGTTGTTGACCCAGTTGTGTTTGACATTGTATGTGCTGGCACCACTTGATGCTAATATACCGTTAATAGTTAAGTCATAGGTTGTTAGGGTTTCAGTTGCACCAATGGTTAACGTATTACCAGTAAGGATACTTATATTTTCATCAGTGTATAAACTGCCCGGATCCATCAACAAAGTAGCTGGTGAACCATTTGTACTATGCAAAATATGGGTAGTGTCCTGATCGTAATCATACTTAGCAAGATCGCTAAGGACGATACTTCGGGTTGGAGTCGAGCCAATTGACAATACATGCCTGTTTAACACCATTCCGTCTATTGCGCCAGAACCACTATATGTCGTTACTGCAGTCGAGACATCAGCCGCAGCTGCATTAGAAATAAAGACAGTAATTGAATCGCCGCTGGCTGGCTTGGTAACACCCGAAATTGACCAAGTTCCATCACCTGCGATAGTGCCAGTATGGGTATTGTCCAAAGTAGCGTTTACTGCGACCTTGACTGTGCCAGTAGTTTGGTTAGATGTACCGGATATAACGAATGGCGGTTCTGGGACAATAAAACTACGCGTTGCGCTCCAGGCACCATAAGTACCGCTCTCGGCCAAATCTATACCCGCTACGCGCCAATAATAAGTATTATTTGCCAATGGTGTAGGCAGTGCAGATTGGACCGTATAATCAACTGCATTGCCAGAGGTAAACGGATGGCCAGCAGTAAAACCTGCGTCAGTTCCGGAATAAGCGGTTATCAGGGGGGCAGCTGAACCAATATCGTATTGCCAGACCGTATCGTTTGCCTCACCAATCTGGTACATCTTGGTACCATCAGGCTTAAAGTATAGACCGTATGTAAATCCTTCGTTAGCACCAACAGGGAAATTTTTAGTATATGTGGCTGTTTTAACATCCCAAGCTGTTGATAGTGTATATTGGTTTACATTATCATTAGTCCAACCAGCGACAAACATACTGACACCAGTTGGATCGAATGATATCGTGTATGGCGTGGGTTCTTGAGTAGTGACCGAAAAATAATCACTTGCCGTGAATGATGCTGTTGATACATCCCAAGCTACTGATAGCACATAGTGATTAACTCGGTCATTTTGCTCTCCCACCATCCACATCTGCAAACCATCGGATTTGAAAAATATGCCATATGGGAAAGTATCCTGTGCTGTTACACTAAAACTCTTTGTATCATATGTAGTAGTAGAAATATCCCAGGCCGTTGAGAGACTATGCTGATAGACAGTATCATTTGTAATACCAACCATATACATCTTGGTACCGTCCGGCTTAAAGAACATACCCATTGGGAAAGTATCACGCGCCGTTACACTATAGCTTTTGGTAGCGTAAGTAGCCGTAGATACATCCCAAGCTGTTGATAGTGTGTACTGATAAATAGTCTGATTGGCCACACCCATAACGTACATCTTGGTACCGTCAGCGCTGAATGATACTTCAGTTGGCGTAACTTCTTGAGCCGCAATACTTTTGCTCTTGCCGCTATAAGAAGCATATGCCAAATCCCATGTATTAACCAACCCACCAGCGCCACTATCAAATGTATTGACTGTGTCAATCTGTACATTGTATTCAATCGTATTCGCGGCTTCAATATCCGTTCCTGTAAAATTCAAGGTTGGAGTAGTGCTGGATACTGTATAACCATCCGTTGGAGTATTTAGGGCTACCGTAGGAGAGTTTCCTTCACGATACATCAATTTAACGCCACCATATGTTATGGCCGTCACTAAACTGTCAGCTGCCCTGACCGCAACCCTTGACCCTGCCGCAATAAACATCGGTTCTGGGAAATAAACGTTTAATGTTTTAGTTAAATAATAACCAATCGCCGTATCCATTCTGAATGAATACGGTATTTGAATTTCAAGCGATTCTGAACCTGCGGCGCCTGTGCTAATTTCAAAAAGTTGTTCAACTGTCGTATCAAGCGCTGGTATGTTTGTTATTTGAAACGCGAATCCAGTAACATAAATACCACCTTCAAGACTTGGAACAATCTCGACCCACGCACCATAACCCCACGCCGAAGCGGCGCTAGCCGGCGATTTGCCGGCTGACGCTGCTGGTAATGATAGATATCGTCCGCTAGCCATAAATTACCATTAAGTAAGTTGGTAGAGAATTTTTATGCCCGTAAGTGTATTCGATGTTGTAGCTAATGAATATGCTACTCGAACCGCTACACGAGGGTTCCCCGTTACTGTCTTTGGCTCTGGAAATATAACCATATTTGATGGTACATAACCAACCAATGTATCACCTCGAATACTACAAGGGATTTGGGCAATCGTAGCCTCAGCACCAGCTCCACCCGTTCCGATTTCTATAATCCATTCATAGGTCGTGTCGGCTGCGGCAATTGGTGTATGCCAACACCATGTTACTCCAGCTAAATACCATGGGTCTCCGATTACGCTAGCTGCAGCAATCGTGGTCCAAGCCGAAAACGACCAAGCTGCACCGCCTGATGACGCTCTCGATATTCCTGCTGCTGCCGGTGGATAACTTAAATAACGTAGTGTTGTTGTTGCCATATTATTTTCTCCTTTAATTTATAGAATTTTATCATAATTGCACACCCCAAACACCAACCTCAACCCATGGATTGTTATTGCTAAAACTTAACGACAGCGAATCGACACGATGTAAGCTGCCTGTTGGCGATTCGTCAGTTAACAACAGATCACCCCTAGTGAAAGCTAGAAAATAATCAGTTATGGTATCAAAATTCATCCCTACGCCAAATCCCGAAGGATTATTTACATTATCATAATATAGGCGCAACCCTGATGTATTTATAATATCACCACATATCGATCCTTGACCATTTGTCCCAACCCTTGCCACTACCTTTAAAGATAGGTTATCACCAGTATTAATAACTGCACCTGGCGCTGGATCACTAAGCGGTATCGAAATTTCTTTGCCTATATGATTATCTTTTGTCAAATCACCTACACAATTATTTTGTCCAAAGGATATTAGATTGCCATTTAAATAGAGCTCTGTTCTTATATCAAACTTGGCATTTTGGTCATTTTTGTTTTGCAGACCAAGCCATAGATTAACTGGCGCAACATCAATATGATCCATCGTTGGATCAACGATTGAAGGATTTTGTGTGACAAAAATATCGTAAGTGTTATTTATATCTCCAGAGACTAAATTCGAAGCACCAGATACGAATGCAACGTAATTACCATCGGCACTAATTGTTGAAGCATAATATCCCGAATCACCATCACCCTGTCCGCCATATGCTGACACACTAACCCGTGAAGTAATGTTCGTTTGAATATCGTGAACAAAAATATCAGCTTGTTCATTAGTATCGCCTGAGACCAGATTAGTCGCCCATGAACCAAAAGAAACATAGCGACCATCCGCGCTAATAGAAGGACGTAATGAGAAACCGTTGCTATTGTTGCCATCATATGAATTACTGACTCTGGTAATTGAACCGACTAGACGATTATATACATCAATGTCGCATGTGCCCGTTGTACCACCTTCTGGCGGGTATCCGGTAACTACACACGCAGTGTAGGCTATTTTATTCCCATCTTCACTAATAACTGGCTCTCCCCCGGGCGATAAACCACCCATTCTCGACGTTTCACCTGTTTGACTATCATGAACAAATAGCCCAGCACCAATACTATCATTGACAAGATTTGTAGCAGAGGACCTAAAGACTATATATCTGCCATCTGCGCCAATAGAGAAGTCAGAAGAATCATTATTAGCTTGTGTGCCGTTTGACGACACACTAACTCTTGAGGTTACACCAGTTTGTTGATCATGAACGAAAATATCATAATAATTACCAGTATCGCCCGACACTAAATTTGATGAGCGTGACAAAAATGCAATATAGCGTCCATCTGCACTGATAACTGGGTTTTTTTCGGAGGTATTATTACCTCTAACTCCATTAGAAGAAACGTCTGCAAAAGATTGTATTCCAGTTTGACGATCCTCTACCACAATTGACCCACCATATCGAAACACTACATAACGACCGTCGGCACTTATCGAAGGAGTGTGTGAGCTCCCATTCGACGTGAATCCATCAATCGTTATATTAATCCTATTAGTTTCACCTGTCTGACGATCGCGAATAAACACATCCGAGCAGCCACCAGGACAATCAGCTGCACCTCCTGGGGCGAAATTTGAAGCGTAGGATTCAAAAACCACATATCGCCCATCCGCACTTATCGACGGTGCCTGAGAGAATGAATTAGCCTGCGTCCCATCTGTTGCTACACTAACCAATTGTGGGAAAGTAGCTATTGCATGCGCCGGTAAAACCATTACCGCCTGAAAAGCAAACACAAAAACCGTAAACCAAGTTGCTATTTTTTTGAATTTTTTCTTCATGCTATATCTCCCTTATTATTTTTATGGATTTGTATCTATCCACAAATCACCAGCAACCGGCGTACGTAATGATGACGGATCGACTGTTCCGACGCTTATGTTTGTATCGCCAGTTGTCAGGACCATACGAGCCGTAGATGCAGGCGCTGTTGTTCTAGTGAAGTATAGTTTATCGTTCAAAAACTCAACCGCGCCAGCTTCCGGCGTAGTCATCAATGACCCAGTTGTGAATTTCAATGGTGCGGTTAGGGCCGCAGTCGTACCGGGTCGGATAGTTATGGTTTTGTGCCCACCATTAGGTGCATAATCCGCACCGGTGTTATAGTGCTCTTTTTCAATAAACTGGTTTAATACGGCTCCCCAAGAACCATCATCCTGATCAACTATCGGTAATCGTTGTTGTTCCATTAACTAGACCCCATACTTTCCACCACCAAAACTTCTGGCAGATTTAGTATTTGATTCAGCTAGTTTTTTAGATTCAGTTTGAGTTATTAGGGTTGCGATTGTTTTAAGGCCAACAACAGACAACAAAGCCAGGCCACTGTATTTCAAGAAGTCTTTGCGATCCATTTCTTTGTCTGAAATAGTTTTTATTATATCTTTATCTATCACGCCCTACTCTAAACCGTCCTCAGACGGGCTCCTACAATAATCATAAGCTACAAGAGTCAATTAATCAATTGAAAACATAAACGAGAACAACTAAATTGCCGACTAATAGTCAGTTTCGACGTACAAGCTAACTAGCGCGATTCCAGTAACTGATGACGTACCACCAACACTTGAATAACCACGGGCACCAAGCAGTGTTGTATTAGATGGCAAATTAGTGGTAATCGTTCCAGATACAACCGTGTCGCTGGTCAATTCTATAAATTCGTAATAAACCGTGCTGGTATTAGGAGCACAGAAAAATGCCAAGTCGTACATATACGTTCTATCTGTTGTTGTTTTTGGGAAACTGGCTCCTAAATCAACTTTTGTTGCAGTACCAGATCCATCATTATGCATAATACTAAAATTGGTATCACCGTTATCATATCCAACGCCAATAATGTTAACCTGTGTACTTGGGTCAACGTCAGTCGGAGCGGCAGCATTTGCAGCAAACCCCACAAAAAGCCTTCTGGTTGCAAGTCCCGTGACACCAGTTGATGGCCCAAATCTACATACATAATGGAAACCACCACGCTTCGCAGAGTTTCCCAATCCAAAGTTTGTACCTGCAGTTCTCCAACCAGCAACGGCAGTAGTTGCCGCAACAGTTACTAAAATTTCTAATTTTTGCATCCATGTATAAACGTTGGTGGTAGCCGTAGCCGCAACAGTTCCGGTACCGGTCAACGTTAATGTCAGCCCCAAACCGCTGTTAGTCGTGCTACCACCAGATGCTTTCCAAATTGCAACGTTATTGCGGCCAAAAAATGGTTGAAGTGCCGTATCAATACCAGCTGGGCCAATCTGTTTCAGCATGTGTCGACCGCCAGCTACAATTTTGCTATATAAAACTAATTCACCCGCTACTGGGGCTTCGTCATTAGTGTTAGAGGTCAAACTTATTCCACCGTTACTTGAACTGGCTCCAATTTTTAAGTGACTAGTAGATGTATCATAAACCAGGTCAGCATGACCAGCTAAAAACCCACTGCTATTAAATTGAACCTGAGTATCTGAACCGACAGCACGCAATGATTGTGTGCTTTTTACTTCGCCAACCGATGAATACAGTAACCAGCCTTGACCGTCCATGTATTGCAACGTTTCACCTGCCAGCAATGTAGTGATAGTCGATAGCCTCCAACTCGTGGTCGATCCTGTATCATATTTATCGACCGTCACATCACATGCTACAGTTGCGTGGATATTTGAAATAGTAATAAGTTTTACTTGACGTTGAGTTGAGCCAGCTGGACTTGCCAGAATTGGCGTTACGGTATTTGAAACTATCTTGCCTTCGCTAGTAGAAGGTCCAAAAGTAGTTGTTGTGATATCAGCATAAGAAACAGAATAGTCAATAGTACACCCTACCGCACTGGTAGTAAGTCTAAGAGTCTCAGCTGTAGCCTTGAGTAATATCATTCCTTGCCTATTATATCCTCATTGAGCTAATTGCCATAGCCTGTTGAAAATTTGGCCCAGGCGCTACCCATGATGGCAAATTACCACCCGAAACGGTCAAAATATGAGTTGGCGAACCAACTGCTAATCGAACAAAGTTTCCACCACTGTCACGGTAGTAAATATCACCAGCAGCACCAGAAGCATCGTCATAGGCCGCAACTGTTTTGCGCGTTGTAGTCGTTGTCTGTGTAAAATAAAGTTTATCTGTCTGAAATTCAATAGCACCAGCTTCACGAGTGCCGAGTAACGTACCTGACATAAATTTTAGCGGAGCTGTTCCTGCAGTAGCAGTACCAGGCTGAAGAGTAATATGTTGGTGACCACCATTCTCGGAAGTAGCCTGATTTAGGTCTATATCGTCATTATAATGTTCTTTGCCAATATATTGGTTAAGAACATCACCCCAAATACCATCATCATTATCAACTATAGGTAGTCGTTGTTCGGCCATATCCTAAACCCCATACCTTCCGCCACCAAAACCACGTCCAGTTTTAGATTGGGATTCAGCTAGTTTTTTAGATTCAGTTTGAGTTATTAGGGTAGCAATTGTTTTAAGGCCAACAACAGACAACAAAGCCAGACCACTGTATTTCAAGAAGTCTTTGCGATCCATTTCTTTGTCTGAAATAGTTTTTATTATATCTTTATCTATCACGCCCTACTCCCTTGGTCGTCTCGCAGACGATTTGTCACTGCTTCAATCATAAGTTATATGGAATAAAAAATCAAATTCAATCACCTCTGTTGTGAAAAAAATGGCGTCACTTGCATAACCATTTAGTTTTGCTATAATTTATAGTAGTAATATGCATAAAGAGGGAGAGTGTTGTGCTAGGAAAAACTGAAATCATTATATTGATCGTATTGGCAGTAGTTGTACTGTTCGTTGGTGGCAAAAAGCTTCCAGAACTAGCTCGTGGTGTTGGACAAGCCGGCAAAGAACTTAAAAAAGGTTTCCGCGACGGTGACGACAGCGGCAAAAAAGACGAAGAAAAAACTACAAAAAAATAATCCAAAGGTGGTGGTTTAGTGGGTCAATCAGCCAAACAATCAAATCCAGCAACAAAATTGCAGGATCACATTCGCGAACTAGGAATGCGTTTATTCGTGTCCGCTATTGCGATGGTGTTGGCTGGTGTTTTGGTTTATTTGTTTTACGAACCAATCCTAAATTTACTTCGCTCACCCCTGGGTGCTCCATTGTATTACAGCAGCCCCGCAGGCAGTTTTGCATTCGTCATGAAGATTTGTTTCATGGGCGCATTGACTATCACAATCCCAGTTTTGGTTTATAACCTAATCATGTTCGTCAGGCCTGCATTTAGCCAATCCCTATCAACCAAGCGTGTCTATACAACATCCCTCATTTCATCAATGTTAGCAATCGCAGGTGCAGCATTCGCCTTTTATATTATTCTGCCTGAATCGTTGAAATTCTTTGCAGGTTTTCAAGTTAGCGGATTAAGCGCACTTATATCGGCTGACAGCTACTTGGGATTTGTCACAAACATTATCATCACATTCGTCTTGGTATTCCAATTGCCACTGTTAATTACATTTATTGATCACATAAAACCTCTAAAACCCAAAAAACTAATTGGTTTTGAAAAGTGGATTATTTTGGGAAGTTTAGTAATCGCATTGTTGGCCCCATTTACATACGATTTAGTTACTAGCCTGTTGATTGCACTACCTATTGTCGTGTTATACAACATGTCAATTGTAATGGTTTTAGTACGACATGCGTCAGTTGCACGCAAAGCTCGTCGTGCAATACATTCAACATTAGTAATGCCTGTTATCGCGCCAGAATTAGCTGTTAGTGAATTAGCGCTAGAAAACTTTGCTGATGAATTAATTAGCCTCGAAAAACCAACTGTCACAGCCCCAACAATGACTGTCGCTAAACCAGCAATCATGCACCCAAAATACGTACAACGCGTCAAACCACAGCCAGTTCAACCACCAGCTTGGGCTATTGAACGCAAGTTGAAACGTGAAGCATTGTTTGCACAAGCCAAAGCCTTTTCAGAAGTTAATCGCAGCGCCAGCGTCAAACGCGCCCTTGCAAGCTAGTTTTTATTATTCCCCACTATCTACAACCTACTACCTACAATCTACTAACTAGTCCCTTTTCAGCATTACAGTAAAAGCTTCTGACGGAATATCAACTTTGCCGAAACGTTTCATACGCTTTTTGCCTTTGGCCTGTTTAGCCAACACCTTTTTCTTGCGTGATACGTCACCACCATATAAACCAGTCGTGACGTCTTTGCGAAATGCGGATAAATCTGCGCGCGCGATAAACTTACCACCAATTGCCGCCTGTAATGCAACTTGGAAATTCTGACGCGGTATAGCCTCTTTTAATTTATCTACAATTTCGCGACCCAATCTTTGAGCTTCGCTGCGGTGTGCCATAATGCTAAGCGCATCAACCATGTTACCTGCAACATAAAAATCAAGACGAACTAAATCCTCGACACGATAAGTATCCAGTTCGTAATTAAATGATCCATAACCACTGGTAATTGATTTTAATTGGTCATAAAAATCAGTTAATAAATTAGCCAATGGCGCTTCAAAACTAATCAATGCCCGTTCATCAATATAACTAAGATTATTTTGACGTCCACGTTTATTGATAATCAATTGCAAAACTGCACCGATATAAGCCTGCGGCACAACAATCTCGCCTTTTATCCAAGGTTCACGAATCTCTTTGATTCGGCTAACATCAGGCAAGCTACTGGCGCTTTTGATATCCAGTTCATCACCATTTGACATCACAACTTGATAATCCGTTGAAGGATTCGTAACAATCAAATCTAAGTTATATTCACGTTCCAATCGTTCACGAATAATGTCCATGTGAAGCAACCCAAGAAATCCAATTCGGACACCAAATCCTAAAACTGGTGAGTTTTCAGGTTCAAATTGCAGCGCCGAATCACTAAGGCTTAGTTTTTCAATAGCATCTTTGAGATCTTTGTAATCATCGTTGCTAACAGGGAAGAATCCGGCGTAAACAAATGGTTTTACTAATTTATATCCTGGCAATTGCGACAATGTATACGACCTTTTGGTCGTTACTGTATCGCCAACTCTGGCGTCCCTGGTCGTACGAAGATTTGTAACAATATATCCAATTTCACCGGTTGCAAGTCCGTCAATTTCTTTTTTGGCTGGCTGTAAAATGCCAACTTCCAATGCAATTCCATGTGCGCCAGTTGCAATCATTTCAATCGTGTCACCTTTTTTGACCATGCCATCAACGATACGAACGTATAAAATTACGCCACGATAATCATCATAATAACTATCAAAAATAAGTGCTCTGGTTGGCGCAGTCGCATCACCTTGTGGCGATTGAATTCGATCAACAATCGCATCCAAAACTTCGTTTACGCCTTCGCCGGTTTTAGCACTGATTTTTAAAATATCAGATTCTTTGCAGCCTAATAGATTAATGATTTCGGCACTGACACGTGGCACATCGGCTGCTGGTAAATCGATTTTATTTAGTACTGGAATAATTTTCAAATCAACCGCTAATGCCAAATACACGTTTGCTAATGTTTGTGCCTGAATCCCCTGGCTGGCGTCAACGACCAACACTGCACCTTCACAGGCTTGCAGAGACCTACTAACTTCATAACTAAAATCTACGTGCCCTGGTGTATCAATTAGGTTTAATTGATAATTTTCACCACCAACTTTGTGTTGCATACGAACAGGCGCTAATTTAATAGTAATTCCCTTTTCGCGTTCCAAATCCATACTGTCCAACAACTGCGATTTCATATCCCGTTTTTCAACAGTGCCGGTCAGTTCCAACATGCGATCAGCAAGTGTAGATTTTCCATGGTCAATATGAGCGATAATACAAAAATTTCGTATGTTTTTAGAGATCATTTTTTCTTATTTTCCTAAAACCACCAAATAAAATCTTTTTTGATTGAGCTATCACTGGCATAACTTCATCTAATTTCAGCATTCGGCTTAACACTATATATGATAGTCCCGATATCGCAACAATCAATCCAAACTTTGGAAAACTCGCCAAGAAACTATGGTCGTTTGCGCTAAGTGGAAATATCGTGACACAAATATATGTTATGACCGCCATAAAACCAGTTGCGCTGGCCATACGTGCAATCGCATGTACAAAGACCAGGTCAAACAATCCCTGAATATGTCGTGACATTATGACCAGCAATATAACAACCTGAACAATTGAAACAATCGACGCGGCCCAAGCTAAACCATAAATACCCATTTGCAAACCAAACGTAAACCACAATGCCAACGCAATGTTCAAAGCAATTGCAAAAAATGATATATACAGTGGCGTTCTAGTATCCTGCTGAGCATAGAAACTACGTGCAGCAATCTGATAAATCGAACTAAATAGGATCGAGATTGCCAAGATTCCCAAAATTCCGGACATCAACACATCTCCACCATTTTTAATGAAGTTCACCAAATAACCACGTCCAAAGAATGCAATTATTGTTACTGGTAATGTTAGCCAAATAATAACGCGCAAAACTGCTTGTAATTCTTTTTTAAATAAATCAGGTCGGCCTTGACCTAATCGTTCAGCCATTTTTGGGAAAGCAGCTGTACTGATTGCGACACCAATTAAACTGGTAGGCACATATGACAAGTTTGATGCCTGTTGATAGGCACGAATTGAACCAGCCGCCATACGTGACGCCAAGTTAGTTTCGACGATGCTATTTACATAATTAATTCCCTGGTTCAATGACCTGGCTGGCAATAATGACAAGACCTTCAAAAATCCTTTATTGCGCCAATATATCTTGAACCTGTAATCAAATCCCATGCCAAATAATCCAATGCAACTGATTAGTAATTGCATGACAGAACCCAACACAACACCCAACGCTACACCCATAATTCCGCCTTCAAATACCTGCCAGCCAAATAAGTTAATGCCGTTTGTAAAGAAGAATGCACCAATGATAATACCGATGTTATAAACGGCTGGCGCAACTGCGAAAAATGTAAAACGCCCAACTGCCTGTTGCATACTGGTAATAACCGTTGCAATTGAAAACAAGAATGGGTTGATTGCAATTACTCTCATCATACTGATTGCCAGTGCACGACTGGATTCGTCCAAGCCTGGCCCAACTACAAATCGGACTAGTGGATCGGCAAATATAATTATCAAAACACTAGTTATCAACGTAGCAATTGCCATTAAATTCAAAATACTGGTCGACAATTCCCAAGCTGACTTTTTGTTGCCGTCTGCAAGTCGTTGATTAAACACCGGTATAAACGACACACTCAACGCACCCGATACTAATATAAAAAACATAAAATCAGGTATTAAAAACGCAACTGTATATGCATCAATTCCCTGAGGATACGTACTGTAATATAGTCCGTTTAATTGACGATCCCGAATTAACCCCAAAACGCTAGAAAGCAGCGCCGAGCCAGCCAACAGTACCGCCGCTAATCGGACAGGTAGTTTCAGGTTGGCCCGTGCTACAGTGCTTTGTAATCGTCCCATTTGTTTTTAATCGCCTTGCTTAATAAAGCTTGGCCTCCTTGGGTAAAACAGTGTCCTTTAATATCTTGACGACTTGTTCTTCATCCAGAGTTTCTTCGGCTAGCAATGCTTTTGCTAGTTTGTCCAAACTGGCGCGGTTGTGTGAGATTACGGCCTCGGCGCGTACAGCAGATTCTTTGATTAAATCAGCAACTTCATTATCAATCTCACGAGCTGTGTCGTCACCATATGGTCGTTCGTGTGTCATACGATCGAACATCATTCCACCATTATCTTCATGGAAAACCTGGTCGCGTAATTTAGTACCCATACCTTGTTCAATAACCATTTCGCGGGCGATTCCGGTTGCATGACGCAAATCTGAACCAGCACCAGTCGTAACACGATCTTTGCCATATACAAGCTTTTCAGCAATACGGCCGCCAAGTGCGCGCGCCAATACATCTTTGAATTCAATAATACTGGTATATGATTTATCTTCGGGTGGCAAGAACCATGTAACGCCGCCTGTTCCACCACGTGGAATAATCGTTACTTTGTGAACTGGGTCGCTATCTGGCAATACATGTCCAACAATAGCGTGTCCGGCTTCGTGATAAGCTGTCATTTCTTTTTCTTGATCGCTCATAATTTTAGCTTTGCGTTCTGGACCAATCGCAATTTTTTCAAATGCTTGAGTTAAATCTTCGTTGCTAATCTTTTTAGAATTACGACGAGCAGCAACAATCGCAGCTTCATTGGCAATGTTAGCTAGGTCTGCACCAGATGAACCGGCAGTTTTAGCAGCCAATGCATCCATATTTACAGTCGCATCAACTGGTTTGTTTTTAAAGTGAACCTTCAAAATTGCTAAACGATCGCGTCGTTCTGGCAACAAAATGTTCGTACGTCGATCGAATCGTCCTGGTCGCAAAAGTGCTGGGTCCAAAACATCAGCACGGTTAGTTGCAGCTAACACAATAACGTTTGCACCAGTATCAAATCCATCCATCTCAACCAAAATCTGGTTAAGCGTTTGTTCACGTTCGTCATGTCCGCCACCCATGCCGCTACCGCGTCGTCGACCGACGGCATCAATTTCATCGATAAAGATAATCGCAGGAGCATTCTTTTTAGCTTTGGCAAACAAATCGCGTACGCGACTAGCACCAACACCAACGAACATTTCAACGAATTCAGAACCAGATATTGAAAAGAATGGTACGTTCGCTTCACCAGCAACGGCACGAGCCAACATAGTCTTACCTGTTCCTGGGCTACCAACTAGTAGTACGCCGCGTGGAATCTTGGCACCTAATGCTTCGTATTTTTTAGGATGTTTCAAAAAGTCGACAACTTCTTCTAGGTCTTGTTTTGCAGAATCATTACCGGCAATATCACCAAATACAACTTTTTCTTTATCCAAACCGTAAAGTTTTGCCTTTGATTTACCAAAACCAAGGGCTTGGTTATTCTGTCCCTGAGCTTGGCGCATCATAAACGCAAAGAAACCAATAATCAAAATCGTTGGAACAATAATAATTGCCAAATTCCACAATGTATCATTGGTAGTTGAAGGTTGAGTAATCGCAATTTCAACTGGCGCATCGGCTTTTAGACCCTGAGCTTGAATGCTGCTATCAGCCTGTTTTGTAGTCTTTTCCGTTGCAGTGTCGCTGCCTTTGACGGTTACTTTTATTTCATCGCCCTGAATGTCTAGTTTTTTAATCTGTCCAATGTTAGCACGATTAATCACGTCCGAAATCGGAACAACTTTCAAATTATCATGTGGTGACAAATAAGTAATGCCGACCAAAACTCCCATAGCGACAATAAACCAAAATAGGGATAGTCGCACAAGATTGCTCGGTTTTTTATTTGCTGCAGGTATTTTCATTGCCATAGTGAATTAAGTATTCCTTTCAATAGGTCATCTCAGTTGGATATTCTGTACCTATTTTATCAGTTCAACAGTAAAATTACGAGAGGTGAAGTTAATTTTCACCCCGCTGCCGGCATCGTATGTTTTGCCTGGCATGGCAGTTTTGATGGCGTGCAGTGCTTTTGTCAGTTGCGGACGAGTCAAACGTGCACCAACAATATGACGCAAACACTCTGATGCAGCTGCTGAATCGATATGAATAAAGAAATAACGACTGTAATCTGGACCGTCACCAACTAGCCTTTCTACCTCTGATGTAATCAACTGTTTTAATGATTTTTGTTTTGTCCACAGACTTAATAATTGCTGTTTTTTATCATCTGGCAGTTTATTGGTGTGGTGACGAATGCGATTGCGCAAGTATTTATTTTCAAAATTTGTGCTGTCGTCGTGCCATTTCAAACCATTCATTTCAGCGTATTCAATAATTTCAGATTTTTTAACACCAGTCAGTAAACGTACGACATCCGAATCCAAAACTGCCAATCCCCGCCAACCAGTACCACGCACCAGATTAATAGCAATCGTTTCAATAACATCATCGGCATGATGAGCAGTTACCAGTTTTGAATCATGTTTTTTAGCAACCGAACGCAAAAAATCGTATCGCCTGTTGCGCGCAACTTCTTCGCTGACATCTGGACCCAGTTCTTCACGTCTCATAACAAATGGCAAACCATATTTTTTAGCCAATCCCGCCACAAAAATCGCATCAATACCAGAATCAAATCGCACGCCGTGATCAAAATGAGCAACAATCAATTCCAAGCCCGGCTGTTTAGATAAAATATCTAGTAGAACCACCGAATCCACCCCGCCACTAACAGCTACGACATACTTGTCCATATCTATAGTATACAAGCTTATGCTTGTTTAGTATCCACTAAATCGTTTGGATACTTTTACGCCAACCCAAACACCAAATAATCCACCAATTAGCCCGCCCAAAATCCCCCAGGCGCTGAAAATATCAGTCTCGCCAAACAACATTGGTACATAATTACCAACCAGTTCAAAAATAATCGCGCAAGTTAGAATAACCGTTTTATTCATAAATCTAGTATTACACAAAATGATTAGCTATTGGAATGTGGCTATTAGAATATGGCAAAATATCAAAAAGTGAATCGTCACGAAGCTTTGGGTTGTTAAATCTGAAGGGCTGAGAGCGGTAGCGAAGCCTAGCGCCACGTGCTGGCAAAGCCACACGTAAAGCGGCCCGGAAGATTTAATAACCCTAAGATTCGGCCAAAACCAAGCGCCTAAAGATATCGCGTGCTACCAAACGGTATTTTTGACTTCACAAATTCACCAGTATCCAACGTACTAGCAGAATGGACAGTTCGATCACCAAATCGTTGGTTAATATCATCAACCGCATCAACCAATTGATGTTCGCGGGCTAAAATATCGCCAAACAAACTCATTTGACTATCATCATCGTCAACTAATCCATAACAATGGACGCCAATTTCTTTGATTAAATCAGGAGCTTTAGAAAACAATTGCTGTGCAATAGAATTAATAGTTTGGTCGCTATAAAACGGCAGCTGACACATGCGACTGCCATGCCAGTATTGATGTTGTATTGTTTTGGCATAAACATACACCCCACGCGCTAATTTATTTTGCCCGCGCAACCGCGAACCAACTGATTCGCACAAATGATGCAGCCTGGATGCTATTTCTGCATGCGTCAAATTACGATCTTCTAAAACATATTGCCGACCAACCCTTTTAGTTACTGTTTTGTAATTATCAACCTCAAACCCACGCAACCGTTCGTACCATTGCCCACCACATATACTTTTAAACACAACTTTTTGTAAAGCCACCGCACTTGCGTCCAAAAACTGAATCGGCGTATCAATCCCAACCGCGTTTAGTCGCTGTTCCATATGTTCTGCTATGCCAGTTAAATCTGTCAGTTTCATAGTTTCATAAGTCGTACGCAAATTATCAGCCGTAATTACGTCCAGACCATCGGGTTTATGCAACCCAGCCGCAGTTTTAGCCAAAAAACGATTTGGACCGATCCCAACATTGCAGCGCATAGCCGATCCGACTTCATCACGCAAACGTTGTTTAATTTCGTACCCAATTTCAATTAATGGACGGTGATTGGGGATATGATGAAAATCAATAACGCCCTCGTCAATGCTTTTCATAACCACATCTGCCGAATAATCGTTTAGTATCGCCATTAATTTTTTGTAAACAAAACGATACTTTGCCGGGTCGCTTTCGACCGCCACCAAACCTGGCGCCAATCTGGCCGCTTCGGCAAATTTCATGCCAACTTTGACACCACGCGCTTTGGCTTCGTAACTGGCGGTTACAATTGCAGTGCTTTCAACTCGGCGATTAATCACAGCGACCGGTCGACCACGTAGTAATGGCCTAGATTGTTGCTCAATCGACGCAAATGCCGAATTTAAATCGACATGCATGATCAACGGCTCTTCGGTGTTATACGTCGACATGATCCGCCTCGCGAGTTAAATGCCAAGTCAACTGCTGAGCATCAAATTCCAATCGATAATCCGCCTGCCCGTCCGTCACATCAAAAATGTGCATCATACGCTTGCCTTGCATGCTGGGATGCCGCAAACCAATCTCGGTTATATCAACTTCCCGACTATTCGCCCGTTTAAATCGCAGTGGGCGACAAGGATTTAAACCTTCACCAAACACCGCCACTACTTTAATTCGTTCGTTCAAAAAGAGTTCATCATTCATATCAAAAATCCTCAAATATATTTAGTTTGAGAAACGAAATTTGATTGTATTGCCCGTCCTTTTAGCCCGTTTCTAAAGCTTAAAGTCCGAAGACAATTAAAATGAATGACCGTTCGCGAGGGACGCTTAATCCATTTTACCCTTCGGCATAACAGACCAGTGAGTATCACGTGGCATACCCCCATTATATACTCACACCAAAACTAAATCTCAAAAAAGTAAATCATACAACACCATATCTGTCATAACCCCCTTTTGCAAGGCTTAACCTTGCAAAAAAATAACACTTTACTAACACCTATCAAATAGCGACAAGAATATCGGCTAAAGCCTCCTCCACTCATTCACGAAAAAATGTAAACACTTTTGGAGGTGCGACAAGAATTGGTCACGATAAAATTCATTCTGAATTTTTCTCGACCCCGCCTCAGTCGGTGACGTTCGTCATCCGGCTTCCGGCCTTGCGAACTGCCATTCTAGGCAGTTCTCACTTGTGACTTAACGCCAGTAAACTGGCGAGTCACAAATTCAATTCTAATCAATAGATTACCAAATAAAATATCCCACTAAAAAGTGGGATATTTTATTTGGTAGTAGCGACAAGAATTGAACTTGTGACCTCAGGCTTATGAGTCCTGCGCTCTAACCAACTGAGCTACGCTACCTCGTCGGAACTCACTTTCGAGGCCTCGTTTTGCCGTAAACGACAAAAGCTTCGTCTCTTCGTTGTTCCTCCTCTCAATAAAACAAACAGTCTAGACTTGGTTTGTTTTATTGGATAAATGCGTTGGTCGCATAAATCACACAGGTAATTGTAGCAAAAAACAGGTTACTTTTCTAGATATAAAATAACCCCACCAAGCGATGAGGTTATTTTTTTATTGATTCGCAGTTTTACAAGTCTTCTTCAACAAACGCAAGTTCAGCTAATCGGCGAGTGACGCGTTCGCGTAACTCTTCGGAACTTCGTTCGCGTTCCCATGTGGCTAATTGTAGCCCCAATATGTCGCTCTTGGTTACCGCTTCGATAACGCCTGACTGAATTTCCATTTCCATTGCCGTTTCCTTTTATTTGTTTTTATTGTTTGATAGTCTTATTTAAGCATAAATAGCATAAAAAAGCAATACCATTTTGATATATTTGACCACATTCTTTGTCTATTAGTGGTGGTTATGCTAAATTAGAGATAAGGAAAACAATAAAAAATAAACAATATGGATATCCCCGTTTCCCTCGCCATCGTAGCCCTCGCCGGTCTTATTCATGCCAGCTTTCAATTAAGTGTTAGCGTCCTGACCTTACTGAGCGGCCATGCGATTGGATCCAAACGATCACACGCAAAATTATTGCGCCTGACCACCAGTTTCGTTATCGGTGCTGGCGTTATGACCGTATTGTTGTTGTCATCAACATCATTTGTCATGTTAAGCCTTTATGGCGCTGACACCCCGCAGGTTGTTTGGGCTGCTGTTTGCGGATTACTAATCGGCGTCGCTATATCGGTTTGGTTGTTTTATTATCGACGCGAAAAGGGAACTACGCTATGGATTCCTCGGGGTGTTGCCGCTTATTTAACCGAGCGAACTAAATCGACTAAAATGAGCGCCGAGGCATTTGGTCTGGGCCTGAGCAGTGTCATCGGCGAAGCATTTTTCATCATTGCGCCAATTATCATCAGCGCCCTGACATTAGTTCAATTACCCGCTGTTTGGCAAATGGTTGGTATTGGCATTTACACCGTTATTTCCATGATGTCATTAGTCGTCGTTTGGGTGATGATTGGCAGCGGACATACGCTGGGCCGAATTCAACAGTGGCGCGAAGCCAACAAGTATTTCCTGCAATTTGCTGCTGGCGCTGGCCTGCTGGTTTTGGTCTTTTTCGTCTATGTCTTTGAAATTTTAGGCAGCACCGTCGTCGGAGGCATTTAATATGGACTTGGCGGTGGATATTATTAAACGCGGTGGACAGCGTAAATCTGAACGCTTTAATCGCGCAAAATTACACGCTAGCATAGTTGCCGCTTGCCTTAGCGTCCGAACACCCGAGGGTCACGCCGAATCTACTGCAGCCGCAGTGTGCGATAAGGTAATCGAATGGTTGCAACAACATCCCGAAGTAACCAGCCAAGATATTCGTATTATCACTACCCGTCATCTTAAAATTTATCATCCCGAAGCTGCCTATTTATATGAACAACACCGAATTACCATTTAACCGACAAAGGAGAAATTAATATGGCTAAAAAATACGAATTTGACTATGACCTAATTGTTATCGGCAGTGGCGCTGGTGGCAGTGCCGCCGCAACAATTGCTGCCCGTGAAGGCAAGCGAGTTGCAATTATTGAATCAGACGCTTTTGGTGGTGATTCACCAAACTGGAGCGATATTCCGACCAAAGCATTATTACACGCTGCTAACCTATTCGATGAAGCCCGACACGGCGCCAGATTTGGTTTGCGTACAGCAACAATTGGCTATAATTACCCTTCACTTCGTACATGGAAAGAATTAGCCGTTAAACGGACTGGTGCTGGTGGCAATCGACGCTATTATGAAAACCTGGGCATCAGCGCATTCAGCGGCGCGGCACACTTTTTATCACCAAACGAGATTAGTGTAAACCGTCGACATATATCTGCCAGCCACTTTTTGATTGCGACCGGATCCAATTGGGCTGTCCCTGACATTCACGGTTTGACGGAAACCAAATATCTGACTCCTCGCACAATTTTAGAAACTATTCGCCCACCAAAAAGTTTATTGATTGTCGGTGGAGGCGATACTGGTATAGAAATTGCCCAGATGATGGCTATATTCGGAACTAAAGTTTACATTGCTGAAAAAGCTGGCCGCTTGCTGCCCCACCACGACAACGAAGTTGGCGAATTAATGGAACGAGTTTTGTCTGAGCAAAAAGGCGTTACCACTCTAACCCATTCTCGCGTCGTCTCGGTTGAAAAAGAAGGCCTTGGCAAACGAGTTATCATATCTCGCGCCGGGACTGAAAAAACAATTCGCGTTGACGAAGTTTTAATCGCCGCTGGTCGCGTACCAAATGTTGATATGGGGTTAGAAAACGCTGGAATTAAATTTTTGGCGAAGGGGATTGAAGTAAATGATTATTTGCAAACCAACGTCAAACATATTTTTGCAGCCGGTGATGTGCTGGGCAAAAATAGCCATACTCATACAGCCTTGATGGAAAGCCACGTTGCTGCCAATAACATTTTGCATCGCAATAAAATCATGCCCGATTATACTGCTACGCCCGAAGTTGTATTCACTAACCCCGGCATTGCAACTGTTGGTTTGAACGAGGATGATTGTGTTAAACGCGACTTGCCTATTAATAAAGCAATTGCCCCACTAAACATAATCGCTCGCAGCAATACATCTGATTTTCGTGATGGTTTTGTCAAAATTATCACCGACAAAAAAGGTGTTATTATCGGCGCAACCGTCGTTGCACCACACGCTGCCGAGATTATTCACGAACTGACATTGGCTGTTAAATTCTATCTAACCGCCCACGATCTAGCCTCTACCCCACACGCTTTCCTTTCATGGAGCGAAGCCGTCCGCGTCGCGGCAGGGAAGTTAAGCTAGAAAAAATTAGGGACGTAACGTTCCGGCAAACACTTGCCAAGCTAGTAACGATTTAGCTACCAAACTTAGAATTATATATGCCCTTTCGCCGTAAAAATAATCTTTCCACGGTCCAATTTTCTTGTACTGCAATACCATATTGATAGCAAAACAATTGAAGAATAGAAATATGGAAACAAATATCCAGTATACAAATGCTGGCGCACTGCTGCCATTATCTGCACCTAGCCACATATAGAATGCAATTGCAATCCACGGAATAATACCAGCTGCACTCCCCAACCAAAAACTTAGCCAATTTGTCTTTTTGGTTGTTTGATTGTGCACTTCCATAATCAAACCCATCAAGTTCATAATTGCAGCAAGTGAAAATATCATCACCAGACTCATTGCGTCGTAAATACCAACCAATAGTGAAATTGCTACCATCATAATGCTAGCTGATATCGAGTACTCTACCCAGCGCGCAATGTTCATTCCGCGCGATAATTGTGAATTGTATTGTTTGTTATAAACTGTCGCAATAATAAAATGTGCTGCTGCTGACAGGAAAAAGAATATGACAATTAACATCGGCAATGACAAATCAAATAAAAATTTAGTTGCAGGCAATAAACTTTGACTAACCTGATCAAATTTCAAATAACCGCCACTTATTGGTAATGTAAAAACTTTACTTAAAATTAATATAGCAAATCCTTGTGCCAGATGTAATCCGCCCATTATCAGATTGAATTTTCGCAAACTTTTGGTCGTGATTATATTGCTCATGATTTAATCTTAGCATAAAAAATAGGGGATACTCCCCCTTTAGGATTTGGCGAAGTTCAGCGCATCAAATTTTGGTTGCGGGGGTGAATTATCGGCCTTTGGCCTCCTCCGTTCATTTGCTAAAAAATGTAAACACTTTTTAGCGTCATTCTCTACGCGACCACCGACTATTTTTGCTACGCAAAAAGTCGCAGGTTCAAATCCTGCCCGCCAGACAAAATAAAATAACTATCACAAGGATAGTTATTTTATTTTGGTTGCGGGGGCAGGATTTGAACCTGCGACCTGATGGTTATGAGCCATCCGAGCTAACCACTGCTCCACCCCGCGATACATATACCAGATTAACAGATATGATTTGGTTTTGCAACCTAATTAGCCGGAAATGCTTTTGCTATTTCGGCCAAACAAAAAGTTCATCCATTGCCCAAAATTACTAATCGGTGCTTGTTTTACCGTGGTCGCAGACGTCAGATTTTTATCGGCTTCTTTGGCTGCACGTGTATTTGGCGGTAAAATTATCACACTCTCGCCTGGCGTTCCTAAACCTAATCGTTCACGCACTGCTAATTCTTTGTATTCGTTCGTATTGTAATAACGTTGTTCCAATTTAGCATTATCCGTATCCAGTTGCGCCACAATCAATTGACGCGATTTATCATCTAGTTCTTTTTGCAGATTATAGTTCCGCTGCATCACACCCATTGATCCCCACACAAAACCAGCCGCAATCATCAATGCAATTCCAATCACCGCATTGTTAGTAGTAATATACTTGTGTGTGATTACGTAATAGATATGGCGGATTTTGATTTTTTTCATAATTAACCTGTTGTTATTATAGCCCAGCGGTGGGGAATAGGCTATAATATCTATATTCCCTTTCGGGACCAAATACGGGGGCGTAGCTCATCGGTTAGAGCAGAGTGCTCATAACGCTTTGGTGGTTGGTTCAACTCCAACCGCCCCCACCACATTAGAATTATTAGCGACTTCGGTCGCTATTTTCTTTTGCTAAAATGCATCATTTAACAATTCACTAATCGACGGTTCGGTTCCATCGACCACGTCCACACGCGGTTGATACCATTGTTGATTTGTTGTGATATCGATTGAATAGTACAGATACGAACGATGGTCTGATGAAGTTGTAGTTGGTTGCCAAATAAAGTCCGAATTAGATGCAACTTTTACACCGCTCAACGTATAAATACCAGAATCTGCTGCAACAGCCCCAATACCGCTACCAGCCGGCCAAACATACCCAGTCACCAAGTACCATTGGTTTGCATTACCCCACCATGCCCTAGCGCAAAAATACGGATTGGCGTTTACTACACCATTATTTCGGTTTAATACCGCATCAGGTGTGCCATGTAGACCAAGATAGAAACTGCCGTTACCAATGACCTTCCTTTGTACGAATGTAGAAAACCTGTACGTTTTGGTATTATCTATGGCAAAACTACTTCCATTCCAACCACCGTCAGCGTCACTGGCGACGTCTTGGTTGCTAACATCCCAAACAGTACCTGACGCGCCCCAGGGGGTTATATCGGCAAGTCTGGAATTTCCATCACCATTTAAACCGTACCCAGCCACAGCACCAGTACCAACGGTCCAAGAAGCCCACTTTATCACCGAGAATCTGTCTCGTCCTGGACCCGCACAAATACCCAACCTTGCGACGCTATTATTAGTAATCCTATAGTTAATTGAGTCTTTCGTGGCAGTAATGCAAAAGCCTGTTGATGTCGTGTAGTAGTCACCGTATGTTGTACCCGAACTAGCTGGTATACCATTCCCATTGTTGGCGTCATTCGGGGTGGCTGGATAAGTTCCATTTAATACTTGGTGCATTGACAGTAATTTAGATGCGCCGTCCAGATCAGACACCAATGAAGCAACGGTAGCTTTATTTTTAATACCTGTGTACGAGATAATCGTTATGGCAGCCAAAGTACCAATAACTACTATCACTACCAAAAGCTCTACGATAGTAAAACCGGATAATTTTGATTTCACCTTGTGCATTATGTCTTTACGGCCTTACTATGTTTTTATCAGGTTTCAAGAATAAAACTATGAAAGATAGTTTCAAGAAGAGCAGAGCAAATATCGCACCAATTGCATACATCGCGTATGTATTGATTTGATTGCCCTGTTCGTGTGCAGACGTTAAAATGTCGATTGATTCAACATAAATCACCTCACAAGCTCCTGCACCCGTATCAGTCCTGGTTGTGCTGCTATTCCAAGTCAAACCTTTTAGCCCCGAGTTGTCATTACCAGTACCAGATGCTGTCATATTTATCAGTTGACCAGTTATCGAAATCTCGTCACCGTTGCTAATCGTTTTTAGTTTTTCCAAAATATATTCATTAGTCGTAACTAGGTGATTGTTTGACATTTGATTTGCATTAAACCCAATATCCTGCGAGTATTTATAGTTACAAAAACGCTGGTTTTGCGAAAAACTGATGTCTGGGGACAGATATATATTTTCCGAAACGTTCTTGCCCCAAGCCATACACAAATCATACCTAATAACCTTTTCGGGGTCATTTTCGGCTGGATCATAGTCAAATTTACTGACAACTACGCCAGTGATTTTATAATCGTTTATAGGGTCGACGGCATAACTGTATTGGTTGTATGGAAAAATAATTTTAGACGTTATTTTAGCAGGTGTTTGAACCGGATCTTTTAAGGTCGCTGGATGAATGTTCGATGATATACTGACTAATTTATCCCTGTAATAGAAAGTAGCTGCATACGCTATTATTAGGACAATTAATAAATACTTTAAAAACTTAAAGAAGTATTTCACGATATTATTATAGCAGTACCAGCGTCAAACTGGTTATGTTATTTTAATACTTTTGTAAGTTTTCTATTTAAACTATCCCGAGTTTTTTTGTTTTGAACACCAGTGACTTCTCCGTAGAAACTGTCGGCAATCACACTCGCCTGTTCGTCTGATTCAATTTCGGCTGGATAACCCAATCCACTTAGAATACTAGATCCAATTGCACCACGTAGCATCTGGTTACCAAATTTACGATAACGTTTTTCTTGTTCACTAATAGTATCAAGTTTTTCAGTACCATATTTGCTGTCGATACCTGGATGACCAGATTCAATACCACGAATCAAACCGTCTAATTTTGAGGCTTTTGAAAACGCCGTTATGGCTTTTTTAAGATTAAGATTTTTCTGTCGATCGTTTGATTGCAGTGATTTTTCTGAAACTGTTGATTTTTCAGATTCAACAGGCATAACACCCATTAATTTATATTCTTGATCAATACTACGACCAGTTTTTTGAGACCGTTCATAAGCCGTTTCGGCTTGTTCTTCGGTAGCATTGTAATATACAATCTCGGGGTTCTTCATATATGCATATTATAGCATATGCGTAATCATTAGTCAATCGCCTATTCCCAACGGAAGACGCGAAATGCGATAAAGTAGATTACGACAAACCAAAGACCGACTAGACCAATCTGAGGCAAAATATCAGCAAAATGTTTGCCTTCATTAGCAATCAGCCTAATACCGTCAATAACAGGTGTAAGTGGCAAGAAATTCGATACGTTTTGCATCCATTCTGGCATCAAAAATCTTGGAAAGAACGTTCCTGACAAAAACATCATTGGGAAAACAACGATGTTAGCCAAGGGCGCAACTTGGCGTTCGTTTTTTGCCCAACCGCCCAGTGCTAATCCAATACCTAAAATCATAATGACACTAGCTATCAAAAATGCCGTCAATTCAAACCAGTTACCTACGACTTTCAAATGGAATACCAAAAACGCAACGATAAACATAGTCGACAAACTTATGACTCCAATTGCAGCCTGCCCTATCATCGTTGACAAGAAATACTGCCAAACCCGAAGTGGTGTCGTCGATAAACGACGCAAGATTCCCATCTTTTTAAGTTCAGGGAAAACGTTGACTGGTCCAAAGATGCCCATACCAATAATCGAAAATCCAAGCAGCCCTGCAAATGAATAATCAAACGCCGACAGACTGCTTTCGTTCAACTGTTTCGGAACGACCGTAAATGGCGTGACGGTTGTGACTATCTTAGAATTCATAGCTTTGAACTGTGCATCCAAGATGCTTGTTAGTGCCGTAGCTGACTGTTGATTGTTTTGAGTATATACAACTTCGGCCTGACCGCTTGGAAAATTATTACCTTTGGCAACCGCACCAAAATTATCTGGCAACACAATTGCAGCGTCCAATTCTGAACGACTCATTTTTTCTTTGGCTGCGTCCAAAGTCGTTACGTCTTTATTAACTTTCAGGATGGTTCCTGATTCTAGCCCAGTCACAAACTCTTTGGCGAATGAAC
>Ga0334722_10000946_pt1 | contig 39150 bp, 30 predicted proteins | sample C3_bottom_MG_FD_207210 | JGI IMG/M metagenome (GOLD analysis project Ga0334722, IMG submission 207210) | Sediment microbial communities from Yellowstone Lake, YNP, Wyoming, USA - C3_bottom | ecosystem: Environmental > Aquatic > Freshwater > Lake > Sediment | place: USA: Wyoming | collected...
AGCCGGCGAGTGGGATTGAAATGTTCCCCGCACGTGCGGGGATGAACCGTGCCTGAGCGGAGCGGGCGACAGTGAAGAGCGATGTTCCCCGCACGTGCGGGGATGAACCGGTGCCGCCGTGGAAGCGGTTGAGAGTGGATGAATGTTCCCCGCACGTGCGGGGATGAACCGTAAAATCCCCTCGATGGAAGGTTCAAATGCGCATGTTCCCCGCACGTGCGGGGATGAACCGCTCGGCATGTTCCTCCGTTGTGCCGGATTCGCATGTTCCCCGCACGTGCGGGGATGAACCGCAAGTCCGCGGGGAAATGCTGCTCCCCGCCGAATGTTCCCCGCACGTGCGGGGATGAACCGACCATTGAGAAGGATGAACAGCCGAAGGGGTTATGTTCCCCGCACGTGCGGGGATGAACCGATAGATCCCTGGGAGTTTTACTGGACGGAGAAATGTTCCCCGCACGTGCGGGGATGAACCGATCCTATCCGCCGCGGGACTCTTTAATGAATCATGTTCCCCGCACGTGCGGGGATGAACCGAATTATCCCTCCACCATCAATGTACGCCCCACATGTTCCCCGCACGTGCGGGGATGAACCGGCGGCGGGGCCGGAGATGGTGATTGCTTGCGTATGTTCCCCGCACGTGCGGGGATGAACCGGCACAAATGGGACGCTGTAAATGTGGATCATAATGTTCCCCGCACGTGCGGGGATGAACCGAAATCGCCGGGTTGGAGTTTCATGGTGCGACTATGTTCCCCGCACGTGCGGGGATGAACCGCCGTCATCCCGCGCGAAGCGCCCTCCCGTTGTATGTTCCCCGCACGTGCGGGGATGAACCGGGCGTATTGTGGTATTTTCTGAGTGGTGTTCTATGTTCCCCGCACGTGCGGGGATGAACCGGAGCGATAAAAATGGCCACATGTCCTAAACCCATGTTCCCCGCACGTGCGGGGATGAACCGTAACGGTCAAAAATTCATAGACCTGGGTTCACATGTTCCCCGCACGTGCGGGGATGAACCGGAGGTCGCGCATTGCCGCCTCTGCCGCCGCCGATGTTCCCCGCACGTGCGGGGATGAACCGCGCGGAGGTGTCCAATAATCACCGATCTTCAAATGTTCCCCGCACGTGCGTGGATGAACCGATGAATGAGTTTGGGTCGCTTGTGCGTAATGGATGTTCCCCGCACGTGCGGGGATGAACCGTCGAACCCGCGAGTATGGGGATCATTCCGCAGATGTTCCCCGCACGTGCGGGGATGAACCGGAGTATACCGTACAGCAGGCTATTTTAGTATCTTGGGGATGTTGTTGTTATTTGATACTTGTAGCGCCCCTCAGCTATGAGGGGCGAGGAAGTTACTCGCCATAAAAATGCGGTTTCAGTTCTGTCTCAGGTATATACCGCGATGCTTGGCGGATTATGGCCTTGAGAGTTCCCTTGTCCAACTCGGAATGGGCGGGAATTGTAAGAGTCTGTTTCGAACCGTCCAGGAGAATGCGAACAAGTTTGACATGGCTGCCCTTTTGTCCCGCTATGGCAAAACCGAAGAGCGCAAGTATCTTGATGATGTCTTGACAGGAGAGTCTTTTCAGCTTAGGCATTGACGAGTGAATCGATTTCTAGGTTGGCGATGATCGTCGGCTGAGGGACGAGATCGTAATCCGTGAGGTTCTCACCCTCTAAATGAAGCGCAACGGCTTCCTTGAGGTTTGACACTACTTCATCCAGGGTCTTGCCCTGGGTGACGACGGGGAGGTCGATGCATTCGGCGATGTAGTATTGTTCGCCTTTGTAGATATGGACTTGGATTATCTTTTTCATGTTCAAGTTATAACATTACCGCAAAGGAAAGTCAATTGCGTCGAGCGCTGCAATGTCTGTTTTGCTTTGAGAAAGCGCCGTACCTTGTTCCCCGCGCATGCGGGGATGAATCGAACTATCGGAGCACACCACGAATATATCGTTGTTGTTATTTGATACTTGTAGCGCCCCTCAGCGATGCGGTGTGCGGTTTGAGACCTTGGCAAAAACTATCGAGGGGATAAGTTGACAACTGATATGACTTAAGCGGCGTTATTGAGAGGCGATTGGCTACGTGCTTTTATGAAGTTTCACCCCTGGTATCTGATCGAAGTGCTCGTCGAGGGTGAAGATGGAAAGGTTGTGTTCAATGGCGAGGGAGGCAATGGCAATATCGGATAGCGGCAGGGTTACGCCTTTTCTTCGCAAGGAGCAGGAAAGTCTCCCTGCGTTCATCCATAGAGCGGAAGTCACTTCCATGGTGGGGATGCCTTCCAGAAGCTCGATTACATACGCCTCCTCGGTTGCGGTCCTTGCTCCCTGAAGGAGTTCCGCCATGATGATACCGGTCGTGCGTATTCGTTTCGAGTTGATGAGCGTCGCGACTGTCGCGGCATGCGGCATCTTGTCCTTGAGAAAGTCGATCAGTGCCGATGTGTCAACGATCACGCCATCTCTTGTCATTTTCCTCTTGCTCCTTTATCTCGAGTTCATCAAGTTCCCTGGTAACGTCATCGATCTTGATTTTTCCCCGTAATGCAAGGATATTTCGGAGTCTTTTCTCTCTGACGAACTCCTGCATGGCGGAAACGATGGCCTTGGTTTTGGATTTTTCCCCGGACAGCTTCTGCACTTCGGTAATAAGACCGTCGGGTATGTTCAACGTTGCACGCATATCACGCACCTCCATAATATGCGATCATTATATGCGATGAAAACGTGAAAGTCAAGGATCTCCACGGTTGAAACAGTTCCTCAAAACTCTTTACGTCACGCCCCGGGGCGTATATTTGAACCTCGATCACGAGATGCAGAAGTCGAGGTCGATAAACAGGTGCTGCTTCGTCACCTTGTATCCATCGTCGTCATGGGGTACGTGGCGATCAGAAATATCAAGATTCCCTTGACGAATACATAAAAATTCGGCATAGTACCTCCATGATTTACATCTCCCTCTTCGGAGGAGTGCTTCTCCTTCTCTACGGCATCAAGCTTCTGAACGACGGGCTTCAAAACGCCGCGGGATCCAAAATCCGCTCGCTCCTCCGGTCGCTCACGAGCAACCGGCTGACGGCCGTGGGCGCGGGCGCGTTCATTACGGGCCTCATCCAGTCGAGCAGCGCGACCTCGGTCATGCTTGTCGGGTTCGTGAGCGCCGGTCTCATGAGCTTTCGCCAGACCCTGGCGGTGATCCTCGGGGCGGACATCGGCGCCACCCTGACCGTGCAGCTCATAGCCTTCCATATCTACGATTATGCCGTACTGATGATCGGCATCGGTCTCTCCTTCGCCCTGTTCACGAAGAACACGCTCAAGAAAAACGTTGGGCAGGGGATCCTCGGCTTCGGGTTCGTCTTTCTTTCTCTCAAGATCATGACCGATGCAATGGTCCCGATTCAGGGCGATGAGCTGTTCCGGCAGGTGTTTATCGCGCTCACGGGCACGCCCTTTATCGGCATCCTTCTCTCCGCTCTCGTGACCGGCCTCATTCACAGCAGCGCGGCCACCATGGGCATTGCCATTGTGCTCGCGAAAACGGACCTGATCCCGCTCCATGCCGCGCTTTACCTTATTCTCGGCGCGAACATCGGCACCTGCGCCACGGCGCTTATCGCAAGTTTGCGAGCGCCGGCAGAGGCGCGGCGCGTGGCCTGGGCGCATGTGTTCTTTAAGCTTGTCGGGGTGGCGCTCTTTCTGCCTTTCATGGGACAATTTGAGAAACTGGTTGCGGGCACCACGCCTGATATTACCCGGCAGATAGCGAATGCGCATACCTTCTTCAATGTCATCATCGCGGCGGTCTTTCTGCCGTTTACCGGGCTCTTTTCCCGGCTGATCGTCAAAATGGTCCCGGAAAAGGCCGAGGAAAAGAAGTTCGGCCCCATGTATCTTGACGAACATGTTCTTAATACCCCGTCCCTCGCCCTTGGACAGGCCACACGAGAGACGCTTCGGGCCTCCGACATAGTGAGAGAGATGTTCATAGACTCGGTGAAGGTCTTTCAAAGCGATGATACCGCGTTTATCAATGAGCTCAAGCACAAGGATAATCTGGTCGACCTGCTCGATCGTCAAATACGTCTCTATCTCACCCGGCTTTCGGCCTCAAACCTTTCCGAGTCTCAATCTCGCCGCGCGGTGATGGTGCTTGAGGTATCACGGGACCTCGAGAACATCGGCGATATCGTGGACAGGAACATCATGCCGCTCGCCCTCAAACGGATCAACAAGGGTTTTCTGCTGTCCCAGGAAGGGCTTGAGGAAATCGCCTCTTTTCACAAAAAGACCCTTGAAAATTTCGATATGGCCATTTCCGCGTTTGCGAGCCACGACCGGGACCTCGCCGACCATGTCGTGCGGAACAAGGAGGAACTCGGGACCATGGAACGGGAGCTGGTCCAGGCGCACCTGGAGAGGCTGCGCAAGGGGATGCGGGAATCCATTGAGTCAAGCCATGTTCATCTTGACCTCATCGGCAACCTTGCGCGGATCAATTCTCTTGTCACGCACATCGTCTATCCGATCCTTGAGGAAAAGCGCGGGAGAGGCAGGGAAGACGTCGGGATAGAAAGATAGCAGGGAGGTTATTGCATGATCAGACAATTGCGGGTAAAGACGAATGCGAGGACGGAGTTTATAGACATCACCCAGGGGGTGCAGCGGCTCGTGACAGAGAGCGGCATCCGCTCTGGTGTGTGCTATGTCTATGTTCCCCACACGACCTCGGCGATTACGATCAATGAGAACTCCGATCCGAACGTGGGCAGGGACATTCTGAAGGAATTGAACAAGGTGGTCCCCTTTGAAGATAATTACGGACATACCGAGGGGAACTCGGCCGCCCATATCAAATCGAGCCTCGTCGGCGTTTCCAAGGCGGTCATAGTCGAGGAGGGACGGCTTGCGCTCGGCACGTGGCAGGCGCTTTTTTACTGCGAGTTCGACGGCCCCCGGGACCGCAGGGTGATGGTGAAGGTGATGAAGGACTGATTGGCAGAAGACAGAAGACAGAAGATAGAAGACAGAAGACAGAAGACAGAGTACAGAAGACAGAGTACAGAAGACAGAGTACAGAAGACAGAGTACAGAAGTAACAAGTTAGAAGGCAGAAGTCAGGAGCCAGAAGCATGGAATGCAAACGGGAACAGAATAAAAAAAAGTGCAGCTGCACCTATGAGCCCTGCCCGCGCAAGGGCGTTTGCTGCGAGTGTCTGCAATATCATCTTAAATCCCGCGAACTTCCCGCCTGTTGTTTCCCTTCCGAGGTGGAAAGCACATATGACCGATCGTTCGAGAGTTTTTGCGAGTTGCATAAAAGAAGGTAGATTTATGTATACGACTAAACGGACCGCCTTATTCATTGCCGTTGTTCTCTGCCTGTTCTGTCCCGCAACCGGCGCTCAAGCCCAAAATGCCGAACAGCATACATACGCACGGCTGATGAAAGCGGGCTTTGACCAGATCAGGAGCGCCGATTACCCTGCGGCCCGGGATTCGTTCGGGGAGGCGCTGCGATATAACGATTCATCAGCCGATGCCCACCTCGGTCTCGGTTTGGCGTACTTCCACCTGCGGGATGACAAATACGCTGAAAGGGAATTGTCGAAAGCGCTTGAACTCGATCCAAAGGCTTCAACGGCATATCAGTTTCTCGGTGAGCTCTATTATCGCAAAGACGACCTGGAGACCGCCCTGTCATGGTGGGACAAAGCGGTTGAACTCGACCCTGCGGATTCAAAACTGCGCGCAAAGGTGGAGCGTGTGCGCAGGGAGCACAAGACTGAAAAGGATTTTAACCGGGATGTAACAAGCCATTTTCTGGTCAAATATGAAGGAAGGGAAAAGATCGAAGCGGGCAGGATCATCCTCCGCATCCTCGAAGACGCATATGGCGAACTCGGTCGTTCCCTCTCATTCTATCCCGACGGCGAAATACAGGTGATCCTGTATTCAGGGCAGCAGTTCAAGGAAGTGACCGAGGCGCCGGGCTGGAGCGGCGGCGTCTACGACGGGAAGATACGCATTCCCATAGGCGGCCTCGAAGACGAGACCCCGGGGCTCAGAAGATTACTATATCATGAGTACACGCACGCCGTGGTCCGCGCCATAACGCCGCGCTGTCCCGCGTGGCTGAATGAAGGCCTGGCCCAGTATTTTGAAGGCCGGGAAATAGATTCCCGGCAGCGCGAGGTCCTGAAGCGGATGGCCGGCTCGGGAAAGCTCCCGGCGCTTTCGAAGCTGGAGGGGTCGTTCATGGGCCTCGGCGCGGACCAGGCCGGGCACGCGTATCTGTTCAGCCTCTCGGTCGTCCGGTATATGGTGGACGATTTTCGGATGTATCGCATCAAGACCGTGCTCGATGAGCTTGCCGCGGGAGCGGACATCAACAAGGCCATAAGCGGCGGCCTGATGGTGACGTATGAGGAGTTCGAGCGCGGATGGAGGACGTCACTGGAGTAGTCTCTGACGGGGCAAGCCTTAATCAGAAACAAAACTAAAAGTCGTCTCTCGCAAAGCTCGCAAAGTACGCAAAGAAAATCGTAAATCCTGTTTTTAAAAAACCAAGGATGTGGCCTTTCTTGGCGGGCTTGGCGAGCTTTGCGAGAAAATTGTTTTTGGTTTTGATTTGGCGAAAAACTTGTCTCAAAATCAGGATGTCTGTCAGTAAAGTTATTTTTAAGTTTGATTTTGGAATTTACCCGCTCATATGGTAGTATTCCGTCATGACCTCTCCTGTTGTTGAACAGCTTAAACTTTCCGACTTCGATTACGACCTGCCTGAAAGCCTGATTGCGCAGGAACCCGCGTTGATACGGGACCGTTCGCGCCTCATGGTCGTTCATCGCAATCCCCCGGGACTTCTGCACGGCGTGTTCTCGGACATTGGGGAACATCTTGTTCCCGGAGATCTCCTTGTGTTGAATGACACTCGGGTATTTCCCTGCAGGCTTCCGGCAAGGAAGCCCGGCGGCGGAAGGGCGGAAATATTCCTTGTTTCAGAATGTGGAACAAACTCGTGGGAGGCGCTGGTAAAGGGCGAGGGCCGGAAGGGCGCGCGGCTGACCGTGGGAGACGGCATTAAAGCTGAAATATCAGGAGAGGGAACTGACGGCCTCAGGAGGGTCCATTTCAGCGGGGTGGAGGACATCAGGGGAATTCTCCCTCGGCTCGGAAAGACTCCTCTGCCGCCATACATCAGGCATGAGCCCTCAGGCCGAGACTCGGAGCGCTATCAGACCGTCTATGCTTCTCATGAAGGCGCGGTTGCGGCGCCGACGGCCGGGCTTCATTTTACACCGGAATTGATCGAGAGGCTGAAGAACAAAGGCGTCGAGTTTGTCTTCGTAACACTACATGTGGGACCAGGAACGTTTCAGCCCGTGCGGAAGGATAACATAGCGGAACACCGGATGCTTCCCGAGCGTTATGAGCTCACTGCTGACTCCGCTGATGCTGTTAACCGCGCGAAGAGGGCGGGGCGGCGAGTGATCGCCGTCGGGACGACGAGCGTGCGCACGCTCGAAACTGCGACGCTTCATGGCAACGAGGTCTCTTCCGGCTCCGGAACGTCAACCCTGTATATCCGGCCCGGCTACCGGTTCCGGGTGATCGACGGCCTCGTGACCAATTTTCACCTTCCGAAGTCCACGCTGCTCATGCTCGTGTCGGCCCTGGCTGGCAGGGAAACTATACTTGCCGCCTATCGCACCGCGGTGGAAGAGAAGTACCGGTTTTACAGCTATGGAGACGCGATGCTGGTTTTGTAGTGATGGAACGGAAACTACTCAGGAAAAGAATAAGACGTGCTCACACGAAGGCACGAAGCACACAAAGAAAAGCAAACGACAAATACGCTATTAAAATATGTAACTTGCGATTTTGCATCTATTCACCTACCCTCGAATCGGCACTCAGTGCCACCCAAAAGGTCATCCCCGAAGGGTTCTATCGGGGATCTGGTTTTACAGTTTTCGGAACACCATATGCCCGATTACGTCCTCGGGAATGACCTGATAGGAATATTGGTGTTGCAAGTGACACTAAATGAGCTGAATAGAGACGCGCTTTTAAGTTTTTCTTCGTGTCTTTGTGGCTTTGTGTGAGACCAGAGCAGTTAAAATGTGCAATGAGAACGGAGTCCGGAATGAACAATCAAAGAGGCGGCCTCATATCAAAAATGATATTCATACCCATAGGTCTGGCCCTGATGGCCGGTTTTTTCGTTCTGGGGTATTATGTCGGAAAATATCAGAGCAGGGCGAATATTCCAGGCGAGCTCCTGCCGCCGCTCCCGGATGTCGCCTCACGGCACATGCCGACGCAGGATGAATTCACATTCTTCAAGACCTTGACGTCGAGGGATGATAAAACCGTCTCGCTGGATTCCAAACCGAAACCGAGGGAGTCGGAACTTCGTCCGGGTAAAAAAGAAACCACACCGGAAACACGGCGGGAGAAGCTCGCGGTGCAGCCGATACCCGACAGGAGCATTGAGTTGAAACTGGAAAAACCGGCAGCGCCGCCGGCGGCCGATCAGGTTGCGGAAAAGCAGCGGCCGGTCCCGGCAAAAAAGGAAACCGTGAAAAAACCGTCGGGAAACGGCTCGCTGCGCTATACCCTGCAGATCGGCTCATACCAGGAAAAGGAAGCCGCGGCCGATGAAGTTAAGAGAGTAAAAAAGCTGGGATATGCTGCGTTCATTGTGGCCTCGGAGCTGCCGGGCAAAGGCACCTGGTACCGCGTTAGGCTGGGAAGTTTTTCGAGCAAGGCTTCGGCGGAAAAACTGCGGAACGAGCTGAAGGCGAAAGACAGCCTTTCGACGTATGTTACGCTGGAATGACCTTTGTTCCTGTTTCGGCTTTAATGCACCAGATGCGGATTGACCTGCTGCACGGAGAGCGGGGTGAGGCTGACGCGCTCGTTGTCGAGAAGCGTTTCTATCCAGTAGGTCCCAGGAACAACGAAGGTAGTGTTGTAGCGGATCGAGAGGTCCCTGTGACGGTGCTTCTCGCTGAAGAGGTTGATCCTGGTCTCCGACTCGGAGAGGACCTGCTCCTTGTCGGGCGCGAGGAGTCTGATTATGACCGTGAATTCACCCCTGCCTCCGGACCATTCGTTTACGATGGCGAAGCGCGGATGGGCGGCGGGGAAGGAATGGGCGGTTATGTTTTCAAACAGTCCCATCAGGCTGTATTTGCCGCCCAGTTCCTGACGCACATCATCACAGAGAAGGGTAAAGTTCAGAATTGGTTTTATCTTTGTGTGGGTCATGATCTAAAGTAACATACTGCCACACCGCCGTCAATCTGTTTTTTCTTGACAATTATTTTCAATCCACGTAATCTAACCAGCACTCTTATGACATCGCTTGAAATGAACAAACTGCACGAAACTCTGCACCCGCTTGAACACAAGACGCTCCTCTCGTTTCCGTCCGGAGAGGCATTATCCGCGACGGAACTCCTGAAGGCCTCGGGTCTTGATGAATCCCGCCTTGATATGGCCTCCGGCTGGCTTCAGACCAAGGGCGTTCTCAACGTGAAGGACCTTTCGGTGACATCTCTGGTTTCATTGACCGATACGGGCGGAGAGTATGCGGAGAAGGGCGTTCCCGAGATGCGGATCATCGACGCGCTCCGCGGGGGGAAACAGTTCACGGTCAAGGACGTTATACAGACCTGGGGCATGGAACCCTCTGAAGTAAGCTCCGCAATGGGAGCGCTGAGGGAAGCAAAAGTGGTCCAGATCGCGCAGGGGGGAGTTCTCGCGCTTGTTGATGGCGCTGATATATCGGCGTATGAGTTTCTCTCGGCCCTCATCAGGGACGTGAAGGAGAAGGGCCAGACAGAGCTGTCCGCGTTTCCCGACGATCGCCAGGCCGCAATTCAGGCTAACTTCCACAAACGCGGCAAGTCCAAGGGCATATTCCGCATCGTGGAAAAGAAGAACCGCTCCTACAGCCTCACACCGGACGGAGAGGAATTGCTCCGCCTGGTACGGGAACGCGGCGTTGTTGCCGACGAGGTGCCGGCGCTCACGCCGGAAATGCTGAAGCAGGGCTCGTGGAAAAACAAGAAATTCCGGCCTTACTCCATCTCGCTCAATCCGCCGAGACAGAGCATCGGCAGAAAACACCCCTATAAGGAATTCCTCGATTTCGTGAAATACAAGTTTATCGGCATGGGTTTCGAAGAGATGCGCGGCCCCCTGGTGGAGAGCGAGTTCTGGGACATGGACGCCTTGTTCATGCCGCAGTTCCATCCCGCCCGTAATATTCATGATGTGTATTTCGTGAAAGAACCTTCTTCCTGCAAAGAGCTCGAAAAACCGTTCAGCAAACAGGTTGCGGCCGCCCACAGGGACGGCGGCAGGACAGGCTCCACGGGCTGGCGGTATGATTTTGATATCGAGCGCGCGAAGCGGCTGATCCTGCGGAGCCAGGGCACCGCCGTGTCGGCAAGGACCCTGGCCTCGGGTCCGAAGGTGCCGGGAAAATATTTTTCCATAGCCCGTTGTTTCCGCTACGACTCGGTGGACGCCACGCACGCGCCCGACTTTTACCAGGTCGAGGGCATTGTGCTTGGAGAGGAAATCAATTTTAAAACGCTCCTCGGCCTGCTTAAACTTTTCGGCCAGGAGATCGCCAGGGCCGGAGAGTTCCAGTTCAGACCGGCATATTTTCCGTTCACCGAGCCCTCGGTGGAGCTTCATGTCAAACATCCCGAACTCGGATGGATGGAACTTGGGGGGGCGGGTATTTTCAGGCCCGAAGTGACGGTACCGCTCGGCGTGGATGTTCCGGTGATTGCCTGGGGGCTTGGTCTCGACCGCATGGCCATGGTTGCGCTCGGAATCAAGGACATCAGGGACCTGTTCTCGACGGACCTTGATTTTATAAGAACGAAGAAAACTGCAATATCTAAATACTAAGCACGAAATCCTAAATAATATCGAATGACTGAACATCAGATTTTTAGATATTATTAAGTGTCTCGGAATTGAAACAATATGAGAGCTGTCATTCCCGAGGGTCTAATCGGGAATATGGTGTTAAAACCGTATCCCCGACAGGAGCATTCGGGGATGACGCCAAGGGGCGAGTAAAGACTTTTTTGAAACGGTTATTAGAATTTGGAGTTTGCATTAAAAGATGCCTACTATCGATATAAAAAAACGCGACCTCGACACCCTCATCAACAGGAAACTTTCCGTTTCCGCGCTCGAAAAGCGCCTGATGCTCGCCAAGGCCGAACTCAAGGAATACAACACCGAAACCGATGACCTCAAGGTCGAGCTGTCCGACAGTAATCGGCCCGATCTCTGGTCCGCGGAAGGCATTGCCCGGCAGATACGGTCCGCGCTGACCGGAAAGGCCGCGGAATATCCGTTCTACGAGCACGGCAGGAAGGCCACGCGGGAGATCCGGGTCGCTCCCGGCATGAAGTCCGTACGGCCCTATATCGCGGCCTGCACCGCGAGCAGCATCCGCATGAACGACGACGTGCTCGCGCAGATGATACAGAGCCAGGACAAGCTATCGGATATTTTCGGCAGGAAGAGGTCCACGGTATCCATCGGCATCTACGAGCTCGACAAGATTGTCTTTCCCGTGGACTATAAGCTTGCGGGGCCGTCCGCGCTCTCGTTCACGCCGCTGGGGCTTGAGGAGAAACTGACGCTTGCGCAGATCCTGGAACGACACCCCAAGGGCCTCGAGTACGGCGGAATTTTAAAACCGTTTTCCGCCTATCCCGTCCTCATGGACAGCATGGGCCGCGTGCTTTCGTTCCCGCCGATAATCAACAGCAGGGAGCTTGGAGAGGTGAAGCCGAAGACCCGGAACGTGCTGATCGAGGTCACGGGCACGGACCTGAGAATGACGACGCTTACCCTGAATATTCTCGCGTCAAATTTCTACGACCGCGGGGCCGACATCGAACCGGTGTTGGTGACCTATCCCTATGCCACGGAGCTGGGCAAACGCATCGCGTTCCCGGTGGACACTTCCGGAAAGTTTATCGTCCCTCTTTCCCGGTTTTCCGCGGGCCTTGGCGAGGACGTATCGCTTTCGGACGTAAAAAAACAGCTCAGCGCCTACGGCCACGAGGTTTCGGCGCGCGGCAACAAGGTCTCGGTGGTCGTACCGCCGTATCGCGACGACATCATGCATCCTATCGACCTTGTGGAGGACTATGCCATAAGCAGGGGATACGACTCGTTCGAGGCGATCATGCCGCGGCAGTCAACCGTTGGCTCGCTGTCGCGGATTGAATTGTTGTCAGATACGGTCCGCGACCACATGATCGGGTCGGGTTTCCAGGAGCTGATGTCCAACATCCTCTGCTCGCGGGAAGAGCTTGACTACGCCATGCCGGAAGGGGAAAGGCTTGTCGAAGTGGATAACGTCATGTCGCTCGCCTACTCCGTGCTCAGGAACCGGATAATCCCGTCGCTCCTGAATGTCGAGGCGGCCAGTTCAAAGGCCTTCTATCCCCATCGCATCTTCGAGGTGGGCGAGGTGGCGGTGTTCGATACGGACAACAACATGGGCTCGCGCACGGACCTGAACCTGGGCGCGCTGATATCGCATCCGGGCGCGAACTTCTCGGAGATGCACTCTATCCTCGACATCCTGCTCTACTACCTCGGGCTGGAATATCGTCTTGAGCCCGCCCTGCATCCGCTGTTCATTCCCGGCCGCTGCGGGACGATAATGCTCAAGGGCGAAGCCCTGGGGTCCATAGGCGAACTGCGGCCGGAAGCGCTCGAACGGAAGCAGATAGCCATGCCCTGCGCGGGGTTCGAACTCAACCTGGACCGCATTTTGCGCCAATCAGCCGATTAGAGCGGGACCTCTCCAGCCTTAATGCTGCGGTTGCCGGGGGCAGCGGTCCATTCGCTCTGACGCGCAAACGCGCAGCTTGCGAAGTAATCCTTATTTTGTAACTATTCACCTACCCTCTAATCGGCACTCAGCGCCACTCAAAAGGTCATCCCCGAAGGGTTCTATCCCCGATTTAAGCATTCGGGGACGGACCTGGTTTTACGGTTTTTCGGAACACCATATTCCCGATTACGTCCTCGGGAATGACAGGATAGTGAAATTGGTGTTGCAAGTGACAATAAATGTGCTGAATAGTTACCCTTATTTTTGCGTTCCTTCCTCAACTACTCTGTCTATTTCCTTGGGTATCAGCGCTATCTCGATTCTTCTGTTCTTTGCTTTCCCCTCGTCGGTGTCGTTCAAGGCAACAGGCCGGTACTGAGAATAGCCGCAGGCGCTCAGCAGTTTGGGGTCGATTCCCTTGTCCTGTAAATATTTCGCGACATTCGTCGCCCTGGCGGCGGAGAGCTCCCAGTTAGAGGGGAACCGGTCCTGAAGTCTCGGACCGATGGGAACATTGTCAGTATGACCTTCCACGCGCACCTGTTTGTCGGCCACTTTCTTCAGAATTTCCGCCACTCGCTCCAGTACTTTCTTCCCGTCTTTTTTGATCTCGGCGCTTCCTGAATCAAAAAGGATCTGCTCCACAAGGTTCACGGACAGCTTGTCCTTCAGCTGGGTAATGGTGATCTCGCCTTTCTTGATCTCGCTGTTCATCTCGCCCATGAGGCTGTCGTAGGTCTTTTTCATCTCCGCGACGGACTTCTCCTTCTCCCTGAGCGCTTTCTCTTTTTCCTGGTTGAGCGCGTCCTTCTCCTGGGTCAAGGCCGCGATCTGCTTTTTAAGAGCGTCAAGCTCGGTATTTTTCGCGGCAAGTTCAGTTTCTTTTTCGGAAAGTTTTCCGCGCAGCTCGCTTACCTTGGCGCTCAGTTCGTCCTTTTTCGCTTTCAGGAGATTATCGAGACCGGCATTGTCGTCGGCCAGCGTCTTGTTCTGTTTTTTCAGGTTTTCCAATTCCATGTTCAGCTTCGCAAGCTCCGCTTCAACCGCGGCTTTCTCTGCCTCCTTTTGCTTGAGTTTGGCGTCAAGCCCTGAGACGTCTTTTTTCAGGTTGTCGATGTCGGACAGCCGCGCGTTATATTCTCCCGAGGAGACGCACCCGAACATGGTAACGAGAAGCCCTGCGATGAATATTGCTCCCAGCTTTTTCATACGATAATACCTCCCTGTATTTAATTGGTCTCAGTTTAATCTGATCCTGTTCGGCCAGGTATAGATGTTCATCCTGTCGCCCCGGGCAAAGCCCACGAGCGTGACGCCCATGTCCTCGGCATAGTTTATGGCCATGCAGGAGGGCGCGGCGCGGCTGATAAGTACGGGAAACCGGTTCCTGCCCGCTTTGGTCACGATCTCGGACGTGACCCTGCCGCTCGTGAGCAGGATCTTGTTCTCCACGGAAACATTTTTCAGGAACGCCTTTCCTATGAGCTTGTCAACGGCATTGTGCCTGCCGATGTCCTCCGAGAAGAACAGGAGTTCCCTGCCGTCTGAGAGCGCCGAGCTGTGCACGCCGCCGGTCTCAAGATAGAGGGTGGAAATGTTCCTGAATTTATTCAACAGGCTTGTTATTTCTTCGAGGCTGATCATCTTGCCGGTCGGGGGTATCCTTTCAGCGGCATGGAACTCGCTGGTGAATGTGATGCCCCTGCCGCAGCCTGAGGAGATGGCGCGCGTCTTGAACATTTTTTCCCAATCCCTGGGGAGGTCCGAAAGCTCGATCCGCACTGCGGCCTCTTTTTCATTAACGTGGAGCTTTTTAATGGACGACCGGTCTCTCAGAATTCCCTCGGACAGCAGAAAACCCACGGCGAGTTCTTCGAGTTCCGTCGGGGTGCACAGGAGTGTCACTAATGGTTCGTTGTTCAGGATGAGCCTGACCGGAAGCTCAGTCGCCACCTCGTCTGTCACTTCATCCGCGCGGCTGCCGGTTATTTTCAGGATCAGTGCTTCCCGCTTGGTTTCCACGGGAAGAATATAGCATAAAACGGGGACAGGAACAAGAGAGGATGGATAGAGACAGGGGATGGGAGAGTTAGGACCAGCGGCGGTATAAGTTGAAGAATTTGATTTACACTGCTTATAACACCCCTATCAGTCATTCCCGCAGCGCTTCTGAGCGGGAATCTGGTTTGCGTATGGATACCAATACAAAACCATATCCCCGATAGAAGCACTCGGGGATGACACATTGCTTATGATAAATCAGAAGAACGCTGTAATGTACATGTTGTTTGTGCGCAGGCGATTAGGCGACGCAAGAAAAAAAACCCCCGGCGCGGGCCGGGGGTTCGGTGAAAAAAATGTGATATCGTACGATTAGAAGTGGAGGTTCAAACGGAGTGAATATTCCTTTACTTTCGAAAAGTCGGCTTCCGCCACGATGTTCAGTATCGGCAGAAGGCTGAACTTGAAGCCCAGGAAGCTCTTCATCTCGGTGACGCTCACGCTCTTCAGAATCGCTGAGACGTCCGGATCTTTCGGTTTGCTGTCGATTTTGACCATGCCGATGCCGGCATAGGGCGTGAACATGAGGAAGCCCTTGCTGATGGATACATCCACCGACTTGGTGCTGAGATCGAGAACATCTATGCCGGTGAGCTTGGTCATCGCGCCGCGGACCGCAATAGCGGGCATGACAACGCCTCCCTTCAGGATCGCATACTTGAGCTCGAAGCCCGTGAGTTTAATGTCGGTGTTCGGCACCGAGGAATAGGAAACGCCGAGGTCGATGGGAACAATGGGCAGCCCCACCTGGACATGGACCCTGGGGATAACAATGTAGCTCGGAAGGTCGCTGGCGGCAGCGGCCCAGTAGGGCTTATTCTTGTCTATCTTGACAGCCGTCGCTTCGACGCCCGCGTCTATTCCCGGAAGGAGCCCTCCGAGAGGCTCGGCGGGAGACAGCGGAACATAGCTGATGGCGAGGCCGAAATCGGTGCTGAATTTTTTAAATTGGCCCTGCGGGTCCGCCAACAAGCTGTAACCGTTGAAATCAAATGCTGTTTTTGCCATTGCCGGGACCGCCATGACGAGAACGAGTAGAACCGCGATGATGATTTTTTTCATGAATATCCTCCTCAAACTATTTTTAGATTGTTTTATGTTCCAGTGTGATGTAAAGGTATCATAAGGCGGTAAATGTTGTCAAGATGATTATGTTTGCATGTTATGTGCATTCTCCGATGTAAAAATCACTTGACGCAGGAGCTTCAGTGTGTGATTATTTTTGCATGCGTAACGCAGGGTCGTGTCACAGGCCCATGAAGGAAAGGGGATCAAAGAATGTATTTCAAGAGCTTAATCGGAACACTTGCACTGTATTCAATTCTGTTCGTGCCGGCAGCTGCCTGGGCGTCCCATCCGCTCATTACGGATGATTCGGGCACCCAGGGGAAGGGACGGACCCAGATTGAAGTGAATGGCCAGTATGACAGCGACAAGGAGACGGTCAGCGGGGTGTCCGTGAAGTCAACCGGCGGCCAGGCCGCAACAACGCTTTCCTACGGGATCACCACGAACGTTGATCTTGTCCTCAGTCTGCCCTATGTTGTATGGAGCAGGGTCAAGGAAGGCGTCGTTACGATTTCAGATGAAAAAGGAATCTCGGACGCGAACTTTGAGGCCAAGTGGCGGTTCTTCGAAAAAGACGGGCTCAGTTTCGCGGTGAAGCCCGGGGTCAGCTTTCCGACCGGTGATGAGAATAAGGGGCTTGGCGCCGGAAAGACAGGATATCATGTGTTCCTCATCGGTTCTGAGGAAGCCGCTCCCTGGGGGTTCCATGCCAACCTGGGATATATAAGGAACGGGAACAAGGCGGATGAGCGGAAGGATCTTTGGCATGCTTCCCTTGCCGCGACATACGACGTTGCAGAGGGCCTGAAACTCGTCGGAAATGCCGGCCTCGAGCAGAATCCCGACAGCGCGGCGGACAATGACCCGGCATTCTTTATCGCGGGGATAATTTATTCCGTTAACGATAATTTTGATCTGGATGCCGGCATTAAAGCCGGATTGACTTCGTCCGAGACGGATCTGTCGCTCATGGCGGGAGCAAGTTTTAGATTTTAAATTCAATGTCTAACGAGCGCGGTCTCATAATTGTATTGACATAAAACAATGCGTCATCCCCGAGTGCATCTATCGGGGATATGGTTTTAACACCAGATTCCCGATTAAACCTTCGGGAATGACAGTTTGATTATGTTGTTTCTATTTTGCAACGATTAATAATCATGCAGCTTGAAAGAGGAATACCATGCATATCCCTGACGGCTATTTAGGCCCCGCCACGTACGGCGCGATGTATGCCGCGACAATCCCCTTCTGGGCGTTTGCGTCCTGGAAAATGAAGAAGACGCTTAAATCCAGGCAGGCGCCATACCTTGCGCTCGGCGCGGCCTTCAGTTTTCTCATCATGATGTTCAATGTTCCCATCCCCGGCGGCACGAGCGGACATGCCACCGGCGCCACGCTGATCGCCATCCTGCTCGGGCCGTGGGCCGCGATGATATCGGTATCAGTCGCGCTCATTATTCAGGCGCTGCTGTTCGGCGACGGAGGAATAACAGCGCTCGGCGCAAACTGTTTTAACATGGGCGTGATCGGCGGACTGGCGGGGTACGGTATGTATCGGCTGATTGCGGCGGGATCAGACGCAACAAGTTCAAGACGCTGGGTAGCGGGAGCGATAGCCGCATATGTAAGCCTGAGTATTTCAGCGTTTGCTACCGGAGTCGAGTTCGGCATCCAACCAATGTTGGAAAAGTCTTCAACAGGCCAGCCGCTGTATGCGCCGTTTCCGCTTAGTGTCGCCGTGCCCGCAATGGTGGGCGAGCATATGCTGATTTTCAGTTTTGTCGAGGCCCTGGTTACGGCGCTGGTTATAAAATATTTTCAGAAGAACGATCCGGGGATGCTGAGGTAACAAGTAAGAAGTAAGAAGACAGAAAACAGAAGGCAGAAGATAGAAGGCAGAAGGCAGAAGACAGAATACAGAATACAGAAGGCAGAAGACAGAAGACAGATGACAGAAGTCAGAAGTCAGAAGTCAGAAGTCAGAAGTCAGAAGACAGAAGACAGAAGACAGAAGACAGAAGGCAGAAGGCAGAAGACAGAAGTGAGAAGCAGGGGGGGTATGACAATGACGAAAAAACTCTGGATGGGAATCGGTGTTCTTGTATTGCTTTCCCCGCTCGGTGTTCTTCTTCCGTATTTGTTCAATGCGGATGGCGCTTGGGGTGAGTGGGGACTTGACGGGATGGAAAAGGTCGCCGGCTTCGTTCCCGCAGGGATGAAGCGTATTGCGGAGATCTGGAAGGCCCCTCTGGCGGACTATGGTCTGCCCGGCCAGGGCAAAGGGCTTGTTCCTGAAAGCATCGGATACGTGCTCACGGCTATCATCGGGGTTGCGTTTACCGTTGGATTGATGTATCTTCTTTCCAAACTATTGGTTCGCAAAAATGACGAAAAATAACCGGGAACCCTGAAAATGGCAGCTGGCCACATAAGGCACAAAATTCACACAATAAAAACAACTTCTTAACAACATAAAAGGTAACTATTCAGCACATTTATTGTCACTTGCAACACCAATTTCACTATCATGTCATTCCCGAGGACGTAATCGGGAATATGGTGTTCCGAAAAACCGTAAAACCAGGTCCCCGATAGAACCCTTCGGGGATGACCTTTTGGGTGGCGCTGAGTGCCGATTAGAGGGTAGGTGAATAGTTACCATAAAAGATAATCACCTGCCTGGTGAATCGCTTTAAAAAAAGAACTGCTTGATCTTTTTTGTGTTTTATGTGCTTTTTGTGGCTGAACTGCTCCTTTTAGGGTAACGGGTTTTGGTGCTGAGTTGTTACGGACGAATTTCTTAGACAAATCACTCCTGGCAATCGCCCATGCAGCGGAGCAAGCCCTGTTCTCCGAAGCCTATGCGCGGAAGCGTGGTTTGCTCCAGGCTCTTGACGTGCGGATCAAGCTGGTCGGCTTTCTCTGCGCCATCGTCCTCATCAGTTTTCTTCACACTCCCCGGACAATATGGATTGCCTACGGCGCGTGCCTTGTTCTTGCGGTCTCTTCACGGGTGCCGCTCGGGTTTTTTCAAAAACGCATATGGCTGTTTGTGCCGCTCTTTACGGCCGCGACCGCCTTGCCAGCGCTGTTCAACGTCATAACGCCGGGAGAGCCGCTCTGGGTGATCATGAAACTTGAAAATGCGCATTCCTGGGGGCCGTATACCATCCCCGCGGAAATAGCAATCACCCGTCAGGGCCTCTGGGGAGCGATCACGTTTGTATCCCGGGTGGCCGCCTCGGTCTCGTTCGCCGTGCTGTTCACGCTTACGACTCGGTGGAGCGTTGCCTTTTCCGGCCTGCGGGCCTTATTCGCGCCCCGTATATTTGTCGTGACGCTCAGCATGACGGAACGATATATTTTTGTGTTTCTTCGCCTGATCCAGGACATGTACCGCGGCAGGAAGAGCAGGACCATCCGTTCGCTTTCCACGGCGACGGACCGGAACTGGACGGCCTCGCGCATCGGCGTAACTTTTAAAAAATCGATGGAAATGAGCGAGGACATCTACAAGGCCATGCTCTCGCGCGGCTTCCACGGGGAGTTCCGCACTCTGTCCCATACCCAGGTCAAAGCGGGAGATTATCTATGGCTCATGACGGTTCTCTGCTGCGGCGTCATGCTGATCATGTTCGAGAGAGGATATTTTTGTCGATGAAGGCCTTCACTCTGCACGATGTCGCTTACTCCTATACGGGCGGGCTTCCTGTTCTGAAGGACCTGACGCTGGATTTTGCCCAGGGCGAACGCACCGTGATCCTCGGGGCGAACGGCACGGGCAAGTCCACGCTGCTTTCCCTGCTTGACGGCCTGGTCTTTCCAGGATCAGGCGTTATTCACGCGTTTGGAAGACCCTTGTCCGAGGAAGCCCTTGAAGACCGGGCCTTTTCCATGGAGTTCAGAAAACGCGTGGCCTTCGTCTTTTCAAACCCGGAAGTTCAGCTGTTCTCAGCCACGGTTTGGGACGAGATTGCCTTTGGCCCGCTGCAACTGGATTTTACTTCATCCGCGGTCCGTGAAATCGTTGAACAACAGCTTGAAACGCTGCGCATCACCGACCTGCGCGATCGCGCGCCGTATACGCTGTCGGACGGACAGAAAAAGAAGGTGGCCATTGCGTCAAGTCTTGCCACGGAACCCGAGGTGCTCCTTCTGGACGAGCCCACGAACGGTCTGGACCCGCGGACCCAGGTGTGGCTCATCGAACTTCTTCATGAACTGCACCAAAAGGGAAAGACCATCATCTCAGCCACTCACGACCTGTCCATCGCCGGCGACATTGCTGAGCGGGCGATCGTGCTTTCCGAGGACCATGCAGTTGCCGCGGACGGGACCTTTCAGGACATTATAGGGAACGATGAACTTTTGCTCAGGGTAAACCTTATCCACGAACATGCGCACTACCACGGCAAGGCCGCGCATGTCCACCGCCATGGTCACTTTGGGCATTATCACGAAAAGGGAGGCGTCATGCACGATAATCATAAATCTCATACCCACGGTCCCGGTCATACGCATGACAGCGCTCTTGCCGGCGCGGAGGACCTGCGAAAGCTTCTTGCAATGCTTGAACACTGGATAGACCATGGAGCCAGCCACATTGAGAATTACAGGGAGTGGGCGGGGAAGGCGGTCAATGCGGGTGAGAACGAGGTTGCGAAGGAAATTCAACTCGCAATCGACGACAGCGAGGCCGTCGGCAAGCATCTCCAGAGGGCAAAGGCGATCCTTGCGGCGAAATTGGTGATGAGGAAGTAAGTTGAGAGTAAGTTTCTGATTGAGAGGTCTATATGCCGGACATTATTGACAACGATCTTCGGGACGCCATCCAGTTCCACGGCCACCTCTGCCCGGGGCTCGCGCTCGGGTTTCGCGTTGCAAAAGCGGCGCTTAGGGAGCTTCAGACTGACCGCCCGGCTGATGAGGAGCTTGTTGCCGTTGTCGAGAACGATTCCTGCGCCGTCGACGCCATCCAGTTCGTAACCGGCTGCACCTTCGGGAAAGGGAACCTGGTTTTCCGGGACTACGGCAAACACGTGTATACGTTTTATAACCGGAGGACGGGGAAGGGCGTGCGCATATCCGAGGACTTTCAGGGCTTCGAAGGGGACCGGCGCTTTCCGGAGTTGAAGAAACAACAGGATTCCGGCCAGGATGTGTCGATCGAAATGCGGGAATACAAGATGAGCAAAGCGTCGGCAATTCTCAAGGCTGATGAGAAAGATATCCTTACGATCACCGAAGAGGCGGCTCCGCCCCCGAGCGAGGCCAGGGTCAGGACCTCGGTGCGGTGTTCCGTATGCGGCGAAAAGTTCATGGAATCGCGGGGCCGGGTAAAGAACAACGCTATTGTCTGCATTCCGTGTGAAGCCGGCCTTCCTTAGCAATTGGAAATATATATATCAATTGTCCCGTCGACAGGCTGGCAAGCTTGCAAGCCGGCAAGCTTCCATAACCAATTGATAATTAAAAACATAGGTCAAGTTCTCAATGTTTTTTCCGTTTCATAATGCACTCTCTGAAGTTGTGCTATAATACCTCAATATTGAATTAAATGGTTGGGCTTTACTTTGTGCAATAATGAAACAATTTCAGCCCTTCATAATCATTATTTTTCTGGATGATGCTGCCGGTGTGAATAGTACCTTGACTATCTCTATAAAAAGAGTATCATCGTAAAAATGTGAGAAACAGTTAATTCCGGTTTAGTGGTAAGAATAAGTAAAACATCGCTTATAAAAAACATTGAAGATTTTAATGATTGATCGAACGTTTAAGGAGGATATCATGAAACGATTTTACAGTCTTGCAGCGTTGGTTGTTTCTTTGTCTCTCTTACTCATGCTCGGCGCGTGCAGCGGCGGCGGAGGCGGAGGCAGTAGCAGCAATAATACACCCGCCGCAACCACTACTACCGTTTCCGGTAAAGTGACGTTGTCCAGCACGGTGTCCGCGAAACCTGCTTTGTATGCTGCTCAAATGAACAACAAGCTTCAGCTCTCGAAAAGCGGCGCAAGCTCTAAGCCGTTTGGCGCGGGTCAGTCTATAAATACGGTGCTGACCGCGGCAGGCGTCAATCAGTCAGCGGCATTGTCTAATGCCGTTGTTGAGTTGTATGATGCGGACAAGCCGGAGTGGCTTTATCCGGTGTCGGTGGACACGGCCGGACCCAACACGATAAATCCGACAGCCGGAGATTATAAGTTAGCAGTCCTCATGAATGCCGCCAGTAACCCCAATGCGGATGGCTCGGCGCCTTACGTGGATGGAGACCCCATTCCCTCGGGCAATTACACGATTATCGCTTACAAGTATGATGCGAGTTACGGCAAGCTTTTTGTCGCGGTCCAGGCTGTTGTCAAGAATTTCGCCGGAAATGTGATCGGCAACAACCTTGTGGCCCAGGACAGCGACGCGGTCCCGACTGTTGTCTCCATGTTCGGTCTTCCCAAAAACTCTGATGGGACCTATGGAAGTTCCACAACTTTAGTGCCAGTAAACTCGGCTATCCAGATAACCTTCAGCATGGCCATGGCGCGGCTCAGTGTGATGGATGCAGCCACCGTAAAGGATACATCCGGGGCGGCGGTGCCGGGCAAGTGGAAAGTTTCCGCGGACCTGTTGGCGGTCACCTTCTACCCGACAAATACGCTTATTCCAAACAATGTTTATACATTAACTATAGGCGGAGGCAATGCCTCGAAAACCGCAAAGAACGTGTTCGGCAAAAAGCTTTCGGCCACGGTGACCGGGACTTTCAAGACATCGCCCGAGGACAAGACGCCGCCCACGGCGATAAGGAACAGGCCGACGAACTTGGAAAAGACGGATATGCCGATCACTACACCGGTCCGCATAGCGTCTGATGAAGCGCTTGATATAAACGCATTTGATATCATATCCACGCCGAGCATCGGCGACAAACCGTCAATCAAATATATCGGCAAGAGCACTGCAGCGGCCGACGCAAACTACCCGTTTGTCTATGAAATTGTTCCGTCAATACCACTTTCCTTGAATACGACCTATACTATAACTGTCAGCGGCGGGAAAGACCTTGCGGGACTTCCGATGGATGTTTTGCAGTTCAGCTTCACGACCGAGGCCTCGTCCTCCGGCGTGGTGACGGTCGGCCAAACTACCACGGAGATCAAAGCACAGCTTGCCGTAAAGGACGTGCTCGGCAAGTGGGTCAATGCCATGAACTCCCGGAACCTGACCCTGCTGACCTCCTACATGTCGGGCGATTTCTACTGGCTGAACGATACCTCCAAAGGCATGAGCAGTGATGATCTCAACCGTGACGGCCGCATGAGCCTGAATGAGTTTACCCTGATGATGCAAAAGTGGTTCGGGCAGCTGGAACACTGCGGCGCTTCGGTCACGGGCGACATCGTCGGCAACATAACGCTCGCGAGCGCCTCGACGGCCAATATAAACTTCACGCTTACCGTCACTCCGACGAATACGACTGATTCTGAATGCGGAAAGGACATGGGCCCCTCATCAGCCTTGTCCGCGTCTCTGGAGAACATAAACAGCGCCTGGATGATGACGCGCGGCGCGGACTACCAGATAACGACCTTCCCGCCGTCGCTCAAGATCGTGGACCTTGTGGAGCCGACCAACGGCGCGCAGTTCCCCGAGCCTTCGGCAAACGCTCCCTTGCAGCCAGATTTCAAGTGGACCGTTCCGACGCTTGGAACGACCGATCCTGCGATCACCACTTACATTGTGGTGCTGATAGACAATCGTTCGCCATATCAGCAAACAGGCTGGGTCGCGCTCGTTGACGGGTCCGGCGTCAGCGCAGGCCAGACCATGTCGGTGAAATTCAACTCGATGCCCGGTGATTACGGGACAACATTAATACCGAGCTTCAGCAACAATGGCAATAATCCCTTCGGGTTCAACAGTATGATAAATGAAATTGTGTCCGGAGGCGATTATTCCTGGGCCGTTCTGGGCTTCAATACAAAAACGCTGACTGATTTCAAAGTCATGAATTTTGATCCGTCGCAGTATCTGAGCGCTTCCAGCGCATCGAACAACTTCACGACCGGCGGCACGTTTAAGGAACTTTCAGTCGTTGTGAAGGATTCAGCGGGAACAGCCTATACATACAGCGACTGGGACAATGGATATAACGTTGGGAGTTCGGGCACGGTTTACCTGACTGTCTCGTCTCCTGTCTCCTCAACGACAGGTACCGGCTGTTATTATGTGGATGGTTATACTTCATCGTCGGGCAATCTTATTTTCACGAATGGTGTTTCAGCGCCGATTACGCTCAATCTCTCGAACGGCAGAAACTGGGTTCAGGTGAGCGATACGTGCGGTAGTAATACTATGTCGGGGGGGCCATCAACAAGCCAGAGCGCCGGACTGACAAAACAATTCGGCGTATTCACCTCAGGCGGTGCGCTACCCTTGATTGCCATCACCTCCGTTACCGGCAAGAAGTGTGACGGTGTCACCACGGTGAATCTTGGGACCAAGGATTCCTGGAATCAATATCCGTCGGTCGCCGAGCTTTGCTCGATCGACATAACCGGAACTGTGTCGTCTTCGTTGAACATTAATAGCCTGTATCTTAATGTCAACAACAACGACGGATATGGTCAGTACCAGAAAAATATTACTGCCTCGCCGGGCAGCAGCTACACGTTCACAGGCATCCCGGTGTACAAAGGCAGAAACTGGGTCAACATCGGCGCTTGGGACAATATGACTCAAAAGAGCCACAGCAACAACTTTGGCGTCGATACCGTGGTCGGCAGCATATACGTCGCTCCGATTACCGTATCGGTTCTTAACGCGACACCGACAAGTTCCACAATGTGGGAGACGTACTATGATGTTGCTTCAGCGGCAACGGCAACCATAACCATTACCATGCCGAATGCCACGATTTGCACCACGGGCGGAAACTGCGCAAACTATAGCCAGAGCGTTGATCCGAACCGGCAGTGGATCGCCGGAGGAAGCATACCCGCCACTCCGTATACTATAGGCCTTACACTATACACGGGCTGGAATTACATCAACATCGGCGATGGTTCGGGCAGCTGGTACAACGTGTATATTTACACCAACGGCGGATCTAAATACGCTGCGCCAAATGCCATTACGCAGATCGACACGACAACTGTGACAGGTTATACAACCTACTCAACCTCGGCATGTTCGGTCGTCATCACCGGCCAAACGACTACAGGCGGGCTGATGAACGTGAACCTGAGCAATTACAACTCGACGTCCGGCGCGTCCGTCTGGGAGTCGCAGCAGGTGACGCCGACCGGAGCCTCAAGCCCCTATTCCTATTCGTTCACCCAGCCCGTATATAACGGCGCGAACGAGATCAGCGTGAGTGACGCAAGCTGGAATTGGGCGGGACTGCATGTGGATGTTACGGGTTCGTGCACACCAATTGTGTTCGATGTGACAGCGCTGAAGGCGGGAACCACGACCCTGTCGCCTGATCCCATGGGCGATTACAATGCGGGCGACACGACGCAGTATATTACCATTCAGGGCACTGCAAAGAGCGGCAAGAGCGTGACCGTGAGCGTGTCAGGCATGTACTGGTCCACGCTGTCGGCGACAGCCGCCAGCAATAATACGTTCACGATTCCAAATGTGCCGGTTTATGCGGGCATGAACTATCTGTCCATCAGTGACGGCAATAACTGGGTGTACAGGGACGTATATACCAATGGGGCAGGCGCCACCTGGACGTCGCCGATCAACAATGTTGCCGTCGCGGTATCAACCGGAGGCACTTACGCAACCAAGACCTCTGGTGGGGGCGCATCAGACTCATGGTCGAGCTGGAACACGGATGCTGACACCATCACCATAACCGGCGCTGCGTCTGTGAGCGGTCAGGGCACATGGAGCCAGTCCGGCGCTTATTATGGGTCCGGCTACATGAGCGTCGCGAGTGGAGCCATCCAGTCGTTCACTGTGACTTTAGGTTATGGGTCCAACAATATTTACCTCTACGACGCGAACTGGAACAGCTACAACCTGAATATCTACACCACCGGCGGCACCAACGCGCCTGTCCAGAACGTCACGATTACCAACCCGACCCAGGGAGCGCCAGCAAGCGGTGCGATGACCGTGTCCGGTAATATCACCCAGTTCTCGCCCACGATCGTATACGGGTATGTTTATGATAACTCAACCTATGTGTCGTCGTATTACTCAAGCGATCCGACTGACGTTACATACTATGGATATTTGCCGCTCACGTATAATTCGACGACAGGGAACTTCAGCTTCTCCGCCACTGCGGTGAACGGCAATTCGACCATGATAGAGGTGTATGGGACCGATTCGGCAGGTAATCAACATGGTACTTACATCTACGTCAACAGTACTTCCATGGATACGCCGTATTTCTGGAAGGCAGGCGCGAACAAGGCAAGCCGCGACACTGCGGCGGCCCGGGCGCACAAAATAGAGTTTATGAAGAAGTCCATGAAAAAGTCCATGCGGAAGTAGCCTGAATTAATGCAGGAGATCCACAATACCTGATGAACGGGGGTGGGGTTTTTCCCCACCCCCGTTTTAATTCCATCAATGTGGTGGGAAACGGCGCAGACAACCGTAAACAGGAACATATTTTGATGGACAACGATGAAGACAAGCGAGTATTATGGCTTGTGACAAGAGCCACTGTATCAGTGTGTATCCATAAAATCGTGATGAGGTGGATATGGTGAAACGAGTTCTTCTGCTGGTCATTATGTTTTGTTCAGCTTCATTCCTTTCCGGGACGAGCTCCTGGGCAGGTCCTGCGACCAAACCTCTTCCCCCTGTCAAAATATCCATTCAGCCTGTCCAGCCTGATGTATCGTCTGCCACGATTCTTCCGGGAGATACGATTTCTTTCAGGATAACCGCCATGACCTTTATTGAGGCCAGGGAATTGCGCGTCAAAGTCGAGCTTTCTGACGGGACCGAGCTTGTTTCAGGCCAGACAACGTGGGCGGGACCGGCTTCGAAGAACGAGGAAAAGGTGCTGATTCTGACGGTGCGCGCGCCGCAAAAGGGCGTTGGGAAAATAAGCGTCCACGCGGTCCTTCCGGGGACAGCGGGAGCTTCCTTTGCTGCTGAGTCGTGGTATCTGCTTGGCGCGGAGCCGAATAAAAAAGCCTCGGTATTTGATGCGCGGCCCAATGTGAAGAAAGACGGGAAGGGCAGGGACGTAATTGAGTACAGATAGAGTTTGTTATAGATCGAAGTGGGGTATGCACTTCATGACACCTGATATAACAGGATGCGTTCATTCATAAACCAGATTCCCGATTAAAGCTTCGGGAATGACCTGTTTTGATATTTTTTAGCAGTCATCCCCGAGTGTTCCTATCGGGGATATGGTGTTCAGATATTGGGGTAGGTGTCGTCAAGTGCATACCCCATTTAGTGCGGTTTCGGAGGGACAATAATAATGAGGCAGAGGTTTTCTCACTATTTTGCTTTTATTCTGGTGTTCATTGCCGCGCTTATTACGCTGTCAGGCTGCAGCAGTTCAAGCAGCAGTCCGGCCCCCTCACCCAATCCAACTCATCTCCAGAGCGCTGTCGCCATGTCGGTAAGCGCCATGGCCGGCGACGGCAGGATCACCCTGAGCTGGTCAGCAGTGACGAATGCGACATCATACAATATATACCGGTCCGAAACGCAGGGAGTAGCAAAAACCGGCGCGATTGCGCAGGTTTCCGCCCCATCAACTTCGTATATTGATACGTCTGTCACGAATGGAACAACCTATTACTATTTAGTGACTTCGCTAAACGGCGCCGACGAGAGCGACCTCTCCACCGAAGTGTCCGCCAAGCCTGTCTCCGGTTCATCAACAACCATAACGGTCAGCGGCACGGTGCGGTACGAGGACAAGAAATACGATGTATCGGGTTTTACCGGTGTCACCTCGTACAAGGCTGTTCGTTTTGCCGCCATTGATGTGGTGAATGCGGGCACAGGCGCGACCATCTATTCCGGCAGCACGGATGCGAATGGCGTATATTATGTCCCATCCATACCGTCGGGGTATGCGGTGTATGTACGCGTCAATTCATCGGCCATAATAACCGGCGCGACAACGACGGTGGAAGTGAAAAGCCTCTCTCCCGTTGCTTTGTACGGCGTTCCGGGCAATGATTTTACGCCCACGGGCGACGTAAACGCGAATATCAGCATTCCTGTCGCAAATACCGCGGCGGGCGCATTCAATATCCTGGATGTTTATACGTCCGCTTTTCAATTTGTCCACAGCCTGACCTCGGGCGTATATCCTCCCAGTCTTGCGGCCTACTGGCAGAAAGGCAATCCTAACGGCACGTTTTTCTGTACAGACGGGGCCAGCTGCTTCTATGGAGCGCCGCCGGGAGCTGGCATCTACGTCCTCAATTATCTGGGCGATACCGACGAATTCGACGATGATGTACTCTATCACGAGTTTGGCCATTTTGTCGCAGCCAACTTCTCACACGACGACTCTCCGGGCGGAGCGCACTATCTCACTTCGAATGATCTCGACATGAGGCTTTCGTGGAGCGAAGGGTGGGGAGATTTTTTCCCTGGGGCGATCAAATCATGGTTGTCAACGAACCATCCGGAGCTTCTCTCAAGTGCAACCGGTTCCACGCCCCTTTCACAGTATGTGGATACGACAGGGACCGGCGTCGGGAGCGCCGGTATATCCATTGATATCGCCTCTCCGGGGACCGATGCGTACGGGAGCGATCCGTATGTTTACGCGACCAGTGAGATGGCGGTGGCCAAGGTGCTGTGGAATTTGATGGCAGGTTCAGGAAATTATGGAATGCCGGCAATATGGAGCGTAATGACCGGTACTGCGTACACTGATTTACAAAATCCCAATTATACCGCCGATCAGGTAAACCTTGAGACCTTCTGGGATGGCTGGCTTGCCAGCTGGCCAACGAATTCTGTTCAGGCGATATTCAGTGAGCGCAAAATAGACTATAATGCCGACTCATTCGAAGGCGATGGTTCACCCAATGTTTCGCGCAAATATATTCCGTCTGAAAAGCATACTCTGTATCCCGCTTCTGATGCGGATTATGTTGCTTTTGTTGTCACCGTTGCAGGAACGAAATATACCATTACCACGTCAGAACTGAGAAACGGCGCGGATACATATATTCAGGTTCTGGACCCTAGCCTTTCTCCCGTTGCATCAAATGATAATTCAGATGGTAGAGCATATTCCGGTTATATTGCGTATTATGGTCCTAATGTTCCGTCTGATGCAAACCCGAATATTTGCGATGGCGCTCAGGTATGTCACGAAAATGGTTATGATGTCCTTGGTTCACGCGTCACGAGCTTCACGGCTTTAACAACCGGAACATATTTCGTCAAGATTACTTCGTCTCCGAACAAACCGGTGTCGGCCGGCAGATATGGTACGTATAAACTTTCCATCACGTCGCCCTGAGCATGTTTCGAAGAAGAGCGCAGCCAGGGTGAATAGTCACTTGACAAAAAACAGTTAATAGATAAAATAGTGACATTGCATAAATAGTTTCCTCCCCTTCAAGGGGAGGATTAAGGTGGGGATGGGTTTTCCGGTATCCGTATCAAACCCATCCTCACCCCGGCCCTCTCCTTGAAGGAGAGGGAGTTTGGTCGCGGCCAAAGACCGCGATATGATTATGTGGAGTCGAATAGATGTTGCAGACGCCCCCGGAGCTGCAAAAATATAAATCAGGAGGTTTCAATCATGAAAAAGTTATTAGTCATGCTGGTCGTAGTTCTTTCCGTGGCGGCGTTGTTTTACGCCTGCGGCAGTAGCAGCAGTTCAACCCCAAAAAGCAATGCCGTGACCTTCTCGAGCCCCAATCAGGCGGCGGCCTCGGCCTCGTCGGTCAGCGGGGCGGTTTCGCTGACGGCAACGGTCAGTACCGCAACAGGCCTGGCCGGCGGCGCCATTCCTGCCGGCTATGCTCCAAAAAGGCTTAAGGCGATCGACACCTCGGCCATTGCAAACCTCGATCCGCGGTTAAAAACCGTGGTGGATAAGATGCTGGCCGACCTTAGGAAGCCCGCGCTCGTAAATGCCATGGCAAAAAGCAGGGCGCTGAAGCCGAGTTCCGCTCCGCTGTCCTCGGCGGTAATTTCATCGACGACCTTTTCATGCGGATATAGCGGAAGCTTTACGATCTCGGGACAGGATAACTCCACAACTTCGTATGACGATCATACCGTGGATGTTGCGTTCAACAACTGCAGGGATATGTCCGGTACAACGTATGACATTATGTCAGGCTCCATGCATGCTCATCATAAACAGATGCTGGACGGTTCTTCTGATATTGCGGACGTCAGGTTGACAGATTTTGCCCTCAGTATGTATTCAGGTGGCGCACTGTCCGGAAGCGATGTCCTGAACGGCACGTTCAACAGCACTGACAATGTTACGGACGGCAGCGACAGCGCGAACGGTTCCTTTGTCATGTCTTCAGGCGGCACCGACATGACCTTCAGTTTTTCGAATATTTCCGATGCCTGGACAAAGACGACGGCCACTTTATCTTCAACGGAAGAACATGTTGCGAACGGCGCCTTCGGCTTCAGCATTGTATATTCACCGACATCGACATACACCTTCAATATCTCAATGTCGAATATGACGGATAAAGTCCAGACCAACACCAGCGATTCAAGCAGGGACGAGTGGATCGACGGCGGTATCAGCTTGTCCTGGTCTTCGGTCTATCCTGGGACGTATTGTCTGCCCGGCTCATTGACGGTCAGCACCGATGCGAACTACCCGATCCATACACCGGTTTCATTCAGCTGTCCGACGGGCGGAAAGGCAACGTTGAATGGAGCAACGATTGAATTCGGGAAACCGTCGGGAACGCAGGTTACGGTTACCGTGAACGGCACGCCTCAGGTATTTACCGACTGCAATTCAATGGGTGGGGGTTGCTGAAGAGGGAAGTGGCCGGTCTAATTTGAATTCTTATCCGAGGGGAGCCGATGGGCTCCCCTTTTTTATGTGTGTTTTGCTTCCTGCCACAGCTGCTCCATTTCATCGAGGGTCATATCGTTCAGCGACCTTCCGGCGTTCGCGGCGCTCTCCTCTATGTGACGGAAGCGGTTGATGAACTTGCTGATGGTCTTCCTTAGCGCTTCCTCCGGATTGACGCCGAGGAACCGCGAGATGTTCACGAGCATGAAGAAGATATCGCCCAGTTCCTCCTCGATGCCCGCCGCGTCCTTGTTCTTCAGAGACTCTTTGAACTCCGCCATTTCCTCGTCTAACTTCGGCAGGGCTTCGTCAATCCTGCTCCAGTCGAAGCCGACGCGCGCGGCCCGTTCCTGGAGGCTATGTGCGCGCAGGAGCGACGGCAGGTGGCTGGGCACGCCGTCGAGCAGGGACTTCCGGTCCTCATAGCCTTTCTCCTTCTTTTTGAGCGCTTCCCAGTTCGCGAGCACATCCTTGTCCGTTTCGAGCCGGGCGTCTCCGAATACGTGCGGATGACGGCGGGTCATCTTCTCTATGTTGGTGGCGATGACGTCCCGCAGGGTGAACTCGCCCTGTTCCTCGGCGATCCTGGAGTGAAAGACAATCTGGAACAGGAGGTCTCCGAGTTCTTCCCTGATCTTGCGGGGGTCCTTCTCGTCAAGGGCGTCCACGACCTCGTAGCATTCTTCGATAAGGAACGGCTTGAGCGACTCCGCTGTCTGCTTGCGGTCCCAGGGACAGCCGTCCGGACCGCGTAGTCTCGCCATCAGCGCCACTAATTCGTGCAAATTATCGTTCACTCTGCCTCCTTGTCGGGTCCGTTGGGTAAATTACACAAAGGAGGCCGCGTTTGCAAGCTTTTTTCTTGAAAGGCGCGGATCATTATGGTAATCTTATTCATCAAATATACAATCATGAACGAACGATGCTGAAAGGAGACCACTAATGCATAACCGCGCTCTGTATGCCGTGTCCATACTCTTGACATTTCTACTCCTTACCGCCATGGGGGGAAAAGGCGCGCTGGAACGGGCGCCCAGGGTGGAGAAGAATTTCTCCGTCGTAGTGACCGACATCTCGGGCAACAAGATCGACGGGGAAAAGTTCAGCTGGGAGGGGCGGATCCATTTCTCGGGATACCTCGGCATGGCCCAGGTGACGATACCGTTCGAAAGGGTGAAGGACGTGACCGTGGGGGAAAAGAAGGAACGGAAGGTGAAGGTGACGGCGCGCATGAGCGACGGGACAGAGACGGCCTTTGATGTCGAGGCCGACACCCGGTGTTATGGAGAGGCCGGTTTCGGCAGTTTCATGCTGCAGATGGATGAAATCAGGGCGATCAGCTTTAAGAAAAATTGAACCGTGCGGAGTGAAGATATTAAAGGGTGTCTCTCGCAAAGCTCGCAAAGTACGCAAAGAAAATCTTAAATTCTGGTTTTTAAAAACCAAAAGCTATGGCCTTTCTTGGCGGACTTGGCGAGCTTTGCGAGAAAATTTCCTGCCATTTTGAGAAGAATTTTATTCTTAACCGACTAACATTAATGTATACAGCAGTAAAAGCACATACTTCGTCATTCCCGCGAAAGCGGGAATCCGGAAACAATCCGTATATACCGGCTTCCGGGGCAAGCCCGGAATGACGGACCTTTTAGACGCAGGCCTCAAGACCCGTCTCGACGAGGAAGGCTCGATCATACGGGACGCGCACTTTGCGGGCGCGGGCGGCAGCGAGGTGGTGCAGCGGCGCACCAGCCTTATCGACCGGGTCCTGCGCGAAACCCACCACAGGCTGGAGTCGACAGGCCACATGCCCGCGCTGCTCGCGGTCGGCGGGTACGGCAGGGGAGAGCTGAATCCCCATTCGGACATAGATATCATGTTCCTCTGCCGGGACGAGGCGGACCGCCGGCGTTCTCCCGAACTCCTGTATCCTCTCTGGGACGCGGGCCTCGATGTCGGCTACAGCGTGCGGAGCGTCGATGAATGCGAAGAGCTTGCGCGTCAGGACATCAAGATCCGGACGTCGCTGATGGAGTCCCGCCTGATCGCCGGCGATCCCGTCCTGTTTACCACCTTTCGAAACACCATGAACAGCGAGGTCTTCCACTGGAAGGCCGCGGCCTTTATCCAGGAAAAGATATCAGAGCGTAGCTCGGTCCGCCTGAAATTCGGCGGGTCCATCTATTTGCGCGAGCCGAACATCAAGGAAGGGGAGGGAGGCCTCAGGGATTTTCATACGGCCCTGTGGGTCGCCTTTGTGCATTTTCGGGTGCCGTCACTCGTTGATCTGGTCAAGGCCGGGGTCCTGAGCCAGGGGCAATATGCCGTTTTTTTACGGTCCCGCAACTTTCTCTGGAGGGTGCGGAACGAGCTTCATTACCTTTCGGGGCGCAAGAACGACCAGTTGACCTTTGATCTGCAGGAAAGCGCGGCCAGGGATTTCAAGTACCGGGATTCCGCGCACCTCCTTGCCGTGGAACGGTTCATGAAAGCGTATTTTATCCACGCCAGGAACATCAGGGAATTTTCCAACATTCTGATTGCGGCGGTGCTTCCAAGGCCGGCGCGCCGCTGGTTCCAGCGGACCCGGTCGCTGGAGCAATTTTCGCTCATTAACGGAACACTTGTTTCCGCGTCACAGAACGACTGCCTTGGCGACCCGTCTCTCGTCATGAAAGCGTTCGAGCTGGCCCAGTCGCGCCATGTTCAATTTTCCGAAAAGCTCAAGGCCCTGGTCCGCGCGTGCAGGATCGATGATGCTGGCCGGAATTCTCCCGCCGTGGCCGCGGCTTTTCTCGCCATTCTGAACAATCCGGACAACCTCTCTGAAACGCTTCTGCTCATGAAAGATCTGCGCATCCTGGGCAGATATCTCCCCGAGTTCAGGGCCGTCCAGGCGCTTGCGCGGCACGATTACTATCACAAGTACACCGTGGATGAGCATATCCTGCTCGCCGTCAGGAACCTTCAGGACCTCTGGTCGGGCGACTTTCCCGGATTGGATTCGCAGCGCCAGGCCTTCATGGGGCTGAAAAAACGCTGGGTCCTGGTCCTCGCGGTCCTGCTCCACGATCTTGGCAAGGCCTACCGGTCCGATCACGAAAGCCACGGCGTGAGGCTGGCGGAAGCGATCCTGGCGCGGCTCGGCGTGGGGGGAGAAGACCGTGAGCGCGTTCTGTTTCTCATCAAAAATCATCTGCTCATGACGACCCTGTCGCAACGGCGCGAGCTGAACGACCTGAAGGTGATAGAAAATTTTGCGCAAATCGTGCGTGACCGCGAAAGCCTCGCCATGCTCTATCTGCTGACATATGCCGATATCTCGGCGGTGAACCCCACGTCCTGGACGCAGTGGAAGGCCGTTCTGCTGCAGGACCTGTACGTCCGCGCGCTGCATTACCTCGATCAGAGCGTGATGACTGTGGAGGAGGAACGGGCCAGACTCGCCACGGCCTCCGCCCGGATCGAAAAAGCGGCGGAAGGACTGTTCTCTTCCGGGGAAACAAGGTTGTTCCTTGATGAGATGCCGGAGCAGTACATTCTCCATACCCCGTCGCATAAGGTCCTTGACCACCTGGGGATGATGAAGCGGCTTCCCGCTGAACAGCTGGCGATACAGCACCGGCACTATCCCGAAAAAGGATATACCGAGCTTACGGTCTGCGCCTACGATGCGTACGGCATGTTTTACCGGACAGCGGGCGCGATTGCCGCGAAGAACCTGAGCATCCTCCGTGCACAGGTGTATACCTCGAAGAACGGCGTCATGATCGACACCTTCCGGATCACTGATCCCGACGGCGGCCTCTGCACGTACGAAGAAGCGTGGGAAAGCCTGCGCATCGGGCTCAAAGCGGCGCTCACGAGCGGCGCCAGGCCGCCGGAACCCGGGTTGTTCGTCTCCGGCAAGGCCCTGAGGACGGGCACGGTCACCCCCATGGTGGAATTTGACAATGAGACCTCTTCCGCCTTCACCATTATCGACGTGACGGGCCGGGACCGGGTGGGGTTCCTGTACCATGTCACCAAAACGCTGTATGACCTGAACCTCGATATCGGGTCCGCAAAGATCGTGACCGAAGGCCTGCGCGCGATGGACGCTTTTTACGTCACAGACCTGTTTCACCGGAAGATCGCGGACCCTGTCCGGTTCGAAAGGATCAGGGAAGCGCTGCTCAGGGTGCTGGGGTAAAAAGAGCATTTCCCATGAAGAAAATTATCATTATCATATCATCCCTCCTCTTTGTCTCGCTCTCGGCCCTCGAAATATACGTGCAGAGCGACGTTTTCGCGAGGAAGCTCAGGCCGTTCGTGGTCGAGCCGCTTGGCGCGGCGCTGGGACCGGGCGCCAGAATCGGGTGGGTCAAGGCCAACCTCATACCCCTGTTCGTCGAGGTGCGGGACATCTCCATTCCGGATGCCCGGGGCCGGGAAGCGATCGCCATCCGCAAGATAAAGGTGTATCTGAACCCGCTGTCCCTCCTGTTCAAAAATGTTTCTCTGTCCACGATAAGCGTCCTTGAGCCTAAAATCCTGGCGGAGCGCTCGGAAGACGGAGCATTGAGCTTTGCAAGGACCATGGAAAATATCCGTTCGTATCTTGAGGAAACCCGGAAGAAAGGGCCGTCCCGTTATACGGTGTCGCTGCGCACGGTGAGCATTCGCAAGGGTTCGTTCAGTTTCATTGACGCCAAAACAGCGTCGCAGGCGTCGGCCTCCGAGGTCAATATAACGGCCAGGGTCAGCCTGCCGGACGACAGCGTGCGGTTTTCGGTCAAGGCCCCCGCTGTCCTGCTGAAAAGCGGAACTTACCCCGGCCAGACTTTCAATCTCAAAACAGACGGCGTGTATGACCGCGGGAGGCTCAGGATCGGCGCCTTCGAGCTTTCGACCCCCGACGCGCGGTTGGCGGCGGAAGGAACGATCGGCGCGTTTCCCGCGGCCGACCTGAACCTCCGTTTCACGTGCCGGTTCGGCCCGCGGACCATGGGACAGTTCAGTGAACTGCTGAAACCGGCCCGGAAACAGAAGGGGCCATGGATGGAAGCCTCCTTTACGGTCAGCGGAAAGGCCTCTGACCCGGTTGTTGAGGGGAAGCTCAGGACCGCGGGAGTATCTCTGAAAGGAACGGCAATCCAGGATGCGACCCTGGGCTTCCGGTACCGGGACAAGAGCTTCTCCATCAACGGTGAGCAATTGAAACTATCCAAAGAAGGAAAGAGCGCGGTCGTGGATCGTATAGACATCGCCCTCGGCCATAGTGAAGCGGGGCTGGACATCAACAACTTCGAGTTTACCGCCGGAGACCTGAGGCTCCGGATTTCCGGCAGGCTGGATCCGGCCAAAGGGCTGGAGGCCGCGGTTGTTGCCGAGTCCTCAGGCCGGGGACAGACCCTTTCTTTCCTGACTGGAATGCCGTTCTACGGGAAACTCGGTGTTTCCGGCCGCCTGACCGGTCCTCTTGCCGACCCGCGGTTCGACGGGACCTTTTCCGCCGGACCGGTGACGGTCCGGGGCCTTGAGTTCGACGACGCAAGGGGCCGTCTGCAATACGGCGATAAAATTGTTACCCTCTCCGAAACAAGCATACACCAGCGGGATTCCAGCTATGTCTTCGCAGGCTCCGTCGACCTGGGCGGCCAGGAGCCGTTCTATACAGCCGATTTGCAGGTGCTGCATTCCGACGTCGTCAGTATCGTGGCGATGTTTTACCAACCGCTTCCGCTCCAGCTTTCCGCCGTGGGCGAACTGTCGTTCAAGGGCTCGGGTTCCGATTTCAGCGGGACCGGACGGCTGGCGCTTGAGGCCGGATCGGCGTATGGAGAGTCTTTTGACAAAGGCTCCATAGCCGTAACGCTTGTCAAAGACAGAATAACCTTCAACCAGGTATCGCTCTACAAGGGAAGCGGCGTGGTCAAGGCCACGGGTTGGATAGGCTTTAACGGAGAGTATTCCTCCGAACTGACGGCCAGGTATGTCAGGCTGTCCGAGGTAAACCATATGCCGCCCACGCCGATAGACGGCCAGTTCAAGCTCGATATGAGCTCCTGGGGAAGTTTCTCTCATCCCCGGGTTAAGGCGTCTTTCGGCATGGAGGACCTGACATACGACAAAACTTCCGTGGGAGGATTTCAGGCGGACGCGGAGATCAATAACGCCGTAATGACGTTCCAGGCGGGCCTGGTTGACAGCCGAGCGTCTCTCCGGGGCACGCTGGCCCTCCGGGCGCCGTACGCCTGGAATGCCGACATGTCGGTCAATTCCGACCGCATCGATCCGTTCCTTCTTCTCGGAAACAGGGAGCTGAAATCCCGGATGCAGTTGATCGCCGACGGCGCCATCACCGCCCGCGGCCTTGGCGTAGATCCCGCCTCCATGTCCGTCGCCGTCTCGTTCCGGCATCTCGGCATGGTGATCGGCGATTACCGGATCGACAATGAAGAGGATGCGGTCGTTACGATCGCGAAAAACAGACTTACCGTGCAGGCCCTCAGGTTCAGCGGGCCCGGCACGAGGATAGCCGTCACCGGCGGGGCGCTGCTTATGCAGGACATGGACTTCACCTTCACGGGCACGGCGAACCTTTCGCTGCTCAGGATCCTGTACCGTGAAGTGGAGCATGCCGACGGCGTCGCGGAAGTGAAACTGTCGGTCCGGGATGAATGGAAGAACCCCGTGGTGGCCGGTGAGCTGGATATCAGGAACGGCGAGGTCAAGATCAAGGACATCCCGCAGAAGTTTTCCGCGCTTAACGGAAGGGTCCGGTTTGATCAGAACAGGATCGTTGTTGACGCCCTGCAGGGTGAGATAGGGGGGGGGAAGATGGGCGTGTCGGGATGGGCGCAGCTCACCGGGCTTGCGCTTCATGACTTTTCGGCCAGGGCTTCGTTCGAAAACGTGACCGTGCGCTATCCTGAAGGATTGAGCTCGACCCTGTCGGGCGAGCTTTTTTACGACGGTGACGCGGATGAGCAGAATCTCTCGGGAGACGTCATGATCAGGCGCGCCCGTTATGACAAACGGGTGGAGTGGAAGAGCATGCTGGTGGACCTGGGCCGGGGATTTTATCAGAAAAAGAAGACCGACATCGGGTGGATCGGCAACACCCAGGTCAATATCCGCTTTCACGGCACGGACAACATTGTGTTTCAGAACAATCTCGCGAAAATGCCGCTCAATGTGGACGTCTTCATTCGTGGGACGGTGAACCAGCCGCAGCTCCTGGGCAGGATCGAAGCGCCGAAGGGTTCGGTGTATTTCCGGAAGAATGATTTCAAAATCCTCCATGCGTCCGCTGATTTCGTCGATCCGAACCGGATGAACCCCCTGCTCGACATTCAGGCCGAGATCCGGGTGCGCGAGTACCAGATACGGCTTGCCGTGTCGGGCAGCGCGGACCATGCGGTGGTCACTCTCATTTCCGACCCGTCTCTGCCCGACCAGGACATTCTGGGCCTCCTCGCCCTCGGCAAAAAAAGCGACGAGCTGAAGGGCAAGGAGACATGGGTGGGAATGAGCGAGGCCGCATCGCTGGCAACCGGACAGTTCCAGGATATTTTCGAGCGCAGGGCCAGAAGCCTGACCGGGCTTGACCGCGTTCAGGTGGACCCCTATGTAAGCAAGGGGGACACCTCGGTGCCCCGGGTCACGGTAAGCAAGGAGCTTGTTCAGGACATCCTGTACGTCACCTATTCATCCAATGTCGGCGCGGCCATTCCGGAGCAGGACTTCCGGATAGAGTACATTCTGGACAAACACCTTTCCCTGGTGGGCGAGCGCAACGAGATAGGGAACATCGGCGGGGACGTGAAGGTCCGGTTTGAATTTAAATGAGTTTAGCACTTGTTTTAAAGCCCGAACAGCAATGCCCCAAGAGACGTCAAAACCTTTCAGCCTAAAAACGGCAGTTGGCCACATAAGGCACAAAATTCACAGAGAAGAAACAACCTCTTAATGTTAAAAAGATAGTAACTATTCAGCAAATTAATTGAACAAAACACAAATAGTTCTTGACAAGGTTTTCGTAATAAAATATGAGACAGTATCGTCATCACAAACCATGCACAAAGAGCCTGTGTACGAAGCAGGGAGT
>Ga0334722_10000947_pt1 | contig 39135 bp, 40 predicted proteins | sample C3_bottom_MG_FD_207210 | JGI IMG/M metagenome (GOLD analysis project Ga0334722, IMG submission 207210) | Sediment microbial communities from Yellowstone Lake, YNP, Wyoming, USA - C3_bottom | ecosystem: Environmental > Aquatic > Freshwater > Lake > Sediment | place: USA: Wyoming | collected...
GCGAGGTCCCAGAGCGACCCGGGCGAGGCCGAACGGCCGGTCCCCCCGCAGGCGCGCTGACATGGAGGAGTAGATCCGATGACATCCAGGCTACGCCTATCCGTGCTGGTCGCCGTGGGCGCCCTGCTGGTCACGGCCTGCGGCGGAGGGGCGAGTCCATCGCCAACCGCGGCACCGCCGGAGTCGGCGGCCCCCGCGACCGTGGAGCCGACGGCGCCGCCGGCGGCAGACATCTGCACCGCTCCGCCCAAGGCCCCGGCCGGGACGACGCTCACCTTCGCCTCGTACGGTGGCGCCTACCAGGAAGCCCAGCGCAAGGGCTGGCTCGAGCCCTATGCGGCTCTCACCGGCGTGACCTTCCAGGAGAGCGAGGACTCGTCGAACGCCACGATCAAGGCGCAGGTCGAGGCGGGCCAGGTCACGTGGGACATCGTCGATGTCGGCAATGACTTCGGGCTGGACGCCAACGCCGCCCTGCTCGAGCCGCTCGACTACTCGAAGATCCACAAGGACGAGATCCTCGACGGCTTCGCCGGCACGTACCGCGTGGCCGACATCACCTACGGCGTCGTCCTCGCCTACAACACCGAGAAGATGGGCGGCCAGGTGCCCCAGGGCTGGGCCGACTTCTTCGACACGACGAAGTACCCCGGCAAGCGCGGCATGTGGGATTACTCGGCGGGCGGCATCTTCGAGTTCGCCCTGCTGGCCGACGGCGTCGCGCCGGCTGACCTCTACCCGCTCGACCTCGATCGGGCGACCAGGAAGCTCGACACGATCAAGGATGACCTCGTCTTCTGGACCTCGGGCGCCGAGTCGCAGGACCTCATCGGCAAGGGCGAGGTCACCATGACGATGATCTGGAACGGTCGTGGCTACAGCGCCAAGCACATCGACAACAAGCCGGTCGAGATCCAGTGGAACCAGCAGATCGTCACGGCGGACTACCTCGTCGTGCCCAAGGGCACGCCGAACAAGGACCTGGCCATGGACTTCATCGCCTGGGCGACCTGCAAGGAGAACAACGCGGCACCGTCCGACTACATCCCGTACGGGCCGACGAACAAGCTCGCCACGGCGAACCCGGACAAGGTCGCCGAGCTCAGCGTTACGAACGCCGACGCCAATTCGGCCTACTTCAACGACGCCTGGATCGTCGAGAACGCACAGCTCCTCGAGGACACCTACCAGGAGTGGAGGACCAAGTAGCGTCAGGCGCAGGCGCCTGACGTTGGCGGACCGGTGCTCCGGCTCCGTCCGATGACCAGGGGATCGGGCCGTCGCCTTCGTGGCGGCGGCCCGATCGTCGACCGCTGGGCGCTGCTGGCCATCCCGCTGATCGCCTTCCTGGTCGCCTTCTTCCTCGTCCCCCTGATCGTCGTCAGCCTGCGCAGCGTCGCCGACTTCCCCAAGCCGACCGATGACGTCTTCGCGAACTACGGTCGATTCTTCGACTCCGCGGCGAACCTCCGGGTCCTGGCCAACACGTTCTGGGTAGCCGCCCTGTCGACGGTCGTGTGCCTGACGCTGGGCTACCCCTACGCCTACCTGATGAACATCGTTCGGCCCCGGGTGGCGGGGCTGCTGCTCATCGCCGTGCTCCTGCCGTTCTGGTCGAGCCTGCTGGTCCGGACCTACGCCTGGCAGGTCATCCTGCGTGACACGGGCATCATCAACACGTTCCTGCTCGACTGGGGCCTCATCACGGAGCCGATCCCGCTCATCAGGACCACGCTCGGCGTGATGCTCGGCATGAGCCAGGTCCTGCTCCCGTTCATGGTCCTGCCGATCTACGCCGTCATGCGGCGCATCGATCCCGAGTACACGAAGGCGGCCGCCAACCTCGGCGCCCCGCCGTTCGCGGCCTTCCGGCGCGTGTTCCTGCCGCTGTCCCTGCCCGGCGTGCTGGCCGGCTCCCTCCTCGTCTTCGTCCTGGCTCTCGGGTTCTACATCACGCCGGCCCTGCTCGGCTCGCCCAAGGACACGATGATCAGCCAGTTCATCGCCAACGCGGTCCAGCAGAGGCTGGATTGGGGCATCGGCAGCACCATGGCGGTGATCCTCATGGGCCTGACCCTCGTGGTCCTGTTCGTCGCCTCCCGGTTCATCCGCCTGCGCGACGTCTTCGGCAGCCTCGAGGAGTCCTGATCCATGACCGACTCCTGGCGCCAGCCGCGCCGCCTGCTCCTCCTGGCCCTCGGTGCCCTGACCGTGTTCTTCCTGATGGCCCCCACCCTCGTGGTCGTGCCCATGAGCATCACGGCATCGAACGCGCTGACGTTCCCGCCGGAGGGCTTCTCGATCCGCTGGTACGAGAAGATGCTGACCGACCCGCAGTGGTCGAACGGCTTCGTCCACAGCGCCCAGGTGGCCTCCCTGACGGCCGTGCTGGCGACGGTGCTGGGCACGCTGGCCGCGCTGGGCACGGTCCGTGGGCGGTTCCCGGGCAAGAGCGCCGTCAACGCGCTGGTCCTCTCGCCGCTCATCGTCCCGGTGATCATCATCGCCATCGGGATGTTCTCGCTGTTCGTGCGCTACAAGATCACCGGCTCGATCCTGGGCCTCGTCCTCGCCCACACGGCGCTGGCCGTGCCCTTCGTCGTCATCAACGTCGCCACGAGCCTGCGCACGATCGACCGCAACCTGGAGCTGGCCGCGATGAACCTGGGCGCCGACCCGCTCCGGACGTTCCGGCGGGTGACGCTGCCGCTCATCCTGCCCGGAGTCCTGGCCGGTGGCCTGTTCGCATTCATCACGTCGTGGGACGAGGTCGTCGTGTCGATCTTCCTGACGAGCGCTCGCTTCAGGACGCTGCCCGTCGAGATGTGGGAGCAGGTTCGCCAGGTGGTCGACCCGACCGTGGCCGCCGTGGCGACCACGTTGCTGGCGGTGACCACCAGCCTGCTGCTGCTGGTCCTCGTCGTGCGCCGCCAGGCACCCGCCCGATGAGCGGGCGGAGTCGTCCCTGGGGCGCGGTCCCCGACCGGCCGGCGCTCGCCCTGCGCAACCTGTCGAAACGCTTCGGGGACGTGCCGGCCGTCGACGGTGTGGATCTGGAGGTCCGCCAGGGCGAGTTCATCACGCTGCTCGGGCCGTCGGGCTCGGGCAAGACGACGACCCTGCGGATGATCGCCGGCTTCACACTCCAGTCGGGCGGCACGATCGAGATCGACGGGGTCGACATGGGCCACGTCCCACCCTACCGGCGCGATGTCGGGATGGTCTTCCAGAACTACGCCCTGTTCCCGCACATGACCGCCGCCGAGAACATCGCGTTCCCGCTCCAGATGCGCCGCGTGGGCCGGCCCGAGATCAGGCGCCGGGTGGCCGATGCGCTCGCCCTGGTGAAGCTGGAGGGCCTCGGCGAGCGCTATCCCCGCCAGCTGTCCGGTGGCCAGCAGCAGCGGATCGCGTTCGCCCGGGCGGTCGTCTTCAATCCCCGTCTCCTGCTCATGGACGAGCCACTCGGCGCGCTCGACAAGAAGCTGCGCGAGGCGCTCCAGCTCGAGGTCATGCACATCAGCCGCCAGCTCGGGGCGACGGTCGTGTACGTGACACATGACCAGGATGAGGCGCTCGTCATGAGCGACCGGATCGCCATCTTCAGCAAGGGCAGGATCGAGCAGCTGGGCACTGGCGAGGACCTGTACGACCGGCCCGCCTCGCTGTTCGTGGCCGATTTCATCGGCGAGTCGAACATCCTGCGTGGTCGATTCGAGCCCGCCGGGGACGGCGGCTGGCTGGTCCGCGGCCCCTGGCGCTGGCAGGTCGGCGCGGCCGCCGCGGCGCGGGCCTCGCTCGGCGGCGGTGCCGCCGCGGCGCTCGTGGTGCGACCGGAACGGCTGCGGATCGTCGGCGCGGATGACACCGGGGCAGGGCCGGCTGTCGTCGTGAACGCGGTCGAGGCGACCGTGCGCGATGTGCTCTATCTCGGCTCGATGCGCAAGTTCGAGCTCGTGCTGCCCGACGGCACCGCTGCGGTGGTACGCCAGCAGCGCGGCGGCGGCGCGCACGAGCGCCGGCCGGGCGACCAGGTCCGGCTGACCTGGGCGGTCGATGACGGGGTGCTGGTCGCCGACCCGCACGGCTGAGGACGAGACCCCCGGTGAGCAGCCGCGTCAGTGCGGGGATCCTCCTCTACCGGGTCCGGGCCGGTAGGCTGGAGGTCCTCCTCGGCCACCCCGGCGGGCCCTGGGCACGGGCGAAGGACGCCGGCCACTGGTCGATCCCCAAGGGCGAGGTCGACGACGAGCGCGAGGACCTGCTCGAGGTGGCGCGCCGGGAGTTCGCCGAGGAGACCGGCCACCCGGTCGCCCCGCGTGCGCTCGTCGCCCTCGGCGAGACGCGGCAGAAGGGCGGCAAACTCGTCCACGCCTGGGCTGTCGAGGGCGACCTGGATCCCGCGAGCGCGGCGAGCAACACGTTCGAGATGGAGTGGCCGCCGGGGTCGGGCCGCCGGGAGGCCTTCCCCGAGATCGACCGGGTCGAGTGGTTCAGTGCCGCAGAAGCGCGGCGGCGCATCAAGGAGGCCCAGGTCGTCTTCATCGACCGGCTGGAGGCAGTGCTGCGCGGCTGACGGCCCACGGCGCCCGCCCGGGATACGATGCGCGGATGCGGCCGACCTTCGCCGACCTCAAGCCCGCACCACCGGACGCGATCCTGGGCCTGGCCGAGGCCTTCCGCGCCGATCCCCGGACCGACAAGATCAGCCTCGCCTCGGGCGTCTACGTCGGCGAGTCGGGTGAGACGCCCGTGCTCGACTCCGTGGCCGAAGCGGAGCGGCGCATCCTCGCGGCGCAGACGACCAAGCTCTACAAGCCGATCGCCGGGGACCCGGCCTACACGCACGCCGTGCGCGAGCTGCTCTTCGGCGCCGGCCATCCCGCCCTCGCCGAGGGCCGCGTCGAGACGCTCCACGCGCCCGGAGGGACCGGCGCCCTGCGGGTGGCGGCCGACCTCGTCCGGCGACTCCGCCCGGCGAGCACGGTCTGGCTGAGCAGCCCGACCTGGCCCAACCACCCCCAGGTCTTCGACGCGGCCGGCCTCGCCACGCGGACGTATCCCTATCTCGACGGGACGGGGGGCCGCCTCGACTTCGAGGCCATGCTGGGCGCGCTGGCGACCGCCGCGCCCGGCGACGTGGTCGTCCTCCATGCCTGCTGCCACAACCCCACCGGCATCGACCCGACGCCCGAGCAGTGGGAAGACATCGCCGCCCTCGTCGACGTGCGCGGCCTGCTGCCGCTGCTCGACTTCGCCTACCAGGGCTTCGGCGACGGCCTGCCCGAGGACGCGGTGGGGCTCATGACCATGGCCCGCTCCGGGCGCGAGCTCCTCGTCGCCTCGAGCTTCTCGAAGAACTTCGCCCTCTACGCCGAGCGGGTCGGGGCGCTCTCGATCGTGGCGGCGACGCGGCCGGAGGCGCACGCGCTGCTCAGCCACGCCAAGGTGGCCGTCCGGGCGAACTACTCGAACCCGCCCGCCCACGGCGGCGAGATCGTGGCCAGCATCCTCCTCGATCCCGCCCTGCGCGCCCAGTGGGAGGACGAGGTGACGGCGATGCGCGAGCGGATCAACGGCAACCGGGCGCGCTTCGTCGAGGGCCTCGAGGGGGCGGGTGCGCCGATCGACCCGGCGCCGCTCCTGCGCCAGCGCGGCATGTTCTCACTCCTCGGTCTCACGACGGAGCAGGTCGCGCGGCTGCGGACCGAGTTCGGCGTCTACCTCGTCGGCCGGGGGCGGGTCAACGTGGCCGGCCTGACCAGCCGGAATGTCGGCCCGGCCTGTGCGGCCATCGCCGCGGTGCTCGCCGGCTGAGCGCCTCGTTGGGTGCACGCGCATATCCTTGTCCGATGCGCTTCCTGGTGGCCCGCAACCCGGACGCCGACTCGAGCCTGCCTTACCTGCTCCGGCTCCCCATCGGCGGCGGCCTCGTGTTGAAGGCCCGCGACACCTGGCCCCGGACGGCGCGCGTCTACTGTCATCGGGCGGACGGCGAGTGGCCGGCCGAACCGGAGCTGGTGGAGGATGTCCCGGTCGTCTCATGCACGCGCCGAGGGCCGGCCATCGATCTCGTGCTCGACCGGCCGCGGGAGAACCGCTCACAGCTGGTATTCACCGTCCTCGCCGGCGGCCGCGAGGCGATCTTCTGGCAGACCAGGAAGGTCGCGGCCACGGCCCGACCGGGCGCCCGGATCCCCGGCCGCCGCGCGAGCGGGATCGCCGAGCTCCAGATCCTCGTCGATACGCGTGAGCGGTATCCGTACCGCTTCGCGCGCCAACAGACATCGACCGTGCGGGTCGCGCTGGCCGCCGGCGACTATGGCGTGCGGGCGCCCGACGGCGAGCTCCTCGCGGTCGTCGAGCGCAAGAGCCTGACCGACCTCGCCTCGTCGTTGAGCGGCGGGACCCTCGTGTTCGAGCTCGGCAAGCTGGCCGAGGCACCGCGGGCCGCCGTGGTCGTCGAGGATCGCTACTCGGCGCTGCTCAAGCACGCCTACGCGCCGGCCGGCTTCCTTCCGGACCTGCTCGCCCGCGTGCAGATCCGCTACCCGGAGATCCCGATCGTCTTCCTCGAGACACGGCCGCTGGCCGAGGAGTGGACGTTCCGCTACCTCGGCGCGGCGCTTGCCGAGACGATGCCCGCCGGCCCGGGAAATGCCGAGCAGTCAGCCGGCCGGCGACGTGCACGACGGCCGTGGCCGCCGGCGTCTGCGCGCGTCAGCGCGGGGCGAACTGGTATGTGACAGGACGAACGCCCGGGGAGCCCGTCCGGGTCCCCGTCGAGCGTGCGGGGCGAGTGGAGGCGCCCACCGGTGACGACGCGGCGGTTCCGGTCGTCGGATACGAGTTCGTGGCGGACTACCGCGCAGAAAGCGGACATCGATGGCCCAGGCAGCGGCGGGGTATCGTTGCCGTCGAGGGGGTCGTAGCGGAGGTTCCGGATGGACGTCGGGGTCATCGTGCCGCAGGGCTGGACCGGCGAGTACGACGGCTGGGACGCCCGGCGCGCGTGGGAGCGCACGGTCGCCGTGGCGCGCCAGGCCGAGCGGCTCGGCTTCGAGTCGATCTGGGTCTTCGACCATTTCCACACCGTCCCCGACCCGACCGACGAGCTGACCTTCGAGTCCTTCACCACGCTGGCCGCACTGGCGGCGCTGACCCAGCGCGTGCGCCTCGGGCACGTGGTCATCTGCACCGCCTTCCGCAACCCCGCCCTGACGGCCAAGATCATGGGCACACTCGACGTCATCAGCGGCGGCCGCATGGAGTTGGGCATCGGCGCCGGCTGGAAGGAGGACGAGTGGCGGGCCTACGGCTACGGCTTCCCGGACACGAAGACGCGCCTGGCCATGCTGGCCGACCACCTCGAGGTCATCACGCGCATGCTCGGCCCGGGGCACGCCACGTACGCCGGCGCACACGCCTCGGTGACCGACGCGATCAACGAGCCGAGGGGCCTCCAGGAGCCGCGCGTCCCGGTGATCGTGGGCGGCAACGGGCCCAACGTCACCTGGCGCCTGGCCGCGCGGCACGCCGACGAACTGAACCTCGACTGGCTGAGCCCGGACGAGGTGCGCGCCGCGCTGCCGGTGATCCGCTCGCGCTGCGAGGAGATCGGGCGCGACCCGGCCACGCTGCGGCTCTCGGTGAACATCGGGCGCGACACGTACGCGATCGCCGGCGCTCCCCGCGTCGAGCTGCTGACCGCCTACCGGGAGGTCGGCGCGGTCCGGGTCATGGGGCTGCTCCAGGCGAGCGCCACCAGCGACGAGGCGCTCGCGTCGCTGGCCGAGGACGCACGGGCTGCCGGCTGCAAGCTGTTCGGGGGCTGATGGCCCGCGGCAGCCCGCCGCCGCCGCGGCCGCGGCGCGGTATCGTCCGCACATGATCACGGACGCGAAGACCTTCACCTGCCCGCACCACCCGGCGGACCTGGCGGCGCCGCAGGCGGACGAGTGCCAGGAGTGCGGCAGCCGGGTGAACCTGCGCATGTGCGCCGCCTGCGGGCACGTCGGCTGCTGCGAGTCGCAGGCCGGACACGCCCGAGCCCACGCCCTGGGCGGGCGTCACCCGATCATCTACTCGGTGCCGGTCGGGCGCGGCTTCGCCTGGTGCTACGAGGAGGACCGCTACCTCTGAGCCGGGCCGGCGGCGGGCGGGCGTGCCCACGAGGCGCCGCGGAGGTACGGGACCACGCCGAACAGCATGGTCAGGCCGCCGAACCAGACGAGTGGCTGGGCGAGCATCGCCGCGACCGGGATGAGCCAGGGCCGGTCGGTCCGGGCGCCCCACGCGATGAGGGCGATCGCCGCCGGCAGGCGCACGAGGAAGGGCACCCCGATCGAGCCCATCGCCGCCCCACTGCTCATCTGGCCACCCGCCACGCCCACGTTCTCCACCAGGAGCCGGCCCCAGTCCAGCCAGGCGGCGGGCTGCGCGACGAACGAGACGCCGGCGATCACGGCCGTCGTGCCCACGGCCACGGCCAGCGCCCGCCACTCGCGGCGCAGGGCGAACCACAGCAGGCCGATGCCCGGCGTGACCTTCGTGAGGAGGACGAAAGCCCAGGCCCCCGGCCGGCGCAGGCCTGCCGCCACGGCGAGGGCGAGCGGCAGATGGACGTTACCGCCCCACAGCTCCGGAAGCGAGAGGAGCAGCCCGAAGACGAAGAGCCGGGGGCCGGTCAGGACCAGCAGGACGACCAGGAGGAGCGCCACCCACAGGCCCGAGAAGGCGGCCCAGCCCGACACCGTCAGCGGTGCGATCGCCTGGAGGAAGGCCGGAGAGTACGGGTAGAAATCCTGCGTGCCCATGACCGGGACCGCGTAGGGGTCGGCCGGCGGCGCGGCCCAGTACGCGTGCGAATCCTGGCCAGGCCCCAGTGAGAAGGCGGGGAACGGCTCGGCCGCGGCCACGATGGCCGCCAGCAGCAGGCCGGCCGCGATCCCACCGGCGACGATGAGCGCCAGGTCGCGGCGCCGGATGGCGCGCAGTCCGGCCTTGAGCGTCATGCCGCGGGCGAGATGCGGGCGGAGCCGGCCGGAGCCTAGCCCTCGGTCTCCTCCGCCTCGGCGGCCGGACCCTCGGGGGCCGGACCCTCGACGGCCGGACCCTCGACGGCCGGGGCCGGTGCGACGACTTCCTCGACGCGCGGCGCCTGGACCCGCAACGCCAGCTCGCCCGGGTCGGTCACGAGGTGGACCTTCTCGGGCAGCGGCAGGTCGCCGACGTGGATGACGGCCTCGAAGGTGTCCAGGACCGAGACGTCGGCCGGGATCGTCTGCGGCAGGTCGCCGGGCAGCGCGCGGATCTTCACCGAGTCCATCACGTGCAGCAGCGTGCCGCCGAGCTTCTCGACCGCGGGCGACACGCCGATGGCGACCACCGGCACGTCCACCGTGAGCTCCTCGGTCATCTTCACGAGGAAGAAGTCCACGTGGATCGCGTTGCGCCTGGTGGGGTGCTCCTGGATCGCGTGGACGAGCACGGGGCGAGCCTGGCCGCCGTCGACGCGCAGGTCGAGGAGCGTGTTGCGGCCGTGGTGCCGGCGCACGTCGTCGAAGGCCCGCGCATCGAGCTGGAGCGCCTCGGACGGGGCGCCGTGACCGTAGACGACGGCGGGCAGGATGCCGTCGCGGCGCAGCCGCGCGACGGCCTTGCCGTGCAGGGCACGCTTGTGCGCGACGAGTTCGGGTCGGGTGCTCACGGGTGTCGAGACCTCACGGGGCGCGGCGCGGGCGGATCGGGCGCCGCAGCGACTGGCGTTGCTGGATCGGCGGCATGGTAGCAGATGGTCCCCGATGTACCATGCGCCGGCAGCATGTCCGCCACCATCCTCATCGTCGAAGACGAGTACGCCGTCGCCCGCGGCGTCCAGTACGCCCTCCAGCAGGAGGGCTACGCCGTGACCGTGGCCAGCAGCGGCGAGGAGGGGTTGGAGTTCGCCACGCAGCAGGCGCCCGACCTGGTCATCCTCGACGTGCGCCTGCCGGGCATCGACGGCTTCGAGGTCCTGCGGCGCCTGCGCTCGACGGGCTCGAAGGCGCCGGTCCTCTTCCTCACCGCCCGCGACGACGAGGTGGACAAGGTCATCGGGCTCGAGCTCGGCGCCGACGACTACCTGACCAAGCCCTTCGGCCTGCGCGAGCTGATGAGCCGCATCAAGGCGCTCCTGCGACGTGCTTACGGCGACCTCAGCGACGCGGTCGGTGGCCGCATCATCCGCCACCGCGACCTCGTCATCGACCTCGAGCGGCGGCGGGTCCAGCGTGGCGATCGGCGCATCGCCCTGACCGCCACCGAGTTCGACATCCTGCGCCACCTCGCCTCGCGTCCGGGACGCGTGTACACCCGCTCCGAGCTGCTCGAGCTGATCCGCGACTACGAGGCCCTCGACCAGGACGAGAAGACGATCAACGTCCACGTCAGCCACCTCCGCGAAAAGCTCGAGGATGACCCGGCAGACCCGGCCTTCATCCTCACCGTCCGCGGCGTCGGCTACGCGTTCGCCGAGCGCTGAGGGGCGCCCGACGCCGATGCGGACCCTGCGACGGATCCTGCCCCGGACCTTCCGGGCCCGACTGACGCTGGCCTTCGTGGCGGTCGTGGCCATCGCCCTGGCCCTCGTGATGGCCGCCCTGCCGCGGCTCCTCGACGACTACTTCCAGCAGCAGGAGCAGAAGAGCCTCGCCTCGCGGGCGAGCATCATGGCGCCGCTCATCCAGCTCCAGTTGCGGAGCGCGCTCGCCCTCGGCTCGGCCGATCCGCACCCGATCGTCCTGCCCACCGACCCGCCGACGATCTCGCCCGAGGCTGCCGCCGCCCTCGGCGCGCCGGACGACCCGAACGGGTTCCTGTACACGCTGACCGCGATCGTCGCCCAGTCGGACGTGAAGCTGGAGGTGGCGCTCGGCGCCGACGAGCCGCTCCGCCTGGTCGAGGCCGTGGACGTCCCGGCCACGATGATCAAGCCCGGGCCGGGCCAGGCGCGCGACCCCATCCCGAGCACCACGGTCTCGTTCGGCATCGAGGACGGCTGGTGGTCGCAGTCGGGGGCGGAGGCACCGACCCGGCTCTTCTCGCTGCGCCTCTCACAACCGTTCACGTACCGCCAGCAGGCCATCCGCGACGTCGTCGGCGTCCTCATCGTGGCCGCGGCCCTCGCCCTGCTCGTGGCGGTGGTCACCTCAGCCGTCATCGCCGATCGCCTGACGGGGCCGATCCGCCGTCTCACGCAGGCCTCGCGCTCGCTCGGCGAGGGCGACTTCGGGGCCCGCGTCAGCGCCGGCGGCAGCGGCGCGCCGGAGGTCACCGAGCTGGCCGGTGCCTTCAACCGGATGGCCGAGCGGCTCGAGGAGTCGGTGACCTTCATCCGCCGCGATCGCGACCGGAGCCGCGACTTCCTGGCCGACGTGAGCCACGAGCTGCGCACGCCGATCGCGGCCCTGCGCACCTTCAACGAGCTGCTCCAGGAGGGCGCGGTGGAGGACCCCGCGGCGCGCGGCGAGTTCATCGAGTCGAGCCGCCAGCAGATCGAGCGACTCGACTGGCTGGCCACGAACCTGCTCGAGCTGTCCAAGCTCGACTCCGGCCTGGTCGCCCTCGACCTCCGGCCGGACGACCTCCGGGCGGTCGTCGAGAGCGCCATCTCCCAGGCCGAGCCGGCCGCGAAACGGCGCGACATCGAGCTGGTGGCCGAGCTGCCCGCGGAGCCGGTGCGCCAGCGGCACGACCCGCAGCGCATCGGCCAGGTGCTCAGCAACCTGGTCGGCAACGCCCTGAAGTTCACGCCAGCCGGCGGGCGCGTGGTGATCAGCCTGAAGACCGTTCGCGATGGCGCCGACCTGCGCGTGTCCGACACCGGCGTGGGCATCGCCAGCGCCGAGCTGCCCCACGTGTTCGACCGCTTCTACCGCGGGTCGCGGGCGATGGAGCAGCGCGCCGGCGGCTCCGGCCTCGGGCTGGCCATCGTGCGCTCCATCGTCGAGATGCACGGCGGCCGCGTGACGGTCACGAGCAAGCTGGGCAAGGGCACCGAGGTGACCGTCCACCTGCCCCGCGAGGTGACGCAATCTTCACCCGCCGGAGGCCGGGGCTGAACCCCGGCGGCGCACGCTCTGAGCCATGAACGATCCCCAGCATCCCATCGACCCCACGGCGCCTGCGCCGCCCGACTCGCCCGCCTTCACGCCCCCGCAGGAGACCCGGCCGCGCTGGGCCGACCCGCCGGCCGACCCGGCCACGCCGCCGCGCTGGCTCGAGCCGGACCCGCTGACACGACCCGCCGCCGATGCCCGCAACGGCCCGCGAGGCGGCATCCTCGGCCCGCTCTTCGCGGTCGCGCTCATCGCGGCCGTGATGGCTTCGTCGGGCACCTACCTCGTGCTCGACGCCTCCGGCGCGCTCGATCGAGCGACCCCCGCGGCCGGCGGCACGATCGCCCAGCCGGCCGGCACGACGACCATCCGCATCGACGAGGACTCGGCCATCACCCGGGCGGCCGCCATCGTCTCGCCGGCCGTGGTCACGATCACCACCCGCGAGGGGAGCGGCGTCGGCGTCGATCCCCTCGACCTGCCCGCCACTGGCGTCGGCTCGGGCATCATCTTCGATGCCTCGGGCTGGATCCTCACCAACCGCCACGTCGTGTCGGGCGCGCAGACGTTCACGGTCAAGCTCAAGGACGGGCGGGAGTTCAACGGCCGCACCTACGGCATCGACACGCTGACCGACCTGGCCATCGTGAAGATCGACGGCACCGACCTGCCCGTGGCCCCCATCGGCGACTCGACGGCGCTCAAGGCCGGCCAGCTGGCGATCGCCATCGGCAGCCCGCTCGGGTCGTTCGAGAACAGCGTCACCGCGGGCGTGATCAGCGCCCTGGGCCGCGAGATCACCGTGCCCGACGAGCAGACCGGCCAGCCGCGCCGCCTGCGCAACCTCATCCAGACCGACGCGGCGATCAACCAGGGCAACTCGGGCGGGGCGCTGGTGGACTCGCTGGGGCAGGTCATCGGGGTCAACACGGCGGTCGCGGGCAGCGCCCAGGGCATCGGCTTCGCCATCCCCATCGAGGTGGCCAGGCCGATCATGAGCCAGGCCATCGCCGGCGAGCCCCTCTCCCGGCCGTACCTGGGCATCGTCTACACCGCCGTCACGCCCACGCTCATGCGCCAGGAGAAGCTGCCCATCGACTACGGCGCCTGGATCTCGGGCAGCGATGGACGCGCCGCCGTCGTGGCCGGCGGGCCGGCCGCGAAGGCCGGGCTCAGGGAGGGCGACATCATCACCGCCATCGGCGGTCAGCGCATCGACGCGGGCCACTCCCTCGAGAACATCCTCGTGCGCTACCGGCCCGGCGACGAGGTGCAGGTGAGCGTCCTCCGTGAAGGCGCCACGGTCGAGTTGCAGGTCACGCTCGGAACGCGCCCCGCCGACCTGCAATAGGGCGGAGCATCGCTCCGCGGCCCGCGGCCGGCCGTCAGTCGCGGCGGCGGTTGGCCACGGAACGCGCGCGGCGGATCTCGACGGAGGCGAAGTCGAGCTTGCCGACCACGGGCACCTTCAGCTTGCGCACGCGCACGACGACCTCGGCCACGGGGTAGGCCATGAGGATCTCGTGGGCGATCCCCTCGGCGATTGCCTCGAGGAGCTTGAAGTTCGTCGCCTCGACCAGCTCACGGCAGATCCCGAAGACGAGTCCGTAGTCGACGGTCTTGTCCATGTCGTCGTCGACCCCGGCCGGCTGGAGGTTCGTCATCAGCTCGACGTCCACCTCGAACGGCTGGGGCGTCGCCCGCTCCTCGTCGGAGAGTCCGTGGCGTCCGCTGAAGCGCATCCCCTGCAGGACGATCCGGTCGGTCATCGGTCGGTTCCCCTCTCCTCCTCGTCGCGGCAGCGGCGGACGATCGCGTCGCTCATCCGGGCGGCGCGCCGGTTCGGCTCCACGTCGTGCACCCGCACGATGTCCACGCCGGCGGCGATGCCCAGCGCGGTGGAGGCCAGCGTACCCTCCAGCCGCTCGGGTGCGGGCAGGTCGAGCACGCGGCCGATGGTGGATTTGCGGCTCAGGCCCAGCATCACGGGCCGGCCGAGGATCCGCAGCGCGGACAGCTCGTGCAGGACGGCCAGGTTGTGCTCGGCGGTCTTCCCGAAGCCGAAGCCCGGGTCGACGATCAGCCGCTCCCAGGCGACGCCGGCCGCCACGGCGCGCTCGATGGCCCGCTGCAGGTCGGCGATCACCTCGGCCACGACGTTGCCATAGCGCGGCTCGGCGCGGTCGTGCATCAGCACCAGGGGCACGGCGCGCTCGGCGACGAGCCGGAAGAGGGCGTCGGAGGGGTCGACGACCGCGGCCACGTCGTTGACCAGCGCCGCTCCGGCGTCCAGGGCTGCGGCGGCCACAGCCGGCTTGCGCGTATCCACGCTGAGGGGCACCCCGGGCAGCGCCGCGTGCAGGGCGCGGATGGCCGGGATCACGCGCCGCCGCTCCTCGCCCTCGTCCACGGGGGCATGGCCGGGTCGCGTCGACTCGCCCCCGACGTCGAGCAGGTCGGCCCCCTCGGCCGCCATGCGGCGGCCCAGCTCGAGCGCGGCCATCGCGGGGTCCGCCGTCGCCGCCTCGGCCGGCGCAGCCCCGGCCGGCGCAGCGAGCAGGCCGTCGCCGCTGAAGGAGTCGGGCGTGACGTTGACGATGCCCATGAGGTACGTGCGCGTGCCCCACGTGAAGCGACGTCCGCCGATCTCCATCGCCGCGGGCACGGCGGGCGCCACGCCGCCTGCCGCATCGGCGGGGAGCGTCACGAAGGGGGTCGCATCAGCCATGACCGGGGTCCGCTCCCTGCTCCTGCGGGTCTCGCACGTCTTCGTCCACGACCAGCCGGCCGCGCACAGCGCCCACGAGGTAGAGCGAGCCGGCCACCACGAGCGGTCCCCCGGCTGCCCGGGCCGCGGCGACGGCCACCTCGAGGGCATCGTCGAGCGGGTCGATCGGCGTCACCTCATGACGGCCGCCCGCGGACGTCGCACGCCACGCCGCCGCCAGCTCGGCCGCCGGGAGCGCGCGCGGGACGTCCACCCGCGTGGTGATGATACGCGCGCCTCGCAGCGCCACGGCCGGTGCGAGCGCGCCGACGATGCCGGCCACGTCCTTGTCGGCCATGAGCCCGATGAGCAGGGTGGGCCGGCCCGGCGAGAGCTGCGGCCGCAGCTCGTCCAGGGCCGTCGCCAGCGCGACCGTGCCGTCGGGATTGTGAGCGCCGTCGAGGAGCAGATCCGGCGCGTCCGGGTCCGGGGCGGACGGATCGGCGGGCACGGCGTGGCCGTCGGGCGACAGGGCGAGCAGCTCCAGGCGGCCGGGCCAGCGGGCCTCCTCCAGGCCGGCCCGGATGGCCGCGCGCGGAAGATCCGCGATGCCCGCCTCCCGGAGCGCCTCGAGGATGCCCAGCGCCACGGCCGCGTTCGCCGCCTGGTGGCGGCCGAGCAGGGCCAGCCGGACCTCGCCGAGCCCTGGGGCCGCCAGGCGCAGGCCGCCGCGGCTCATGGCCAGGATCTCGAGTGGCGCCGGCTCGCGCAACGGCACCCCCAGGCGGCGGGCCCGCCGGCGGATGACCGCCGACCCCGGCCCCGTGGCACCGCTGACCGCCCGGTCGCCGCGCTTGATGATGGGCGCCTTCTCGCCGGCGATCGCCTCGAGCGTGCCGCCCAGGCGGTCGCGGTGGTCGAGCGCGACGTTCGTGATCGCGGCCACGCCGCCGTCCCAGGCGTTCGTGGCGTCGAGCCGCCCGCCGAGGCCGACCTCCACGACCGCGACCCCCACTCGGGCGCGGGCGAAGGCGGCGAAGGCGGCCGCGGTGAGCACCTCGAACTCCGTCGGCGGGCCGAGGCGCCGCGCCAGCCGGTCGGCGATCCCGAGCACCTCGCTCACGAGCTCCGCGAACGCTCCCGGCGCGATGGGCCGGCCGTCGATGAGGATGCGCTCGCGGTAGCTGACCAGGTGCGGCTTCGGTGTCTGGCCCACGCGCAGGCCGCCCGCGGCGAGGCAGGCGGCAACCATCGCCTGCACGCTGCCCTTGCCGTTGGTGCCCCCGATGAGCGGGCCGCGCAGCGCGTCCTGCGGGTCGCCGAGCGCGCGCAGCAAGGCGCGGGTGCGCCCAAGGCCGAGGCGGATCCCGTAGCGGCCCCGCGCCTGGAGCGCCGCGAGGACCACCGGGTAGGAGCTGGCCCCGCCGTCAGTCGTGGCTCAGGTCGTCCTCGTAGAAGACGCACTGGTTGAAGCGCGCCGAGAGGCAGATGTCCCCGACGTAGCTGTGCTCGAGGTGGACGCCGCCGCGGAGCTGGCAACGGCTGACGTTCGTCTCCTGGCGCATGAGCGCCTTCAGCAGGTGCGGCGCCTGGATGGGGATCGCGCCGCGCAGGCCGGTCATGTAGTAGTGCGGGCAGACGTTGCGCCGCAGGTTCGGCAGGCCGAAGCCGCCGCGCGGCATGGCCGGCAGGACCGGCGCGGGCCGAGCGGCCAGGACGCCCAGCGCGACCGCCGTGGCGCGGGCGATCGGGCCTGGCGGCGGGGGCGGTGGGCGGCGCTGGCCGAAGCCACCCCTCGAGGCAGGGGCCGGCTTGCGCAACGGTGACTCCATCGCACCTCCCTGGTCGGTCCCGCACGGGCCCGGACTGGCCCACAGGTTACACCGGGGCGGGTCGCCGCGACCGCCCCGAGGCGTCCCCGGCGAGCGTGCGAGAATGCGAGGGCATGTCCTCCGCGAGCAAGCGCCCCCGCCGAGCCGACCCGCGCCTCGCGGCCCCCCGGCGACCGCAGCCGCCCGTCGTCCGCCGCTCGCCGATCCACGGTCGCTATGCGCCGCCGAGCGCCGAGCGCCTGACGCGCTACCGGCCGGTCGGGAAGCGCGGCCCCCTGCCCGCCGTGGCGCGCGCCCTCCTGCTGGTGGCCGTGGTCGCCCTGGCCGGGTCGGTGGCGCTCGGTGCCACGGGCGCCCTGGGCACTGCGGTGGCCGACCTGGGCGATGCCGTCGGCGGCCTCATGGGCGGCATCACGGGCGCCTCGCCGTCGCCCACCTCCACCGAGGTCCTGCCCGAGTCGGCGCCGCGCCTCGAGCAGCCCACCGCCGCCTGGACGAACGTGCCGGCGACCGACGTCCGGGGCCTGCTGCCCAGCGGCACCGCCGGCTCGCCGGACCTGAAGATCCTCGTCTACGTCGGCGACATCAAGGCCGCCGAGGTCCCGGTGCCCAGAACGGCCGACTTCGTCATACGGGCCGTGCCATTGGAGAAGGGCTGGAACGAGATCAGCGTGGCCCTCGTCGGCCCTGACGGCGAGGGGCCGCGTTCGGCCCCCATCCGCGTCGCCTTCGACGACGTGCCGCCGGCGCTCACGATCAGCGATCCGAAGGACGAGAGCCCGGTCGCCGGCGAAACGGTCACCGTGACCGGCAAGACGCAGACCGGGTCGACGGTCCGCGTGCGCAACGAGAACACCGGCGGCACGGCCGTCGTCCTCGCCGAGGACGGGACGTTCAGCGTGGAGATCTCCGTCGGCGACGGCACCAATGCCCTGACCGTGACCGCCGAGGACCCGGCCGGCAACAGCACCGTCAAGGTCGTGACCGTCGTGCGCGGCAGCGGGGAGCTGACGACGAGGCTGACGCTCTCCGCCGCGCGCGTCGCGCTCGACGACCTGCCCGCCACGATGGCCATCACGGTGACGGTCATCGATGTCGGCGGCGTACCGGTGGAGGGCGCCCTGGTCACCTTCAGCATCTCGCCACCGGGCTTGCCCACGTCCACCTACGAGGCGGTCACCTCGAACGGCGTCGCCACCTGGTCGGTGACGATCCCACGCGACGGCGCGACGATGGGCGTCGGCTTCGTCACCGCACGCATCGTGCTCGCCGACGGCCGCACGATGACCACCTCGGATGGGTTCTCGATCGTCTAGGACGGCGCCTCAGCGGCGGGGCGGGGCCAGCGTGAAGAGCCCCTCGCGGGTCGGCGGCACGGCCCGCGCCTCCCAGCAGGGCCGGATCTCGTCGGCGCGGATCGCCCCGCGACGCGGGTCGAGGCTGCACACGCCGAGGTTCGTGGCGACGCCGCGGCGGAAGTGGAGGCAGGTGGCGCAGCACGTCGAGGAACGCGAACAGACCCAGCAGCGGGACGCCTCCGGCTGGGGGGTGCCGCAGTGCGGGCACCGCCAGTTCGCCATGGCCGGAGTGTAGCTGCGAGTGCGCCGCCGCGCACGTCCCTTTTTTCGTACGGCGGGCCGATCCTCCCGCGGCCGATCCGCCCGCGCCGACCCGGGGGCGTTGCGCCTTGAACACCAAACGACACTTCGGGGCACTGGCGAGGCGCCGGTCGGAGACGGCGCGGGCGCGCCGGGGCCGAGAACGGGGGCCGGCCACGCTCAGGTGGTCGCCGCGGGGCGGTCCGGATCGGGCGATCCACGGGGTACCGGGGGGTCCGGCGCCCGCGCGGAGTCCCGAAACGCACCGTTTGGTGTTTCACGAACAACGCGCCGGGCCGGGGACCGCGCCGGACCCGGGACCCCTTACGCCGGGTCGAGGTGCGGCAGCAGTTTTGCGGCGAGGTCGTCCCGGCGCCGGAAACCGATCACCCGTTCCACTTCCCGGCCGCCCTTGAAGAGCACCAGGGTGGGGATCGAGAAGATGGCGAAACGGGCGGCGGTGGCCACGTTCTCGTCGATGTCGAGCTTGGCCACGGTCAGCCGGTCGCCGAGCTCGCGGCCGAGCGCTTCGACGACCGGCGAGACGAGCCGGCACGGGCCGCACCAGGGTGCCCAGAAGTCGACCAGGACGGGCCGCCCGGCGGCCAGCACCTCGTCGGCGAAGGAGTCGTCGGTGACCTCGATCGGATCGCCCATCGCGCCGCCGCCTACGGCGGGCAGGTGGCCAGGCTGGCCGGGTCGTAGACGGTCAGGTCGATCGGCGTCAGCGGCGCTGCCGGCACGCCGGGGGCGGGGTTCTGCCCCCCGACCGGCCAGGTGACGTCGAACCCTGGCGGCGCCGTGATCGTACCAACGGTGAAGCCGTCGGCCTGGAGGGCCGCCTCGGCAGCGGCGAGCGAGACGCAGCGGTAGTCGCCCACGGGGAACGGGGCCGGCGTGACGATCGGCGTCGGGATCGGCGTCGGCGAGGGGCTCGGCGTGGGCGAGGGGCTCGGCGTCGGTTCGGGGCCCTTCGAGATGACGTAGTCGATGGGCGTGCCCTGGGCCACCGGGACGCCGGTCTGCGGCGAGGTCGAGATGACCTGGCCCGCGAGCCTGACCGGGTCGAAGGCCTCGGTCTTCGCGCCCGGCGTCAGCTTCGACTCGAAGAAGACGGTGATCGCCTCGGCCTCCGTCTTGCCGGCCACGTCGGGCACGGGCACCGTGCCGGGGCCGATCGCGATGGTCACCCGGACGTCGCTGCCCGCGCGTGCGCCCACGCCCGCGGCGGGATCCTGGGCCACGACCGTGTTCGACGGCCGGGTCTGGTCAACGACGCTGTTGTCGATGACCATCGCCAGGCCCGCCTCCTCGATCCTGGCCTTGGCCTCGGCGACGGACAGGTCGATGACCCGGGGCACCTCGACGAGCCCGCCGGACGGCTTCGGCGTCGCCCCGCCGCCGACCCCGGCGTTCAGGAAGACGTAGATGAGCGCGCCCGCGGCGACGAGGACGGCCACGCCCAGCAGGGCCGCCGCCCAGGCCCAGGCGCCGGGACCCCGGCCGCCGTTCGCCTCGTCGGCAGCGGCATCGCGGCGCGGCGGGGGAGGCCGGCCCGTGCCGACGCCGAGGGACGGCGGGGCGGCCGCGCCGACCACGGTCGTGCTCTGGTCGTCACGAGCGGGGGCCGCGGCGGGGGCGACAGGTGGGGCGATCCCGGCGTGCAGCCCGGAAAGGAAGCGGCCGAGCGCGTCGGAGAATGCCCCGGCGGAGCCGAAGCGCTGCGTCGGGTCGCGCTGGAGCGCCTTGCGTACGATGGCGTCCATGGCCGGCGGCACGTCGGCACGGTGGATCGAGGGCACCGGCGGGTCCTCGGTCAGGCGGACCATGGCCACCGCGGCGGCCGTGTCACCGCCCCAGGCGGCCCGACCGGTGAGCATCTCGAACAGCACGAGCCCCAGCGCGTAGACATCCGCGGCCGGCGTGACGTTCTCGCCGCGCGCCTGCTCGGGGCTCAGGTAGCGGGCGCTGCCCAGCGTCTGGCCGGGCAGCGTCAGCTGCGCCTCGGAGAGCGCCCGCGCGATGCCGAAGTCGGCCACCTTGACCTGCCCCGAAACGGTGATCAGCACGTTGGAGGGCTTGATGTCGCGGTGCACGATGCCCTGCGCGTGCGCCGCCGCCAGGCCGTCGGCGATCTGCATGGCGATGCGCGCCGAGGCGGCGGCCGGCAGGGCGCCCCGATCGCGCAGGATGCGCCCGAGGTCCTGGCCCTCGACGTACTCCATGACGATGTACGGGCCGGCCTCGTCCGTGCCGTAGTCGAAGACGGCCACGACGTTGGGGTGGGCCAGCGAGGCCGCCGCCTGCGCCTCCTGGCGGAAGCGGGCGACGAAGCCGGCGTCGCGTCCGTACTCGGGCCGCAGGAGCTTGACGGCGACGTCGCGCTCGAGCTTGAGGTCACGGCCCCGGTAGATCGTGGCCATGCCGCCCTCGCCGAGGAGCTCGAGCAGGCGGTATCGATCGCCCAGCAGCTGTCCGATCTCGGGCACCCGTGACCCTCAGTGGAGGTCGAGGCCGGCGAGGTAGCGCCGGAACTCGGGGCCGATCTCCGGCCGCTCCAGGGCGAGCTCCACCGACGCCTTCAACCAGCCCATCGTGGTGCCGGCATCGTAGCGCACGCCCTCGAAGGCGTAGCCGTAGACGGCCTGCTCCTGCATCAGCGCCTGGATGGCATCGGTGAGCTGGATCTCGCCGCCCGCGCCGCGCGGCGTCTGCTCCAGCTTCTCGAAGATCTTCGGCGTCAGCACGTAGCGCCCGATGATGGCCAGGTCGCTGGGCGCGGCCTCCGGCGTCGGCTTCTCGACGAGCCCGCGCAGCTTGTGCAGACGGTGGTCGCCATGATCGGACGCGTCGGGGTCGGGGTCGATGACCCCATAGCGGCCGGTGTCCTCGTGGGGCACCTGCATGACCGCCACGCACGAGGCATGGGTCTGCCCGTAGGCGTGGATGAGCTGGCCGATGCAGGGCCGCTGGGCGACCACGACGTCGTCGGAGAGGATGACCGCGAAGGGTTCGTGGCCGACCAGCTCGCGCGCCATGAGCACCGCGTGGCCCAGGCCGAGCTGCTCCTTCTGGCGCACGTAGCTGACCTGCGCGAGGTCGCTGATGTGGCGCACCTTGCGCAGCGTCTCGATCTCGCCGCGCGCCTCGAGCAGCGACTCCAGCTCGAACGAGGAGTCGAAATGGTCCTCGATGGCCCGCTTCTGGCTGCTGGTGACGATGATGACCTGCTCGATGCCGGCCGCCACGGCCTCCTCGACCGCGTACTGGATGACCGGCTTGTCGACGAGCGGCAGCATCTCCTTGGGCGACGCCTTCGTGGCCGGCAGGAAGCGGGTGCCCCAGCCCGCGGCGGGGAAGACGGCTTTGCGGACGCGCATCGGACCTCGTTGCGGCGGAGCGGCTGGTCACGGCGGAGGGGCCGGGACGGCGGCCGCAGTATAGCGCCGGGGGCGGTGTGCCCAGTCGGCGAGGGCGGGGAGTGGCGGGGCCGTCGGCCCACCACTCAACCCTCGGCCGCGGGCTCGGGCAGGGCCGGTCCCATGCCCTCGGCCGGTAGCCCGGCGCCGCGCTGGACGAGGGCTGCGCCGCCCAGCACGAGCACGCCGCCCGCGACCTGTCCGGGTCCCAGCGGCTCGGCCAGCAGGAGGGCCGCGAGGACCACGCCGACGACCGGCTCGAAGAGCATCAGGATCGACGTGCGCACGCCGCCGATGCGGCGCACGCCGGCCTGGAAGAGGACGACCGGCAGGGCCGCGCCGAGCGTGCCCGCGACGAGCAGCCAGGGCCAGGCCGCCGGCTCACCCAGCGGCGCGAGGATGGGGGCAAGGCCTCCGATCGCGACCGCCACCGTGAGATAGCATGCCTCTCCGACGAGCAGGAGCAGCAGCGTCGCCTGCCGCGACGGCAGCGACAGATAACCGCCGCGGGCGGCGAAGACGTAGCCGACCTGGCAGGCGGCGGCGAGCAGCGAGAGCGCGAGGCCGAGGAAGTCGAGGCGAAGCGCGCCACCGGGGTCCATCTGGCCGAGGACGACGAGGGCCATGCCGGCCATCGCCAGGCCGAGCGCCAGCAGGCGGGCGGGATCGAGCCGCTCGCGCCCCGTCGCCGCGGCGGCGACCGAGACCATGGCCGGGTAGGTGTAGAAGCCGAGCAGCGCCAGGGCGATGCTGACGCGTTCGAAGGCGATGAAGATGGCCAGGTTGAGCACGGCACTGGCCACGCCGGCCACGACCAGCGCGACGAGGTGGCGGCGCGGCACGCGACGAAGGTCGGCCAGGCGCGAGCCACGCCGGGCGAGGACGGCCAGCACGACGCCCAGCACCACGGCGCCGATCCCGGCGCGCCAGGCCACGAAGGCCAGCGGGGTGGCGCCGGCCTCGTAGGCGAAGCGCGAGACGGGGCCGAGCGTGCCGAAGAAGGCCGCGGCGATGAGGACGAGCAGGGAGCCGCCGAGGAGCCGCCGCTCCCCGGCGGACCGCCTCACCGGCTCTCGGTGGCGCCGGCGGCGGGGGCGCGCTCCGTTCGACCCGTGCGCAGGACGACCCGCGTGAACGGCACGCGGATCTCCCGGAAGACCTCGATGGAGACGAGGAAGCCGGCGAAGAGGAAGACCACGCCGAGGAACTTGCCCAGCTGGAAGAGGGCCGTCACGTCGAAGCGGTTGAGGCTGTCGGTGACGCTGGGGATGAAGGCGCCGATGGCGATGAGGATCGTTGCCGGGACGCGGCTGTGGATCCGGCCCGCCCGCATGGCCCGCCACGTCCCCGGCAGCGAGGCCACGAAGTTCACGGTGATGGCCACCGGCGAGATGAGCAGGCTGAAGAGGAACTCGTCGAACTTCTGGCCCGGGTCGAGCGAGTAGGCGAGCACGCGTCGCTTGGGCATGAAGACATAGGTCGAGAAGACGGCGCCAAGGATGAGCGCGATGCCGCCGGTGATGTTCATGAACGGGGTCAGCAGGCGCAGCGTGCCGGGGAAGAGGTCCGCCACCGGGACGCCCGTCGACGTGTCGAGAGCGTAGCCGGGCGGCGCCAGGGTCGTGGTCACCATGAGCACGATGCTCAGGAGGGTCGCGCCAACGACGGCCAGCGCGGCGAGGATCGGCCAGCGCTCGTTGGCGAAGTACGTCTCGACGGCCACCGCCAGCGCGAGGATGCCCGCGCCGATGAAGTAGAGGACCGGCGCGCTGCCCGCGTCGGGGTAGTCGTAGCGTCGCTGGGTGAGGAACGTGAAGAGGCCCGCCAGCAGCAGGCAGAAGGCGAAGGCATACCCGAAGCGCGTGCGGCCGAGCAGGAAGGCCGTGCCCAGGCCGAGCCAGCCCGCCGTCCAGACCGCGCCCGTGAGGTACCAGGTGCGATAGAGCGCCTCGTTCCAGCCGGCCACGGCAGCGATCGCCTCGCTGCCCGCGGCGATGCCGTAGAAGAGCATGCCGGCGGCCCAGATGAGCTGGAAGGCGTGCCGCCGCTCCCGCCACTGGTCGAGCAGGGCCAGGGAGAAGAAGAGCGCCAGGACCGCGGTCGCCGCCGGCAGGATGGCGGTCACGGCAGGTCCTCAGGCTCCCGCACGGCGGGCCAGCACCCGGCGCGTGAACGGGATCCGGATCTCCTGGAAGACCTCGATCGAGACGAGGAAGCCGGCGAAGAGGAAGACCACGCCGAGGAGCTCGCCGACGAAGAAGCCGCTGGTGGCACCGAAGCGGTTCGCGCCGCTGGTGATGGCCGGGATCAGGCCGCCGATGGCGATCAGGATGGTGGCCGGGACACGCGAGTGGAGCTGCCCGCGCACGAGTGCGAGCGCGGCGCCGGGGAGCGAGGCGACGAAGTTGACCGGGACGGCCACCACGGCGACGGTCAGCATTCCGATGAGGGCGGGGCCACGCCGGCCGGCGAGCGAGTAGCGGATGACGCGCCGCTTGGGCATGAAGACGTAGGCGCTGTAGAGCGCGCCGAGCGTGAGGGAGAAGGCTCCCGTGATGTTGAAGAACGGCGTGAGCAGCCGCAGGTAGCCCGGGAAGAGGTCGCCCGTGGGGATGTGCGTGGCGGGATCCACCACCCAGCCCGGTGCCGCCAGGTTCGCCGTCAGCGCCATGACCGCCGAGACGATCGTGCCACCGACGATCACCGCTCCGGCGAGGCGCGCCCAGGCGTCGCTGCCGCGGGCCACGAGCACGACGATGGCGACCGCCGTCACGAGCGCCACGGCCGCGTACAGGTAGGGTGCCACACCGCTGTCGGCGTAGTCGTACCTGCGCCAGGTGAGGAAGGTGAACAGGCCGGCCAGGACGAGCGAGGAGGCGAAGGCGTAGCCGAAGCGCGTCTTGGCGAGCAGGTAGGCGGTGCCCAGGCCCAGCCAGCCCGCGACCCAGACGGCGCCGATGAGGTACCAGACGCGGTACAGGGGCTCGCTCCAACCCGCGAAGCCGCCCAGGAACTCCGTGCCCGCCGAGAGCGCGTACCAGAGCATCCCGAGGGCCCAGATCAGCTGGTAGGGACGCCGTCGCTCGCGCCACTGGTCGAACAGGAAGGCCGCGAACACGAAGCTCAGCACGCTCGAGCCCAGCGGCAGCACGACGTTCGGATCGATGTTCATCCTTCTCCACTCCCAGCTGCGGACGCTGCAGGACGCTCCTCAGGCCGGTACGAACTCGTGTGCCGCCCGGTGCTCGCCGTCGCACAGGCCCCAGCGGACGGTCTCACCGGGGAGGGCGACCGGGCGCATCAGCTCGCGCACCGCGGAGAGCCGGCACAGGTAGTGGCCGCGCGCGCGAGCCCAGGCGCGGAAGCAGGCCGGGTCGGCGTGGAACTGGTGGGGGCCGGGGTTGAGGAGGGCGGAGCTGGCCCAGCTCGGGGGCGTCTCGACCGAGAACGCGTCCATGATCGAGACCCGGAAGGGCGTGACCGCGATCGACTCACCGCAGCCGGCGCAGACGATGGCGTCGGTGTCGCTGAAGACGGTGGGGATCCGGATGCCCATGATGCCACCGCCGCGGAAGGTCTTCGCCACGGGCCGGATTGTAGCGGGCGCTCGCGGCGCAGGTCGGACAGGCTGGTGCCCCCAGGAGAGTTCGGGACGTGCCGAACGACCGAAGCCTTGGGACACCACGCGACCCCGGGGAAACCCCTGTGGGATACCCCGGCGACCCACTCTCGTGGAGGGACGGTCGGTCGGCCAGGCTAGAGCCATGAGCAACGCCCAGAGCGTAGCCGCGACCCGGCTTCACGTTCCCAGGTCGTCAGTGACCCTGTCAGGGCTGGCATTCGGCCTCACCCTCATGACTCTCATGGGCTTCGTCCAGGTGGCTCCGGCCCTTGCGGGCCTGGACGCCGAGGCGCCGGTCTCCGTCACGGTCACGGGTGGCGAACTCGGTGGATCGGTCGGCCTCATGCCTGGCGACCGGATCGCCCTGACTCCGATCGTCATCGAGGCGAGCGGCGGCGACATGCTCTACGCGCTGCAAGCCGATGTCCTGGGTCCCGACGCGCTCATCCGGCAGGTGCACGCCACGGCCCGCACCGCCGACGGAGCCCTGCTCTACGACGGACCGCTCGCGCGGCTGTCGATCGGAGCCGGCGCGATCGGGTTCCCCGAGCGCAGGCTGGCCGCCGGCACAGCCGAGCGACTATCTGTGACGATCACGGTGTCCATCGATGCCGGCAACGAGATCCAGGGTGCTGCGCTTGCCGTCACATGGCGTGCCGATGCGATCGCCGCCGCCCATACGACGAAGGTTCCGGCAGGTCAGGACTGACCGCCGACGACACCCGACTGGATCCAGCCCTCCCGGACTGCCAGCATCGCGAGCTCCGTCCGCGACGCGACGCCGTACCCGTCGAACAGCGTCCGGAGGTGGCCTTCGACGGTCTTTCGGCTGATGCCGAGCTCGTGGGCCACCTCGTCGTTCGTTCGGCCGAGGGCGATGAGCTGGACGACCTCCAGCAGCCGGTCGCTGGGTCGTCGGACGCGGTCACGAACGGCTCGCATGACGTCTGCCCCGAACCGGTAGTCGCCCACGGCAGCCGCCCGGACAGCCGCCACGAGCTCGGATCCCGACGCGCTCTTGACCACATAGCCGTGGGCGCCATCCTGGAACGCCTGCTGGAGATACGAACGGCGATCGAACGCCGAGAACATGACGAACGCCGGCTGGGCTGCCATCGCAACGCGCCGTCCATCGATGTGCCGCCTGAGGACGTCGAACCCGGAGTCCGGTCCGATCTCGACGTCGCACACGACGATGTCGGGCCGCTCGCGCTCGATGAGCACGTCGGCAGCGGCGGCCGATCCCGCGACCCCGACGACGTCGATTCCGGGCTCGGCAGCAAGCATCATCCGGACCCCGTCGGCCACGACAGGATGGTCGTCCACGAGTAGGACCCGGATCGCCTCCGAGCTCGGCGCGGTCAACGCTGGCTCACTCGTGACTCGTGTCATCGACCGGGTGCCCACATGCATCGGTTTCGCAGATACCACTGCCTCCCCTTTGGGAGCGTCGTCGCGCAGCATGCTGCCGCAGATCGCACCCTAGTGGGCAGTGGTGCCGGCTGTCGCCGCCCCGATGGTCCCATCCGTCGACCCGGACTCTGCCGCCCGACGCCGTCAGCGGTTCGATCGGGACCGCCGCGTCCTGACCTCGATGGCCGAGGACATCGCAGTTCCCGACCCGGCGCAGCGCGCCGAGCTGATCCAGCTCGAAGCCGATATCGGATGGACGCCGCCCGCCCGCCCGGCCGTTCTTCGATGCGCTTGGTAATGGTGCCCCCAAGGGGATTCGAACCCCTGATCTCCACCTTGAAAGGGTGGCGTCCTAGGCCTCTAGACGATGGGGGCGACGCGCCGGCGAGTGTAGCATCGAGGTCCGGGCCGGCCGGTTCAGCCGACCGGTTCAGCCCTGGCGTCCGAACCATCGGGGCCATGTCCCCGAGGCATAGGATTCGCGCCGGATCGGCGGCCGGATGCCCCGGGACGGCCGTGAGCGGCCCCGGAAGGCCACCAGCGGGTGGGTTCCATGCTTCAGGGCAATGGAATCGTTCCCAAGGACGCCTGCCCGATCCCCTGGCCGTGAAGCAATGCCTGGGAAGCATGGGATCGTCGCGCGGCCGGACACAGGGCTACTGGCGCGCCGAGCTCCAGACGAGAGCCAGGACGATCGCCGCCGAGAGCGCCCCGGCCGCGCCGAGGACGACCACGCCGCCGGCCAGCGCGGCCCAGAAGGCGCGCGCGTCGCGGCCCTCGCGACCGGCCCGCACGACGGCCACGACGCAGGCCACGGCCAGCGCCCCCAGCGTCAGCCCGAGCACGGCCAGGCCGGCGGCGAGGATGGGGATCTGGGTCGTGGTCCGGTTGACGAAGCCGAGCGCGATGAAGATGAGCGACCCGACGAGTGCGATCCCGATGCCCAGGCGGAACGGCGTCAGCAGCCGCCGGCGATCGGCCTGGCGCAGGAGCGGAGCGGCCTGTCGCAGGAGCGGAGCGGCGGGTCGACGGCGGCGCTGGTCCATCGACGGCAGCGTAGCAGCAGGGGCCGGACCATCCACCACGGCCGCCGTCGACCCGCCTGACGGCCGACCTCAGTCGACCGAGCGGTGGTAGATCGCGACCTTGTGGCTGATCCTCGGCCGCCGCAGCCCCGCCGAGAACGTGGCACCGGTGTCCGGGAAGAGGGCCGTCAGCGAGGCGGCCGCGGTGTCGAGATCGGCGAACGTCCAGAAGCAGTGCAGGACGCGCACCTTGAAGCCGGCCGCGAGCATCGTCCCGCGCCGGTCGCTCGCGGCGGTGAGGCGTGCCTCGCGAGCGGCGTCCGCGTAGAGGTGCGTCGTGTCGTCGCGGCCGTAGTCCTCGACGAGCAGGAGCCGGCCGCCGGGTCGCAGGAGCCGCGACAGGGCCGTCAACGTGTCCCCCTCGGCGGCCCTCCCCAGGCCGAGCCAGGTCCAGAAGGCGATGACCACGTCGGCGGAGGCGAGCGGCTCACTGCGCACGTCCACGCCGGGCAGCGGCCGGACGCGCCCGCCGAGGCCGGCGAGGACCGCCGCGCGGCGGCCGGCCCCTGCGTCGAGCAGGAGGACATCCCGGTCCGCGATGGGGCCGAGCGCCTCGAGGGCGCGCGGGATCTTGCCCTCGACATCGAGGGCCGCCGCGAGGGCGGCGGCGAGCGCGGGATCGGCGAGCGGGAGGGGGAGGTCCACGGTCGGGCGAGTATAGGGGGGCGTCCGCCGTCCGGAGAGTGCCAGACCCGGACCATGGTCCTATCGACGCTCCGCTTCGCGACGCATAGCCTGCGCAGCAACTGGCAACAACGCGCAGCGAAGGTAGCCCAGCGGACATGAACGGGCCATCCGGACAGGCTCGCTACGACGAATGGATCGGCATCGAGGAGGCGGCCGCCTACCTCTCCATCCCCGTCCGCACGTTGTACCGCCTCGCCCAGCGCGGCCAGGTACCCGCCACCAAGGTCGGACGCACGTGGCGCTTCAAGCGCGCCATCCTCGACCAGCATCTCGGCAGCGCGTCGCTCGCCCATGCGACCTCGCCGGCTTCCGACGGCCTGACGCGCCCACCGCAGCCGCAGCGGGACCTGCCCAGCGAGCCCACCGACCTGGCCGACCTCTCCGCCGAGCTGGCCGCCCTCCTCGACGCAGGGGCGATCGTCGAAGCCGTGACGCGTCGTACGCGCGCGATCTTCGCCGTGGACGTGGCGGTCGTGCTCGACGTCGTGCAGGTCGGCGGCAGCACCATGCTCGCCCCGTGTTCGGCGGACGGGGCCATCGCGCTGCCCGGCGACCTGCGCATCCCCATCGCCGGATCGTCGATCCTCCACGAGGTCATCGAAGGCCAGCACGCAGTCGTCCTCGACGACCTCGCCGAGGAGATGGCTTACGGCGACGCGATCGTCTCGACCTTCGGCATCCGCTCATGCATCCTGGCGCCGCTGCTGGGCGACCAGGGCACGTGGGGAGTGCTCGTCGTGGGCATGCTGTCGGCGCGACGCTTCACGCCGCTCGAGGTGGATCGCCTCGTGGCCGTGGCCGGCCAGACGGGCACCGCACTCACGAACGCGCGCCTGCTCGCCACGAGCCGCCGCTGGAGCGAGCACCTCGAGGCCATCGAGACGCTCTCGCGCCAGCTCAGCCGCTCGCGCGACGTGGAGGGCGTCGGTGACACCGTGGCTCGCGAGATCGCCGACGTCATCGACTACGACGGCCTCCGCTTCTACGTCCTGCAACCCGACGGCGAGACGCTGGAGGCGATCAGGCTGCGTGCGCGGGTCGACTACTACGCCGACGAGACGGCCGACCTCGTGCGCCTGCGTCTCGGCGTGGGCCTCGGCGGGGCGGTCGCGGACTCCCGCCGGGCCGAGTACGTCCCCGACGTTCTGGCCGATCCGCGCGGGGCAGACATCCCCGGCACGGACGACGTGGACGAGTCGATGATCGTCGTGCCCATGGTGTTCGAGGACCGCATCCTCGGCGTCATCGAGCTGCTGCGGCTGGGGAAGGACGCCTTCGACCCGACCGACCTGCGGCTCATGCAGATCCTCGCGGCACAGGCGGCCGTGGCCCTCGTGAACGCGGCCCAGGTCGAGGAGCTGGAGCGGCGCAGCGAGCGGCTGGCGCGCCAGCTGGAGAGCCAGCGCCAGCTCCTCGCCATCACCGAGCGGCTGCTGAAGACGCGCGAGCCGCAGGCCACCTTCGATGCCATCGCGGAGACGCTCGAGACGGTCGTGCCCTTCGACACGCTGACCATCTACCTCGTGGACCGCGAGGAGGGCCTGCTGGTGCCGGTGCTCGCCCGCGACCAGTACGCGGAGCAGATCCTCGAGGCTCGGCTGCCGATCGGCGCCGGCATCACCGGATCGGTCGTCGCGCGTGGCGAGGCCGAGCTGGTCAACGACGCGAACCGCGACCCGCGGGTCGTGGTCGTGCCGGGCACACCGAACGACGAGCAGGAGTCGATCATCGTCGCGCCGCTCCACAGCCCCGGGGGAGTCATCGGCGCGCTCAACCTTTACCGGATCCGGCGGGACTTCGAGCCCGAAGAGCTCGACCTCGTCAAGCTCTACGCCAACCACGCCGCCCTCGCGCTGGAGAACGCCCAGGTGCACGAGCAGCTGCTGTCTGCGGCGCGCACCGATCCCCTCACCGGGCTGCTGCACCACGGCAGCTTCCAGGATGCGCTGGCCCGGACGATCGGGGCCGGCCCGGCGGCGGTGCTGATGATCGACCTCGACGACTTCCGCTCCTACAACAACCAGTTCGGCCACCAGGCGGGCGACCGGCTGCTCCAGCGCATCGCCGAGCGACTGGTGGCCAGCGTCCGACAGGGCGACATCGTCTGCCGCTACGGCGGCGATGAGTTCGCCATGGTCCTGCCCGGCACCGACGAGATCGGGGCCCGGACGGTTGCCGAGAAGGTCCTGGCCGCCTTCACGGAGCTGCGCTCCGGCGGGCCCGACGTCCGCGTCGGCGCCAGCATCGGCACCGCCGCCTACCCGCACGACGCCGCCGACGCGCGCGACCTCGTCTCCATCGCCGATACCGCGCTCTTCGTGGCGAAGCACTTCGGCAAGGGTCGCGCCGTGGCCGCGTCGGACCTGCCCACCCAGGTGCGCGAGATGCGTGACACCCTCGAGGCAGTGGTACGCGCGGCTGCCCAGGACCGTGCCGCGGACCCGCGCCGGCCCATCGACCTGCTCGCCCTGGTGCGGCCGTTGCACGAGCTGCTGCGGGCGCAGGCACCCATCCTGGCCGACGAGAACGCACGTGTCGCGGCGCTGTGCCGGCGTGTCGGGCCGCGCTTCGGGCTGCACGATGAGGCGCTCACGGCGCTGGAGGCAGCCGCGCTGATCACGGACATCGGCCGCCTCGCCGCCGACGACGGCCGCGAGGCCACGAGCGGCTCCATCGCCTTCGCCCATCCGGTGATCGCGGCCAGCCTGCTCGAGCCGTTCCGCGAGCTGGACGCCGTTACGGAGGTCGTGCGCCACCACCACGAGCGCTGGGACGGCAGCGGCTACCCTGACGGCATCCGCGGGGAAACGATGACGCCGGGGGTGCGCCTCTACGTCGCGGCCGAGCGCTACTGCAGTCTCGTCGCCCCCTGGGACGGGAGCGAGGCGGGCTCCCCCGCGGCCGCGGTCGAGCAGCTGCGCCACGAGGCCGGCACGCTCCTGCCGCCGGACGCCGTGGCCGCCGTCGCCGCAGAGCTGGCTGGGGAGATCGCCGCGTAGCTCCTGGGCCGGGATCGCCGTCCGGCGCCGGTCGTTCGTGCGACATCCCGCGGCTCCGTCTTCGCGCGGGTGCGTCTTCGCGCGTGACCGGCCCCGGTTTTCGCGCGCGAGTGCGAGGCGAACTGGTATGCGACGGATCTGGGGTCGCGCCGGGCACGATGGATGACATGCCCTCTCGGCCGACCGATGAGCAAGCCATGAGACGGCGGAAGCGGGCCTGGGTCCCGACATACGAGTGCGTGCCGGACTGAGGCGCAGAAACCCCGCCACACCGCCCCCGACGCCGCGCCGCACCCCGGGTTCATCGGTTCGCGACGGAGGCCGGCCCACGAGGGCCGGCCCTCTTCGTTGTTGGCGCCGGGGTCGGGCTGGGGCCCCCTGGCGTGCGGCACCAGGGCGCGCCGGACCTCGATCTATCTTCGGGCCGAGCGTGAGGCGTGCGCCGAAGGCCCGGACCCGGGTGGTCGAGGGGCGCCCTGTCGAGCGCGGCGAACACAGAAGGCGCGATCCGCGCCTTCCCGGGCCACAAGGGGTGGCGCGCCCGGGCCAATCCCCGGGTGAACGGGAGCCAAGCCGCTGCCAAGCCCAGCCAGCGACCATAGACCGAGGATGAGCCGACTCAGACGCCCCGACCGCGCCGCCGAGGCGGCGGCGGCGCTGGACGCAGCAGGAGCTGGGCAAGCGGCCCGCCCCGACCCTCCTCTCCCGGACACGCTGGACGTCCGGCGCTACCATCGCGCCGATGCTCCAGACTCTCCGTGCCATGCCCAACGGCGTGCGCGTCTTCCTCGGCTACGCCTTCCTCATGCTCGCCTTCCTCGGCCTCACGCTGCCGCTCGTGGTGGACCAGGCGGTCGAGGCGCCGGTCTCGGGCATCGGCCTCGTCTGGATGCTGCTGCTGGCCTACCTCATCTTCACCATGACGCTCGTCCTGCAGCGCAAGCAGGCGGCGTACATGCTCTCGCTGGGCCTGGCCAGCCTGACCGTGCCGCTCATCGCGGTCCTCGGCGTGTACGCCGGCCTGCCCGGGGCGGTCTTCGCGCTGGCGCTGTCGCTCATCCTCTTCCGCGGCCTGCGCCGACCGGAGTCCCGCGCCTGGTTCATCGAGCCGTGACGCCGCGTCCGATCGAGTCGACCGCGCGACTGCGGTACCCTTGCGCCGTCCCCAGCACCGCAGCCCACCGGCCGCCGCGGTCACGCGGCGCCGGCTGACCGACCGAACACTCACCGAACGAGGAACCCGTGGCCAAGCCCTCACGCCGCGAGCGCGACCGGATGCGCACTGCGGATCTCGATGCAAGATCGTCCAGCAGCGCCGACGGCAGCCCGCGCGCCGGCAGGCGCAGCCGTCGCACGGCATCCCGGCAGCGGACGTTCATCGACCGCTTCGGCGGGATGATCCTCTTCGGATTCGCCGCGCTGGGCCTGCTCGCGGTGGGCGCCCTCTTCCTCCAGTCATCGACGCAGACCGCCTACGCCTGCGACACCCTGCTGACGCCCGGCCCCACGGACCCCGTCCCGACCGCAACGCCGTCGCCCCCGCCGACGCCCTCGCCCGACCCCTCGGCGTCGCCGGCGCCCAGCCCGGCACCGACCCTACCGCCCGAGCCGGCGCCGACGCAGCGGCTCGGCTTCGTGGTGAGCGACCTCGGGCGCGAGCACGTACGCGACAACTCGGAGACCGTGCACTACCCCTACTGCCCGCCCGGCTCCGGCACGCACTGGTCGGTCCCCGGCAAGGCCCCGCTACCACGTGCCCTGTACCAGCCGACGGATGCCGTGGTGCCCCAGCAATGGATCCACAACCTCGAGCACGGCTTCGTGATGGTCCTGTACAGCTGCGGCGCGGACGGCAAGAGCTGTCCGTCGGACGCGGAGATGGCCGCGTTGAAGCAGGTCTTCGACGACGCCCCGACCACGCAGGGCGCGACCGTCTGCGGCGTGCCCAACAAGGTCCTGGTGGCCCGCTTCGACCAGATCTCCACCCGCTTCGCGTTCCTCGCCTTCGACCGCGCCATGCTCGTGGACACGCTCGATCCGCAGCAGGCCATGACGTTCTCGGAGCAATGGACCGACGCACCGTCCGCGCCCGAGCGTGGCGGGTGCATGCGCTGAACAAGCGGACCTGACGATGGACGCGGGCGCGACCGAGCCGCTGCCGCGGACGATGCGCGCCCTGCTCAAGGAGTCGGCCGCGCCGGGCGCCGCGCTGCGCGAGGTGCCCGTCCCCGAGCCCGGACCGGGCGAGCTGCTCGTGCGCGTGCTGGCCGCCAGCGTGTGCGGCACGGACGTCCACATCGAGCGCTGGGACCCCTGGGCGCAGGAGAACTTCGGCCCGCCGCCGATGGTCTTCGGGCACGAGATGGCCGGCCTCGTCGTGGGCCACGGCCCGGGGTCCGGCCGCGTGAAGCTGGGCGAGCTGGTGGCCGCCGAGACGCACCTCGTGGACTGGACCTGCTACCAGTGCCGCACCGGGCGCGCCCACGTCTGCCAGAACCTGCGCATCCTCGGCGTCCACGCCGCCGGCACCTTCGCCCAGTACGCGGTCATCCCCGAGACGAACGCCTGGGTCAGCGAGGGCCTGGCGCCGGAGGTGGCCGCCCTCCAGGAGCCGATGGGCAACGCCGTGCACGCCGCGTTCGTGGAGGAGATCGCCGGCCAGAGCGTGGCCGTGCTCGGCTGCGGGCCGATCGGCCTGATGGCCGTGGCCATCGCGCGGCTCGCCGGCGCGCGCCACGTCTTCGCCACCGACATCAACCCCGAGCGCCTGGCCATCGCCCGGGCGATGGGCGCCGACGAGGTCATCGACGCGCGCGAGGACGTCGCGACTCGCCTGCGTGCGCACACCGGCGGCGACGGGGTGGACGTCGTGCTGGAGATGTCGGGCGCCGAGTCGGCTCTCCACCAGGGCCTCGCGGCGCTCACCAACGGCGGCCGCATCTCGCTGCTGGGCACGCACTCCCGGCCGGCCACGCTCGACCTCTCGGAGGAGGTCATCTTCAAGGGCATCCGCGTCTACGGCATCACCGGACGGCGCATGTTCGAGACCTGGTACCGCACCACGGCGCTGCTCGAGGAGGGCCTCGACATCACGCCGATCATCACCCACCGGATGCCGCTGGCGGAATACCAGCGCGCCTTCGACCTGGTGGCCGCGGGGCACGCCGGCAAGGTCGTCCTGCTGCCGCAGGAGGGATGAGCACGATGAGCACTTTGTCCGACCGGACCGACCCCCTGGCCTACCTGGGCGACGAGATCGCCGAGCTGAAGGCGAAGGCCCTCTACCGTCCGCTGCGCGTCATGAGCGGCCCGCAGGCGCCGCGCACGGTCATGGACGGCCGGCCCGTGATCAGCCTCTCCTCGAACAACTATCTTGGCCTCGCCACGCACCCCCACCTCGTCGAGGCGGCACTCAGGGCCACCCGCGACCTCGGCGTCGGGTCGGGTGCCGTGCGCACGATCGCGGGCACCATGGAGCTGCACGAGGAGCTGGAGCGACGCCTGGCCGTCTTCAAGCACGTGGAGGCGACGCTCACCTTCCAGTCGGGCTTCACCGCCAACAGCGGCGTCATCCCGACCATCACCGGCGAGCACGATCTCATCGTCAGCGACGAGCTGAACCACGCCTCGATCATCGACGGCGTGCGCCTCTCGAAGGCCTCGCGGGCGGTCTTCCCGCACCGCGACGTGGACGGCCTCGAGAAGGTCCTGCGCGAGTCCCGCGCCAAGGGCGGCCCGGGAGGCGCCTATGAACACGTCCTCGTCATCAGCGACGGCGTCTTCAGCATGGACGGCGACATCGCGCCGCTGGCCGGCATCTGCGAGGTCGCCGAGCGCTACGAGGCGGCCGTGATGATCGACGACGCCCACGCCTCGGGCGTGCTCGGCCGCAACGGGCGCGGCACGGTGGACCACTTCGGCCTCCACGGCCGCGTCGACATCCAGGTGGGCACGCTGTCCAAGGCGATCGGTGTGCTGGGCGGCTACGTGGCCGGCCGGCAGCACCTGCGCGACTACCTCGTGCAGCGGGCGCGGCCGTTCCTCTTCTCGACCTCGCACCCGCCGGCCGTGGCCGCCGCCTGCCTGGCCGCCCTGGACATCCTCGAGGGTGAGCCGGAGCGGATCGAGCGGCTGTGGGAGAACACGCGCTTCTTCAAGGCGGGGCTGGCCGGGCTGGGCTTCGACACCGGCGTCTCGGAGACGCCGATCACGCCGGTCATCGTGGGTTCCTCGGAGAATGCCGGGCGGCTCAGCGAGCGGCTCCTGGAGCTGGGCGTCTTCGCCCAGGCGGTCGTCTACCCCACGGTCGCCCTCGACCGGGCGCGCATCCGCACCATCGTCTCGAGCGAGCACACGCGCGACGAGCTCCAGGCCTGCCTCGACGCCTTCGCCAGCGCCGGCCGGGAGCTGCGGCTCATCTGATGGCGCGCTGGGTCTGTCTCGATGTCGGCGAGACGCTCATCGACGAGACGCGTATCTGGGCGACCTGGGCGGACGTCCTCGGCCTGCCGCGGCTGACCTTCATGGCCGCATTCGGTGTCGCGATCGAGCGAGGCCATGACTTCCGCGGCGTCTTCGAGCTGGTCGGGGCGCCCGACTGGCGGCTGCTGATGGACGAAGTGGAGGCCCGCTACGGCGGCTTCCGCGCCGAGGATCTCTACCCCGACGCACTGCCCGCCGTCGATGCGCTGCACGCGCTCGGCTATCGCGTCGCGATCATCGCGAACCAGCCGGCCGTGCGCACTGCCGAGCTGCGCGCGCTCGGCTTCGCGCCCGACGTCATGGCCATGAGCGACGAGTGGGGGGTGAGCAAGCCCGACCCGGCCTTCTTCGCCCGGGCGCTCGAGCTGATGGGCAGGCCCGGTGCCGGCGACGTCGCGTGCGTCGGCGACCGGGTGGACAACGACGTGCTGCCCGCAGCCGCCGCGCGTATGCGGCCGGTCTGGCTTCGCCGCGGTCCCTTCGGCGTGATCATCCGCGCGGCGCCGACGGAGGCCGTCCTGGTCGTCGACTCGCTGGCTGAGCTGGTCGAGCGCGTCGACGAGTGCTGGGCCGGCGCCGCGGCATCCGCCCCCGGTCCGGGCCGTCCGGGGGACCGGCCATGACGTACGCTGGCGGACGACATGCCTGAGCTGCGCCTGACCGTCATCGGTCCCGGCCCCGCCTACACGCGGCGGCGGGGCCGCACGTCCTCGTGCTACCTCGTGGAGGGCGGCGGGACGGCCATCCTCCTCGACCTGGGCCAGGGCTCCTTCGCCGCCCTCGGCGCACGGCGCGAGCCGCGCACGCTCGACGCGATCTTCATCAGCCACCTCCACCCCGACCACCACATCGACCTGGTCGCCCTGCGCCACTACCTGAAGTACGGCTGCCCGACGGCCACCACGGTGCCCCTCCACGCACCCGGCGACATCCGCGCCCGCTACGACGTCCTCAACGGCGAGGCCGGCTTCCTCGACGCCCTTCCCGGACCGCAGCTGGTGGCCGGACGACGCCAGGTCGGAGCGCTCGTCGTGCAGGCCGAGCGCGTCACCCACACCGACAGCTCCTACGGCTTCCGGGTGACACTCAACGGCGGCGGGCCCGGGCTCGTCTATTCGGGCGACTGCGGGCGCGTGGCCGACCTGCTGGCGCTGGTCCGCCCCGGCGACACGCTCCTGTCGGAGGCGGCCTGGGGCGTCAACGATTCGATCGACGAGGCCGAGCACCTCACTGCCGCGGAGGCGGCCACGGTGGCGCGCGACGGCGGAGCGTCGCGGCTCATCCTCACCCACGTCCTCGACGAGGGGCGGCCCGTGGCGTCGCTGCGCGCCGCGAGGCGGGTCTTCGACGGTCCCGTCCAGCTCGCCGCGCCCGGCCTGGAGGTCGTCGTCGGCTCCTGAACCCGGATCGCGGACGGTGAGCGGGTGTTCCTCTGCCGACGGGCGTGGCTGCTGGCGGCGGGCCGTGGCCGTTTCTCCGTTTCCCTCCTCTCAGCACGCTGCGTGCTGGTACGCGGCCACGCACCCGCCGTTTGCCCCGCCCCAGCACGCCACGTGCTCAGCGGCGGTGAATCGGGCCGGATCCGGACCCAGGTCGCGCGTACCAGTACGCCACGTGTTATGCGGCAGGAACGGGGCCGGGCCGGTCGGCGGCGAGCCGCCGCCGACCCTTCATGGCGCGAGTGCGCCGATCGGGATGACCGACACGCCGTCCGGTCGCCGATAGCCGTAGCCCCAGCCGGTGATGACGGCGAGGACGGCCGGAGCTCCGTGCCGATCGACATCGACGCGGGCCGCCAGGCGGAGCAGGGCCTCGGCGGCATCGTCAATCGCCGACAGCCCCAGCTTGACCTCGAAAGCTCCCCACCTGCCGTCCCGGCATTGGACCACGGCGTCGGCTTCGAGCCCCGTGTTGTCGTGGTAGTGGAGCACGTCGGCATCCATCGCCTGAGCGTAGATCCGGAGATCGCGGACCACCAGCGACTCGAACAACAGGCCGAGCGTGTCGACCTCGCGCACGAGTCGCTCCGGGCGAGCGCCGAGCGCGGCCACCGCCAGCGAGGGATCCACGAAGTGGCGCTTGGGAGCCTCCCGCAACCGACTCTTGGAGCGCAGCGCGGGCGACCAGGCGGGCAGATCCTCGACCACGAAGACCCGGGAGAGCGCGTCGATGTAGTCGAGCACCGTCTGATGCTTGATCGGCTCATCAGACCCGCCCACGTCGGCGGCGATCGCGCGTGCGCTCACCTGCGTGGCCGCGTATCTCGCGAGCGAGTGCATGACGCGCTTGATGCGCTCAGGCTCGCGCTGGACGCCATCGACCCGCGGTAGGTCCGTCCTTGCTATGTCAGCGAGGTAGCCGCGAAGCGCGGCTAGCGCATCGTCGACCGTGCGGCTTTGCAGTCCGGGCCAGCCGCCCACCGACACCAGGTTCGCCATGTCCTGGACCGTGAGCCTGGACTCTGCGGCCCGAGCACGCTCTCCGGCGAAGAGACGGGCAAGGGAGATGTCGCCGCTGCTGTATCCCGACTCGGCTAGCGACATCGGACGCATCCGAAGCCGCTTGGGGGCCCAAACGCAACGTGTCAAGAGGACCACATGCAACGACTTGCGGCGCAGTCTCCGCGATGCCCGGGCTCACCGGACTCGAGGCGCTCGCACTCGCCGGGCGGAGTTCGTCCCACCACCTGAATGAGAGGTCGGGCAGCTTCCCGACGATCTGTGCGCGTCCGTCGGCCCACCCGCTCGCGCCAGGCTCGCTGGAGCGTAAGGAGCCCTTCGCCGAGCCTCACGGCGAGCCCTGCCGAATCTCGCAGGACGTTCGTGAACCCGCAGGCACGCGTCGCGGTCCTGCGGCTCGAAGACGCCGGGGTCCTCCGTCCGGTGTCGATCGGTCGCAAACGCAACCGGGCCTGGGAAGCGCCGGAACTCCTGGACCTGCTCGACGAGTTCGAGTTCGACGCCCTCACGCCGACGCGGGACGGAGAGCCCAGGCGCCCATCCCCGAGACCCGACCGATGACCAGGCGCTTGACGAGCTGTCTCAGCGTCCGCGCCTGAACCGGGACCGCAAACGACGGGCGTGGATCAGGGGTCCACGCCCGTCGTCGCAGGGCTCCGGAGTCGGTGCCGCCCGTCTCCGGCGGAGGTTCGTTGCTTGCGGGCTCGTCCCGCTCGATGCTAGCGGCGCGTGCG
>Ga0334722_10000948_pt1 | contig 39070 bp, 32 predicted proteins | sample C3_bottom_MG_FD_207210 | JGI IMG/M metagenome (GOLD analysis project Ga0334722, IMG submission 207210) | Sediment microbial communities from Yellowstone Lake, YNP, Wyoming, USA - C3_bottom | ecosystem: Environmental > Aquatic > Freshwater > Lake > Sediment | place: USA: Wyoming | collected...
TACGCGCTCCCTCCAGCGAGCCCGGCGCAACCCCGCTTGCATCCTTCTGTTTCTGCATATCCGACTCCTTCTCTCAGACACGATTTAACCCCAAATTCGTGTCCAGGAAAATCGGAGCCGGCGCAAAGGGTAGGGCTGGTTGTGTCCGGATTCGAATCCCTGTAACGGATCCGAACCTACGCCATCGCGAAAACTTGCGCAGGTCAAATCTAGACGTTAGAAAAACGCTTTATAATCAAATACGACGATAGCACCGCGCGGGCTCAGACTGTTTGTGTTGGCATACCTTCTGGCCCGCCAGTACCTAGGCCGCAAACTGTCTGCGGCCAAAACGAAGCCCCGTTGAGGCCCAAGGCTGACGGGGCGTTGCGTTTATACCTGTTGACCTCGCATCAGCGAAATCTCCGAATTCTACAATCGCGCGAACAACAGCCATATGCCCGGGGGCCAACAGCTTTGCACGCTGGCCGCAAATACCAATGCAAACCAAGAATGGAAATTGATTTCGGCCGCGCCTTGAGGTAAATTGCTGGTTCTGCTGGGTGTTACATCTCGGTGTTACACGGCAAAAAAGAGCACTGCGTTTTTCTAATCGCTTCAACAGGTTAATTGTCGCGATTTACGCATCCCGCTCTCTCCGCCAATAAAAAAAGCGACCCTTGAGGTCGCTTTTTTTATTGGCGGAGAGAGACTTGTGCATAACGGCCAAAACCCGCCTTTGAAGCGTCGAATTCGCAGTTCAATATTCGCCAGTACCTGGCCTTGCCGCGAGTTTGAGGGGGATAAGGTTTCGGCTGGAATTCCTTGGTGACGCCCCGAACGAATCTTCTATTCTGCTGACGCGGCTATCGTTTGTCGGCGCTGTGACGCCATTGACGGGCTAACCTATATATTCGCCGGCCCATCCTTCATCCACGTCCGCGAAGAAATGGAGGCTAACGCCAAATTTGATGACACGCAGTTTCGACATCAATTCTTCCTCGGCTGCCGGGCTGTCCAGCCGCACAAAACAAGCACAATGCAGCCCCGAACCTGGCATTGCGGGAAGTATCTCTAGGGAGCTCACTTTTCCGAACTCGGCGCAGACCGATTCAATCGCCGATCTCAGGCTTTGTTCATCCTTGAATGGCGGAAAGCCGCTCTTTAGTGCTTCTTTCATGCTTGCTGGTTCGTTGCAGCGTGTGAATGATTTCGCGCCAAAACACACGAACGCGCATCCCTAAAAGCTCATGCTAAACCCACTATACCGTAGGGTCTATACCATGTTGCTGGTACCGTTCGTTAGCCGAACGAGGCGCGACAACTTGAGGCATAGTGCCGGAATGAGCAATGCCGAACTGAAGAAGCGTCTGCGCTTATCCGCATTCATTATTCTGCTGGCAGGGCTGTGCGGCGCGCTGTTGATCTACCTGTTTGCCGCGGACGTTCCCGACGATTCGCTGGGCTACGTGATCGTGGATGGCAAGGTGTACCCGCTCCCAACCGGCGATTCAAAGAAATACCGGCACGAAGTGGAGCGCTTCGGCGGCAAGGCGGCTCTGGCGTTCGATGACTTCGGCCGCTGGTTCGGCGCGCTGTGGCAGGGAAAGGCACCGGCCAAGACGCTGGCCTGGATCAGCATCGCGCTGTCGCTGGGACTCTACGTGTTAGCCAATTCTGTGGGGCCGGACGTGCCCACGGACGCCGAGGCGGAGCGCGATAGGCCGGGATGACGCTTGCCAGGCGCGCACCGTCGCGAGCGGACCCGCCGACGCTGGTCTACAATCTGACACGAATTCAACCGACGAGGAGACCCAGTCATGTTCAAGCGGACGTTGCGTGGCGTTGTCATGTTGATGGTTCTGGCGGTAGGCCCCGCGCTGGCCCAGCAGTTCCCGACCAAGCCGATCACGCTGATTTGTCCCTGGCCTGCGGGCGGTTCATCCGACCTCGTCATGCGCGCCTTCGCCGAATCCGTGGGCAAGCAGCTCGGCCAGACAGTGATCATCGAGAACCGGCCCGGTGCTTCCGGGACCATGGGTGCCGGCGCCTTGACCAACGCGCGGCCCGACGGCTACACGCTGACGCAGTTGCCGATCAGCGTGTTCCGTCTGCCGCTGATGCAAAAGACGCCGTTCGATCCGTTCAAGGACATTACTTACATCATCAACGTCACCGGCTACACCTTCGGGCTGGTGGTGCGGGCCGATGCGCCGTGGAAGGACTTGAAGGAATTCGTCGCCTACGCCAAAGCGAATCCGGACATAATCACCTACGGTACGCCCGGCACCGGGACGACGCCGCACCTCGCGGTCGAACAGTTCGCGCTCGAGGCGGGCATCAAGCTCTCCCACATCCCGTTCAAGGGGTTTGCCGAAAACATGCAAAGCCTGCTGGGCGGACACACCATGGCGCTGTCGGATTCGACCGGTTGGGCGCCGCAGGTCGATGCGGGCAAGGCCCGGCTGCTGGCTACCTATGGCAGCAAGCGCACCAAGCGCTGGCCGCAGATTCCGACGCTGCTCGACGCGGGCTACACCACCGTGTCCGATTCCCCCTACGGCTTCGGCGGGCCCAAGGGGATGGACCCGAAGGTGGTAAAAATCCTGCACGATGCGTTCAAGAAGGCGATGGACGACCCGAAAGTCGTGGCGATGTTCGAGCGATTCGATCAGCCGGTGATCTACATGAACGGCGAGGACTACGCCAAGTTCGGGAAAAAGACGATGGATGAAGAAAAGGCGCTGATCGATCGGCTGGGAATGTCGGTGAAAAATTAGCTTATTGAGCTTTTCGTAATCATTTGGCAGTTGGGTACGCCAAATCTAATATCGCGAAAAAAAGCCCCGCTGCGCGCAAGGCGTCGCGGGGCCGAAGTGTTTCCATTAGATGTCTTCCGCGTGCGGGCAGGAGAGCCCCCTAGAAAATCACCCCAAAAACACTATTGTGAATTTTACCATAGCCGCTTACATTTTTTCCTCGTGCAGGCAGGTTTCTTTCCGAAACCCGGTATGCCACCATCACCGAATCTCGCCTTGCGATTCAATTTAAATAGTTATATTAAACATAATTATATTAAGTTTAGTTAAACCTATTTATTGATATTTAAGAGCGGGCATTGATCGCGGTCAATGGGCCGCGGCGCGCAGCACTTAGCATGGTGCGCAAGTATGGCAGAGTATCCAGAACACTTGGTTCGGCAGCGCGTGCTGTTCAACGGCATGCCCGTTACCATCCGGCCGATCCGCCAGACGGACTCCGGCATGGAGCAGGAGTTCGTGCGCCATCTTTCCGACGACTCGCGCTATTTTCGCTTCATGGGCTCCTTGCGCGAACTGCCGGAGAACAAGCTCAGGTCGTTCACCCATATCGACTACCGGCGGCACATGGCGTTTGTCGCCACCATCGTGCAGGAAGCCAGGGAAATCGAGATCGGCGCGGCGCGTTATGTCGCGACTGAAGTGCCCGGCGTCTGCGAGTTCGCGATCGTGGTCGACGATGCCTGGCAGGGCAGCGGCGTCGCCGGACTGCTGATGATTTCGCTGATAGACGCCGCGCGCGCGTGTGGATTCGAAACGATGGAGGGCATCGTGCTCGCGGGCAATCACAAAATGCTCAAGTTTGCACGGCAACTGGGCTTCAGGTGCTACCACGAGCCGGGGGAGGCCGACCTTGCGCACCTAGAGTTGAAGTTGTGACCCGGTGTTGATTTTCGTCAATGGGGACCGGGGGCAGCGCGATACCCTGCAGCTATATACAGCGTCGCGGCGGCCGCTGACTGCAAGCAAGGCGTCGGGCGCGCCACGCGGAGGCAGGCGAGATGCTAGACACAGTGGACGACAAGGCGACCAAGGCAGATGCCGCTATTGCCGGGTATCCGCCGGATCACGCGGTAGCGCCGAACATCCGCGACTATGATGCGTTCCGTTCGGAATTCTCCTGGGAGCGGGCGCGGCGCGATCTGGACGGTCTGCCCGCAGGCGGGCTCAATATTGCGCACGAGGCGGTCGATCGCCATGCCGCGGGTGAACGCAAGCACCACATTGCGCTGCGCTGGCTCAGCAAGAGCGGCGCGACTCAGGATTTTTCCTTCGCCGATCTAAGCCGGCTTTCCAGCCGCTTCGCCAATGTGCTGCGTGACCTGGAGGTCGGCGCAGGCGAGCGCGTCTACGTGCTTACCGGCCGCATACCCGAACTCTATATTGCGGCCCTAGGCGCATGGAAGAACCAGAGCGTGGTCTGTACCCTGTTTTCCGCTTTCGGCCCGGAGCCGATACGCGCGCGCATGGCGCTGGGCGACGCACGCCTGCTGGTCACCACGCCCTTGCTCTACGCCAGGAAGATCGCCCCTATCCTGAGCCTGCTGCCCGGGCTGCGCCATGTATTGCTGGTGCGCGGGCCGGATGATGAACCCGGTGCCGCGGGCACGCTGGATTTCACCCGGCTGCTGGACCAAGCCGGCGAGCGCTTCAGCATCGCGCCCACCGACCCCGAGGCGCCGGCGCTATTGCATTTCACCAGCGGCACCACCGGCACGCCCAAGGGGGCGGTGCACGTGCACCAGGCCGTGGTCACCCATCATGCCACCGGCAAATCGGTGCTCGACTTGCATCCCGAGGACGTGTTCTGGTGCACGGCCGACCCCGGCTGGGTGACCGGGACCTCCTACGGCATCATCGCGCCGCTCACCAACGGGGTCACCAGCATAGTCGATGAAGCCGATTTCGACGCCGAACGCTGGTACCAGATCCTGGAGCAGCACAGAGTGAGCGTCTGGTACACCGCGCCCACCGCGATCCGCATGATGATGAAAACGGGGTTGGCGCTGCTCGCCGGCCGCAAGCTGCCGGACCTGCGCTATCTCGCGAGCGTGGGCGAACCGCTCAATCCCGAGGCGGTGCGCTGGGGCGTGACTGCTTTCGGCCTGCCGTTCCACGACAATTGGTGGCAGACCGAGACCGGCGGCATCATGATCGCCAATTTCCCGGCGCTGGACGTGCGGCCCGGCTCCATGGGCAAGCCCGTCCCGGGAATCGACGCGGCCATAGTGCGGCCCAGGGCCAGCGACAGCGCCGATGCCAGCGTCAGTGTGATCGACGAGCCCGGCGTCGAAGGCGAACTCGCGCTGCGGCCCGGCTGGCCGTCGATGTTCCGTGCCTACCTGAACGAGCCGGAGCGCTACGCCAAGTGTTTTGCCGGCGGCTGGTACCTGACGGGCGACCTCGCGCGGCGCGATGCCGACGGCTACTTCTGGTTTGTCGGTCGCAAGGACGACGTCATCAAGACTTCCGGCCACCTGATCGGCCCGTTCGAAGTCGAGAGCGTGCTGATGGAGCATCCGGCGGTGGCCGAAGCCGGCGTCATCGGCAAGCCCGACCCGGTGGCGCTTGAGGTGGTGAAGGCTTTCGTCTCGCTCAAGGCCGGATACGCGCCCAGTGATGCCCTGAAGAAAGACATCATGGCGCATGCGAGGAAGCGCCTGGGCGCGGTGGTGGCGCCCAAGGAAATCGATTTTCAGCAGAGTCTGCCCAAGACCCGTAGCGGCAAGATCATGCGGCGTCTGCTGAAAGCGCGCGAACTCGGGCTGCCCGAGGGCGATGTCTCGACTCTGGAGAGCATGTGAAATGAGCCTGCACAGGACGGCGGCGACCCCGGGTATGGAGCGCGAGCACGGCCTTGCGCTGCTGCGCCAGATGCTGCTGATTCGCCGCTTTGAAGAAAAATCGGCCGAACTCTACAGCGCCGGAAAAATCCGCGGCTTCCTGCATCTTTATATCGGTGAAGAGGCGATTGCGGTCGGGGTGATGCAGGCGCTCGCGCCGGAAGATGCGGTGATCGCGACTTACCGCGAACACGGCCAGGCGCTCGCGCGCGGTCTGTCCGCCGGAAAGATCATGGCGGAAATGTATGGCAAGGCGAACGGCTGCAGCCGCGGCCGCGGTGGCTCCATGCACCTGTTCGATGCGAAGCTGCGTTTCTTCGGCGGCTATGCCATCGTCGCCGGCGGGCTGCCGATTGCGGTGGGACTCGCGCTGGCGGACAAGATGCGGGAACGGCGGGCCGTGACTGCGTGTTTTTTCGGCGACGGCGCGGTGGCCGAGGGCGAATTCCACGAATCGCTCAATCTGGCGGCGTTGTGGCGGCTGCCGCTGCTGTTCCTGTGCGAGAACAATCTGTACGGCATGGGCACGCCGCTGGCGCAATCGGAGTCGCAGACCGATATCCATCTCAAGGCGCAAAACTACAACATGGCCGCCGAAGCGGTGGACGGGATGGACGTGCTGGCGGTCGAGGCGGCGACGCAGCGTGCCCTGGCGCAGGTGCGCCGCGGCGACGGGCCCTATTTTCTCGAGCTGCGCACCTATCGCTATCGCGCGCACTCGATGTCCGACCCGGAACTCTATCGCAGCAAGGAAGAGGTCGCCGAGTGGCGCCGGCGCGATCCGATAGCGCTGTTCGACGCTTACCTCAGGAAAGAGAGCCTGCTGAACGATGCCGAACTGAAAACGCTGGAGGCGGACGTCGCCAACGATGTCGACTGGGCCGTCGCCGAAGCCGAGAAGGGTGACTGGGAAGCGGTGGCCGATCTCGAGCGCGACGTCTATGCCAGTCCCGCCGCTTAGACCCCGACTATGGAAAAAACGCTGGAGCCACCGTGGCCAAGATGACCTACCGCGAAGCAGTCCGCGATGCCATGCGCGAGGCGATGCGCGCCGACCCGCGCGTGTTCCTGATGGGCGAAGACGTGGGCAAGTACGGCGGCGCGTTCGCGGTGAGCCACGGGCTGCTGGCGGAGTTCGGGCCCGAGCGCATTCGCGACACGCCCTTGTCCGAGTCGACTTTCGTCGGCGCCGGCATCGGCGCTGCGCTGGGCGGCATGCGCCCTATCGTCGAAATCATGACGGTCAATTTCAGCCTGCTCGCCCTCGACCAGATCGTCAACAACGCCGCCACCCTGCGCCATATGTCGGGTGGCCAGTTCGGCGTCCCGCTGCTGGTGCGTATGGCGACCGGCGGCGGGCGACAGCTCGCCGCGCAGCACTCGCACAGCCTGGAAGGTTGGTATGCCCATATTCCAGGCATCAAGGTGGCGACGCCGGCCACCGTGGCCGATGCGAGGGGACTGCTGCTCGCCGCGCTGAAGGAAGCCGACCCGGTGCTCCTGTTCGAGCACGCGACCTTGTATCCGATGGAAGGCGAGAGCGAAGACGGCACGCCGATGGAATTCGGCCGCGCGGCGCTGCGCCGCGCCGGTCGCGATGTGAGCCTGATCACGTATGGTGGCGCCCTGGGCAAGACCGAACGTGCGGCGGCGCTGCTGGCCGAGCAGGGCATCGATGCCGAAGTCATCGACCTGCGCAGCCTGCGGCCGCTCGACACAGAAATGATCCTCACGTCGGTGTCGCATACCCATAGGGCGGTGATCATCGAAGAAGCCTGGCGGAGCGGCGGTTTCGCGGCGGAGGTCAGCGCGCGCATCATGGAAGGCGCGTTCGACGCGCTGGACGCGCCGGTGGCGCGCGTGTGCGGGGCGGAGGTGCCCATGCCGTATGCGCAGGCCCTGGAACAGGCAGCGCTGCCGCAGTCGGAAACCATAGTCAAAGCGGTGCAGGAGCTATTCTAGTGCCGGAGTTCCTCATGCCGCGGCTGGGCGCCGACATGACTGCCGGCAAGGTAGTGAAGTGGCTGAAGCGGCCGGGGGAAGCAATCAAACGCGGCGAAGTCATCGCCATCGTCGAAACCGACAAGGCCAACGTCGATGTCGAGTCCTTCATCGCGGGCGTGCTGGAAAAAATACTGGTCGAGCCCGGTGACGAACGGTTTCCCGTCGGAACGCCGCTCGCGCTGATACGCGCAGAAGGCGCAATCGAGCCGGCCGCGCGGGCCGCGCCCGCTGCGGTCGCACCGGCGGTTACATCGGCGCCTGTACCAACTGTGGCGATCCCGCCCGCGGCCGTTGCGGCTGCAGCGGCACCGCCCGCGGCGATGCGCGCAGCAGCGCCGGGCGCTGCCGGGGCAGGCGCGCGCGCGCGCGTTTCGCCCGCAGCGCGCAAGCGCGCACTGGAGTTGCGGATCGATCCAACTGTGCTGATCGGCACTGGTCCAGAGGGGAGGGTGACCCTGGCCGATGTCGAGCGCGCCGCGCCAGCGGCACCTGCAGCGCAAACCGCACAAGTGGCACCGGCCGCACCCGCCGCGCCAGCGGAACCCAGCCCGGCTGCCGCCGCCGCGGCGCGCCAGTTGCGCATGCGCGAAGCGATTGCCAGTTCCATGTCGCGCTCGAAGCGTGAGATCCCGCACTACTACCTCGCCTGCACCATCGACATGGGCCGTGCGATGGCCTGGCTCGCCGAGCGCAACGCGAGTCGCGCGGTGACCGACAGGCTCATCTATGCCGTACTGCTGATCAAGGCCACGGCGCTCGCCTTGCGCGAGGTGCCGGAGCTCAACGGTTTCTGGATCGACAACCGCGCGCAACCGAGCGCAGCCATTCACGCCGGAATCGCGATTTCGCTGCGCGGCGGCGGATTGGTCGCTCCGGCGCTGCACAACGCCGACCAGCGATCGCTGGATGAACTGATGCGCGGGTTCCAGGATCTGGTCAAACGCGCCCGCGCCTGGTCCCTAAGAAGCTCGGAAATGGCCGACCCCACCGTGACCATCACCAGCCTGGGTGAGCGCGGCGTGGAGTCGGTGTTCGGCATCATCACGCCGCCGCAACTCGCCCTGGTCGGTTTCGGTACGCCGCTGGAACGGCCCTGGGTAGTCGATGGGCAGGTGGTGCCGCGGCCGCTGCTGACGGCGACGCTTTCGGGCGATCACCGCGCGACCGACGGGCACCGCGGCGCACTTTTTCTCGCCGCGATGGACCGCCTGCTGCAACAACCGGAGGCTTTATGAGCAACGACGAAATCCGCGATCGCGTGATCAAGACCCTGTCGGGGATCGTGCCCGAACTGGATGCCGCTACGCTTAAGCTGGCCAAGAGCTTGCGCGATCAGCTCGACATCGATTCCATGGACTTCCTCAATTTCCTGATTGCTCTGCACGAGGAATTCGGGGTCGATGTGCCGGAGGCGGACGCGCCTAAGCTTGGGACCATAGACGCCTGCGTGAGCTATCTGGAGCAGGCGCTGCGGCAGCGTACTCAAGCTTGAATTTTTCGGCTCCCACCCAGACCCAGGTCCTGATCATAGGCGGTGGCGTCACAGGCACCGCGCTGGCGCGTGACCTTGCCTTGCGCGGCGTCGCCTGCATCCTGATCGAGAAGTACGATATCAACGCCGGGGCCTCGGGGCGCAATCACGGCCTGCTGCACAGCGGCGCGCGCTATGTGGCCGGCGACCAAGCGGCGGCCATGGAGTGCCGCGCCGAGGGCGACATCCTCAAGCGCATGGCGGCGCAGACGATCGAGGACACCGGCGGCTACTTCGTTGCGGTACCAGGCGACGACGAACGCTACATCGCCGATTTTCCCTCGCACTGCGCCCGGTCCGGAATCGGCGCGCGCGCAGTGGACCTCGAAGCGGCGCGCGCGCTGGAACCGGCACTCTCGGAGCACGCGATCGCGGTGTTCGAGGTGGCCGATGCGGCCATCGACCCGTTCCGGCTCTCACTGGAAAGCATGGCCCATGCGCAAAGCCTGGGTGCGCGTCTGCTGCGGCACACCCGCGTGGTGGGCTTCGAGCGCGAGGGCCGCCGCATCCGCGCGGTGCGGGTTCGTTCGCTCGCCAGCGGCGGGGAGCTGCGGATCGAGGCCGAGCAGGTGGTCAACGCAGCCGGCGCCTGGGCGCGGGAGGTCTGTTTGCTCGCCGGTGCGCCGATAGCGATGACCTATTCCAAGGGGACGCTGCTGGTCACGCACACCCGCCTGGCGAGCCGCGTCGTGAACCGCCTGCGGCGGCCCGGCAACGCCGACATCCTGATGCCGGGCGGCACGGTCTCCATCGTCGGCACGACGTCGACGCGCGTGGACGCCCTGGACGACATCCGCCCGACGACGGCCGAGGCCGACCTGATCGTCGAGGAGGCCGCGCGCATGCTGCCTCTGCTGGCGACCACGCGCTACATTCGGGCCTACGCCGGCGTGCGTCCGCTGCTGGGCTCTGCGGGGGCCGCAGACAGCCGCACGGTGTCGCGAGGCTTTGCCCTGTTCGACCACGAACAGCAGGGCGTAGACAATCTGGCGACGATCACCGGCGGCAAGCTCACCACCTGCCGGCTGATGGCCGAGCGCGCCGCCGACCTGGTCTGCCGGCGCCTAGGCGTGACGCGCCCCTGCCTCACGGCCACGACGCCCTTGCCCGTGGCCCCTGCATGCGCGTGGACCGAGCCGGGCCACGCCCCCCGCGTGTGGATGCGTGCCCACGGGCTGCACGACCCGCTGCTGTGCGAGTGCGAGATGGTGTCGGGCAGCGCCGTCGATGCGATCCACGCCGCGCTGCGCGCGGCCGGCGACACGCCGACGCTGAAGGACATCGGTTTGCGCAGCCGCGTCGGCAAGGGCGCCTGCCAGGGTGCGTTCTGCGCCGTGCGCACCGCGGCCCATCTCTACAACCGAGGAGACTTCCAGGGGGCGCGCGGCCCGGCCGAGATTCTCGATTTCATCAGCGAGCGCTGGCGCGGCCAGCATGCGGTGCTGTGGGGCGAACAACTCGCCCAGGCCGAGTTGATGGAGGCGCTGCACTGCGGCCTGTTCGGCGAGGAACTGCAACAGGGCGACATGCCGCAGGCGCCGCGCGCCGCGACCGATACCGGTCCGGCGGGCGAGGGGGCGTCATGACCGGCGCGCGCCATGACCGCTACGATGTCGCCGTGATAGGCGCCGGCATGGCAGGCATGGCGGCGGCTCTGTTCGCCGCCGAACGGGGCCTCAGCTGCATCCAGATCGGCAACGGCGGCGGCATCCTTTTCGCCAGCGGGCTGCTCGACCTTCTGGGGGTTCACCCCGTGGCGGAGCGTCGTCTGTGGCCGTCGCCTTATGCGGCCCTTGAGGCATTGGCCCGGGAACAGCCGGCGCACCCGCTGGCGCGCATCGATACGGTTTCGATCCGCCGCGCGTTCGAGGCTTTCGTCGCGGCCCTGGGTGCAGCGGGTCTGGCCTATGCGCCGCTGGGCGAACAGAACCGGAAGGTGCTCACGGCCATCGGGACGATCAAGACCACGTACGGCGTGCCGCTGTCGATGGTCGCGGGCGTCGCTGCGCTGGACGTGCGGCCACCCTGCCTGCTGGTGGATTTCCGCGGACTGCGCGAGTTCAGCGCGCGTCAGATCGCCGCGACGCTGGCGCAAAGCTGGCCGGGTCTGCGCCACCAGCGCATTGAATTCCCGGGGTACGAAGCCGTACCCGAGCTGTACGCCGCTCACCTTGCGCGCGCCCTGGAAGCCAGGGTAACGCGCGAGCGAACGATCGCGCTGGTGCAGCCTTTGCTGGGCGGTGTGCAGGCGGTCGGTTTCCCGGCGGTCCTCGGCCTCGCACGCTCGCGCGAGGTCCACGCGGCGTTCGAGGCGGAGCTCGGTGTGCCGGTGTTCGAGATTCCGACCATGCCGACATCGGTGCCCGGGCTGCGGCTGCTGGGCGCGCTGGAAGCGGCGGTGTCGGCACGCGGGGTCCAGCGGCGCCACCAGGCCACGGTGCGCGCGCTGGCGTTCGACCGGGACGCGGGAACGGCCACGCTAACCCTGGAATGTGTGCCGGGTGGCGAGCGCCTCCTCGCCCGCGCGGTCGTGCTCGCCACCGGACGCTACGCTGGCCGCGGGCTCACGGCCGATCGGGGAGGGGTAAGCGAGAGCATCCTGGGCTTGCCCGTGCACCAGCCGGACTCGCGCGCGGCCTGGCACCAACACGACTTCCTGGATCCATCAGGCCATGCGATCAACCGCGCCGGTCTAAGGACGGACGAGGCGTGGCGGCCGCTGGACGCGGGCGGGAAACCTGCCTGGCCGCAGCTGTTCGCGGTCGGTTCAATCCTCGCGGACCAGGACTGGATGCGCTCGAAGTGCGGCTCGGGACTGGCGATCGCCACGGCCTGGGCGGCGATGGCGCAGGTAGCAAGCCAGCTGCGCGAAACCGCGGCGGGGTAGGCAGGATATGTCGCCGGCACTCTTTCAGACCGCTCTCGACGCATCCTTGGCGCTGTGCGCTTTGGGCCTCCTGTGGCGCAGTTCTGCCTGGTTCCGGCTGCGTATCGGTCCTGACGCGCGCGCTGTAACGCCTTCCGGGCGCGTGGCCGCGGTATTGCGCGGCGCGGCCTCGGCGCTGTTCAGCCGGCGGGCGTTGCGGCTACTCGGCGCCTTCTTGCTCGACGTGCTGTTCCTGCGGCGGCTGTTTGCGAGCGAGAAACTGCGCTGGCTGGCGCACCTGCTGATCGTGGCAGGCTTCACGCTGCTGTTGCTGATGCACGCTCTCGCGCCGCTGGTGAGCGCGCGGCTGTTCCCGGGCTACCAGCCGACGCTGGCGCCCTATCTTTTTTTGCGCAATTTCTTCGGGGTGATGCTGCTGGTCGGCGTGGCCCTGCTGCTCTTCGGCCGCTGGCGCGCCGGACTGGCGCAGTGGCGCCGTCCCACGGCTGCGGTGTTCGTGGCGCTGCTCGGATTCGTCCTCGCCTCCGGTTTCCTGCTCGAAGCGCACAAGATCGCGTCGCCGCGCGCGTTCTATCGCATGTCGGAGCAGTTCATCGGTTCGAGCGATTCCGAGGAACTCAAGCCGCTGCGCGCCCTCTGGGCCAGCGAGTACGGGGTGGCGTTCGACGACCTGAAGGCTGGGATCGATCCGCGCCTCGCGGACCAGGGTCGAACGCTGCATGGCGATGCGTGTGCTGCCTGCCATACGCCGCCTGCGTCCGCTTTCGTCTCCTATCCGGTCGCGCGGCTGCTGGCACCCCTGACGGGTCGTCTGGACGCAGGACACGCGGCTGCCTGGCTGCTGTACCTGCACGTGTTCGCCTGCTTCCTCGGGCTGGCGAGCCTGCCTTTCACCCGCTTCTTCCATGTGGTTGCAGCCCCGATCAGCGTGCTGGTCGACGCCGTGGGGCCGAGCAGCGCGATGTCTGCCGCCGGCCGCGCATCGAGGCGGGCGCTGGCGCTCGATGCCTGCGTGCGCTGCGGCGTCTGCGATGCGCGCTGCTCGGTGGCGCCCCTGGCGCGCTACCTGGGCAATCCTGGCCTGCTGCCCGCGCGCAAGCTTCAAGCCACCGCCGCGATGGCCAGCGGCCGCTTGCTGCCCTCGGGCCAAGACGGCGACGCGCAGTGGGACGCGGCCTTGCGGGCCGCTGACGGGGCCTTCCTCTGCACCGACTGCGGACGCTGCACCAGCGCGTGCCCGGTGGGGCTGGACCTGGCGGACTTGTGGCAGGCCGGGCGCGGCGACCTCGCTGCCGCGGGCCTGCCGGCGCCGGCGCAGTGGGTGCAGGCACGACCGGCCCTTGCGTGGGCCGAGTTGCTCGAACCAGGGCCGGCGTTGCAGAAATTTTCCGACCCGGACGCCTCTATGGCGCCGCTCTGCGCCGATCGACGTTCTTTCTCCCGCTGCGTGCAGTGCCAGACCTGCACCAACGTATGCCCGGTCGTGGCGCACAGCACGGACTGCGAGCACGGCATCGACCTGACGCCGCAGAAGGTGATGAACCTGTTGCGCCTGGGCCTCGGCGATCTCGCGCTGGGTTCGCGCATGGTGTGGGACTGCGCTACCTGCTATCAGTGCCAGGAGAACTGCCCGGAAGGCATACGCGTGACCGACATCCTATGCGAGTTGCGCGCGCTGGCGGTGCGGCGGCTGGGCGCGGTCCGGGGCCGCGGGGGGGTGGCATGAGATACGCACTGTTCCTCGGCTGCAAGATACCGTCACAGTTGCCGGCCTACGCGGTGTCGACGCGCGCCGTGCTCGCGCAGCTCGGCGTCACGCTGATCGACCTGGCGTTCGACTGCTGCGGCTATCCCGCCCGAAACGTCAGCCGCGACGCCTTCGTCCTTGCCGCAATTCGCAATCTGGCCCTGGCCGAGCGCGCCGGCCTGGACGTGCTCACGCCCTGCACCTGTTGCTTCGGCACCCTGCGGCACGCGATCCGCTTCCAGGGCGAGGACGCCGCACTGGGCGCGCGCGTTGCGTCGGCGCTGGCGGAGGAGGGCCTCGCCTGGTCGGGGAAGACCGAAGTCGAGCACCTGCTGCCGCTGCTGTCCCGCAAGGTCGGCGTCGGCGCGCTTGCCGCCGCCGTCCGCGCTCCGCGCACGGGTCTGCGTGTCGCCGCGCAGTACGGTTGCCACGCGCTACGCCCGAGCAACATTGCCCGGTTCGACAACCCCACGGCGCCGACGATGTTCGAGGCGCTGATCCGTGCAACCGGCGCGACCCCGGTCGACTGGCCGCGGCGGCTGGACTGCTGCGGCGATCCGCTGCACCAGGCGAACGCGCCGCTGTCCGAGGACCTCACGCGGGCCAAAATAGACGATGCACTCGAGTCCGGCGCCGAAGCGATCTGCACCGCCTGCCCCCACTGCCACCTGCGCTTCACTGCGGTTGAGTCGGGCGGCACTGACCCGGCCCTCCGCACGTTGCTCTACACCCAGCTTCTTGGTCTTGCCATGGGCCTGCCGGCGGCGTCTCTCGGTCTGTAGCCGTCGCCAGGCGTGCATTGCCGCAGGCGGCCTCCAATTTTGAAACGGTCGCCAAGTCAATTCTGGATTGATAAAAATCAATAGCCCGGTCAATCCGGGTACTAAGCTTGGTCCAGGTAATCCGCCTTTCCGACATAGGAGAATCAAATGGTTCGCTGTCTGAAAACTGTTGCGCTTGGATTCGCTTCGGTGTCATTGGCGGCAGGCGTTGCCGTGGCGCAGCCTATCGAGGACGAACTGGTCCTGATCACGCCGGTCGCGAAAACGCTTACCGATCCGACGCTGGCGGATTTCGTCAAGTTCGCCAAGGAACAATGGAATATCACGCTGAAGACGAGCGCGCTGGCGGCGGGGACGCCGGTGGCCTACGGACGCATACTCGAATGGAAAGGCCGGCCGGAGGTGGATATCGTGTGGGGCGGAGAGAGCGCGCTATACGACAAGCTGGCGGAGCAGAAGCTGATCGTGCGTCTCGATCTGCCGAAGGCGGTTCTTGATGCGATACCCGCGACCATCGGCAAACCCAAGCCGATCTATCTGAAGGACCCGAAGGGTTTCTGGACCGGCACGGTGCTCGAGCCCTACGGCCTGGTGTATCAACCGCAGGTGCTGAAACGGCTGGGCGTACCCGAGCCCAAGGACTGGGACGATCTGCTGCATCCGAAACTCAAGGGCCATGTGGCGCAGTGCGCCCCGAGCCGCTCGAGCAGCAGCCACGCGACCTACGAAGTGATCCTGCAGCGTGACGGCGACGAAAAGGGCTGGGCCTGGCTGAAGCGGCTGGGCGCGAACACCGGCATTTTCACCGCACGCAGCCGCGACGTGCCGTCGGTGGTGGCGCGGGGCGAGTTCGCCGCCGGCTTTGCCGTGCCGAGCTACATGGCTTTCGAAGACCGGCTCGCCGGTTTCGATATCAGGTTCGTCGCGCCCAAGACCGCCTGGATCACGCCCGAACCGATCGCCGTGCTGGCGGGCGCCAAGCATCCGAAGGCGGCGCTGGCATTCATCGAGTACATGCTGTCCGAGCGCGGGCAGAGGGTGGCGATGGAGCGGGGCGTGTTCCCGATCACGCCGAAATTCCGCGTGCAGGGGGCACCCGGATCGCGCGCGGAAATGGCGGTCGAGTTCACCGGCGGCATCCGCTCCTACTTCGACGTCGATGTGACCAACATCTACGAGGACGACAAGGCGCAGGGCCGCTACGAGCAGGTGAACGAACAGTTCCGCAAGGAAATCGAGCTGAATTGGGAAACGCTCAAGAAATAAGGGTGCGTTGAGAAAAGAGGCAGAAGGTACGGTTGCGTCCGTGCGCAGAGCCTTGGCAAGATAGACCAAAAAAGAGAGCGGGAGGATCCGTGCGCATCACGGTACAAGGCCTCACCAAGCGGTTCGGACCGCTGGAAGTAGTAAGCAACGTCGGCTTTTCCATCGAGGAGGGCGAAATGTTCACCCTCCTCGGTCCCTCGGGCTGCGGCAAGACCACGCTGTTGCGGCTGATCGCCGGCTTTTACGCGCCTGACGAAGGCCAGGTTCTGTTCGACGGCCGCGTCGTCAACGACCTGCCGCCGCACGAACGCGGTATCGGCATGGTGTTCCAGAACTATGCGCTTTGGCCGCATATGACGGTCTACGAAAACGCCGCCTACGGGCTGAAACTGCGCAAAGTGGCGCCGGCGGAGATCGCTGAGCGCATACGCGCCGTTCTGGAAAAGGTCAAGCTGGGCGAAATGGGGGATCGCTATCCCGGCCAGCTTTCCGGCGGGCAGCAGCAGCGCGTGGCGCTCGCACGCGCGCTGGTGCTGAATCCGAAAATGCTGCTGCTCGACGAGCCACTATCCAATCTCGATGCCAAGATCCGCATCCAGGTGCGGGCCGAAATCCGCAAGCTGCAAAAAGAACTCGGCATCACCACCGTCTATGTAACCCACGATCAGGAAGAGGCGCTGACGCTGTCGGACCGGATTGCCGTCTTCAACAAGGGCAAAGTGCTGCAGATCGGCCCGCCGAAGTCTCTTTACGAGCGCCCGCAGAACCGCTTCGTCGCCGATTTCATCGGCATCAACAATCTTGCTGAGGGAACCGTGGAAGCGGTGGATGCGTCGCAGGGCCGGCTGCGTCTGAGAACCGGTTTTGGCGAGCTCATGGCGGTGATGGATGAGCGCTTTCGGCCGGGAGATCGCTGCGTGGTGTCCGTCCGGCCGGAGAATGCGGTCCTCGACGGCGTGCCTGCGCCCGGCCGCAACCTGGTAACAGGCCACATCGTGTTCGCCGCTTACCTGGGCAATGCCTTGCGCTATGACGTCGATTTGGGCCAGGGTGTGCTGTTCAAGGTCGACATCCGCGATCCCTGGCACCATGAGCAGCGACCCATGGGCACGCCGGTCACGGTCGGTTTTCCGGCGACCAGCACCGTGGCGATGCCGGCGGAATGATGAAGCTGCCGCGCGCATCCTTGGGTGTTCTGGGATTCGTCCTGATCTGGGCTTTCCTGATCCTGTTCATCCTGTATCCGCTGACCCGGATTTTCTACGACGCCGTCACTAACGAGGCCGGTGAGTTCACGCTGGGCTACTTTGCCGACTTTTTCACCGATTCGTTCTACCTGCGTTCCTTCTGGCGCTCGATGGTGCTCGGCCTGGCGGCGGTGTTCACCACCTCGGTGATCGGGATCTCGGTCGCGCTGCTCATCGTTCGCTACGATTTTCCCTACCGCAAGACCTTCTCCTATCTCACCATGCTGCCGATGATTCTGCCGCCGCTGGTGGGCGTGCTGGGTTTCGTCTTCATCCTCGGCCGCGCGGGCACGGTGAACATCCTGCTGATGGATTGGTTCGGCCTGGAGGCGCCGGTCAATTTCATGTACGGCATGCACGGCGTGCTGCTGGTGGAGACGGTGCATCTGTTTCCGCTGATGACGCTCAGCATCCTCGATGCGCTAGCCAAGGTCGATCCTTCGCTCGAGGAGGCAGCGCAGGGTGTGGGCGCCACCGGCTGGCACCGGCTCTGGACCATCACGCTGCCGCTCACCACCCCGGGCTATATCTCGGGAGCGCTGCTGGTGTTCATCTGGACGTTCGCCGATTTCATTACGCCGCTGGTCGTCGGCGTGCAGGACCTGCTCGCGCCGCAGGCGTATCTGAACATCATGCAGTTCGTCGACCGGCGCATTTTCCGCATGGGCATCGTGATCTCGGCGCTGCTGGTGGTGCTTGCCATCCTGTTCGTGATCGCGGCGCGCGAATACGTGGCGATCAAGGACTATAGTTCGCTCGCCTATTCCAGGGTCGAACGTCGCCGCCTGGGGCCGGTCAAGCGCTGGCTCGCGGTAGGCCTGCTGATGCTGCTGCTGTTCGTGTGCGTGATCCCGCAGGTGGGCGTCCTGTTCGCCGCGGTGGGGCGCGGCTGGGCGCTGACGCCCTTCCCGGTCCACTACTCGATGGAATTTTTCCGCGCGGTGAGCATCGAGACGCCCAAGTTCATTATCAACTCGTTCCTGTACTCTGGGCTCGCACTGGTCCTGTGCCTGCTCATCGGGGTGCCGATGGCGTGGATCATGACCCGCACGCACGCGCCCGGGCGCAACACCATGGATGCGCTCACCACACTGATCCTGGCGATCCCCGGAACCGCCATCGGCATCGCCTATATCCGCGCGTTCAACGTTCCGCTGCCTTTCATCGACGCGCCACTGACCGGAATGTGGGTCATCCTGCCGCTGGTTCTGGCCGTGCGCCGGCTGCCCTATACGGTGCGCGGCAGCTATTCGTCGCTGCTTCTGGTGCACCCGTCGATGGAGGAGGCCGCCGCCAACGTCGGTGCGACCAAACTGCGCACCTTCCGCGACATCACGGTGCCGCTGGTGTGGAAGGGCATCCTGGTCGGCGCGCTGTTCTCCTTCATCATGTCGATCCAGGAAGCTTCGGCCACGATCTTTCTCACCCTCGGCGGCTGGGAGATGATTCCGTTTGGCATCTTCACCTTCTACATCGCCGGCTCGCACAGCCAGGCGGCCGCGCTGGGCGTGATCCTGATCGTGGTTTGCGCGCTCAGTCTGCTTGCGGTCAATCGCATTGCCGGGACGCGGGTCGGCGGATTGTTCGGCTGAGGTGGGACCGTCCGCCGCGGAAACCCCGGACCATGTCGGCCATCAGTCTGCTGCTTGTCGTCATCGGCGTGGCGCTGCTGTTCGATTTTTTGAACGGCTTCCACGACAGCGCGAATGTCGTCGCCACCATCATCGCGTCGCGTGCGATGAGTGCACGCGGGGCGCTCGCGCTGGCCGCGCTGGCGAATCTGGCCGGTCCTTTTCTGTTTGGCGTCGCGGTCGCCGAGACCGTGGGCGCCGCGGTGGTGCAGCCGCAGGCGGTCAGCATTGCGGTCGTGCTCTCGGCGCTGCTCGCCGCCAGTCTGTGGAACGTGGTGACGTGGTATTTGGGCATTCCGGTGAGTTCCTCCCACGCCCTGGTCGGCGGCATCGTCGGCGCAGCCGCGACCGGATCCGGTTTCGCGGCGGTCCAGGCGCACGGTCTGTGGAAAATCGCGATCGCGTTGCTCGTTTCGCCCTTGCTCGGTTTCGTCGTGGCGCTGGCAGTCATGCAGGCGACGCTATGGCTGCTGCGCAACGCGACGCCGCGGGCCAATTTGACGCTGTCGCGGGCGCAGGTCCTGACGGCGACGGCGCTTGCGCTTGCCCACGGCGCGAACGACGCGCAAAAGACCATGGGCGTGATCTCCATGGGCCTGCTCACTCTCGGTTTTACATCCGTATTCGTCGTGCCATGGTGGGTGATCGTACTCAGCGCCTCGGCGATCGCGCTCGGTACGGCGTTCGGCGGGTTGCGCATTATCCGAACGCTGGGCACGCGCTTCTACCGCATCCATCCGATACACGGCTTCACGTCGCAATTCGCCTCGGCGGCGGTCATCCTGGGCGCATCGCTCGCCGGCGGCCCGGTGAGCACGACGCAGGTGGTGAGCATGAGCATCCTCGGCGCCGGGGCGGCCGAGCGCAAGTCCAAGGTGCGCTGGGCTGCGCTCAATGACATCGTCGTGGCCTGGGTGCTGACGCTTCCGGCGACGGCGCTGCTGGCGTTGCCGATCTACTTTCTGATCGAATCGATACTCCGACTGGGAGGCCGGTAATGGGCTGGTTCGACGCAAACCTGAAACAGGAAAACAAATTCATCGTCATGCTGATTGGCCAGGCGGCCAAATCGGTCGAAGCGATCCATTACCTGGTGCGCACGCTGGAGCGGGTCGATATGGACACCCTCAAAGCGGTGCACGCGCTGGCCGAAGAAGCCAGCGAACTGCGCCGCGTGCTGATCGACGAACTGCACAAGACGTTTATCACGCCGCTGGATCGCGAGGACATTTTCAACCTCTCCCATTGCTTCGAGGACATGGTGACCTACGCGCTGACGACGGTGGAGGAGATGAACATCCTCAAGGTCGAGGCGGACGACTCCATACGCCAGATGATGAAACTGGTGGCCGAGGAGGCGGAGCAGCTCGAATCGGCCACCCTGCGCCTGGCGAAGAACCCGCGCGTTGCGCTGGATCACGCGCACGAGGTGCGTAGGCTGGAACGCCGGGTCGAGCGTTTGTATCGCACCGCGATCAAGGATCTGTTCGCCCGCGCGACGGACCCGGAACGGCTGCCCGGCTTATTCTACCGGCGCGAAGTGTACCGCCACATTTCGAACATGTCGGATCGCGCCGACTCGGCGGCGAACGTGTTCGGCATGGTGGTGATGAAGCTAACCTGAGTGCGACCGCGCATTCGGCACCGCCCGAGTTGCGCATCAGACCCCCGTCGCCTCGGCCATGATCGTGCGCCAGCGCCGGTAGCGTGCGCCGAGTCCCGCATCCCCGGCCGGGGCGAAGACCTGTTCCGCGGCGGAGCGGTTCCAGGAGGATGGCCGCCCGGCTGCCAGATAGCCGATGCCGCGTGCGGTCGCCTCGGCATCCTCGCGCCGGTGCACGGGCAATCCGCTGAGCGCAGCCAGCCGGCGGCACAGGCCGTCGATTTGCGACACCCCGCCGCTGACACGTATGCGCGCAGCCGGCGGCACGTGTTTTGCCATCTCCTTGATGTTCGCCTGCAGCAGAAACGCCATGCTTTCGACCACCGCCACGGCTGTTTGCCAGGGCTCGCCTGTGCCGACGAAGCGCGAGGCAAAATCAGGCTTCCAGAACGGGCCGCCAAGGCCAGCGATGCCGTTAAGGAACAGCGGCGGTTCGCCCGGCGCCGCGAGCCACTGCGGCAGCAGGGTATCGAGATCCTGCATCCCCGGCTCCCGGCGCAGCCACTCGAGCGCGGCGCCGGCACCGTTGACGTTGCCCTCGACCGTGTACACCGTGGTCTTGCCGTCGTCCAGGATGATGCCGGTGAGCTGGCGCGGAACATAGCCCGGATCGCGGGTAAGGGCGCGCTGCACGAAAGCGCTGGTGCCGATGTTGACGTAGGCGGAATCCTCGTCCGGCCAGCCGAAGGCGAACACCGCTGCGGATTGATCCCCGTTCAGGGCAGTCAGCGGAATCGACAGGTCTCCCAGCCGCAGGGTGCCGTAGCGATGGCAGGTGGGCACGCTGCGCGGCAGGAAACCCTGCGGCAGGCCGAACAGCGCCAGCAGTTCCGGATCCCAGTCGCGGCTGCCGAGGTTCCACAGCTGGGTGCGCGCCGCGCACTGCGGATCCACCAGCAGCGGGCGCTCGTCCAGTAGCCGGAAGGCGAGAAAGCTTGCCTGCGGTCCCCAGCAGAGCGTGCCCGCCGCGCGCGCTTCGCGCACCGCCGGAAGATGGTCCAGCGCCCAGCGCAATTTGCTTGCGCCGTAGTGCGCCGACAGGAACAGTCCGGTCTTGCGATGAATCATTTCGGCCTGCGGCTCGAATTGCCGCAGCCACTGGTGGGCGCGCCGGTCCTGCCAACTGAATAGCGGCGACAGCGGCCGGCCGCTCTCGCGGTCCCAGCAGATGCAACTCGCACGCTGGCTGGCAAGGCCTGCCGCCGCGACGTCGCGCCTGCGTGCGCCCAGTGGCGCAAGCGCTGCGCTCGCGGCGCCGAAAATCGATAGCACCATTGCCTCGCCGTCCTGCTCGGCCCAGTCCGGTTGCGGCCGCGCGAGGCTGATCTCCTGTGCGCCGCTCGCGAGCACGTTGCCGCGACCATCCAGCACCACTGCGCGGCTGGCGTGCGTGCCCTGGTCTATGGCGAGATAAAGCGGGTCGGCATTCAAGGGCGTTCAACTCCGGGGCAATGGCGAATCCGTCCGGTCGCAAAAGGCATCCAATCTGCGGCTTGACTTGGTTATGATACGCGCTGGAATTGCCGGCGTGCGGTCTGACCGGGGCCGGGGCGCAGCGCCGGATTCAAGGAGGAAATGCCATGTTGCGTCACTATGCGCGTCGACTTATCGGGGTTCTCGGACTGGCGGCGGCGACGCTGATATTCTTTTTCTATGCGCCATCTCAAGCTGCCGCGCCGCTGCCGGACCCGAGGATGGATACACCGCTATCGAAGGCGATGGTTTCCCAGACGGCTGTTTTCGCCGGCGGGTGCTTTTGGGGCGTGGAGGCCGTATTTGAACATCTGCGCGGCGTTACCGGGGTGGTATCGGGATATTCGGGCGGGAGCCGGGACACGGCGCGCTATGACGAAGTGAGCTCCGGCACCACCGGTCATGCCGAGTCGGTGCGCATTACTTACGATCCCTCGCGGATCTCCTATGGCCAGCTGTTGAAGGTGTTCTTTTCCGTTGCGCACGACCCGACGGAATTGAACCGGCAAGGTCCGGACACGGGCACCCAGTATCGCTCCGCGGTGTTCTTTGCCGACGAGGAGCAGAGGCGGGTGACGCAGGCGTATATAGACCAGCTTCAGGCAGCGCGCACGTTTTCGCGCCCGATAGTCACCGAGGTGGCCAAGCTAAAGGCATTTTACGAGGCGGAGGCTTACCATCAGGACTATCTTGCGCACCATCCGGAGCAGCCCTATATCATCATGTACGACCTGCCGAAAATCGCCAACCTCAAGCGGCAGTTTCCATCGCTATACGTGGGCAATTGAGTGCCGATTTCGACAAGGCCTGTTCAGGCTAGGCGAGACAGCCGCGGTCTCCCCGGCGTGAGGGCGTGAGGGCGTGAGGGCGTGTGGCCGCGGATTTTCCAATGAGCGATAAGCGCGATGCAGCATCGTCCAGGGCAGAACCTGCGCCGACCATGAGCCGGCAAGTCCGAGATAAGCCGCTCGCGCGCAAGCTGCGGCTCGCTGCCTTTATCGCGATCGCGCTGGTCGCGACGTATGCGTTTGCGGGTTTCCTGCTCGCTCCCTGGATGGTCGAGCGCGAATTGCCGCGCTTTTTCCAGGAAGGCCTGCATCACCGCGCGCGCATCGGCCCAGTCAGCTTCAATCCGTTCACCCTGAAGTTGCAGGTGCGCGACTTCGCCCTCGAAACCATGGCCGGTTTGCCGGTGCTGGCGTTCGGTGACGCGGTCGTCGATCTTGAATGGCGGTCGCTGTTGCGCCGCGCCTGGGTGCTGGACGAGGTGCGGCTGGTCGATCCGGCGCTCCACCTGGAGATCGAGAAGGACGGCCGGTTGAACCTGGCTGCGCTTGCGCCGGATGCGGGGACCGCTGGTTCGACGCCGCCGCCGCGTCTGGCGCTGAACCGTCTTTCCGTGGCCAACGGCAGTCTGTATTTCGCGGATCTGCGCCAGGGTTACCGCAATCGCGTAGAGCGCCTGTCGATCGAACTCTCGTCGCTGTCGACGCTGGATGACGGGCAGGGGGCGTACACCCTGCGCGGCGAGACCCCGGGGGGCGCAAAACTCAGCTGGAAAGGCGGGGTCGCGCTCACGCCGCTCGCCGCGACGGGCACGCTCACGGTCGCAAACGCGGCACTGGCGGAGTTGATGCCTTATGTCGACGATTTCACCGCGGCGCGCATCACTGCGGGGCACGCCGATCTCGAATTGCCTTACCACCTGGGATTGGTCGAAGGCAAACCCCAGCTTACGTTGACCCAGGCGAAACTCGAACTGCGCGAACTCGCGTTGTCGGGTGCCGGAGCAGGCGCGGCGCGGGCGAAGATCGGGCGGATCGCCATCGGCGGCATCGATTTTGATCTGGCGCAGCAGCATGTGTCTGCCAAATCGGTGCGCGTCGGTGCATCGACCGCCTTCGCGGCAAAAAGCCAGGTCGCGCTGGCAACGACAGGAACGATCGCGCTGGACGGCGTGGATTTCAGTTTGGGGACGCGCCGCGGTTCGGCGCGGGCGCTCGCGCTGGCTGGTGCCGCGATTCCGGGCGAGGAGGCAAGCAAACCCCTGGCAGCGGTGCAACAGCTTGCAGCCGACGGCATCGCATTCGATCTGGGCGCCCGCAGCGCTGCGGTCAAGGCCTTGCGCATCGGCGAGCTCAGGCTGGCGCTCGAGCGGGATGGGAAAGGCGAGCTGAATCTGCTGCGCAGGTTTGCCGGCCTCGGCGGCGCTGCGGCAGCAGGCGTTCAGCCGGCCCGCGGCGAGCAGCCGGCGAATTGGCAGGCGAGCATAGCCCAGGTGGAGATTGGCAAGGCCGCGGCGCGTTACATCGATCGCACCGCCAGGACGCCGGTGGTGCTGGATGCGGACGGGCTGAGCGGCAGTTTTCGCCTCGAAGCCGCAGGCGGCGATCAGGGGGCGCGCGTGCGCCTGGATGGCGCAAGCCTGGCGCTCACGCGACTGGAGGCGAGGGCGGTATCGGCGCCGGCGGAGAACCTTGCGTTACCGGCGGTCCGGCTCGATGACCTGTCGTTGAGCGGAGCGCGCTACGACAGCGGCGAGAACGCGCTTACCGGGGACGCGGTGCGCCTGGGCAGCCTGGTCGCCGATACGGTGTTCGATCACGGCCGGGCGTCGCTGCTCGATCTTCTTCCGGTCACGCAACCATCCAAATCCGGCAAGCCTTTGTCGGTGCGGGTCAAAGCGTTCGCGTTGGCGGAGGGCCGCGTGAGTCTTGCCGATCGCGCCAGCGGTATCGCGCTAGTCCTTCAGCGCCTGGCCGGAAAGCTCGGCGATATTTCGACCGATCCGGCGCAGCGCCTTGCATTCGATCTTAGCGCCGACCTGAAAAGCGGCGGACATATCGCGTTGCGCGGCCGGGCGTTGCCGGCGCGGGGTACGCTCAGGGCGAACATCGAAGCGAGCGGCTTGGCGCTCGCACCGTTCGCGCCCCTGCTGGCGCAACACGCGAGCGCGAAGCTGGGCTCGGGCGAGGCTGCGCTTTCGGGCACGCTACGCGTCGGCGGCAAAGAGGCGAAGCTCGCCTATGCCGGCAAGGCCGCGATTACAAATCTCGCGCTGGATGATCCGACCGGGGTTCGCCTGCTTGGCTGGAAATCGCTGGCGACCGAGTCGATCAAGGCCGCGCTCTCGCCCGATCGCATCGACATCGACGAGCTGCGACTGGTGGCGCCGGTCGGCCGGCTGGCGATTGCTAAGGACGGCAGCAGCAACATCTCGCGTGCCCTTTTGAAGCAGCAGGCGGCAAGCTCACCGCCCGCGGTCGCGCCGAGCGCAACGGCGGCGCACACTGCGGCCGGGGCCGAGGCGGGCGACATGGGCGGCGGCGGGGAGGGCGCGGTCACGGTGCGGCGGGTGCGGGTCGAACAGGGCGCGCTCGATTTTTCCGACGACAGCCTGAGCCCGGGATTCGTGGCGAAGATAGTCGAGCTCGCCGGCACCGCCAACGGCTTGTCTAGCGACCGCGAGGCGCGCAGCCAGTTTTCGCTCGAGGGCCGCGTCGACGAATTCGGCTACGCCCGCCTTTCCGGCGCGGTCAATCCGTTCACGCCGCGCGACCGCAGCACGTTTCGGGTGCAGTTGCGCAACATCGATCTCACGACGGTGTCGCCTTACGCGATGCGTTTTGCCGGCTTTCGCATTGCCACCGGGCGTCTCGCGCTGGACCTCAATTACCGTGTGCGCGGCGGCTTGATCGAAGGGGACAACAAGATCACGCTCGAACGGTTCACGCTGGGCGAGCACGTGGAAAGCCCGGATGCGCTCAAGCTGCCGTTCGAACTCGCGGTGGCGCTGCTCAAGGACGCCGATGGCACGATTTCGCTGCAAGTGCCGGTCAAAGGGGACCTGGACGATCCTCAGTTCAGCCTGGCACCGCTAGTGTGGAAGGCAGTCGGAAATTTGATCGGCAATATCATCGCTGCGCCGTTTCGCGCGCTCGCCAACCTGCTTGGCGGCGGGACCGCGGACACGGGCGGAACCATCGCGTTCGATCCTGGAACGAGCCGGCTGCTGCCGCCGGAGCGCGAAAAGCTGGGCCGCATCGTCGCGGCGCTGGCCAAGCGCCCGGAGCTCGCGCTGGTGATCCCGGCGCGCTACGATACCGAGGCCGACGCCAACGCAATGAAGCGCGCCGCACTTGCGCGCGAAATCGGCCGCCGGGCCGGCTTCGAACTTACGGAGGACGAAGCGCCGGGTCCGGTCAACCTGGAAGACAGGAAGACGCGCGGCGCGCTCCGAGCGCTGTTCACCGAACGTTTTTCGAAAGCGGAACTGGACCGGTTGCGGGTCGAGGCGGAAACCAAGGCGCACGCTGCCGGGCTGACCGAGCCATCGGTAATCGAGCGCATGCGCAGTTTTGCCAGCGGCGAGCCCCAGGTCGCGGACGCGCGCGAGTTCTACCGCACGCTGCAGCAGCGGATGCGCGCGGCGCAGCCGCTGCAGTCCGACGCTTTGGCCGAACTCGCGCAAAGGCGCGCGCTCGCCATCGAGGCGGCGCTGAAAGCCGCGGGCGCCGACACCTCGCGCGTGACGCGGACGCTCGCCGCGCCGACCTCGGATGCGGCGGCGAGGCAGGTCAGCGTGCAGCTGTCGCTCACTGCGCGCTGAGCGAAGCGCGCAGCACCGAACGAACGCTCAGCGCAGGGACAGGTCCACCATCTGCGCGGCGCTGCCGAGGTAATTGCGCGGATCCAGCAGACGTTCCAGTTCGCTGCGTCCCATATGCGGGCTGATCTTGGCGTTGGCGCAGAGCAACTCGAGCAGCGGGCGACCGGTCTCGGCGGCGGCTCGACAGGCGTCGTACACCACGTCGTGCGCTGCCTGGCGTCCAAGCTTGGGCGCCAGCCCCATCATCACCGCCTCGGTCACGATCAGGCCCGAGGTGAGTTCCAGGTTGCGCTGCATGCGGTCGGTATCGACGCTCAAGCCGGCTAGCATGAGTTTGGCCTGGCGCAACGCCCCGGCGGTCGCGATGCAGCTTTGCGGCAGGGCGATCCATTCCGCGTGCCAGGGTCCGGTGGCGCGCTCGAAGTCCTGCACCATGGCATCGAGCATGAGCGCGCAATGCTGGCGCACCAGCTTGGCGCAGGCCATGATCAGCTCCGAGGAAATCGGGTTGCGTTTTTGCGGCATGGTGCTGCTCGCGCCGCGCCCGTGTTCGAACGGCTCGAATACCTCGCCGAACTCAGTGGACATCATCATCATGACATCGCTTGCGATCTTGGCGAGCGAGCCGGTGAGCAGTCCGGTGTAGAGCACGGCTTCGGCCAGCGTGTCGCGTGCGACATGCCAGGTAATATCGGGTTCGGCGAGATCGAGCTCGCGCATTAGCGCGGCGCGCACCGCGAGCCCGTCGCCGCCGAGCGAAGCGAGCGTGCCGGCAGCGCCTCCGAACTGGCCCATCAGCACGCGCGGTCGCAGTTGCGTCAGGCGCTCGCGATGGCGCGCGAGCGGCGCGCGCCACACCGCGGCCTTGTAGCCGAAAGTCACCGGCAGCGCGTGCTGCAGATGGGTGCGGCCGGCCATGGGCGTGTCGCGGTGGCGGCGCGCCAGCGCAGCGAGCGAGGCGAGTATCTCGTTCAGGTCGGCTTCGATCAGCTCGAATGCGGCACGCAGCTGTAGCACCACCGCGGTGTCCATGATGTCCTGGGTGGTCGCGCCCCAGTGGACGTAACCGCCGGCGTCAGCGCCGCAGGCAGCGGCGAGTTGTTTCACCAGCGGCAGGATGGGATAGCCGACAATCTCGGTCTCGCGCTTGAGGCTGGCGAAATCGAGGCAGGCGAGCGTCGCGTGGGCGCTGATTTCGCGCGCCGCCGCCGCCGGAATCATGCCGATGCCGGCCTGGGCGCGCGCCAGCGCCGCCTCCACCTCGAGGCAGCGCTCCAGATAGCCGGCGTCGGAAAAGACGGCGCGCATCTCGGCCGTGCCGAACATATCGCGGAACAACTCGGAATCGAATACGGTCGAGCTCATGAATTTCCTTTATCGGTAACGGCAATCGCGGCGCTCATTGCGGGATCACTTTGGATGGATTGAACAGCCCGAGCGGATCGAGGGTACGCTTGATCGCGCGCATCATGGACAACTCGACTTCGGATTTGTACTCGCGCATTTCCGCGATCAGATACCGGCCGATCCCGTGTTCGGCGCTAAAGGTGCCGCCCAGTTCCGTGGCCACCCCATAGGTCATGCGGTGCACTTCATCGATCACCGCCTGCTCGTCGGGGAAGGCGTTCCACGCCTCCTCGGTGAACAGCGGCACGAAATGCAGGTTGCCGTCGCCAAGGTGGCCGCAGATGATGATCTCGATACCCGGAAATCGTTGTTCCAGGGCGGGACCGGCGCGGCGCAGGAATTCCGGAATCTTCGAAACTGGAACCGCAATATCGTGGGCGATACCCCGTCCCGCCTGCTTGATCGCGTCCGTCACGTTGTGGCGTATTGCCCACATCGCCGCGCGCTGCGTTTCATTGCTCGCTACGGCCGCATCGCTGAGCAGGCCGCTGGCAATGGCCTGTTGCAGCAGATTCTCCAGGCTGTCGCGCAGGCCGGCTGCGTCGGCCGTGGCGCCGACCTCGGTCAGAACATGCCAGGGCGGCCCGGCAGGCAATGGACTTTGCGTATCGGGGAACTGCGCCAGCACGGTCTGCAACTGCGCCGCATTCATTGCCTCGAAAGCGGTCAGCGCGGAGCCCAGCGACGATTGAAACAATGCCAGCACCTCCAGCGCGGCATCGATGCTGACCGGCGCCATCCAGGCGGTGACATGGTGGGTATTGAGCGGATGCAGTTTGAGCGTGGCCGCCGTGATAATGCCCAGCAGGCCTTCGGAGCCGATGAACAGGTGCTTGAGATCGAAGCCCGTATTGTCCTTGCGCAGTCCGCGCAGCCCGTGCCAGATGCGCGCGTCCGGAAGCACCACTTCCAGGCCGAGCACGTTTTCGCGGGTGTTGCCGTAACGCAGCACGCCCGTGCCGCCGGCGTTGGTGGCGATGTTGCCGCCGATCTGGCATGAACCCTCGGCGCCAAGACTGACCGGGTAGAAACGGCCGGCTTCGACCGCAGCGCGCTGCACCTCGGCCAGCACGCAGCCGGCTTCGACCGTCATCGAGTTGTTGGCGACGTCGATTTCGCGCACTTTGCGCATCCGCGACAGGCTGAGGACGATGCCGCGTTCACCCGCGAGCGGAACCGATCCGCCGCACAGGCTGGTGTTGCCGCCTTGCGGCAGGATAGGAACCGATTGCTGGGCACAGCGGGCGACCACCGCGGCGACTTCTTCCGCCGTGCTCGGACGCACCACAAATTGCGCGCTTCCCTCGAAGTGGCCGCGGACGTCGGCCAAATACGGCGCGAGTTCCTGCGCTTCGCTGAGCACGCCCGTTTCGCCCACTATGCGTATCAAGTCCTCGTGCAGCCCATTCATCGAACTATCCTTTCGCCGGTTTCAGGCTGCATTATCCGGAAATAGCGTTGCCGGCGCTGGGAAAAATTGCGGGCTAGGCAGCGCCGGGCAGCAGGTGTCCTGTGCTTTTTGCGCCGGGGGTAAGCAGCGCAAAGCCTGCGGCGTCTGGGTTAATATGGCGTGGGCCGGAGCCTTCTGCCGGTAGAAAACATCGCAACAAGGAGATTCAGCATGGCGCGCAGCATTCTCGACGAAACGCAGATACACCCGGCAATACGCGAGACCATCGCGAACAGCCACGCCGAAATCGTGCAGGAGGTAAAGGCGGCCGTTGCCGGAAACGATATCGTCGTCGTCGGCATGGCGCAAAATCCGATGCCGAAAAAGGCAAGGAAGCTCCTGGATCAGAAGCAGTTCGGTTACAAGTACTTGGAGTACGGCAGCTATCTGGGCGACTGGCGGCGCCGCAACGCGCTCAAAATGTGGACCGGCTGGCCGACCTTTCCCATGGTGTTCGTCAAAGGTATGCTGGTCGGCGGCGCAAGCGATTTGCAGAAATTGATCGACAGCGGAGAACTCGCGCGGCTGCTCGGCCGGAAGTCCTGAGCAGGCGTACTTCAGAGAGAATAGGAGACAACATGCCCCATATCACCGCCGAAGGCGGCGTCAAGCTGTACTACGAGGAAGCCGGACAGGGAACGCCTATCCTGTTCGTGCACGAATTCATGGGCGAGTACCGCAGCTGGGAGGCGCAATTGCGCTATTTTTCGCGGCGCTACCGCTGCATCGCCTACAACGCACGCGGCTACCCGCCTTCGGATGTGCCTGCGCGCGCGGAGGACTACAGCTTCGAGCATCAGCGCGCCGGCGTGCTGGCCATGCTCGACGGGCTCAAGATCGACAAGGCGCACATCGTCGGGCTTTCGATGGGCGCGTTCGCAACCTTCTATTTCGGTATGCAGTGGCCGCAGCGTGCGCTGTCGCTGACGCTGGCCGGGATAGGATCGGGATCCATGCCCGAGTCGCGCGCGAAGTTCAAGCACGAATCGGAGGCGGCGGCCGACAGGCTGCTGGCCGAAGGCTGGGAAAAAAGCGCCAAACTGCGGGGCGAGTCGCCGACACGGGTGCAGCTGCAGAACAAGAACCCGCGCGGTTTCGCCGAGTTCCTGGGGTTGGTGTCGCAGCACTCCGCCGAGGGCTCGGCGCTGACGTTGAAGGGCTATCAGGCATTGCGGCCGTCCTTGAGCGATTTCAAGGAGCAGATGGCCAAATGCACCGTGCCCACACTGATCATCAGCGGCGACGAGGACGAACCCTGCCTGGATGCGTCGCTGCTGCTCAAGCGCCTCATGCCGTCCGCGGGCCTGCTCTTCATGCCGCAGACCGGGCACGCCTGCAACCTGGAAGAGCCGGAGCTGTTCAACCTGATGTGCGAGAAATTTTTCCACCAGGTGGAGTCGGGACAATACCGGATGCGCGACCCGCGCGCGACGCCCGGCCGGATCTTCTGAGCCCGCGACGCGGAATATGGCAACGCAGCAGGAAGGGATGCAGCAGCCGGAGGAGGGCATGCCGACGCTGCGCGACGTCATCGCAGCCAGGGCCAATGTCTATCGGCACCTTCGACCGACGCCGCTGTATCACTATTCGGGTCTGAGCGAGCTGCTGGGAGCAAAGGTCTGGGTCAAGCACGAGAATCACCAGCCGGTGGGCGCATTCAAGGTGCGAGGCGGACTGAATCTGGTGGCGCAGTTGAGCGCAGCTGAGCGCGCAGGCGGACTGTTTACGGCGTCAACCGGAAATCACGGCCAGAGCATCGCCTACGCGGCGCGCGCCTACGGCGTGCGCGCGACCATCGCCGTGCCCGAAGGCGCGAATCCGGGCAAGGTCGCGGCGATGCGCGGGCTGGGCGCCGAAGTTGCGTTTCACGGCGCGGACTTCGACAGCGCGCGCGAGTGGGTCATGGGCATGGCCTCGGAGCGGGGCGGGCGCTACGTCGGTCCAACGGAAGAATCGCTGATCCACGGCGTGGGAACCTACGCGCTGGAAATCATCGAGGACCTGCCCGAGGTCGATGCGATCATCGTGCCGGTCGGTGCCGGCAGCGGCGTATGCGCCACCGCCATTGTCGCCAAGACCATCAATCCTGCGATACAGGTGATCGGCGTGCAGTCGGCGCAGGCGCCTGCGATCCAGATGAGCTGGGCCGCGGGCAAACCCGTGGATGCGCCCATGCGCACCGTCGCCGAGGGGCTGGCCACGCGCGTGCCGTTCGAAAACACCCAGCGCATCATGCGCAAGTATCTCGATGATTTCGCGCTGGTCGAGGACTCGGCAATCGAAGCCGCGATCCTGCTGCTGCTGGAGCACACGCATAATCTCGCCGAAGGCGCGGGTGCAGCGTCGCTGGCGGCAGCGCTCAAGCTGCGCGAGCACCTGGCCGGAAAAAACGTGGTGCTGGTATTGAGTGGCGGCAATCTCTCGATGGAGCAGCTGCGCCGGCTGCTCGCGCGCCCCGTGCATTGAAAAAATGTCGCAGAAGGCGCCGACCTCGTTCATAATGGCGTTGGCGGGCCGCCCCGCATTGCAGCGTAGTGAACCTGGTCAGGTCCGGAAGGAAGCAGCCACAGCTATTTACTGCGAGTGCCGGGGGTCCGGCTCGCCAAACCAGATTCCTTACTCCGCAACGCTGGTAAAATTCCACTATGAGTTACCAGGTCCTCGCGCGCAAGTGGCGCCCGCGTAATTTCGCCAGTTTGGTGGGGCAGGAGCACGTGGTGCGCGCGCTCACCCATGCGCTGGAGCAGCAGCGGCTGCACCACGCCTATCTGTTCACCGGCACGCGCGGCGTCGGAAAGACGACGCTGGCGCGCATCCTGGCGAAGGCGCTCAACTGCGAAACCGGCATCACCGCCGAGCCCTGCGGCGTCTGCTCCGCCTGCACCGAAATCGACAGCGGCCGTTTCGTCGATCTGATCGAAATCGACGCCGCCACCAACACCGGCATAGACAATATGCGCGAGTTGCAGGACAACGCCGTATACGCGCCGACGCGCGGGCGATTCAAGGTGTTTGTCATCGACGAAGTGCATATGCTGTCCAAGCAGGCGTTCAACTCGATGCTGAAAACCTTCGAGGAACCGCCCGAGCACATCAAGTTCATACTCGCCACCACCGACCCGCAGAAAATTCCGGTCACGGTATTGTCGCGCTGCCTGCAGTTCAATCTGAAGCAGATGCCGCGCGAGGCGATCTACGGCCATCTGGGCTACATCCTGAAGGAGGAACAAACCGCCTCCGAGCCGGCCGCGCTGCGGCTGATCGCCCAGGCCGCGCAGGGCAGCATGCGCGACGCCCTGTCGCTGCTCGATCAGGCCATCGCCTATGCGGGCGGCAAGGTGAGCGAGGAAGCGGTGCGCGCGATGCTCGGCGCCATCGACCAGGATTACCTGTTCAAGCTGCTCGACGGCCTGGCGCTGCAAGACATCAAGGCGATGCTCGCCGTCGCCGGCGAGATGGAGGCGCGCAGCCTTTCCTTCGACAGTGCGCTGCAGGATCTGGCCTCGCTGCTGCACCAAATCGCCTTGGCGCAAAGCGCACCCGAGGCCCTGGGGCCGGATTTGCCCGAGCGCGAGCGCATCCTCGGGCTGGCGCAGGCGTTCGACGCGGAGGAGTTGCAGCTGCATTACCAGATTGCTTTGTACGGACGGCGCGACCTGCCGCTGGCGCCGGACGAGTACGCCGGTTTCAGCATGAGCCTGATGCGTATGCTGGCGTTTCGTCCGTCGGCGGCGAGTGCCGATACCGGATCCGCACCGGTGAAAAGCGCGGCTCCGGCGCCGATCGCGCGACCATCGGGCGGCGCGGCTCCGGCTGCCAAAGCCAAACCAGCCGGGCACAGTTCCGCGGCGGCAGCGGCTGCGACCGCGCCGGGATTCGACGGGGACTGGCCGAGTCTGGCCAACCAGCTAAAAGTCAGCGGCGTTTCCAAGCAGCTCGCGCAGCAAAGCGAATTGCGCGGCTTCGACGGCGAAAGCATGGAGCTCGGTCTGGCATTCTCCGCCAAGCACCTCGCGGACCGGACTTACCAGGACAAGCTGCGCGCGGCGTTACAGGAGCATTTTGGCAAGCCGGTCGCGCTCAAGATTGTGATCGGCGAGATCAAAGGCAATACCGCGGCGGTTCAGGCGCAGAGCGAGCGCGAGGCGCGCCAGGGCAAGGCGCTGGAGGCAATACAGGGCGATGCGTTCGTGCGCGATCTGATGGACACCTTCGATGCCACCATCGTCAGCGATTCGGTCAAGCCCGCATAGAGTCGGCGGCAACAGCGGAAACCCCGCGTCCGCCGCCGCGGGGCGCGAAAGCAGTTCCCCCCACGGTATCGTGACGGACAATCAGCAGGAGAGAGCTTCATGATGAAAGGTCAATTGGCCGGCCTGATGAAACAGGCGCAGCAGATGCAGGAAAATATGCGCAAGATGCAGGAGCAGCTTGCCAGCGTTGAAGTCGAGGGACAGTCGGGCGCGGGCATGGTCAAGGTGGTGATGACCTGCAAGCACGATGTCAAGCGCATCAGCATCGATCCGTCGCTGGTCGGCGACGACAAGGAAATGCTCGAAGACCTTGTTGCAGCGGCAGTAAACGACGCGGTGCGTCGTGTCGAGGCGACGGTGCAGGAAAAAATGAGCGGCTTCACGGCGGGCATGGGACTGCCGCCGGGCATGAAGCTGCCGTTCTGAGGCGTGAAGTTTCTCGCGATGGACGCAATGGCCGCGACTGCATGTCTTGAATTTCGTAGCGACGGCGCCGAGGTCCGATGAAACCGCCGTCGTCGCTCGAAGCGCTGATCGAAGCGTTGCGCTGTCTGCCCGGTGTCGGGCCGAAATCGGCGCAGCGCATGGCCTATCATCTGTTGCAGCACGATCGCGACGGAGCGCAAGCGCTGGGCCTGAGCATAGGCCGTGCGCTGCAGAGCATACGCCGCTGCGCCAAGTGCAACAGTTTCACCGAGGAAGAAATCTGCGCGCTGTGCAGCTCGCAGCGGCGCGATGCCTCCCTCGTCGCCGTGGTGGAGACGCCGGCCGACCTGTTGATGATGGAGCAGACGCTGGCGTTTCGCGGCATGTATTTCGTGCTTATGGGGCGGCTCTCGCCGCTGGACGGCATCGGGCCGAAGGACATCGGCCTCGACCGTCTGCTCGCCCGCGTTACCGACGGCATCGTGCGCGAAGTGATACTGGCGACGAATTTCACCAACGAAGGCGAAGCCACCGCACACTATATTGGCGAAATGCTGCGCGGCCGCAACATCAAGGTGAGCCGCATTGCGCGCGGCGTGCCCGTGGGGGGCGAACTCGAATACGTGGACAGCGGTACGCTGGCCCAGGCGGTAGTGGAACGGAGATTGCTGTGAAAGCGAAGAAGCCGCTCGAAGGTATTAAAGTCATCGAATTGGGCCAGCTCATCGCCGGTCCGTTCGCAGGAAAGATGTTCGCCGAGTTCGGTGCCGAAGTGATCAAAATCGAGGCGCCCGCCGTCGACGGCCAGGCCGGGGGCGATCCCCTGCGCCAGTGGCGCAAGCTGCATAAAGGCACCTCACTCTGGTGGTACGCGCAGGCGCGCAACAAGAAATCGGTGACGGTGAATCTGCGCCTGGCGGAGGGGCAGGAGGTCGTGCGCAATCTGGCCCGGGATGCGGACATCGTAATCGAGAATTTTCGGCCGGGCACCATGGAAAAATGGGGCCTGGGCTATGATCGGTTGAGCGCGGAGAATCCCGGGCTGATCATGTTGCGTTTGTCCGGCTACGGACAGACCGGTCCTTATCGCGATCAGGCAGGATTCGGCGCGATCGGTGAGTCCATGGGCGGATTGCGCTATCTCACCGGCTATCCTGACCGGCCGCCGGTGCGGTCCAACCTGTCGATCGGCGATTCGCTCGCCTCCCTGCACGGCGTCATCGGCGCGATGATGGCGCTGCATCATCGCAACATGAACGGCGGGCGCGCCTCAGGCAAAGGCCAGGTGGTGGATGTGGCCTTGTACGAGGCGGTGTTCTCCATGCTGGAGAGCACGCTGCCCGAGTTCGATATGTACGGCACAGTGCGCGAGCGCAGCGGCAGCAACCTGTCCGGGATCGTGCCCTCCAATACGTATCTCACCCGCGACGGCCAGCACGTGCTGATCGCGGCCAATGGCGACAGTATTTTCAAGCGGCTGTGCGCGGCCATGGGGCGCGACGATCTGGCGCGCGATGCGACGCTGGCCAACAACGCCGGACGGGCCAAGCGGGCCGAGGAACTCGATGCGGCGATCGGCGCCTGGGTCGCCGGCCACGATGCGGCGGAGCTGCTCGTCGTACTGGACGCGGCGCAGGTGCCGAACGGAAAGATCTACAGCATCGCCGATATCGCCCGCGACCCGCAGTATCTGGCGCGCGAGATGATCCGCCAGTTCACGCTGGACGACGGCACGCCGCTGAAGCTGCCCGGAATCGTGCCCAAGCTCTCGGACACGCCCGGCGATGTCGACTGGGTCGGACCCGCACTGGGCGCGCATACCGAGGAGGTGCTGCGCGCGCATGGCTACGACGCGGCCGCAATCGAGGCATTGCGCCAGAAGAAAGCGATTTGATCGAAGGCGCGTAGTTGCAGGCAGGCCGAGCCTGTGCGGCCGGCACGCTGCGTTGACACGCAAGCGCCGCTGTGTGAGCATGCAGCCACACCATCAGAGGGCAACGCCCGCGAAGCCCCCAGGGTATTTCCCGCGAATCATTGGAGGATGAAAATGTCGAACTGGATCAGATTGGCACTGGGCGCGGCAGTCATTGCGCTCACCGCAAATGCGCAAGCGGCGCTGGAAAAGCCCAAGGTGCATATCGCAGTAGGCGGCAAAGCCGCGTTCTATTACCTGCCGCTGACGATCGCGGAACAACTCGGCTATTTCAAGGCCGAAGGCCTGGACGTCACCATCAGCGATTTCGCCGGCGGTTCGCAGTCGCTGCGTGCAGTGGTCGGCGGCAGTGCAGACGTCGTCTCCGGCGCCTACGAGCACACGATCAATATGCAGGCCAAGAAGCAAATGCTGCAATGCTTTGCGCTGATGGGGCGCGCGCCTCAGCTTTCGGTGGGCGTCGCGACCGCGAAGGCGAAGGCATACAAGTCGGGCAAAGATCTCAAAGGCATGAAGATCGGAGTCTCGGCGCCGGGTTCGAGCACCAACATGCTGGTGAATCAGCTTCTGGCCAAGGACGGACTCAAGCCTACGGATGTGTCCATCGTCGGTGTCGGCACCGGTGCAGGCGCGATCGCCGCCCTGAAGAGCGGCCAGATCGATGCCATTTCCAATACCGATCCGGTCATGACCAAGCTGGAGCAGGACGGGGCGGTGAAGATCGTTGCCGATACGCGCACGCTCAAAGGCACCGAGCAGGTATTCGGTGGCCCGATGCCGGCCGCCTGCCTGTATGCACCCATTGCGTTCGTACGCAACAACCCGAACACCACGCAGGCGCTGACCAACGCCATCGTGCGCGCGGACAAATGGCTGCAGCATGCCTCTCCGCAGGACATCCTCAATACCGTGCCGGAAAGCTATCTGCTGGGCGACAAGGCGCTTTACCTGTTTGCCTACAGCAAGGTGAAGGAAGCGTTTTCGCCGGACGGCTATATTGCCGACGCTGGCCCGAAGACCACGCTCAAGGTTCTGCCTGGCTTCAATCCGGAAGTGAAGCCGAGCGAGATCAAACTCGAGCTGACCTATACCAACGAATTCGTGAAGAAAGCGAACGCGAAATATAAATGAGCGTAGCGATCGTCTGACGCTACCGGAATGATTGCGCGAGAGGGGACGGCCGCGCGAGAGGTGATGGCGGCTCTCGCGCAGCGCCGCAACGCCGTTCGAATTTCGCGCCACTGAGCCAGCATGATTCCAGCACTCGCCCTTGAAAACATCAGTTGCACCTTCGTTTCACGCGATGACCGCAGCCAGCGCTACACCGCGCTGAAGGACACGACGCTGGTGGCGCGGGAGGGCGAGTTCGTCTGCGTAGTCGGGCCTACCGGTTGCGGCAAATCGACGCTGCTCAACGTCGCAGCGGGCCTGCTGCAGCCTTCCAGCGGTTCGGTCAAGGTGTTCGGCAAGCGCTTGAACGGCATCAACGACCGCGCCGGCTATTTGTTCCAGGCCGAGGCGTTGATGCCCTGGCGCAGCGCGCTGGACAATGTCATCGTCGGGCTGGAGTTTCGCGGCGTTGAGCGTGCCGAAGCGGTCGCGCGCGGGAACGATTGGCTTAAGCGCGTCGGGCTGACCGGGTTTGGCGGCAGGTATCCGCATCAATTGTCGGGCGGCATGCGCAAGCGCGTTTCGCTGGCACAGACTTTCATCCTGAATCCGCAGATCCTTCTGATGGACGAACCGTTCTCGGCACTCGATGTGCAGACGCGGCAACTGATGGAGAATGAACTGCTCGATCTGTGGTCGGCCGAGCGCAAGTCGGTGGTGTTCATCACGCACGATCTGGAGGAAGCGATCGCGCTCTCCGATCGGGTTATTGTCTTGTCCGCTGGACCGGAAACGCATCCCATCGGAGAGTACAGGATCGATCTGGAGCGCCCGCGCGACGTGTCGGAAATCCGCCTTACGCCGCATTTCATCGAACTGCATGCGCAGATCTGGCACACCATGAAACAAGAGGTGCTGAAAGGTTATGTCCAACAACAGCGTTAAAGGCAGGCTGAGGCTCTACCAGCTGATTGTGCTGGCAGTGTCTTTTCTCCTCTGGTACGCGCTCACCAGCCCGACGTTGCTGCCTGCCATCTATTTCGATGACGCGAATCAGGCGGCGTTCTTCTTTGGCGAACCGCAGAAAGTCCTTGGGCGCGTCTGGGACTGGTTCAGTTCGGGCAGCATCTATGAGCATCTCGCCGTGACCCTGGTGGAAACGATGCTGGCCTTCGTGATTGGTACGGTGTTCGGTCTGATCATAGGTCTTTGGTTGGCGCTGAGCCCAACGGCCTCGGGTATATTCGATCCGTATATCAAAGCCGCCAACTCCATGCCGCGCGTAATTCTTGCGCCTATCTTTTCGATCTGGTTCGGCTTGGGGATTTGGTCCAAGGTGGCGCTGGGCGTGACGCTGGTGTTCTTCATCGTGTTCTTCAACGTATATCAGGGCGTGCGCGAAGTGAGTCCGGTGGTGTTGGCCAATGTGCGCATGCTAGGGGCGAGTCATCGCCAGTTGCTGCGCCACGTGTATTTGCCTAGCGCGACCAGCTGGGTCTTCGCCAGCCTGCATAACTCGGTGGGCCTGGCGTTCGTCGGCGCTGTGGTGGGGGAATACCTGGGCTCGGCGCGCGGCGTGGGTTACCTTATCCTGCAGGCCGAAGGCGTGTTCGACATCAATACCGTATTCGCCGGGATCCTGGTGTTGACCGGATTCGCGCTGGCGCTGGATGCGGTGGTCGGCGTGATCGAGAAACGCCTGCTGGTATGGCGCCCGACGGCTGGTGAAACCGAGCGCAGCATTTAGCAGAAGCGCAGGCGCGGATAGTCGTATCTAGGGGTTTTTCCACTCAGTTTTAGCCTCCCCGCCGCGCGGAATCGTGGCTCGCATGGGAGCCGCGTATTGCGCCGTGCCCCGAGTGCGCCGGCTCCGATTTTCCTGGACACGAATTTGGGGTTAAATCGTGTCTGAGAGAAGGAGTCGGATATGCAGAAACAGAAGGATGCAAGCGGGGTTGCGCCGGGCTCGCGGGAGGGAGCGCGTAGCGCGACTGGAAGCGAGCCCGGCGC